>ERZ1066118.1270-NODE-1270-length-16668-cov-11.982484_pt1 | contig 16668 bp, 17 predicted proteins | sample MGYA00382765_ERZ1066118 | MGnify/ENA primary metagenome ERZ1066118 (study PRJEB33369, sample SAMEA5778348) | biofilm metagenome | biome: Industrial cooling water; feature: Water cooling tower basin; material: Biofilm | place: United Arab Emirates | collected...
TTTGACAATTTGGGTTGAGGGTAGTGTAAAGAAGGGTCTAGGAAGAGCACCTAGAGGGGTGTTTTGCTTCTGGAGTCACTTTGCGTTCTTGGGTCTCCCCAAAAGGGAGCAGCCCTTAGGACGCTTTGTCGTCTTTGGCAGTCAGAGCATCCGGCATAACAGTGTGTGTGTTTACGGCTTGAAGGTGATTAGTAGGATGCGGATAGCCCTTAGAAGCGCAGGGAAATCGTGTAGATCAAGGCGCGCGACGAGCCGCGACTGAGGCGTACGCATGTACGTCGCAGGGAGGGGTGAGGAGCAGCAACGAAGAGCTACGCGGTTTACCGAAGCTTCGGGAGCAATTCCGGTCAAGCGTACAAGGGCGCACGGGGGATGCCTAGGCACGGACAGGCGATGAAGGGCGTGGTAAGCTGCGAAAAGCATCGGGGAGTCGCACGCAGACATTGATCCGGTGATGCCCGAATGGGGAAACCCGGCGACCGTCATGGGTCGTCATCCTGGGGTGAATACATAGCCCTGAGGAAGCCAACGGAGGGAACTGAAACATCTAAGTACCTCCAGGAAAAGAAATCAAACGAGATTCCCTGAGTAGCGGCGAGCGAAAGGGGACGAGCCCAAACCCGGGTGCTTGCATCTGGGGGTTGTAGGGCCTGAGCGGGGCAGTTGCCCGTCTGCACAAGCATCTAGTCGAAGTGACCTGGAAGGGTCTGCCGTAGAGGGTGAGAGCCCCGTAGGCGAAAGGTGTGTTGGCAGGTGAGCTTGGGTACCTGAGTACGGCGGGACACGAGGAATCCTGTCGGAATCTGGGGGGACCACCCTCCAAGGCTACATACTCGTCCGTGACCGATAGTGAAGCAGTACCGTGAGGGAAAGGTGAAAAGCACGCCTGACGGCGAGTGAAATAGATCCTGAAACCGTGTGCCTACAAGCGGTAGGAGCAGGCTTTGTCCTGTGACTGCGTGCCTTTTGCATTATGATCCGGCGAGTTACTCGTCACGTGCGAGGTTAAGGGGTTCAGCCCCGGAGCCGAAGCGAAAGCGAGTCTTCATAGGGCGTATGAAGTACGTGGCGGTAGACCCGAAACCGAAGCGATCTACCCATGGTCAGGATGAAGCTCGGGTAATGCCGAGTGGAGGTCCGAACCCGTTCATGTTGAAAAATGTTGGGATGAACTGTGGGTAGGGGTGAAAGGCCAATCAAGCTCGGAGATAGCTGGTTCTCCCCGAAAACTATAGAGGTAGTGCCTGGCAGGGTGTCTAGCGGAGGTAGAGCACTGAAAGGACGCGGGGGCTTCACCGCTTACCAACTCCTATCAAACTCCGAATGCCGTATAGATTACTGCTGGAGACAGGGGACGTGCGATAATGTGCGTTCGCGAGAGGGAAAGAGCCCAGACCGTCGGCTAAGGCCCCAAAGTACGAGCTCAGTGAGAAACGATGTGGATGTGCATAGACAACTGGGAGGTTGGCTTAGAAGCAGCCATTCCTTGAAAGAGTGCGTAATAGCTCACCAGTCAAGTGCGTCTGCGCGGATAATGGTCGGGACTCAAGCTCGACGCCGAAGCCACGGGTTTAGTTTTAGGACTAAGCGGTAGGGGAGCGTTCTGCTAGCGTAGAAGCCGGCCTGGAAGGGTTCTGGTGGAGCGGGCAGAAGTGAGGATGCCGGAATGAGTACGCGAGAACGAGGGTGAGAATCCCTCGCACCGAAAGCCTAAGGGTTCCGGGGCCAGGCTCATCCGCCCCGGGTTAGTCGGTCCCTAAGTCGAGGCCGAAGGGCGTAGACGATGGGAAGCAGGTCAACATTCCTGCACCAGTCGATGTGCGTTTGACCCACAGGGGGGACGCAGGAGCGTAGGCGGAGCCGGGTGGTGGTTATCCCGGTATAAGGAGGTAGGCGTTTTTGGGAGATAAAAGGCCCGAATAGCCGAGATCTGATGTCGAAGGAGACCTTCGGGGATCCGAAGTCCGTTCAAGCAAGCTGCCGAGAAAAGCCTCGGTGGGGAGTATGTCGGCTGACCGTACCGTAAACGGACACACGTAGGCGAGGCGAGAAGCCTAAGGTGCTCGAGTGATCTGTGGAGAAGGAACTCGGCAAAATGTCCCCGTAACTTCGGGAGAAGGGGAGCCTCTGGTACTTGACTGAGCTTCGCGCTCAGGAGGGGAAGGAGGCCGCAGAGAATCGGCTCAAGCGACTGTTTAGCAAAAACACAGGTGTCTGCAAAGTCGTCAGACGACGTATAGGCACTGACGCCTGCCCGGTGCCGGAAGGTTAAGAGGAGGGGTTAGCCTCACGGCGAAGCTCTGAATTGAAGCCCCGGTAAACGGCGGCCGTAACTATAACGGTCCTAAGGTAGCGAAATTCCTTGTCGGGTAAGTTCCGACCTGCACGAATGGCGTAACGACTTGAGCGCTGTCTCCTCCACAAGCTCGGCGAAATTGGAGTCTCGGTGAGGATACCGAGTACCCGCGACAGGACAAAAAGACCCCGTGCACCTTTACTGTACCCTGACATTGTTCTTCGGCATGGCCTGTGTAGCATAGGTGGGAGGCTTTGAAGCGGGGGCGCCAGCTCTCGTGGAGCCATCGGTGAAATACCACCCTGGTGATGTTGGAGATCTAACCTGCGCCCGTGAATCCGGGCGAGGGACCGTGTCAGGCGGGCAGTTTGACTGGGGCGGTCGCCTCCTAAAAGGTAGCGGAGGCGCGCAAAGGTTCCCTCAGCGCGGTCGGTAATCGCGCTTTTGAGCGTAAACGCATAAGGGAGCTTGACTGCGAGACCTACAAGTCGAGCAGGTTCGAAAGAAGGCGTTAGTGATCCGGCGGTCCCGTGTGGAAGGGCCGTCGCTCAACGGATAAAAGGTACGCCGGGGATAACAGGCTTATCGCTCCCGAGAGTTCATATCGACGGAGCGGTTTGGCACCTCGATGTCGGCTCATCGCATCCTGGGGCTGGAGAAGGTCCCAAGGGTCCGGCTGTTCGCCGGTTAAAGCGGTACGCGAGCTGGGTTCAGAACGTCGTGAGACAGTTCGGTCTGTATCCGTCGTGGGCGTTGGAGGATTGAGGGAAGCCGTCCCTAGTACGAGAGGACCGGGACGGACTGGCCTCTGGTGTACCGGTTGTGTTGCCAAATGCAGCGCCGGGTAGCCATGCCGGGACGAGAGAACCGCTGAACGCATCTAAGTGGGAAGCTCTGCCCAAGATGAATCCTCCCGGGTCGTAAGACCCCTGAAGGGCCGTGGGAGACCACCACGTTGATAGGCGGCAGGTGGAAGCATGGCAACATGCGTAGCCGAGCCGTACTAAGGGCCCGTGCGGCTTGACCGGATCTTATAGGTACAAGCACCGCATCATTCGTAGAACAAAGCACCAAACAACGCCGAAGACACACACCAGCTCTTCGCTGGACCTCGAGAATACACTACCCTCAGCTCAGAACTACATAGGTTACCCGGTACCTGGTAACCTTCAGTCTCTGATCGGCGGCTATAGCGCGGGGGATCCACCCGATCCCATCCCGAACTCGGAAGTTAAGCCCCGCTGCGCGGATGGTACTGCCAGGGCGACCTGGTGGGAGAGTACGTCGCCGCCGATCTACCTATACGAAAAGACCCTGCAACGCTCACCCGAGCGGCAGGGTCTTTTTGCGTTTCGCCAGTATCCCGAGAGGGTTCAGGGTCTACAGCGCCACCACTCGCCTCCACCGAAGCCGGTTCGTCCATGACATCCATACCAGCCACTGGCGCAATCGCCGGAACGCCCGCATCTAGGACGGCGCCGGATCACAGCCAGGGACCTCCTCAAGCTGGATCAGGCGACTCAACGGTGAGCTGCAAAGGAAGAGGGGCGGACGATAATTCTCTCATCCACCCCTCCGTCCGGACCCGATCCCTAACGCTTACAACGACCCGACGTAAGCTGCTACCGCGTTCAGCTGTTGCTCGGTGAGCTGCCGTCCTCCCATCGGAGGCATCGGGACCTGCGACACACGCGGCTCCGGAACACCGTTCCGAATCACCGTTACGAGCTGCGGATGGAGAGGCTGGGCAGGGTTGACCCAGATCCACTGGTCATCAGTAAGACTTGGCCCCGAGCGACCACCGCCGCCGGTCGCACCGTGACAGACGGCGCAGTTGGAGCTGGCGTAGACTGTCCGGCCCTCGGCAATGAGCTCCGGAGTAACGGTCACGGCGGCTGACGCTGCGGCTCCGCCACCCCCGCCACCCGCTGGTGCTGCTGCGGGAGCACAGGCCGCCGCCCCTGCGAGCCCCAGCGCGCTGGTGAGACTGAGAACGCTACCCTTACGCATCATGTGGACTCTCCTGAAGTGCCTGAGAGAGGGGGGGAACACTCGAACCGGCGCACGATAGGTCTGCAACCGATGTGCCCGCCAGCGTGACCACCCTACCGATGCACTCGGCTCCAAAACAAGAAAGCCTCCCGCCAGTGGCAGGAGGCTTTCTTGTGATGCTGCTCGGCCCCTACAGCGATGCGACGTAAGCGGCGACAGACTGCAGCTGATCTTCCGTGAGGGTCGCTCCGCCCATCGGTGGCATCGGAGCTGGATGCTCCCGCGGCTGCGGAACGCCCTCGCGAATGCGATCTACCAGCTTCGTCTGAAGGTCCTGCGTCGGGTTCTCGATCCAGATCCACTGATCGTCGGCGAGGTTCGGCCCGAGGGCAGTTCCAACACCCTCTGCTCCGTGGCAGGTGAAGCAGATGCCGGCCCCCGCGTAAACCTGCTGGCCCGCAGCGATGATCTCCGGACCGGCAGCTCCGCCGGCCGCGGGAGCACCGCCCGCCGGTGCGGGAGCAGGTGTAGCCGCTCCCGGCTCTTCGGCGGGTGTCGCCGTTTCCTCGGCCTGATCACCACCGCAGCCAGCGGCTAACATGAGGCTTACAAGCAGTCCCATCGACTTCGACAGGTTTTGCATCTTCATCTCCTGATTGGTTGATTAGGAGACGAGAGCGCCTCATCCCCCCTAAAAGCCCGCACTTCCTGATGGAATCCTACAGCCCGAGGGCCGAGCGAATCAGCGGAGGAATTCGATCGGGAGTCCATGGTGGCGTGAACGTCAGCTCGACATTCGCGCTCTCCACGCCTTCGACCTTTTCCACGGCCTCGCGCGCCTGGTTCAGGATCTCACCAGCAACCGGACAGGCAGGTGACGTGAGCGACATTGTAACCTCAACATGCGCCCCATCCACCTGAACGTCGTAGATTAGCCCCAGAACAACGAGATCGAGGTTCAGCTCCGGGTCCTTGACCTGGCGCAGCGCCTTCCTTACCTGATCTTCGGTCACCATTTTCGGCCTCCCGACGTCGTGCCACCAAAAGCGTGGGAGCATACCGGTCGGTGGGCTGAGTGTCAACCGGAAACAGGCGCGACTCGCATCACGTGTGCCCAGCGGCAACGATGTTGCCCGTATTTGGGAAAAGTGGGTTTCGCCAGACCCCCTTCTGACTAACGCGAAAAGGGATCGATGAGCACGTTTTCAGGGAACGGGAAGATCCGCCGGATAGCGATCAACACGGGCGGAGGGGACGCACCTGGGCTGAATGCAGTGATTCGCGCCGCCACGCTTGGCGCCCTCGAGCGCGGTTGGGAAGTCCTTGGTATTCGACGCGGCTACACCGGTCTCCTTGAGGGCGAGGTGGATGGTGAGCCCGGGGTTTTCCCACTCACTGCGCACGCCGTCCGCGGTATCACCCATCTGGGCGGGACGATCCTGGGAACGACTACTCGTGGCAACCCGTTCGGCTTGGAGGTCCGGAAGCCGGATGGAACGTGGGGCGTGTCCGATCGCTCGGGCGAGATCGTCAGCCGCTTTCGGGAGCTCGAAATTGACGCGCTGATTGCAATCGGCGGTGACGGCTCGCTCAACATCGCAAATTCGCTCAACAAGAAGGGTCTCCCCGTTATAGGCGTGCCGAAGACGATCGACAACGATCTCGCCGCGACCGACATGACGTTCGGCTTCCAGACCGCTGTTGAGGTCGCTACCGACGCGATCGGCAGGCTTCATTCGACGGCCGAAGCTCATCAGCGTGCCATGATCGTCCAGGTGATGGGTCGGCATACCGGCTGGATCGCTCTCGAATCGGGGCTCGCCGGGGGTGCAGACGTGATCATCATCCCCGAAATCCCTTACAAGATCGACTCGATCGTCCACAAAGTTCTCGATCGTGACCGTCACGGCCGTCGCTTCAGCATCATCGTTATCGCAGAGGGTGGGAAGCCTGCCGGTGGAGAGCCGAGTTATCTGGATGAAACCGGGCGATATGGCGGGATAGCTGATCGTCTGGCTGCTCAGGTGGAGGAGCTGACCGGCAAAGAGACTCGTTCCCTGGTGCTGGGTCACATCCAGCGCGGCGGAACTCCAGTTGCCTACGACAGAAACTTGGCGTTGAGGTTCGGAGCGGCTGCTGTGCGCTGCATTCAGGAGGGAAACCTCGGAACTATGGTGGCGCTTCAGGGCTCCACCGTACACGCAGTTCCACTGGCAGACGCCGTGCGTGAGCTGAAGCGGGTGCCCATCGACAGTGATACCGTTCTTACCGCGCGTCAGCTTGGTGTGTCGCTAGGCGACTGACCCTGCCTGCCCAGGACCAGAACGTTGACCGTGAGTCAATCCGTGGGCACATTGGAGAGTCTCCGATTGCGCGGAATCAGCGACCAGCGATCACGTTACCGTTCCTTGCGACCAGGTGAAATCGGAAACGATGGTCCCTACGTCGTCCATCGAGTTGAACCGAGCGGAGAAAGACACAGCTTTCCCGGCGACAGGCACCGCTGAAATGGTTCCTCGGGAGAAGCGGTCCGACGCTCCGCTATCCGCTGCTGCTGGAGAGCTCGCGGGGGAACTGCTGTCCCTCCGAACCGCGCCGGAGATCCAGAGCCGGATCCTGCGAGGGATTATCGACTGCTCCCGCGCGGCTTGGGCCGGTCTCTACACTCCCGCCGGCAAGGTCTACAAATCCGCACAGGAGGCCCGCTCACGCGCAGGAAAGCTCCCTGACCGCGTGGAGACCACCGCAGTGAAGGAGATCCTCGCTCGCGGGGTCGACGTGCGTCCCTCCTCCGAGCGCGAGCTGCGAAGCCTCCCCGACCTGGCGCTGGTGGCCGGTTTTCGCTCGGAGTTCGAAACGGATCCAGCTCTGGTTGTGATCGGCCCGTCTTCGAACGGTGACTATGACAGCAACGACATTGCGCGGGTGCGGGAGACCCTCGAGATCTGCGGCGCAGCATGGCGTAATCTCGAGCTGCTGGAGCGGCTTCGCTCTCAGGTCTTCATCGACTTCCTGACCGGGTGCTACAACCGACGGGCTTTCGAGGAGCACCTGACGATCGAGATCGTCCGCGCACGGCGGTATGAGCGGCCGCTCTCGCTGATGCTCCTGGACCTGGACCACTTCAAGGACGTAAATGATGGCCTCGGTCATGACGCGGGCGATTATGTCCTGCAGAAGGTCGGAGAGACGTTGCGGGCGGCGTTCCGCACGACCGATCGGGTTTGTCGCTTCGGTGGTGACGAGTTCGCCGTGATCTTCCCGGAGACGCCGAAGGACGAAGTCGTGCGGCTGGCAGAGCGGCTGCGTCGTCAGCTCGCGGCGATCTTCCCGGATCCGCGTAACCGCCTGCCAGTCACAGCCAGTATCGGCGTTGCCTCCTACCCGTTTGACGGCGTGCGGGCAGAAGAGTTGGTCAAAGCTACGGATCGGGCGCTGTATCAGGCGAAGGCGGCGGGACGAAACCGGGTGATCTCGGCTTGAGCCCGCCATCTGATGGGCGACCCTCCCACGCCGAATCCCCCTGCCCGCACTCGCCTGCCGGCGCTGGATCGTGAGCTGCGACCTCCGCTTTGCTGTGGAGTTTGCGGAAAGGAGCTTACCAAGAACGATGCTGTCATTCGAGAGGACGGGGTCTCGATCTGTTTCTGGTGCGCCTACGTTGAGCCTCAGGGCTGAGTGGGCGCAGTTTACGTAACGAGAGAATGCCACTTACGCCGAAGCAACGCGCACATCTCAGGTCAATCGCTCATCACCTGAAGGCAGTACATCATGTAGGGAAAGAGGGTGTGACCGAGGCGGGACTGTCGGCGATGACCGATGCTTTCAGCACTCGTGAGCTCATAAAGGTAAAGGTGCAGGAGGCGGCTCCGATCTCCGCGAAGGAGGCGGGTGCTGTCTTGACTGAAAAGCTGCCGGGGGTCGAGCACGTTCAGACGATAGGACGGACCGTGGTGCTCTACAGAAGGCATCCGGAGAAGGCCGAAATCCAACTTCCTCGAGGCTGAGGATAGGTTCCACAACGAAGAGGCCGCGAGACTCAAGTCTCCTGGCCTCTCCGTCTTCAAGGAGAATCCGGTGAGCTACCGTCCCTAGAGTTTGGATCCGGACGGGCTCAGCGTCTCGGGGCAACGGTATAACGCCGGGAAGTCGAAGAAGTCCTCGACGCACCAGAAACAACCTCCGTTGAAGGTCGCCGTCTGCAGGCCCTGTTGAGGAGGAACAGCTGTAGTTTCCGACACCGGGGCGTGTGAACTGGAGCAAAGCCGTCAGCGCTGCTCCAGCATGATCTTCATCTTCAACTCCGCAGCGCAGGTAGAGACTCACCCTCGGGTACAAAACGAAGAAGACCCAGGCAAGACGCTCCAAGAACGAAGAGGGCCCCCGCCTGTCGCGGAAGCCCTCGCGTTATAACGCCGCGCGGTTAGTAGATGTAGACGGCCGTCCCGACCGGAACATTCTCATACATCCAGAGAATGTCAGCGCGCCTCATACGAATGCAGCCGGCGCTTGCGGCCGACCCGATGCTCGACTCGTCTTTCGTCCCGTGGAAGTAGTAGCCATCGCGCATCTCCAGCTTCGCCGCGCCGAGAACGCCCTTGTGCTTCCGCTGCGGGCTGCCATACGGAGGGATGTAGATGACCCCGCCGGCTATGGGCTCCCGTCCCGCTGCGAATCGTCCGTTCAGCGCACCTGGCGAAGCGTTGCTCATGTTGACGATGCGGAGCCCCTGCCGCTGCGCGATCCGGTGGTAATGCCAATCCGGGGGGACCCACGTGGGATCGCGCTCCTTGTGCGTGATCGTCATCCGGCCGCGGGGCGTCTGGAAGCGCTGTGTTCGGCCGCCCATCACGAGCGTCTGCCCCGATCCGACTGCGACCGGGGCAGTGAAGAGGGTGTCGGTTCCTTCCAGGTACCATACCCGGCGCTCGGCGAGTGAAACCACGAGGTAGGGGGCGGTTTCGGGAGTCAGCTCACCTACCCGCCTTTCAAGCGCCTGGACCGTGTCGTTCAGCTGTGCGACCGCCTGCTCCTCCTTCTCGAGGAGATACTGCACAGCTTCCGCGTCGCGCGTGTAGGCGATCTGGGCGACATCGCGCTTAAATCGCTCGTTTACTGCGTATGCTGTCGTTCCAGCAAATAGGATGAGCAGGAGGAGAACAAGTCCCGCCATCCCCCAAACTGTCGTGCGGTAATCGTGAAGGATCCGCCGCAAGCGGCCTGGGGGCGCATAGTCTCGCCTGTCAGTGCCATCGCCGGGCCGATTCCTCCGCTCCTGGGATTCGTTGTCGATCATCAGTAGATGTAGACCGGGGTGTCCAGCTGAAGCGCGTCGAACATCGCACGCATATCCCTCTCGCTCTCGACGATGAAGGCGCCGGGGCGGGCGCCCTCCGCGAATGGGCCCGCTTCGGGCCGCGTGTGTATTTCCGTCCCGTCATCCAGCCGCAGAACGTGGCTGCCAAGCCCACCCTCTACCTGCCGCTCCGCCTCCGGAGCGACCGGCTGGCCGCGGCTGACATAGACCCACTCGGGCACCGTCAGCGTCGGATTGGTGACTTTCTCCTTCAAGTGCCGCTCGCCCAAAGCCTGGACGAGGCGCCATGTCTTCCCCTCCGGGCTCGTGACGGTCGAGTCGGGTCCCACCGTTACCCGGATCTGCCGAAGAGTGGCAGGTCCGTGCCGCAGCGAAAGTGTTGAGCTGTCGGTATCGAGCGCGAGATGGATCGATCTCTCCTCGAGAGCACTCAACCTCAACTCGCGCTGCAGAAGCGCGACAGCGAGCTCGCTTCGGCGTGCTTCGGAGTTCAGGATGCGGTCCCGGGTCTCCCGCTCCGTCTCTGTCATCGCCTGATCGAACTCGTTGGCCTGACTGCGATACTGCGGGATTCGCGAAGCTACGACGACGCTGGCGGTCAGAAGAAGCAGGATGACAGCAGTCATCCCCCAGAAGAAGAAGGGGTGACGCCTCCGGATTTCTTTGACGCCCTTGTTCTGATCTTCCATCTTTCCCCTGACGGTTCCGTTGCACCTTGCACAATGCCGCGGAAACGCAAGGAGTATACCCCCCCCATATTCGGCTAAAGCGTTGGCTAAACGAGGCTTATAGGAGCAGTCCCGATGGTGCGAACTTTCTGGATCTTAGGATCTGTTCTGGCTTTTACGGGGGTGGCTGCGGGCGCCTTCGGAGCACACGCCCTGCGCGAGCGGCTCACTCCTGAGATGCTCGCTATTTTTGAAACGGGGGCGCGGTACAACATGTATCATGCGCTTGCTCTTCTGGCTGCGGCCTGGGCAGCGCATCAGTGGCCCGGCTCCCTCACCTCGGCGGCCGGGTGGCTCTTCGTTGCAGGTACCGCGATCTTCTCCGGGAGCCTCTACATTCTTGCTCTCTCGGGCATCCGGTGGCTTGGAGCGATCACGCCCATTGGAGGCGTGGCGCTCCTGGTCGGGTGGGCGTGTCTGGCCCTGGCGGCGTGGAGAGCCTAACCCGCGATAGCACCGAAGATGCAACTCGGAACTCGAACGAGCGGTGCAGGGTAGCTCACATGGATAGTCCTCCTCTCCAAAGCTCTGGAGTTACCATGAAATCCCTCGTTGCGGGTGCCTGCCTGGCGGTATCGTTGGGCTGCGCCTCGTTGGGTAGTATTCCCGCGGAAACCGGTCCTCTGCGCGCGCATCTGCTCCCGCACTCGACGGCGTCTGGCGGGATGAGCTTCCGGGTCAGCCGGCCTGCTCACGTCGCCGTGTTTCGTATAACGCCCGGTGGTGGCACCAGCCTCGTCTACCCGTGGGGGCGTACGTCCATGCCGCGCCGGGTTTATTCGGGCTTCCATACTCTCGATTTCAGCCGTCGCAACGATCCGTTCATGTTGGCGGACCACGGCTATGGCAGCCGCTTCGGGCCGGAGTTTTACTTCATGATCGCATCGGAGGAGCCGCTGAGGATCGAGCAGTTCGGTCCTTTTGGCGATAATCTCCGTACCATGTTCGGCACATCCGTCGCTTTCAGCGCTTACTCGGCCATGGAGAGCCTTGTCTCTCTTAGTGTACCAAACGTTGACTCCGATTCATGGACGACCGACTACTATGTCCACTGGCCGGAAAACGACAACCCGAGGGGTCGCCCGAACCTGACCCAGATCTCCTGCAATGGGCGTGTAATCAGCGTGCCGGCCGCGTCAGCCACGTGGGCAGCCAATCAGCTCTGCAACCGCTCGCCCTCGCCTGACGCCACTCCGCCTGCTCCGCCGGAGGAGCTGCCCGCTGATTCAGTAGTGGGGCCGCGCCGGAGGCCGCCGGTTCATCCGATTGATCGTATCACCAGCTCGCAGCTGAGTGCCCCGGAGGAGTGGGATCAGCTGCGCGGTGCAGCCGAGCAGGAAGCCGTTATTCAGGAGTTCAGGATGAGGCGCGCTGTGGAAGAATCGCGAGCGAACGATTCAGGAGCCGGCGCTGTTTATCGCAGCCGGCCTGAACGGGCGACCGACCCAGGAGCCACGGGTGATCCGGTACGGCCCACCGCCCGGGGAGCCGCGGGTGATGATGACGCGCCCTCGCGCAGCAGGCCGAGTCCAGAGGCATCCCGACAGCCTGACCCGTCCAGCACCACCGGGCGCGAAGCTTCCGAGCCGAGCGGTGACGGTGATAGCTCCGTAGGCCGATCTCTGGCGCCAATAGAAAGGGAATAGCTGAGCGGTGGAGCAGAACGGCAGGTCAACCGCCCTCGAGCAATCGGGGGCGGTTTCGCTTTCGGAAGGGATGGCCGAGCTGACCGCCCGGGTAACGGCCTGCCGTGCTTGTCAACGGCTGGTTCAGTGGCGTGAGCAGGTCGGGTTGGAAAAGCGCCGTGTCTTCCGCGATCAGGAGTATTGGGCTCGACCGGTGCCCGGCTTCGGCGATCCAGGTGCCGGGCTGCTCATCCTCGGCCTCGCGCCTGCCGCGCACGGCGCCAACCGCACCGGCCGCGTGTTCACCGGGGACAGATCAGGCGACTGGCTGTTTGCCGCGCTTCATCGAACCGGATTCGCCAATCAGCCCACCTCTACCCACATCTCCGACGGCCTGACGCTGGACGGCGTCTACATCACCGCGGCTGTGAAGTGCGCGCCACCCGACAACAAGCCTCTGCCTCAGGAACGGGACTTTTGTCAGCCATTCCTCATTGCCGAGATGGCTCAGCTGACCGCGGTGAAGGCGATACTCTGCCTGGGAGGGTTCGCCTGGGAGCAGGCTCTCAAACTCGCCGGTTCAATGGGGCACAAGGCGGGGCTAAAGCCGCGTTTCGGTCACGCAGCTGAAGCCGAGGTCGGACCTTTCCTGCTCATCGGCTCCTACCATCCGAGCCAGCAGAACACCTTCACGGGACGGCTGACTGAGCCAATGCTCGACGCGGTGCTGAACCGGGCTCGCGCCTACCTCGCCGAACCTGCCGTCACGAGCGACTCAGGTGGTCGGTAGATCCATCCCTCCTGACGTAGGCGTTCGTGATCGAATCTGGCGTCGGAGAATGGCTGATCGAGGTGGTTGCGACAGAGGAACGCGGTAAGGCAGGCGATCGTCGCGTCCCAGGCATCTTCCAGAGTCACGGCAAGGGCCTCGGTGGTGGGATCGGCGAAGTCCAGGAAGGTGCGAAGAGCAGCCGCTCGGGCCTTTGCTTCCCCCGGCCGACCGGGCGCCCTGCGGCGCGGGAGACCCAGCTCGGAAGCGGCTCCGGAGGGATATACTTCGACAAGCGTTGTGGATGCGTGCGGCTGCACCTCGAGAGGATGAATCGACATGCTCAGATCCTCATAATCGCGCAGCTCCGTCAACCAGCGGATTCCCTCCACCGTCTGCTTGTAGAGACGCAGGTCGAGCGGGGACATGGCTCCGCCAAAGTCGGTGACTCGTGCTGCCTTCGCAGCCGGCCCCGCGGCATCGCGGATCTCCTCCGCGGGTCGGTCAGCTACCCACGCCGTGATCTTCGCCCATGCTTCACCCGCACCGACGGCGCTGCTGACCTCGCGCGGAAGCCCGAAGGGAAAATCAGCCCCCCACAGGATCCTTCCCTCGCCTCCGTCACTCCCCCGCCACCCCCCACGTACGTAGCCGGCGAGGTCGGCTCGGAATGCGTGAGGGCGAATCGCGATGATCTGTAGCTTGCCACCGCTTTCCCGGCCAATCGCCGACCAGAGGTTCGACAGGGGTTCGCGCGCTCCGGAAAAGTCTATCCCACCAAAGAAGTCGAACTGGTCAGCCATGATGCCTCGACTCGCGCGACCAGCCGCTCGTGGAAAGGGTCGTCGCCGGAGCGTTGGCATCGTCAGCCGGGTGCGTGTTGTTCTGGAACTGCACATAGCCGAGATACAACATCCCGATCAGCATCGCGACAAAAAGAGCGACTGCGCCGAAGAGGCAGCCGTGCAATGCCCGCGAGCTTCCAGTGCGATCCGGAGAGTCACTCATCGAGCTACCCGGGTTGAAAGTGATAGCTCATACATGAGCGAGCGCGCGTGTGGGCATTCCAACTCGTCCGGGGACCGAGGCAAGAAGAATCAACTGCGCGGCTCAGGGAACGGGATCTCGCGCGAAGCCTAAGCGGGGCCTAAATGAACCGCCACCCGACGCTCAGTCAACTCGATGGGCGCGCGTTTACGTGAGGTGTAGCTCCCCGACTCGGAAAAATGACAGACGTGACGTCGATGCTACGATCTTCGTCTGGTATCTCCCGACGGCCACCGATATCTTTTCCCAGGTGCCCTATAGCTCGTATCCGTCTCCAGTTACAAGGTTTGAGCCGTGCAGCAGCAAGTTCTGATCGGACTCTTCGAGGAGCACTTCGGCGCTCCGCCGTTGACTGTGATGCCTCTGGAAGGCGACGGCTCGAGCCGACAGATGTTCCGTCTGGTCGGCAGAAACCATGAGACGGCAATCGGTGTTATTGGACCCGACAAGGAGGAAAACCGCGCCTTCCTCACCTACTCGGCAGCGTTCCGCGGAGCAGGGCTCTCCGTGCCTCAGGTTTATGCGGCTGACGAGGCGCACGGGGCGTACATCGAAGAGGACCTCGGCGATACCACTCTCTTCGATGCCCTTGCCGCTGCACGTAAGCACGAGGGAGGCGACTTCCCGGCCTCGATGCTCGCGCTATACCAGCGAGTTGTCGAGGAGCTGCCCCGGTTTCAGGTGGAGGGCGGGCGTGTGGTCGACTATTCCGTCGCCTACCCGCGCGCGGCCTTCGACCGGCAGTCGATCCTATGGGACCTCAACTACTTCAAGTACCATTTCCTGAAGCTGGCGCAGATCCCCTTCAACGAGGCGGCTCTCGAAAAGGACTTCAAGAAGTTCACGAGCTTTCTACTGAAAGCTAATCGCGAGCATTTCCTGTACAGGGACTTCCAGTCGCGGAATATCATGCTACGCGACGGCGAGCCCTGGTTCATCGACTATCAGGGCGGCCGCCAGGGAGCGCTTCAATATGACATCGCCTCGCTTCTCTATGACGCGAAGGCTGCCCTACCCGATGATGTCCGTGAGCAGCTGCTCACCAGCTATCTCGGAGCGCTGTCCAAATACGTAAAGGTGGATGAGAAGCTCTTCCGTCAGCACTACCGCGGATACGTTCTCGTCCGAATCCTCCAGGCGATGGGTGCCTACGGGTACCGCGGCTTCTTCGAACGGAAGATTCGCTTCCTTCAGAGTGTTCCCCCCGCCATTGAGAACATAGAGCGCCTCCTGGGGAAGGACGGGCTGCCTCTCGAGCTACCGGAGCTTCAGCGCGTTCTGGAGCGGATCATCAGCTCACGCTCACTGCGGCAGAGCCCGGCGCGCCCCAAGCCCGGCTTCACTATCCAGATCGGCAGCTTCAGCTACAAGCACGGGTATCCGGAGGATATGAGCGGGCACGGGGGCGGGTTCGTGTTCGATATGCGCGCGCTTCACAATCCCGGACGGTACTCGGAGTACACCGAGCTATGCGGGCTGGACAAGGAGGTGGTCGGCTTCCTCGAAACCGTTCCAGAGGTGGAGCGCTTCTGGGCGCACGTCCGCGCCCTCGTCGACATGCAGGTGGAGACTTACATCACGCGCGGCTTCAGCAGCCTGAGCGTCCATTTCGGGTGCACCGGCGGGCAGCATAGATCCGTATACTTCGCCGAGCGACTCGCCGCTCATCTGCGGAATCGCTTTCCCGACCTCAACGTCGTCATAGCGCATCGCGAAGCCGCTCGCTGGCCAGCGGCGGCGACCCAGCCGCAACTGGCGTAGTGGACGCGCTCATCCTTGCGGCAGGGCTTGGGACGCGGCTCGGTGAACTCACCAGGAGCACTCCGAAGCCACTCATCCGGGTGGGCGGCACTGCCATGCTGGAGATCGTCGCCAGCCGCCTGGTAGCGGCCGGAGTGGACCGGCTGATCATCAACACCCATCACCTCGCCGATCAGATCGTGGACTTCGCTCGTGCGCGGGAGGGCTTTGGCGTGGAGGTTCACTTCTCCCATGAGGCTGACGCCCCGCTGGAAACCGGAGGGGCGGTCCTGCACGCACGTGAGCTTCTCAGACGAGATGTGCCGTTCTTTCTCCACAACTCCGACATCCTCACCGACTTGCCGCTTACGGAACTCTACCGCACGCATCAGCAGGAGAATCCCCTAGCGACGCTCGCCGTGATGGAGCGCCCGAGTAGCCGGTACCTTTTGTTCGATGAGCAGGGGCTGTTCGGCAGGGCTGACGAGGGGAAGCAGTTGAGGATCGAGGTGAGAGCGGCAGTCGGTACGGTCCGGAAGCTGGCGTTTGCCGGTGTTCATGTGGTCAGCCCTCACTTCCCGGACCTGCTCGAGGAGCGCGGGGCATTCTCCATACTGGACCCGTACCTTCGGCTGGCAACCGCCGGACACCGGATCCAGGCGTTCTCAGTGGACGGTTTCAGCTGGATCGACATCGGCAAGCCTGAGCAGCTGGAAGAGGCGAACCGCCAGGCAATCGCATCCGGCTGAGCAGGTTCGGCGGTGTCAAGTGTCCGTTACCGATTTGTAGCCGCTCCTATTGAGAAATATATTGACAGCGCCACATCTGACGCCTATGGTTCTTCCAACAGCGTCTAGGAGTAAGGAGGCGCCGGTATCCTTTGGGTAATCCCCATACAACATGAAGTGAGTTTCCACCGCTGAGGGTTTCCCACAGCGGTTTTTGAGATCCTCGTCAATGGATCTCGCGATCCGCCAATCCTGGTGTATCGCCGCTCTTTTACTGCCAGACTCTAGGAGCCCACATGATTCGTCCGGTGACCCTCATCAAGGCGGTCTCATCCGCCGCGGCAATACTGATTCTTGCTGCTGGCTGCACCTCGCAGAGCCCGACGGCCCCGAGTGCAGACCAGACGATCTCGGCCCCGGTGGGTG
>ERZ1066118.1273-NODE-1273-length-16655-cov-11.595783_pt1 | contig 16655 bp, 16 predicted proteins | sample MGYA00382765_ERZ1066118 | MGnify/ENA primary metagenome ERZ1066118 (study PRJEB33369, sample SAMEA5778348) | biofilm metagenome | biome: Industrial cooling water; feature: Water cooling tower basin; material: Biofilm | place: United Arab Emirates | collected...
GTCGATCGCGTCCCACCCCAATACTTAACCATAATTCTCACAAGTTGACCCAGCTCCAGTCAGGAGGCGATCGTGCAATTACGTCGGTTCGACAACGTTCAAAAATTTTGGCATCGCGCTGGGGATTACTTACTCCAGCATCAGGCAGAGCATAATCTGTTGCTCGGTATTACGCACGTTCTATTGCATGACCCAGAACGCTATCCCGATCCTCCTTATCTGGTAACAGCCGAAACCAACAGTAAGATTCTGGCTGTCGCCATCCGCACTCCTCCATACAAACTGGTGCTATCCAAAGCAGCTGATTTGAATGCTTTAGGGGCGATCGCACAGGATTTGCACTCCCTCCCAGAGCAAAACCCTGGTGTCAGTGGACTAGTTGCAGAGGTGTCAGCGTTTTTGCAGGAATGGCAAAGTTTAACTGGGCAGTCCTATCGACTCTTAAGAGAAATGAGAATCCACTCCTTAACCCAAGTAAAACCCGTTGTGACTGCCAGCGGTTATCTCAGACCTGCTACAGGAGACGATCGCCTCTTACTATTGGAGTGGTTCGCTGCCTTTGCTTCCCAAATCGGCGAGGTAGTTAGTCAAGATGCTCAGCAAGCAGTAGATTCTGGATTGAAACGACAGAGTATTTACCTGTGGGAAGATGGCATCCCCGTCTCATGGGCTAGCGGTAGTCAATCGTTAAGTGCGGCAGCTCGGATTGGTCCGGTCTATACGCCGCCCCAGTATCGGCGCAAAGGATATGCCACTGCTTGCGTGGCAGCGTTGAGCCAAAAACTCTTAGAGCGGGGATGCCATAGTTGTTTCTTATTTACAGATCTGGCAAATCCCACCTCCAACCACATCTACCGCGAGATTGGCTACCATCCCGTCTGCGACTGGCACGACTATTCGTTTATTTTGCAGGAGCAACCATGACTATTTACTTTTACGTAGAACGAGAAAAGCCCTACGGTTGCTTCTCCAATTTCTCACCACATGGCTTCATATTAGATGAATTGTATTGGGCAACGAGCGAACATTATTTTCAAGCACAGAAGTTTGTTGACACGCTTTATCTAGAAAAGGTGCGACAGACCAAAACGCCGTCATATGCAGCAAATATGGGACGCGATCGCTCTCTACCTTTGCGTCCTGACTGGGATCGAGTGAAGGATAATGTGATGCGAGCGGGCGTGCTGCAAAAGTTCAAAACTCATACGGATATTCGAGAAATTTTGCTTTCTACAGGGGATGAATTGCTGGTGGAAAACTCCCCAATCGATTACTACTGGGGTTGTGGCAAAGATGGCAGTGGTAAGAATAAATTAGGACAGATTTTGGTCGAAGTGCGCGAGATTTTCCGCAACGGAAATTTGTCGTTCTGCGCGATCGAGAAAAGGTGAGGGGTAAATGATGAATTTAGAGCGATATGACTACTTTTTAATTCTCGATTTGGAAGCAACTTGTTGCGATAAAGGAACGATCTCACGACATGAGATGGAAATCATTGAAATTGGAGCGGTTATGGTTGAGGCACAAACCCTGGTGATTATTGATGAGTTCCAATCGTTTATCAAACCCGTTCGTCATCCTGTTCTCACCGAGTTCTGTAAATCGTTGACCTCAATTACCCAAGCGCAGGTCGATCGCGCTCCTGGCTACGTGGAGGCGATCGCTCTTTTGAAACAATGGCTATCAAATTATCCAAATGCCGTATTTGGTTCTTGGGGAGATTACGACCGCAACCAGTTCCAACAAGACAGCAAGTTTCACAACGTCCCCTTTCCCATCGCCTATCCCCACGTCAATCTCAAACAACGCTTCAGCGACACCCAAGGCTTACCTAAACGATACGGCATGGCACAAGCGTTGCAACTAGCAGGGATTGAACTGTCAGGAACGCATCATCGTGGCATTGACGATGCTAGAAATATTGCCAAACTGCTGCCTTTCATTTTGGGCAGACAGCAGCTAAGTTACCACTCAAACGCTCGATCCACTCGTGACTGACATCCATAAGTTACTACACTCCTTTGCCAGCGCCGAAGCACAACTGCAATCGGTTCAATTCCTTGCGCCCTGCGTCAAGAGTGGGCGAGTTCGCACGCGAGTAGCAGGCATGGTCTACACCTTCACGCCCAAACCCCGCGACTTTGAGGGATGGGGCATTTTTCAGCCTGCAAACGAGCAAGCTGCAACACTAGTTGAAGTAGCGGATTTACCGCAAATTGCCGCTTACTTGCAACACTTTCAAACTGTCCGACTGCGGCTAGCTTATCGCTTACAAAGCCAGACCTGGCTGGCGTATCCGGTTAATCGAGCCGATGTGCGTCAGCGGTTTAAGGCGGTTAAACCCGTACCAGTGCATTTGGTGACGCAAGGGGTTGCCTTTGAGCAGATCGTCGCTCGCTGGAATGGCAATTCTTGCTGGTTTGAAGAGGTCGATCGCCGTGCCGATCCTACGATCGCTGAAAACCTGCAAACTGCCCTCAAGCAATTGATTGGGGTCGAGGAGTTACGATTTAAAGGCATTACGCCAGAAATGCGATCGCTCTACCAGTTAGTCGCTGGGCGTACTGAAGGATTTAACCCACCTCAACGCGATGAACAGCGACTGCGACAGGCACTCAAGCTTGGTGGTGGCGAGCTGCATCAGTTCCACGATCGCGGCGATTACTGGACGGTCGATTGGATGACCGCAGACTCTACTCGTCATACCAGCGCAATTGCTAAAGATGACTTAACCGTAGTCAGTTCTGGGATTTGCTTGAGCGGACGCGATCGCGACTTTGACTTGCAATCGTTAGTAGGCGTGGTGGAACGCGCTTGAATAGTAAAAATATGAGCATTTTCTTCCACGAACAGCTTTATCGCACCCATGCAGTGATGGCACTTCTGAAGGACTATCCGGTGACGATTTGCGGTGCGGGTGCGCTGGGAGCAAACTTAACTGAAAATTTAGCGCGTGCTGGTTTTGGCAATCTCAAGGTCATCGATCGCGACCGAATTGAGGAACGCAATCTCTCGACTCAGCCCTACTACCGCTCGGATATCGGTGCGTTCAAAGCTAAGATTTTGGCAAACAATTTGTATCGAGCGATCGGGACGAAGGTAGAAGCAGAAACTAAAGAATTGACAGCAGCAAATGCGGCTCAACTGCTCAAAGACAGCCAGCTCATTGTTGATGTCTTTGACAACAGCACGTCACGACAGGCAGTGAAGGATTATGCCGAGAGATCGGGGGTTCCTTGCCTTCATGCGGGATTATCGGCTGATTATGCCGAAATCATCTGGAATGAAGTGTACCGAGTGCCAACCCATGTCAATGACGATATCTGCGATTATCCACTGGCACGAAATTTAGTCATGTTATTAACCTGGCACGGAAAGAGAGGGCAGGGCTTCTGGTCAAGTCGAGATGTAGTGCGGTCTTGTTGCGTAATCTATAAAAGCCCTGCCCTCTCTTTTATTGCCGCCTTAATAACTGTTGCTGTGGCGTGTGAGGCGATCGTCTCTTTCATTGCCACGGGCGATCGGCACAACTTCACGATTACACTCAAGGATCTGACTGTTCGATCGCTGCGTTTGTAAGTTGGATGGTAAGGAGGCTACTCTGGGTAGAATGTCACCATCACTTTGCGTTGTCTAGGCTCGCTCGAAACCTGCTCCTCCAGGTTTATTTGATTTGGCTGCGAGTGTAATTCCGTGCATAGGCAGGCAGAGTAATTCCTGGCTGGAGGCGATCGCTTGCGATCGGTTCGCCAGCAGTTAGTTCCAGCGGAATCACACCTGCCCAAACAGGGATATCGTAGTCCTGTTCTTCATCGTTTGGAAGACCCGTTCTAACTTTGGCAGATGCTTCATCTAACGGTAGGGCAAGTACTGATGTGACGGCTAACTCTTGCCGATTGGGTTGCCGTGCTTCTGCCCATCGCCCAGGTACGATATGCTCGGTGAAAACCTCCAGAGCTTTGAGTTTTTCATCAGCATCTTCGACTAAAGTTGCCGTACCAAAAATTACGACAGAGCGGTAGTTCATGGAATGATGAAAGACAGTGCGGGCGAGTACCAGCCCATCCAATAGAGTCACGGTAACGCAAACTTCGATCCCAGAAGCGAGCGATCGCATCATTCGACTAGCAGACGCACCGTGAATGTAAAGGCAGTTGCCTAGCCTACCGTAGGCTGTGGGAATGACAAAAGGCTGAGAGTCAACCACAAATCCTACATGACATACCAATCCTTCATCTAAAATCTGGTAAATTAACTCGCGCTCGTAGTGTCCTCGCGATGGCATCCGTTTAATTTTGGTACGTGAGGTAACGTCGAGCTGTTCGGGATCGATTTCGCGTTCTAATGAACTCATACTTCCTCTCCTACTAATTGCTACTTGTCATCCATGCTCTGGCGATCGCGCATCGCAGAGACAACCGCATGGCATTTGTTCCAGAAAACTCAAAAAGGTAAAAATATCAGCACTAGTATTAATAGAACGACCAAAGACCAGGAGTAATCAGTTCGAGCAAGTGTTCGTCAGGGTCGCGGAAATACAAGCTACAGCCGCCTCGCTGCCAATTGACTTTACTATCAATTGGGATCTGGCGCTCAGCCAGTTGTTGTTCCCACAACTCCAAATCGGATGCGGCGATCGCAAAGGCGACGTGCAAGCGACCGTTGCCACCATGAGGCGGAATTACCCCTTCTACCGTACCAACTGGTGATGTCGTTCTCCCTGGTTCTTGGGCGATACTCTTGGGAAATAGAATCAGGGCTTGTCGGTTGGGGACTCGCAAGACGCAGATTAGATCGTCCATAATTTCTGGCTCGAATCCGAACAGGTCTTGGTAGAACTTGACGGAGTGTGGCAAGTTCTCAACGTATAGTACGGATTCAACCACGCCGGAGATCGTTGGTTTCGCAGTCATACAGCCACTTTTTCTTGAGTCGTTGCTATTGCTAACGTATGCGAACTAAATGGACTCTTGCAATAGCCAATTTTGCAATTTACTATAAGTCCACTTTGTTATTCTGGTGAAAGGGAGGAGCGGTAGAGATGGATTTAGCAATTACCTTAGATAGTCAAGCAGCGATCCCTTTATACGGGCAGTTGTACGAGGAACTGCGACAAGCAATTCTCGACGGGCGGTTGTCTCCCAAGCAACGGCTTCCTTCCACGCGCAGCTTGGCAAAGTCTTTGGGAATATCGCGGATTACGGTAACTCAAAGCTACGAACAGCTAATTGACGAGGGCTACTTGCAAGCGATCGCGGGTTCCGGTACGTTTGTCAGCGTTCAACTGCCCGATCAGCTGTTGCATTCTCACTCTCATCCATCCACACCCAAAGCAGCTGGGTCGTTGATTGGGCTATCGCAGTACGGAACAGAACTCACCCAAATGGAGATTCCGACGACAAGCGGACCTGATGTGCCGATTAGTTTTCGTTACGGGCGACCTGCCTTCGATGAATTTCCGCTCTCTATCTGGCGCAAATTGCTCTCGCGTCATTGTCGCTCCCATCCAAACTGGTTAGACTATGCCACCGATCGGTTGGGACATCAACCGTTACGGCAGGCGATCGCTGCTTACTTATCTCGCGCTCGTGCGGTGCGGTGTGAATCCGAGCAAATTTTAATCGTAAATGGCACTCAGCAAGCCCTTGACTTAATTGCTCGTCTGCTGGTCGATTCTGATGATACAGTGGCTCTGGAAGAACCCAGCTATCTGACAGTTCGACAGCAGATTTTTAGGGCGCGGGGAGCCAAATTATTACCCATTCCAGTTGATGAGTCGGGTTTAGTCGTCGAGCAATTAGCTAAATATCCAGCAGATAAAATTAAGTTAGTCTACATCACTCCTTCGCATCAATTTCCTACAGGAGCAGTGCTGTCACTGTCTCGGCGTTTGGAACTACTATCTTGGGTGCAGCAAGCAGGTGTTACGATTGTTGAAGACGACTATGACAGCGAATATCGCTATCAAGGTCAACCGATTCCGGCTCTCCAAGGTTTGGGAAATAGCAGCAGCGTACTCTACATCGGCAGTTTTTCCAAAGTCCTATTTCCCTCACTCCGCATTGGCTATTTGGTGCTGCCACCGCAATTAGTCCCCGTATTCGCCCGTGCTAAGTGGCTGGCAGATCGACAGTTGCCCCTACTGGAGCAATATGCTCTAGCTGATTTTATTGCCGAAGGTCACTTAGAACGTCACATTCGGCGGATGCGGCTGTACTATGACGAGCGCCGTCAGGTATTAGTGCAAGCACTGAAAGACGAGCTAGGAGAACGGGCAACAATTCTGGGTGAAAATGCCGGAATTCATTTAATGGTACGACTGCACTCTCGCTGGAGTGATGAGGAGATCGTCAACCGCGCCCGTCTAGTGGGTATAGGCATGGTTGATGTCAAGCCTTATTATCTGCAAGCAGCTCCTACAGGAGAATTTATTTTTGGCTACTCGGCGCTGAGTGTCGAGCAAATCCAAATGGGTATTCGGAAGTTAGCTCAGGTAATTTCATGAGGCGATCGCTTCCTCATACCTGAGACAACCGATTTGACAGACCACGGCTAGACGCACCCCCCTTAATCCAGAGACGTATATTCCCAAAGTTATTCAGCAAATGGGCTACTATTGAGCATATCGTTCCAATTGGGTGAGACAAACCCATGAATGCAACTTCGACCTACCTCAGCTAACCAGGTAAACGCAGCCATTTGAGGTTTTCTTTTGACTTGCAAAACTAATAATTCGGTCATCGCCAGATTGAAGCTAAGGCGAGGATACGTTGCAACCACCTGTTCTACGATCTCTGAAGGAAGATCGGCAATTCGCATTCCCAAGACATCTGCGCTCGCCCCTAAATGCACCAGTGCTATCTCTGGCTGTTTACGGTCAGCAATGCCCAAGGAGGTATGGAGCGCGATCGCATCCCAAATCACTTCTGCTTCCAGGGCAAACGCATCTAAATTTGACAGAGAATATTCATCGGATTTTCAGCTTTACCCCACCCTATGCCCAGACTCATTTTTCTCGATAAACTCCGAATTATTGCAAATGCTCTCAACCCAATTTTCTCTCAATAAGCCTCAGTTTATTGCAATTATTGTCAATAAATCTAGAATTTTTCTACCTTATTGACAAGATGCGTTTGCCCTGGGTGTTTGTGGATGTCTTAGGGCAACAGCGTGCTAAGACCCTGCTGCGTCGCATTGTGTTTCACTACACGTTGAAGAAATACTATGTTGCATAATTATTTTTTTGCTGCACTAGTCGCCTCGATTGTTAGCAATTTTCAGCTATGATGTCAGAAAAAAGTCGATTGTCAGCCTGTATTTTGGAATGGCTCTTACTTTATCGCGCTTTCGTGAAGGTATACGATGATAAAATACGTTTAGAATCAAGGTACTTGCGGCGATTTATCGCCCTTGCAATATGCGTTGGCGGATGGCTTCTCACCACAATAGCTAAAAAATCTAGTCTCGATCGCTGCGAGGATATCGATCGATGCGCGTCTTACTCGTCGAAGATGAACCTGGTATTGCTCAATTTGTCCGACAAGGATTAGCTGAAGCAGGATACGCCGTTGATGTAGCACCCGATGGACCCAGTGGATGGGATTACGCTTTAGCAGCCGAGTACGACATTATTGTGCTAGATATCATGCTGCCCGAAATGGATGGTTTGCAATTGTTGCGCCAGCTGCGATCGGAACGTATCAAATCGCCCGTGCTGCTTCTGACTGCCCGCGATCGCATCGAAGACCGAGTCAAAGGATTGGATGCGGGGGCGGATGACTATCTAGCAAAACCGTTTGCTTTTACAGAGTTGTTGGCGCGGTTGCGGGCTTTGTTGCGTCGTCCACCGCTACAAGGGGATACGATTTTGCGGGTTGCAAATCTAGAGATGGATGTGGCAAACCGCGAAGTGTTTCGGGACGGACAACGCATCGATCTCAGCCCGCGAGAATTTACGTTGCTGGAGTATTTTATGCGCCATCCGCGTCAGGTATTGACCCGCGATCGGATTACCGAACATATTTGGAATTTTGATTTCTATGGCGATTCTAATGTCGTCGATGTTTACGTTGGCTATCTGCGGCGCAAAATCGATCGCGGGTTTAATCCGCCGCTGCTCCATACAGTACGGGGCGTTGGCTACCGCTTGAGTGTGGAAGGGTAAACCATGCGATGGAGCCGAATTTCAGTCCGCATCCAGCTCGCCTCTTGGTATGTGCTGCTGCTGGCACTCACACTAGGAAGCATCGCTGGGTATTTGTACCTTCGACTAGAGCGCAAATTGATCGTGAAAGTAGATACTGCGCTTCAAATTGCTTCAGCTCAATCACTTGTCTATCTCGATCGCCAACCAGTGTTAGCGTTTGAGCCAACTCCTGGGCAACGTCAAACTGCATTACGTCTGAGCCATCTGGGGTTAGCAGCTCGTCTGATTACGCTAGATGGTAAAGTAGTTGATGGATTCGGTCGATATCAAGATGTGCCGAGTTGGGTTCCGACCGCAAGCGGTTATATGACTTTGGCAACCGATGGCATTGATTGGCGATTGATTAGTCAACCTGTGATTCGATCGGGACGCACCGTTGGATGGTTACAAGTCGCTCAATCTTTAGAGCCACTAGAAGACATTGCTCAAGAGTTACCAATTGATATTTTGTTCAATCTACCATTGATTCTGCTGGTCACGGTACTCGGTGGGCTATTTCTCTCGAATCGGGCGCTATCTCCAATTCGACACATTACGCAAACAGCACGGGTAATTACGGCAACAGATTTGAGTCAACGCATTAACTACCAAGGAGCTAGTGACGAGGTTGGACAGTTAGCCATTACGTTCGATCGAATGCTCGATCGCTTGCAAGCGGCATTCGACCGAGAACAAAGATTTACGGCGGATGCTGCCCACGAACTACGGACACCATTAACCGTCATGAAAGGACGGCTGGAGGTCACGCGGAGTCGCTCGCGCAGCCAAGAAGAGTACGATCGAACGCTGCAAAAACTCGAACAGGAAGTCGATCGCTTGATTCGCCTCACCAATGGTCTGCTACTTTTGGCAAAAATCGATCGAGGGCAGTTGCCGTTTGCACTGCAATCTGTGAATCTGAGTGACTTGCTAGAAATAATTGTCGAGCAAGTCGAGCCTTTGGCTGAAACTAGAGAAATTACCTTAATCGCCGATTTAGCTCCTAAACTATGGGTAAAAGGAGATCCAGATCATTTGACGAGTTTGTTTCTCAATCTCCTAGATAATGCGGTGAAATACACGCCAGAAGGCGGATTAGTGCGGCTTCGGTCTAACATTGAGGCTGCCGAAATTCAGGTTTTTGTAAGCAATACAGGAGCAGGCATTTCACCAGAACATCTACCCCACTTGTTTGAGCGGTTTTATCGGGTGGAATCTGCGCGATCGCAAGGTGGAGCGGGATTAGGACTCGCGATCGCGCAAGAGATGGTTCGGCTTCACGGTGGCACGCTCGAGGCTGGTAGCGAATCGGGTACAACAATTTTTACCGTCAAGTTGCCTTTAGCTCGATCGGACAGATAATCGCCCCTCGTTCTCATGATTTTCTTAATTTCGCTTTCTAATCTAGAGATGCGTGAACTTTGTATCCCTCACGAGTTATCTCTCGATTTAGGTAAAACTATGCTCGGTAAAATTGTGGTATCGATCGTGCTTGTGTCGCTTGGGTTTGGAGTCGTTCAGGTAGCGGATTCAATCCGAACGAATGCTCCGATTGAATCAGCGATCGCGGCGAATCCTCAACCGCTTCAGGCAAACCCGAACTTGGTGGCTAACATTGTCAAGCAAGTTGGACCTGCGGTAGTGCAAATCAATGCATCTCGTGAAGCTCGACTTCAGCAGCCTGAAGAATTAGATCCCTTTTTCCGCCGATTCTTTGGATTCGATCGATTTCCTCCTGAGCAACGTGAAGGTATGGGTTCTGGGTTTATCATCAGCGCTGACGGTAAAATTCTCACCAACGCGCATGTTGTCGAAGGTGCCGATCGAGTGTCCGTGGTTTTAAAGGATGGTCGAACTTTTGAAGGTCGGGTTGTTGGAGCCGATCCTGTCACTGATATTGCGGTCGTTAGAATCGATGCGAATCAATTACCAACGGTGCGTTTGGGGAATTCAGAACAATTGAATCCTGGCGAGTGGGTAATTGCGATTGGAAACCCATTGGGGCTGCAGAACACGGTCACGATGGGAATTGTCAGTGCAATCGGTCGCTCTAGTAATGAGGTCGGCGTTGCTGACAAACGAGTAGATTTTCTTCAAACGGATGCCGCAATCAATCCAGGGAATTCTGGTGGACCGTTGCTCAACACGCGCGGCGAAGCGATCGGCATGAACACGGCAATTATTCAAGGGGCGCAAGGATTGGGATTCGCTATTCCCATTCATCGGGTTCAACAAATTTCCGAGCAATTGATTGCCACCGGAAGAGTTGAACATGCTTATTTGGGGGTGCGTCTGCTGACTTTAACACCAGAAGTGAAGCGAAATCTCAATCAAGACCCGAATAGTGTTATCACCACCGAAGAAGAACGAGGCGTGTTAGTGGTGCGGGTGATGCCAGATTCTCCAGCAGCGAGAGCGGGTTTGAGGGCTGGCGATGTAATTACGCAGATGGGAGGGCGATCGATTCAAAAATCAGAAGAAGTGCAACGCCAAGTACAAGAGAGTCGCGTCGGAAACAATCTCCAGTTAGGGGTGCGGCGACAAGGACGAGATTTGAATTTGACGGTGCGAGTAGAAACGCTTCAGACTCAAGCCAGCTAAGACTGGTCGAGAATCTGACAAGCATCGCTACTTTCGCCCGTGCGATCGCAGAGATCTTACCAGCCATTTCTTAGCAGCTACCAACAATTCTAGATAGATCGAAGCAACTGCTTGGGCGATCGCGTTTTCGCTCATCGTGCAGTTTTGTATTGCATCTAACATTATCAAATTCAATTCTAAATTCAATTCTAGAAGTATGCTGCTCAAATTTTTTCAACGCTTTAAGCGCGTGTCGCTATTGTTTCTCATGCTGGCGACCATTTTAACCATCAAAGCTTGTGTACCTGCACAAACGCCTCCACAAGCAACTACGCAAACGCCGTCCACTCAACGACAATCTACTTGCGAAATCGTTTTCAGCAATCCAATCAGTAGCAAATTCTCTACTGTAAACAATCAGCAAGTGGCTTCGACGTGGTGCATAATCGCCCAAGAAAGACCTGCCCAAAGAGGAGTATCGACATTAGCAATTTTCAGACCTTCAGCCGTCCAATGATTGCTATTGCGAACAAGGGAATATTGTCCTGTTGCTTCATAGAATACCGTTCCAAAGGTTGGATCGGTCAGTTGAATCAATTTGCCCTGCTCGGTGCGTTGAAACGACTGTTTGATAAACTGCATCAAGGCTAAATAGCGCGATCGCTCAACTGGGACGCATTTAACCAGATCGACCTCGGGCAAGCGATCGTGGGCTTGAACTCGCAATGCCGCAGGATTTGGAAAAAACAACGCCCGAAATCCCCTTGGCACAATGTCTTCTAGTCGAGTAGGAGGATTCATATACCAATTGCGCTCTCCCCATCCAAAGCCAATGTAGTGAGAACGAGTCAGTGGCTCAGCCAGGTAATTTTGCCAGTTAAAAGCATCGTTCTGAACGGGGACAACCAAGTTGGTGTGAATGTTAGTTCGAGACACGCAAACTTTATATTGACAACTTACTTGAGCATGAGTATGCCATGTTCTAGGTAGAAGCGATCCGATCGCGAGTAACATTGGAATCGGTAACATGATGCTCAACGTCATAATCAAACATTTTTTCAGTTGCAGTTTCATGATTCAACTCAGAATTCTTCAGTGCCTTGTGGGAATAGCAATCCAGGCTGATTCAGAAAGAAGTTTTGAGGATTTTCATTTGGTAGACATGCAAGCGATTCATTCTTCAAGTTACAAACTGAAGCTAAGAAAATAATGAGAAAAATAGACAAATATAGACGGATGTTGTTAATCTAAATTTAAAATTTATGTGGCGATCGCTCTCCTTTGCCCTTTCTCTGCACGAAATAAACTTTTACCTTTAAACGCAACTTATTATATAAATGACCGACGTTCAGTTGTACTATGCTCTCATCGTTTTCTTAATTTAACTTGATAAAATCTATATTTTTTAGTTTTTCTTGAGTCAGAATTTTTCTAGCTTTCTCATCGTTTTCTTAATCTCATTGTCTAGTCTAAAAGTATGAACAAATAAGTGAAATCTCTTAACGATTAGGAGAGAGGATGAGATGGGAATCAAAGGAATAATTATAACTACTCTTGGAGGAGGACTTCTACTCGCCGGAGGAGCTTGGTTTTATAAAACCCAAACTGCTGAAGCTGCTTTTTCTAAAACACCACCAGCCATATCGATGGTTAAAGCTGTCGAAACCGTCCTCGCTGCCAACCCAGGTACAACGGCAATGGATGTCAATTTGGAGAGAGAAAATAACAATCTGGCATGGGAAGTTGAACTCAACAATGGCTTGGAAGTATATGTCGATGCTAATAACCAAGAGATCGTAAAAACCGAGCAACCTTGGAATCTGGCAAACGTGAAAGATTGGATGCCAAATTAATTTGTCCTTTGTATGAGTGTCATTTGTTGCTTGTTATTTACTCATGAGTGTCAAAACCGTACAACCTCCTCTGAAATTTATTCCGCCTGCCTTCAATCCTTGGGTAGTCAGTGCAGCCCAAAAGCTGTTTCCCTTGTGGCTGCGGTATCGGTGCATCAACAACATTTTCTCAACGTTGGGATGCCTATCGTACCAACCGCCGTCAAGCAGTAGAGGCATTGACAAAAGACCTGCAAACAGCGCTAAAAGCTACGATTCCCCAACCTACCACAGAACTAGAAAAGGTGCTTTTGGTTGATTAAATTGGCTTTGAGAACAGGGCAAATTAGATTCCTCAAGGAGATAACATGACTCGACAAAAGCAATCCATCCACAAAAATCTTATCCGCATAGAAGCAATTGGTGGCAGGTTACCGATCGGTTTATTGGTTATTACCATGCCAATTTCAGCAGCACGACGCGATCGAGCTAACCGCCAGCTTGATGTTTTCAACCAAGCTTCTTCATTCTTTCCTTCGTTGCCAGAACAACAGCCTCAGAGTGCCACGGTTGTAACCGTAGAGGGGAAAGCCAGCGTTAGACTGATAAACCAAACCAATGCCACGATTGTCTATGAAGCGATCGGGCATACTGACAAACGCATCTTGCCGAGAAAATCTCATGTCACCCTGAAAGACTTGCCAGCACCCATAACTTTAACCTTTCGACGATTCGATCGCGGGTTACTCGCCCCTCAACCCCAAATATCATCCGCAGCAGGATTATTAGAGGTCACTTTAAATGAAGCGGCTGATTTAGGCGCAGATAGAATTGCCATGAAAATCGAATAAGGGGATGCGATCTTTAGGTAAGTCAAAACTTTAGTTAATAGATCGGGAGGTTATTCGTGACCGTGCAGCAAGACTTGTCCGCGCATCTCTGGCATCACTTGGACGAGAATAAGGTTGTCGATCTGCTTGAGAGTTATTTCGAGAAGGGATTGACCCCCCAACAGGTGCGCGATCGCCAAACTCAGTTTGGTCTTAATGAGTTAGCTGTTAAGAAAGGCGAGAGCGTTTTGGTGCGGTTTTTGTCGCAATACAACCAACCCTTGCTCTACATTTTGCTCTTAGCAGGATTGACGAAAGCACTTCTGGCAGAATGGGTGAATGCGGGGGTCATCTGGGGAGTTACCACCATCAATGCGACGATTGGTTTTATCCAAGAATCTAAGGCAGAAGGCGCGATCGCTGCTTTGGCGAAGGCAGTCACCACTGAAGCGACAGTGCTGCGAGACGGGAAAAAGCTAAAAATCCCGTCTGGGGAACTCGTTCCTGGGGATATAGTGCTACTCGCCTCTGGGGACAAAGTACCTGCCGATCTGCGCCTGTTAAAAATACGGGATTTGCAAATCGATGAGTCTGCACTGACTGGCGAATCGGTCGCAGTCGAGAAGGACACAGATCCCCTTAATCCAGAAACCCCATTGGCAGAACGCAATAATATGGCTTATGCCGGAAGCTTTATTACCTTTGGGCAAGGTACGGGCATCGTCGTTGCTACTGGGAGCGCTACTGAAACTGGGAAAATCTCTCAATTGATGGAGCAGCGAATCGACCTTTCTACACCTCTAACCCGCAAATTCGATCAATTCAGTCAGAACTGGCTGTATTTTGTGCTGGGGGCTGCTACCCTCACCTTTGCAGTTGGTCTGGGTCATCGACCTTGGGCAGAGGCAATCGAGGCGGCGGTTGCCCTAATTGTCGGTGCTATTCCTGAAGGACTTCCCGCCGTAATTACAGTTACTTTGGCAGTGGGAGTGTCTCGCATGGCACGCCGTCACGCCATTATCCGTAAATTGCCCGCCGTTGAGACGTTAGGTAGTGCTACCGTAATTTGTTCCGATAAAACGGGTACGCTAACTAAAAATCAGATGACAGTGCAAGCTATCTATGCGGGCGGGACATCCTACGAGGTCACGGGAGAAGGTTACGAACCCACGGGGGAAATCTTGCTCGATCGAACTTCTGCCGATTTGCAGCGATCGCCCGCACTAAAAGAGTGCCTTGTAGCAGGGCTGTTGTGCAATGACACCCATCTGGATCGTCAAGGCAAGGAGTGGCAGGTGATTGGCGATCCCACCGAAGGGGCATTAATCGTCTCTGCCACCAAAGGCGGTCTGGAGCAGGAATCGCTCGCTCAACTTATGCCCCGTATCGATTCTATTCCCTTTGAATCACAGTTCCAGTACATGGCAACGTTGCAAGATTCCTCGAATCATGCTTGGAACGATGAAGGGATAGGGATATCTCCCCAGATCGTTTACATCAAAGGTTCTGTTGAAGCCATTCTCAGCCGTTGCCGACAGATGTTGAACGCACAGGGGGAATTAACAGCGATCGCCTGCGAGGTGATTGAAGCACAAGCAGAACGGATGGCTACACAAGGGTTGCGGGTACTGGCATTTGCCTACAAGCCCAGAACTATTGAGCAGTCATCCCTAAACCATGCTGACATTGAAAGTGGATTGATTTTCTTAGGATTGCAGGGGATGATTGACCCTCCCCGACCAGAGGCAATTGTAGCCGTTCATACCTGTCAGGGAGCGGGAATTGGGGTGAAGATGATTACGGGCGACCATATCACCACAGCAGTTGCGATCGCCCGTCGCATGGGATTGCACAAAGGCAAGAAGGTAATCGGATTCACGGGGGCAGAACTAGCCCACATGCAACCCCAAGAACTAACCCAGGCAGTAAAAGATGGCATTGTCTTTGCCAGGGTAGCCCCAGAGCAAAAACTGCGATTGGTAGAGGCATTGCAGTCCAAGGGTGAAATTGTAGCGATGACGGGAGATGGCGTTAACGATGCGCCTGCCCTTAAGCAAGCGGATATTGGGGTCGCTATGGGTAGCGGTACTGAAGTCTCTAAAGAAGCCTCAGATATGATTCTGACGGATAACAATTTCGCCTCCATTGCCGCCGCCGTAGAAGAAGGGCGCACGGTCTACAAGAACCTCACCAAAGCTTTTAGCTTTATTCTTCCAGTCAATGGCGGAGAATCAATGACTATCCTGATTAGCACGTTGCTGGCACGACCATTGCCTATTTTGTCGCTGCAAATCCTTTGGCTCAATATGATTAACTCCATCACCATGACCATGCCCCTATCATTTGAACCAAAGTCTCTGGGGGTGATGCATCAGTCTCCCCGTCCGGTCAAGGAAGCAATTCTGACTGGGAACCGAATCCGGCGAATTATCGCCATTTCCCTGTTCAATTGGACGTTAATTTTTGGGATGTTCGAGTGGGCAAGACAAACTTACATCCCAATCTTCGGTACTCAAGAAGGATTGGCAATTGCCCGCACGATGGCGATTCAATCGTTGGTAGCTGGGAGAATTTTTTATTTATTGAGCATCAGTCAATTGCTACCATCGCTAATGGCAAAATTTCGAGGGCAAGGGGGTTCCGCTCAAACGGCTCCCGCGATCGCGGCTGGCGTTGTCGGCGCTGTGATTCTGCAAATCTTTCTTTCTCAGTCTCCCCTGCTCAATCATGTCTTTTATACGGCTCCTCTGACGCTCTATCAATGGCTTGTTTGTCTGCTAGTCGGATCGTTGATGATTCCCCTCGCCGCTTCGGTTAACCGCTTCGATCCTCCCAATTGAGCGAACTTGCCGTCTGTTGTTTTCAGTTTTTTTAATTCTCAAGGAGGTTAAAGATGGTTCAATTTTTCAACCAATTTTCTCGACGGAGATTTTTGTTAACTGCGGGTGCATTTGCTGCGGGATCTTTATTGCTTAAAGGCTGCGTCGGCAATCCTACTCAACCGAGCGGAAACGCCACTCAAGCACAACAAGTTGCTACTAATATCAGCCCCGAACAAGCGCCAGAAACGACTACAGCCAAGCTCGGATATATCCCCATTGTAGAATCAGCACCTTTGATTGTTGCCAAGGAGAAAGGCTTTTTTGCTAAATACGGCATGACCAATGTTGAGGTAGCCAAACAAGCAAGCTGGGGTGCGGCAAGAGACAACGTGGAAATTGGGTCTGC
>ERZ1066118.1276-NODE-1276-length-16610-cov-12.211416_pt1 | contig 16610 bp, 12 predicted proteins | sample MGYA00382765_ERZ1066118 | MGnify/ENA primary metagenome ERZ1066118 (study PRJEB33369, sample SAMEA5778348) | biofilm metagenome | biome: Industrial cooling water; feature: Water cooling tower basin; material: Biofilm | place: United Arab Emirates | collected...
TCACCAGCAGCGCCGGCAGTCATACGGAGGTCGTCAACCGGATCGTGGCGGCTCTTGCCCAGCACCTCGAGGAGAAGAAGTGAGAAGCCTGAACGTCGAGGCCGGCGAAGCACATTACGAAGTGCTGGTCGGCGCGCTGGAGGATTGCCGGAGTCGGCTGCGCGACCTTGCGCGCGGGCGGCCGCTAACGGTGGTCACCGATCGGCACGTCTGGGACCTGCATGGCGCGCGGCTGAGCGCCGTTCTGCCGTGCGAGCCCCTGTTCGTTCCGCGGGGCGAGGAGGCCAAGGATTGGCCGCACCTTCAGACGCTGCTGCTCGCCTTTGCCGAACGCAACCTCGACCGGTCGACGGCGGTGGCGGCCTTCGGCGGCGGTTCAGTCGGCGACCTTGCGGGACTTGCCGCCGGCCTGTTCAAGCGTGGGCTGCCGATCGTGCACCTGCCCACCACTCTTCTCGCCCAGGCGGACAGCGCGGTCGGCGGGAAGACCGCGATCGACGCGTTCGAACAGAAGAACCTGGTCGGCATGTTCCACCAGCCGGCGCTGGTGGTCGCCGACGTCTCGCTGCTCGACACCCTCGACGAGCGCCAGCTGCGCGCCGGCTATGCCGAAGTCGTGAAGTACGGGCTGATCGGCCACCCCTCGCTATTCGACTGGCTCGAGGATCATGGCCCGGCGCTGCTGGCGGGGCGGCGCGACTGGCGCGAGGAGGCCGTGTGGCAGAGCATCGCCGCCAAGGCGCGCGCGGTAGAAGCGGACGTGACCGACCGGAACGGCGTTCGGGCGCTGCTTAACCTCGGGCACACCTTTGCTCATGCAATCGAAAGTGCAGCGGGGCTTGGGAGGATCCTTCACGGAGAGGCGGTGGCGGTCGGCATGGTGCTGGCGTTCGACCTGTCGGCACGGCTGGGGTTTTGCCCGCACGATGATGCGGCACGGGTGCGCGCCCATCTCGCCGGCGCCGGCCTGCCGACCAGCCTCGGCGAGACCGGAGTGGAACGCGGCGGCCTGCTGCCACTGATGCGGACCGACAAGAAGAATGAAGACGGCAAGCTGCGGCTGGTCCTCACCCGCGGGATCGGCGAAGCCTTTCTTTCTCCTGGCGTTGAGGAGCAGCTACTCGCCCGGTTTCTCGAGGAGACTGCCTGAGTCAAACGCGTGCTCAGCAACGGCGCGAACGGCAGAGTTGTGCCATCGATGTCGACCAGTCCAACATCGTCGGTCACACCTGTCGTTTCGAATTCGGCTTCCGCCAGATCGGCAATGACTATCAGATCGTTCACTGTGCCGGACTGGAGGAATGAGAGGGCTTAGCTAATCGTCGAGCGGCACTCGGGCGAAGCTGCGCTCCAACCCGCTCTTGAGATTGCCGGTCTCAGACTGAAGCTGCAACCGCTCGAGGTCACGGGCACGATATTCGCGCTCGACCCGGGCGGCCTCGCGTTCGGCGATGCCGAGACCGGAAAGGGCGGCGCGACCCATGGTGACGGCGCTATCGAACAACTCGCGCTGAACCAGGGAGACGCCAAGGCCGTCGAGCGCCAGCGCCTGCCGCCGGTCGAACACCCGTACCATCACCATTGCCCTGGGAAAGGCCTCGAGAATGGGCTGGAGCCGGTCCGGACCGAGCGTCGGGTCGTCGTGGCAGAACAGGATCGCTTCCGCTTCCTCTGCCCCGGCCATGCGCAGCAGATCGATGCGGGTGCCGTCGCCGTAATAAACCTTGGTCCCGAACTCGCCCGAAAGCTCGATCTGAGCCGCCTTGCTGTCGATCAGCGTGACGGGGATGCGCTTGGCCATGAGCATCTGCGCCACCGTCTGCCCGAAGCGGCCGTAGCCGACGACAATGGCATTGGTCTCGGGACTGAACTCAGGCCCCTCGAGATCGACATGCGCCTCCGGCCGCCGCTGCTCGAGCCAGTCGATGAACCGCATCAGGAACGGAGTCGTGACCATCGAGCAGGTGACCACGGCACCGAGCAGGCTGGCCGTGGCCGGCGTGATGATCTGGCCCGATGCACCGGCCGCGAACAGGATGAAGCCGAACTCGCCCGCCTGGCTCAGGAGCAATGCCAGACTGGCGGCGCGGCCTCCGAGCAGCCCAAAGGCGCGAGCGATCGGATAAAGAACCGCAGCCTTCAGCAGGATAACGGCGGCGGCGAGGCCGATCACCGTCAGCGGCTGGGCTGCGATCACGGACAGGTCGAGCAGCATGCCCACCGACAGGAAGAAGAGGCCGAGCAGGACCGAACGGAAGGGCTCCACGTCGCTTTCGAGCTCGTGCCGGTAGGGACTTTCGGCCAGCATGACGCCCGCGACGAAGGCGCCGAGCGCGACCGACAGGTGAAGGGCATGCATCAGCGCAGCGGCACCGATGACGGTAAACAAGGCAGCGACGATGAACAGCTCGCGCTCGCCCAGCCGTCCAATCAGCCGGAACAGCGGCACGAGGAGAAAGCGGCCGGCCAGCACCAGCCCGGCGATGGCGGCGATGGTCAGACCGGCCATCTCCCAGCCCGACGGGGCGGTCGGGTCGGGCCTGACGCTCAGCGCCGCGAACAGGGTGATGAGCGGAATCAGGGCCAAGTCCTGCAGCAGCAGGATGGAAAAGGCCTTCTCGCCATAGGGTGTGTTGAGCTCGCCGCTCGAACGCAGCATGGGCAGGACCTGCGCGGTCGAGGACAGGCCAAGCGACAGGCCGAGCGCCAATGCAACGGCGGGACCGACGCCGAGCACCAGGTGGATCAATGCCGCGAGCACGATACCCGCCGCCAGCAATTGGGCGAGGCCAAGGCCGAAGATCTCCTTGCGCAGACGCCAGAGCCGCCGCGGCTGAAGCTCCAGGCCGACAAGGAAGAGCAGCATGGCGATGCCGATCTCGCTTACCCGGTTGATCGCCGCCGCATCGCCGACGAGGGCGAGGACCGACGGCCCGATCACCACTCCGCCGACGATGTAGCCGAGCGTTGCGCCGAGCCCTGCACGGCGGAACAGCCCGACGAACAGCAGCGCGGCAGCAAGCATCACCGCGGCGGAGGTCAGCCAGTCGGTCATTGCGCCCCTTCCCACCCCTTGTGTCGCCGCGCCATGCGAAGAGCAAACCGCCTCATCGCCCTGCCTCCTTGAGCGCTGCCAGCAGCGCATCGAACGGCAGCAGCACGGCGCCATGCCGGCCGCTCCGGCCCTGGACGGGGGCGAGCATTGCGAAAGCGTCCGGAACCTCCGCCCTCCCCTCCAGCCAGGCCTTGAGTGCCGCCCGCATCACGATCACCTCGGCCTTGAGCCGCCCGGGCGCCCATCCCTGCACCAGAGCCGCGCTTGCCTGGCCATAGGCGCAGGCCGTCACCTTCTGCGTCAGCGCTGCGATTCGCCCGTCCTCCAGGCGAACGGAGGTGCGCAAGGTCGATCCGCAGGTCGGCGACCGAGCCTCCCCGGTGCCGTGAGCCTCGGCAAGGTCGGTGTCGAGCGGCAAGGACGCGGCCAGCCGCAGGATGTCGAGCGTGTAAGGCGGCTCCCGCCCGCTCACGCGCGATCCAAGGCGAGGAGTCGCGCACGGCCAGGCCTGGCGCGCAACAAGCTTGCCTCCACTAGCTGACCTCCTCCGCAACCCACCGAAGACAAATCCACGCAACCCGACAGGAAGTTGAAAGATGAACCATCTTTCAGTTCGACCGCGATTAGCCGGCGCTGAGGCTGGTAGGTCCTTAAATGGGAGTTGATCAGGCTGGCTGGGAGTGAGCTCATCGGGCTATCCGACCGCGCGCCGATCGGCCCCGCCCACCGCGTGCCGATCAGCTTCGCGGAACGCGGGCTGATCAGGCTCGCCGCCACGTCGTCCCCTGAGGGCCGTCTTCGAGCAGGATGCCCTCGCCCTTGAGTTCGTCGCGAATGCGGTCAGCAAGGGCGAAGTCGCGGGCCTTCTTGGCGGCGGTACGCTCGGCGACCCGGGCGTCGATAGCCGCGTCGCCCTCGCCCCGGAACCATTGGTCCGGATCCTGTTGCAGCAACCCCAGCAGGGCTGCGCTTGCCTTGAGCGCAGCCGGGTTCTGCAGTTGGCCGAGCCGCGCAAGGGCCAGCGGCGTGTTGAGATCATCGTCGAGCGCCTCGATCACGCCCGCATCGACCTCCCCCGCTTTGACCCCGGCAAGCTGGCGGTACAGCCGATCCAGAGTGGTCCGCGCCTGGAGGATCAGCCCCTCCGACCATTCCAGCGGCTGCCGGTAATGACCCGACAGCAGCGCAAAGCGCAGCACTTCGCCTTTGTGCCCCGCCGCCAGCAGCTGGTCCACGGTGACGATGTTGCCGAGCGACTTGCTCATCTTGCCCGACGCCATCGACAGCATGCCATTATGCACCCAGTATCGGGCGAGCGGCTTTCCGCCATGAGCGCAGGCCGACTGCGCGACCTCATTTTCATGATGCGGGAATTCGAGGTCGAGGCCGCCGCCATGGATGTCGATGGTTTCGCCAAGGTGCCGCGCAATCATGGCGGAGCATTCGATATGCCAGCCGGGCCGGCCGCGGCCCCAGGGCGAGTTCCACCCGGGCTGCTCGGCCGCGGACGGCTTCCAGAGGACGAAGTCAGCGGGCGATCTCTTGTAGGGAGCGACGTCGACCCGGGCACCGGCAATCATTTCGTCCATCGGCCGGCGCGACAGGCTCCCGTATTCCTCGAAGCTCGGCACGTCGAACAGGACATGCCCTTCCGCCTCATAGGCGTGCTTCGCGTCGATCAAGCGCTGGATCATCTCCACGATGTCTTCGACGGAAGCAGTGGCGTGCGGCTCGAGGTCGGGGCCGCGCACGCCGAGCGCTGCGGCATCTTGCCGGTAAAGGTCCGCGTAGCGCCCGGTAATGGTCTCGATCGGCACCGCCTCGGCCTGGGCGGCGGTCATGATCTTGTCCTCGATGTCGGTGATGTTGCGGGCGTGGACCAGCGACGCTTCGCCATAATGATGCCGCAGCAGGCGGGCGAGCACGTCAAACACCACCTCCGGCCGGAAATTGCCGATATGCGCCCGGTTGTAGACGGTCGGACCGCAGACATACATGGTGATGCGGCTGGGGTCGGCCGGCTGGAACTCGCGCTTTGTCCGCGTGGCAGTATCGTAAAGCTTGATCACAGGCATTCCTAGCGCCCCAGGCGCGTTTCGTTCCAGGTGGCGAGCATGGCCCGGCGGCTTGCGTCCAGCAGCGGATAGGTCCGGCTGTCGCGCATCCACTCGGGCCGTCTCGACTCCTCGCCGTAGATGAGGTCCGTCGCCATGTTGGCGAGAAGGAAGAAGAGGGTCGCCCCGATCAGGCCCTTGAGCATCCCGAACCCTCCGCCAAGAAAGCGGTCCAGCGGCCCCAATACCGAGGCGCGGGCCTGCTTGCCGAAGCGGTGCGCCAGGAAGCGGACCAGAAGATAGATCGGCAGGAACAGGAGCACAAAGGCCAGCGCGGCCGCACCCGCCTCGCCCGCCGCCCAACCCTCGACGGCTGTCGACACCGGATCGTGGAACAGGACCACGGCAACAACCCCAGCAAGCCAGGCACCGAGCACCAGGGCTTCCTGCACGAAGCCTCGCACGAACCCGATCAGCGCACCGCCGCCAAGCGCAAGCAGCACGAAAAGGTCGAGCGCGGTCATGATGCAGTGCGGGATAGGAGGCCGGCGGCAAAGGGGCAAGCCAGCCTTCATCCTCCCTGTCGTGCGAAGCACGATGGGGAGGGGGACCGCTCGCCACAGGCGAGTGGTGGAGGGGCCTCCGGGGTTGCACCAGGCCCCTCCACCACGTCGCTTCGCGCCGCGGTCCCCCTCCCCACTGCCTTTGGCAGCAGGGAGGATCAGGTAACTACCGCCCCACGACCCGCTCGACGAGCTGCCGCAGCTGCGCGAAGCGGGCGACCCTGATCCCGCTCGCCTCGACCCCGCCCGGCACCCAGGCTTCCTCGAACCCCAGCTTGGCCGCTTCCTTCAGCCGCAGCGGGGTATGCGCAACCGGCCGGATCTCGCCCGATAGCGCGACCTCGCCGAGGACTACCGCTTCGGCCGGCACCGGCCGCTCCGACAGGGCAGACACGAGCGCCGCCGCCACCGCCAGGTCCGCCGCGGGATCCTGCAGACGGTAGCCGCCAGCGACGTTCAGATACACTTCGGCCGAGGCGAAGCTCATCCCGCAGCGCGCTTCCAATACCGCCAGCAGCATGGCCAGCCGCCCGCTGTCCCAGCCCACCGCCGAGCGCCGCGGCGTGGCACCGCTGGCGAGGCGAACGGTCAGCGCCTGGATCTCGACCAGCACCGGCCTCGTGCCCTCCAGCGCGGGGAAGATCGAGGTTCCGCTGACGGGATCGTCGCGGCGGGTGAGGAACAGGGCGCTGGGGTTCGGCACCTCGGCAAGGCCCGCGCCTTCCATCGCGAAGACGCCGATCTCGTCCGTGCCGCCGAAACGGTTCTTGACCGCGCGAAGGATGCGATACTGGTGGCTTCGCTCCCCTTCGAAGCCGAGCACCGCATCCACCATATGCTCAAGTACGCGGGGGCCGGCGATGGAGCCGTCCTTGGTGACATGCCCGACCAGGATCAGCGCGGTGCCGCGGTCCTTGGCGAAGCGGATCAGTTCCTGCGCGCTTGCCCGGACCTGGCTGACCGTTCCCGGCGCCCCCTCGATCAGGTCCGAGTGCATGGTCTGCACGCTGTCGATCACCAGCAGCGCCGGCGCCGGGCCGGTTCCGAGGGTCGTCAGGATGTCGCGCACGCTGGTCACGCTGGCGAGCTGCACCGGCGCACCCGCCAGCCCGAGCCGGAGCGCACGCAGCCGCACCTGATCGACCGCCTCCTCGCCCGAGACATAGACCGCGCCCCGCCCCGCCCGGGCGATGGCCGCCGAGACCTGCAGCAGCAGGGTCGATTTGCCGATCCCAGGATCGCCCGCGAGCAGCATGGCCGAGCCCGGCACCAGCCCTCCCCCGACCGCCCGGTCGAACTCGGCGAGCCCCGTGACCACCCGCTCGGGCAAGGCCACCTTGGCATCGAGGCCGACGAGATCGACGGCTCGGCCGCCGCTCTGAAGGTCGTGCTTCTGGCTGAATACGGTCGGAGCGGCGCTTTCCTGCACCAGCGTGTTCCATTCGGCACAGTCCGGGCACTGCCCCTGCCAGCGCGGCTGGACCGACCCGCAGGCCTGGCAAACGTAACGGGCTTTGAGCTTGGCCATCCGGCGCGACCCTAGAAAGCCGCCCCGCCGTTCACAAGCAATCGCTTGGCACCCTTTGTTGTTCGGGTTAGCCTCCCTGCATCACTGATCGCTTGGGGGAGCGAGCAAGTATGCGTCCGGTTCTGTTGCCTTTTCTCATCGCGCTTGCGGCCGTCCCGGCTGGGGCCAGCGATCAGGTCCTGACCGGACCGCGTCCGCCCTGGGCGGCTGCAATAGTGCCTGGCACCGCCGTCGATCCCGCACCATCCGACCTCCCGGCCGAGATCGCGCTGCTGGAACAGCGCTTCTGGCTCGAACCCGGGGTCACCCACCAGTTCACCCGGCAGCGCATCCGCTTCAACAAGCCCGAAGGGCTCGCTGCGGGCAATCTAGCCCTGCAGTGGCGGGCCGAGCGCGACACGCTGACAATCCACGAAGTCACCATCCATCGGGGCGCCCAGCGCATCGACGTGCTCGCCTCCGGCCAGAAGTTCGCCATCCTTCGCCGCGAGGCCAATCTTGAATCCGCCATGCTCGATGGCGTGCTCACCGCCAGCCTCCAGCCCGAAGGACTGCAGGTCGGCGACGTGCTGGAGATCGCGGCCACCATTGTCCGCCGCGAGCCGGTGATGGGCAACTTCGCCGAGCTTGCCCTGGCGCCGCCAGATGGCGCGGTTGGACGCTTTCTCCTTTCCGCTCACTGGCCGAGCGGCCTCGCCATGCGTCACAAGGTTGGCGGCGGGCTACCTGCTCTGGCCATCCGCGAGGAGAAAGGGCGCACCGGTTTCCAGCTGACGCTCGACCGGCCGACCGCACGCGAAGCGACGCCCGGCGCGCCCCTCCGCACCTTGCTCGCACGTCGGATCGAGCTGTCGAGCATTCCCGACTGGAGCGCGATCGGGACCTTGTTCGCGCCGCTCTACGCCAAGGCCGCGGTGATCCCCCTGGCCGGGCCACTCCGCGCCGAGCTCGACAAGATCCGCGCCGCCTCGACCAACCCCGTGCGCCGGGCCGAGCTCGCGCTGGCCCTGGTGCAGGATCGCCTCCGCTACGTCGCTATCGCGCTTGGCGACGGAGGGCTGGTTCCCGACAGCGCCGAGGCCGCCTGGGACCGCCGCTTCGGCGACTGCAAGGCCAAGACCGCCCTTCTGCTTGCCCTTTTGGGCGAGCTCGGAATCAAGGCGGTTCCGGTCGCGGTCCATGTTCAGGCCGGCGACGGGATGGACCAGAGGCTGCCGATGGTGAGCCAGTTCAACCATATCCTGGTCCGGGCAGAGATTGGCGGGCGGACCTACTGGCTCGACGGTACCCGAAGCGGGGACACCAGCCTTGCGCGGTTGGAAACGCCGTTCCTCCGCTGGGGCGCGGAGATCCTGCCTGCCGGTGGCAAGCTGGTGCCGATCGTTCCCGCAGCCCGGACCATCCCTGACGACGAGATTGTCACGACCATCGATGCGAGCGGCGGCTTCACCCTGCCCGCCAAGGTCACGACGCAGATGACCCTTCGCGGCGACGGCGGGCTCGGCCTGGCGCTGCTCTGGGCGCAGCTTCCCCCCGACAAGCGCAACGAGGGCTTGAAGCAGATCGTCGGAGAGCGCTTTCCCGCCGTCCGCATCGGCAGCGTCAGCGGCACGCCGGACCGCGCGTCGGGCACTTTCCGGATCGACCTCACCGGTAGCCTCGACATCGACTCCACCTCGCCTTTGCTGCTGAGCGCGCTAGTGAGCCAGGAGCCGGTAGAGGAGCGCCGCACCGGTGCCGACCGCGACGCTCCGCTGGCGCTCGACTTTCCCTCGTTCAGCCGCCTCAGCCAGACATTGATCGTGCCCGCCGACTTCCCGGCCGATCAGCGCAAGGAGCATGCGCCGGTTGCCACTATCCTCGCCGGGGTCGAGCACCGCCGGACGGCGCGCTGGCAGGGCAATCGCCTGACTGTTGTCACCGACGAGCGGACCCTGGTGCCCGAGATACCCTGGTCGGAAGCGCTTGCAGCCCGGGGTGCCATCCGCACCCTCGCGGCCAACAAGATCAGCCTGCGTCCACCCGCCAATTACCGGGCCGACCAGCGCGACGTGGAGGCGCTTGCCAAGCTCGACGTTTCGGGGGTGGAGCAGCGCCTCGATCGCGCCTTCAAGCTGCTGGAGAGCGGCCGCCCGGACCTGTCCATTGCCGACCTCGACATCGTCCTCAAGGAGGAGCCCGGGAACGCCTCCGCCCTCGCCAACCGCGGCCTCGCCAAGGCCTGGCTGCGCCGCAAGGAAGAGGCCGAAGCGGATTTCGCAGCGGCCGAAAAGGTCAACCCCGATGATCCTGTCGTCTGGCGCGGACGTGCGCTCCAGGCCCTGTTCGACGACGAGCTCACCGAAGCGCTGCGTCTGTTCGACAAGGCCGTCACGCTCGATGACGACAATGCGTTCGCCTACGACTATCGGGCGCGGCTGCACCTCCGGTTGGGGCAGTTCGACGAAGCGCTTGCCGACAGCGCGCGCCTTCGCCAGCTGTCGCCCGAGAGCAGCAGCGTGTCGCTGCTCCGCGCTTCCATCTTCCGCCTCCGCGGCGACCGCGACAAGGCGCTGGCTGAGCTTCAACTGCTTGCCGCAGCGACCGACAGCAGCGTGCTGTTCGGCCTTGCCGAGGAATATCGAAGCCTCGGCTCCTTCGACGAGGCCATGAAGGCGCTGGGCAAGGCAATCGGATCCTCGCCTCCGAGCGCCCCCACGCTGCTCCGCCGCGCCCAGTTCCGCTCGCTTAGCGACAAGGCCGGGCGGCGCGCAGACCTCCAGGCCTTTCTCGCCAAGGAGCCGACATCGCCCGTGGGTGTCACCATGCTCGGGCAGTTGCTGGAAGAGGAAGGCCGGACCGCCGAGGCAATCAAGCTCTACACGAAGGGCATGGCCGCCTTGTCGGACAGCAGCCCGCTCCGGCTCCGGCGCGGGATCGCCCTCATGCGCTCGGGCAAGACTGCCGAAGGGCTGCGGGACATCAGTGCCGCGCGGGCGAGCGAAGCCGGGGCCACCGACCTCAACAACCGCTGCTGGGCCCTCGCGACGGCCGGAGTGGCGCTCGACCAGGCTCTCGCCGACTGCCAGGCGGCACTGGCGAAAAGGCCGAATCACTTCGCCTTTCTCGACAGCCGGGCGATGGTTCACCTGAAGCAGGGCAAGCTCGACCTGGCGCTCGCCGACTATGATCGTTCGCTCGCCAACGGACCGGTGGCCGCGGCATTGATGGGTCGTTCGCTGGTCCACGCCCGCCGCGGCGATGCGGCCAGGGCGGCAGCCGATCGGCAGGCTGCGATGCGGCACGATCCGGAAATCGGCCTGCGCTTCCTTGGCTATGGCTTCAAGGAAGCAGCGGTGGTCCAAGCCGGGTCGTAGCTGACTGCCTCATCTGGAGACTCCCGCTTGGGCGGGAGCAACCAGCTGATCAGACCAGCACCTCCCGCGCCGCCGCCTGGCTGAGGAACCCCACCGGGCTCGCGGTCGGCCCGTAGGCACCTGCACAGAAGATGGCGATCACGTCCCCCACCTCTGCTCGCGGAAGCAGCACTTCGTCCGCCAGCAGGTCGAGCGGCGTGCAAAGGCAACCGACGACGCTCACCTCTTCCTCCGGCTCGGCGCCGAACCGATGTGCTACCGCCACCGGATAGTTGCGTCGCAGAAGCTGGCCGAAATTGCCGCTCGCCGCCAGCATGTGGTGGAGGCCTCCGTCGACCACCAGGAAGGTCTTGCCGCGGCTGACCTTTCGATCGAGCACCCGGGTCAGGTAGACGCCGCACTCGCCCACCAGCCAGCGGCCGAGTTCGATGATGAAGCGTGTGTCTCGAAGGATGGCGGGCCGCGCTTCAAGAGTTTCGTCAAGCGCCGCCCCGACCGACTCGACGTCGAGCGGCTTGTCGCCGGCGAAGTAAGGAATGCCGAAACCGCCGCCCAGATTGACCTCCGGCGGGGCCGCGCCGGCCTCCTCCGCGATCCCGGCGCACAGCGCCACCGTCGCCCGGTGGCTCTCGATCAGTGCGTCGGCGCTCAACGACTGCGATCCCGCATAGACGTGCAGCCCGCGCCAATCCGCTCCTGCCGCGACGATCCTGCGCACGAGCGCTGCAACCTCGTCGTGATCCACACCGAACGGGCTCGCCAGCCCGCCCATCTTCATTCCCGAGCCCTTAAGCCCGAACGGCGGATTGACGCGGATGCCGATCCGCGGCTGCCTCGAACTGCCCACCGACGCGAGCCGCAACAAACGCTTCAGCTCGCCCGCGCTCTCGACGTGAAAGGTCACACCCGCTGCAAGCGCTTTGCTCAGTTCGTCGTCGCTCTTGCCGGGACCGGCGAAGCTCAGGGGCATGTCGCCCGCGCCCGAGGCGAGCACCCTTTGAAGCTCGCCGCCGCTGGCCAGATCCAGGCCGTCCACCTCCCTTGCGACGGCCTCGAGCAAAGGCGCATAAGGATTGGCCTTCACGGCATAATGAAGAGCGACCTCCTCCGGCATGGCCGCTCGAAAACGGTCGATCCGTGCCTTGGCGACCGACCAATCATAGGCAAAGACAGGGGTCCCCGCCGCCGCAAGGTCGATGGCATGGTTAGTTGGACCCGGCGAACGCCCGAGCAGCAGCATGCCATCCTCGCCGGCCTGGAAGTCCGCAGGTAGGGGCCCCACTCCCTTCATCGATCGCCACCCCGCACCCGCCCGGAGCCATGCAAGCACTCGGCTTCCACCGTACAGAAGTTGAAAAGTGGTTCACCTTTCAACTGAACAGCGCTGACCTTCGTGGAGGGGTATGCTGGGAAGCGGCGTTGCAGGAGGAGCCTGCCGGAACCGCTCATGGCGCACCTGCTTCGGCGATCAGCGCGGCGCGATCGATCTTCCCGTTCGGTGACAAGGGCAGCGCTTCGACCCATCGAACTTCGCTCGGCCGCAAATGGGCCGGCAGCTCCGCCGCAAACCAGCGCTGGAGCCGTTCGGCCGCCTCGTCTCCTCTCGCCACTGCCACCAGCACGATCCTCTGTCCCAGCCGCTCGTCTTTCACGCCGAAGGCCGCGCAATCCTCGACCGACCCGCTCGCAAGCGCTGCTTCCTCCACCTCGCTCGGGCTCACGCGGTGCCCCGACACCTTGATCATTGCATCGTCGCGCCCGCGGATGCGGAGCAGCCCGTCGGCTCCGATCACTGCCCGGTCGCCCGACCAGACGGCGCCGCCCCGGAACCGCTCGGCCGTCCGCTCCGGATCGTTCCAATAGCCTTGCGCCACCAGCGGCCCTTCGTGCACGAGCTCGCCTTCCTCGCCCGCCGCCGCCTCGCTCCCGTCCGCCCGCCGCACGCTGAGCGTCGCGAAGGGAATGGCCGTACCGACGGCGTCCGGCTTCTCGTCCACCAGCGCAGGATCAAGGCTGGCCGAGCGGAACGCCTCGGTCAGCCCGTACATGAGGTGCAGCCTCGCTTGCGGAAAGAGCTTGCGAAGCCGCCGCACCAAGGGTTCGGGCATGTGCCCGCCCGAGTTGGTCAGGGTTGAAAGGCTCGCTCCCGCCCCGCCCCATTCCTGCTCGGCCAGCTGCACCCACAAAGGCGGCACTCCGGCCAGCACGGTCGCGCCTGTTCGCTCGACCGCCCGCACGACATCGCGCGGCAGGAGGTAGTCGAATGCCACCGCTTCGCCCCCCGCATGCCAGGTCGACAGCAGCTGGTTCTGCCCATAGTCGAACGCCAGCGGCAGCACGCACAGCGTCCGATCGCTGCTCGACAGCCCGAGATAATGCGCGACGCTCACCGCCCCGAGCCACAGGTTTGCATGGCTCAGCATGACGCCCTTGGGCCGGCCGGTCGAACCGGAAGTGTAGAGCAGCGCCGCAAGCTCGCCGGGTTCGGCGAGCGAGGGCGATAAGGCCCGGTCACCCTCCTGCCACTGCTCCAGCGCGACGACCATCTCCGGCGCTTGCTGCAGAGTCTCCAGCCGGGCCTGGTTGGCGACCAGCAACCGGGCTCCGCTATCTGCCAGGATATGCTCGGCCTGCGCGCGCCGAAGCACGGGATTGATCGGAACATGCACCAGCCCCGCCCGGGCGGAGGCCAGCGGCAGGATGCAGGCAAGCCTGGTCTTGCCCATCCAGCTCGCCACCCGGTCGCCCAGCTTCAGCCCAAGCGTGAACAGCCGGTCCGCGGCGCGCCCGACCGCTTCATCCAGCTCGGCAAAGGACAGCTGCTGATGCCCAACTCGAAGCGCAGGGTCGCCCGGCGCTCCCCTTCGAGCAAGCCAGTCCAGTGGAAAAGGTGTCGGGTCGGGGTGCATCAGCCTGCCGAATGCCGCCTAACTTGCACCTTGGCCAGCCCTCCCCTAGACGCGCGCCACCATGGCGGCCTTGCCTCAGCCTTTCTCCGTTCCGGACATCGACTCCGCGCTCCGTGACCTTCTGGCCACGACGCTCGGGCTTCCTCCGGCGCAGGTTGCCGCCTTCGATGACGACACCGAATTGTTCGGGGCCTTGCCCGAGTTCGACTCCATGGCCGTCGCCAACCTCCTCACCGGTATCGAGGAGCGCTTCGGAGTGCTGATCGAGGACAGCGATGTCGAGGCGGAGGATTTCGCCAGCTGGGCCCGCCTCAAGGCCTTCGTCGAGCGCCTTTCCGCCTGACTGGAGGAAAGTGAGGGCGGGCTCCGGCCTGGCCGGAGCAGCGTATCACTCCGCGGCCTGAAGCTCCGCAAATTCCTCTGCCGCAAGGAAGCGTTCCGCATCGAGCGCTGCCATGCAGCCCGTGCCGGCTGCCGTCACCGCCTGGCGATAGACCTTGTCCATCACGTCCCCACAGGCGAACACGCCCGGCACGTTGGTGCGGGTGCTCCCGGTCTCGACCGCCAGATAGCCGTCGCTGTCGAGCTCCAGCTGGCCGCGGAACAGCTCGGTCGCCGGCTTGTGGCCGATGGCGACGAAGGCTCCGTCGACGGAAATGTCCTGGGCCTCGCCGGTCACCCGGTTCTTGAGCCTGAGCCCGGTCAGCGCTTCGGGCTCGCCGCCCGACAGGAACTCCTCGACTTCCGAATTCCAGATGATCCGGATCGACTTGTGCGCGAACAGGCGATCCTGGAGGATCTTCTCGGCACGCAAACTGTCGCGACGGTGGATCAGGGTCACGTCGTCCGAATGGTTGGTAAGGTAGAGCGCTTCCTCGACCGCAGTGTTGCCGCCGCCGATCACCGCCACCTTCTTGCCGCGATAGAAGAAGCCGTCGCAGGTCGCGCAGGCGCTCGCGCCCTTGCCCTTCATCCGCTCCTCGGTCGGAAGGCCGAGCCACTTGGCCTGCGCACCCGTCGCGATCACCAGCGTATCGGCAAGGTAAGTCGTGCCGCTATCGCCATGCAGCCGGAACGGCCGCCCGTTCAGCTCGACCCGGTCGATATGATCCCAGATCATGCGGGTGCCGACATGCTCTGCCTGCGCCTGCATCTCCTCCATCAGCCAGGGCCCCTGGATGACGTCACGGAAGCCGGGATAATTCTCGACGTCCGTGGTGGTGGTCAGCTGCCCGCCCGGCTGGATGCCCTGAATGACGATCGGCTTCAGGCCCGCGCGGGCGGCATAAATGGCCGCGGTCAGCCCGGCCGGGCCGGAGCCGAGCACGATCATCCGGCTGTGAATGGTCTCGCTCATGATGCCTTACTTAGTGATCGTGGTCGTGACCGCCATGGTCCTGCGGCGGAGTTTCGGCCTTCTTCCCGGCCATCATCTTCTCGCAGCAGGGCATGCAGCCGTCCTTGCAGCATGGCATGTCGCAGGGCGCTTCGGCCTTGGGCGCCTCGGCCTTGGGCGCAGGCTGCGGAGCGGGCGCGGCGGCTAGCGCTGCGGCGGTGAGGAGGGTGAGCATGACTCGCGTCTAGTCCAACCCGTTCCCCGGCGAAAGCCGGGGCCCAGTCGTTCTTCTGCCGGCGTGACGAAAAGGCACTGGGCTCCGGCCTTCGCCGGAGCAGATGATGGCTACACCAACCGCGACTGCTTCACCGCCGCTGCGATGAAGCTGGCGAACAGCGGATGCGGGTCGAAGGGTCGGCTCTTGTATTCGGGATGGAATTGCACCCCCACGAACCAGGGGTGGTCCGGCCGCTCGACGATCTCCGGCAGTCGCCCGTCCGGAGACAAGCCGCTGAACACCAGCCCGCCCTTTTCCAGGATCTCGCGATAGCCGGCGTTGACCTCGTAGCGATGCCGGTGCCGCTCGCTGATGCGGGTCGAGCCGTAGATGGCAGCGACATGGCTGTTGCCGCCGAGCACGGCCTCATAAGCACCGAGCCGCATGGTCCCGCCGAGGTCACCGCCCTCGCGCCGCTCCTGCAGGCCCTCCTCGCTCATCCATTCCGTGATCATGCCGACCACCGGCTCGGCCGTGTCGCCGAACTCGGTACTCGACGCGCCCTCGACACCAGCAGCGCGGGCCCCCTCGATGCAGGCCATCTGCATCCCCAGGCAGATGCCGAAGAAAGGCACCTTGCGCTGCTTGGCGAAGCGAACGGACGCGATCTTGCCCTCCGTCCCGCGCTCGCCGAAGCCGCCGGGCACGAGAATGGCGTGCATCGGCTCGAGCTCGCCGGCAAGATCGCCGTCCGCCTTCTCGAACAATTCGGCGTCAACCCACTTGATGTTGACCTTGACCCGATTGGCGATGCCGCCGTGGACCAAAGCCTCGCGAAGCGACTTGTAGGCGTCCGGCAGGCCGACATATTTGCCGACCACGCCGATCGTCACCTCGCCTTCGGGATGGTCGACCGCGTCCATCACCTTCTCCCAGCGGGAAAGGTCGGGCCGCGGGTCGGTCGGAAGCCCGAAGGCCTTCAGCACCTCGTCGTCGAGGCCTTCGCGGTGATATTGCAGCGGCACGTCGTAGATCGACCGCGCGTCCAGCGCCTGGATGACGGCGCTCTTCGGCACGTTACAGAATTGCGCGATCTTGGCCCGCTCGGTTTCCGGAATCGGCATCTCGCAGCGGCAGAGCAGCACGTCCGGCTGGACGCCCAGGCTGGAGATTTCACGCACGCTATGCTGGGTCGGCTTGGTCTTGAGCTCGCCGGCGACCTTGATCCACGGCACCAGCGTGGTGTGGACGCTGACCGTCTGTCCGCGGCCAAGGTCGTTCCTCAGCTGCCGCAGCGCCTCGATAAAGGGCAGGCTCTCGATGTCGCCGACCGTCCCGCCGATCTCGCAGATGACGAAGTCGAGCCCGTCCGTGTCGGCCAGCGCGAATTGCTTGATCGCGTTGGTGACATGCGGAATCACCTGCACCGTGGCGCCGAGATAGTCGCCGCGCCGTTCGCGGGCGATGATGTCGCGGTAGATGCGGCCGGTGGTGATGTTGTCGGACTGCCGCGCCGACACGCCGGTGAAGCGCTCATAATGGCCGAGGTCGAGGTCGGTCTCCGCCCCGTCGTCGGTCACATAGACTTCGCC
>ERZ1066118.1277-NODE-1277-length-16602-cov-7.613525_pt1 | contig 16602 bp, 22 predicted proteins | sample MGYA00382765_ERZ1066118 | MGnify/ENA primary metagenome ERZ1066118 (study PRJEB33369, sample SAMEA5778348) | biofilm metagenome | biome: Industrial cooling water; feature: Water cooling tower basin; material: Biofilm | place: United Arab Emirates | collected...
CGGAGCGGGGCAGGTTCTTGGCTCGGCCGGGCCGTGCTATACGAGATCGGGGGGTGGGTTGCCGGTCATTGGGATAATGCAATTCGATGATGCGGACATCGCGTCTATGGAGACGAATGGCACCTTCGAGGGCGTGATCATGCACGAGATGCTGCACGTCATCGGGGTGGGGACAATGTGGGGACCGCACCTCATCGGCCGAGGCACTCCGAGCGTTGGTTTCACCGGTCAAACTGCGAAAGACTACTGCCTGGATCTTGTTGGCTCGAGCTGCTCGGTCGCGGTCCCCGTCGAGAACACCGGCGGCCCCGGAACCGCTGACGCCCACTGGCGCGAGTCGGTATTCGACAATGAATTGATGACGGGATATATCGACCGGGGCGGAATGCCGCTCAGCCTGGTTACCATTGGATCGCTTGGGGACATCGGCTACGGTGTGAACCCCAGCGCCGCCGATGCCTTCCCCGGTACGATCGCGGCCGCCCGGCTCCCGGGTTCCGGAACGACTCCGAATGTGGCGGGATGGGAGCGGCCGCTTCTGCCCCGGCGTGAGATCAGTCGCACGGGAAGAGTCACGGAGGTCCAGTGACGGGCAGCCGTTCAACCGCGCCAGCGCTGCGAGTAAGAATCTGCTCGGCCTTGTTGCTCCTGCTCAGTGCGGGCGCGTGTACAGCGCAGCCTGAAGAGGACCTCGACACCTCCCCCGCCCCCCCGCCGACAGAAGCGGAAGCACCAGCACTCTCGCCCGGCCTGGCTCCGGCGCTGCCCCACGACAGCAGCGTCCCCGCGGCCCCGCCAGCGCCAGCCGTCCAGCCCCCACTCACCAGCGGCTCCACCGGCCGCGGTGAAGAGCAGCTCAGAGATTCGGTGCGGCTCGGCCCCCTGATCGAGCTGCCGACCGTGCGGGATACAGCCAGGTAGAAGGCAGCCAGTGAGAGATGTCCGCCTTCGCACCCACAGCATCCTTATTCTGTCTCAGCGCCGAGGGTGCCAATGGCACGCAAACAACCTCCAGCGAGCCTCCGTAGCGAGTCAAGACCCCCGTCTCGGGCCGGTTCCGGGCGTGAGCTGGTAGCTGGCATCTGGCATCCGGTCTCCTCTTCCCCCTCTTCTTCATCTCCTATCCGCTAACGCTAACCCGCATTCCCGACCATCATCTCCCCCTCCACCCCCTGCCCGCTCTGCCTCAGCTCGGAGACCTCGACCTTCGAGCTCGCCCATGGCCGCGTCTACCTTCGTTGCAGGGTTTGCGAGCTCGTCTTCCTCACGCCATCACAGCGCCCGGCTCCTGAAGCTGCTCTCACGCACTACCAGACCCACCAGAACGATCCGTCGGACAGCCGCTACCGCGCCTTTCTCGCCCGGGTCGCCGATCCGCTGATCGCCAGGCTATCGGCCGGAGCGCGGGGGCTGGATTACGGCTCCGGCCCCGGGCCGACTCTTTCCCGGATGCTGGAGGAAGCCGGTTTCCGCATGGCCCTCTACGACCCCTTCTTCGCCCCTGACGACCGTGTCCTCACCGCCAAGTACGACTTCGTAACCTGCACAGAGACTGCCGAGCACTTTTTCGAGCCGCGGCGGGAGCTCGAGACGCTCGACTCTCTGCTGATGCCCGGCGGCTGGCTGGCTCTGATGACCGAGATCCTGGAGCCCGGGCTGACGCTCTCCAGCTGGCGCTATGCACGCGACCCTACCCACGTTTGCTTCTACTCTCCCGCAACGTTGAAATGGGTCTCGTCGTGGCTGGAGTGGAAACCCGAGTATCCGGACTCCATCCGGGGAGTCGTCTTCTTTCAGAAGGCTATGTAAAGCGTTGGGAGCACGAGGCGGACATAGCTTCTGGAGCTATCGGCCGGGGTGTTGCGGTGGGTTCGGAAGTGGCTGAAGGCGAGGATCTTCCATAAAGGTGCTGAATGCGTGACCCTAGATTTCGCTTCGGGGAAGATGTTCGGGCGGCGACGCGCGAGATGTCGGGCAGAATGGCACAGAGAGGGAGCGCGCCACAGAATAGCGAGGAGCTCGAGCGGTGGATCACGGCCAATCCTGATCTTCACCAGAGGCTGACGGAGGGGGGCTACGGTAGCCACTTCAGCGCCGAAGACCTTCTCCCATTGCTGCAGGTCTTTCTGGCGCAGCGCGAGCCGCCACCCGCTGCTGTCAGGCCACCCACCAGTGCCTTCTCCTGGCCTCTCGTGGTCGGACTGATCATTCTGCTGGTGCTGCTCGTCTGGGCGGCGATGTCGGGTACACGCGGACTCTGACCTCGAAGCTTCCACCGCTCGGGATGCGGCTAAGCCCGACCTAGCCCTGAGAGCGCTCTGCTGCTGTCGGCGGCTCGTGCGGGGCATCATGCGCCTCCCTTCGCCATGGAAGCGCTCCGCTGATCTCAACCTCCAGAGCGAAGCTGAGGAAAGTGCGGATCAGCACGATCAGGGCGAGAACGCCGAGGTTCTCCACCGTCGGCTCAACCGCAATCGTCCCGATGATGTCCGCCACGATCAGAACCTCGAGTCCGAGCAGGATCGCACGCCCGAGGTTTGCGCGGAAGCGGTGATACGCGTCGTTCAAGCCGATCCCGCGCCAGTCCTTGATGAAAGCGCCCGCCGACAGGAGCCCTCCCAGGAGCAGAACCGCAACGCCGATCAGCTCAACCCAGAGGGTAAGGCCGGAAATCAGAGCTCTGTGATCCATGCCCTCACCATATGCAGAGATCGTGCAGTGCGGCGGCTACAACTCCGCCGAGCGGCGCCGGGGTAGCAGCCAAGTCGGCGCTGAGAGAAGCTCCGAATTTGCTCCAAGGGACTGCGAAGCGTTAGGAGGCTTCGGGGGAAACCAGGGAGAAGCGGGAAACACCACAGAGCGAGGGCGCGACATGCCTAAATCCACGACCGGTTATCGTAGCATCCGGTACTCCGCTGCACCCGGCGAAGCGCGTCCGCTCCCCCTCGGGCCTCTGGCTACTCGGCGCGACGTCCGTTCAACCTACTGCTGCTGCTGTTGCTGCTGCTGGTGAGCTGCGAGCAGCCCGTCATAATCGAGATTCTCCCCCTGAACGACCCTCGCCATCTCCGGCATCGTCTCTACACGCGGGACGAAGCTCGCCTCCTGCACATGGACGCCGACGTGCAGCGCACTCCGCGCCTTGCCGCTGAAGATCCCGCGCGTGGGTGGGACGTCCGCATAGTCGCGGCCCAGCGCAGCCCTGATGTGACGCTCGCCCGCCAGGATGTTGTTGGTGGGGTCGAACCCGACCCAGCCGAGCTGGGGCAGGAATACCTCTACCCAGGCATGTGAGCCGTCCTCCGCCGACCGGTCCCCATCGGCGCCGGTCCGGTGGAAGAGGTAGCCGCTGACGTACCTGCACGGAATCCCGAGCCCACGAACGAGCGTGATGAAGATGTGGGCAAAATCCTGACACACCCCCCGCCGGATCCGCAGAGCGTCGTCGATCGGTGAGTTCGCGTGAGTGCTCCGCGGACTGTACTCGAAAGCGTGGTAGATGCTGCTGTTCAGCTCGCGCAGCAGAGAAAGCGGATCGTCGCGCTTCTCGATGCTGAGCTCCTTCGCAAAGGAAGTGGAAAGCTCGCTCGGGAAGGTGAAGCGACTCGGCAGGGTCATCTCGAGATGATCTTCATGCTCCACGATCGACTCCAGCTCGTCCCACGCGCTGGGCGGCAGCGACGCCGGCAGCTCGGGCACAGGATGCACCTCCACCAGCGCTCGGGACTCCAGCTCCAGACGGTCGTGCTTCCCGGGCAGGTCGAAGTGGTGAACGACGTTGCCCATGAAATCCTGATACGAGAAGAGCTGCGCGTGCGGTGTGACCGTCAGCACATGCGAGTAGCAGTGCTGGGTCGCCTCGGTCCGGGGGCAGACCCGAACCTCCATGACGCTCTCACAGATCGATCGGTCATACTCGAACTTCGTGATGTGCCGTATTGAGTACTGCATGTCAGTCTGTAAGCGCCTGGTCGATCGGGTAAGTGATGCACGAGAGATAGACGGCGTCATGGATCTCGAACGCGCGGGTCCGGATGTCCGCAAGGAACTTGTGGACATCTCGCGCAACGATCTCCTCGATCAGATCGAAGCTGAGCGCGGAAATCAGCTTACCGAGCCGCCGGTGGACATCACTGCTGCGTAGCAGGGGCGCGGAAGCGGAAAGTGCCTCGAGCGCCGCCCGTACCATATCCACGCCGAAGCGCACCGAGTGCGGGAAGTCTGGATCCAGCAGGAGGAACGACGCCCCGCGCTCCGGTAGGATGTTGGCGGTGTGAACACGGCAGTACGCCTCCAACGCGGTGCACGACTTGAGCAGATTCGCCCACTCGAGGTACTCGTCAGGGCTGCCCGCCAGCTGCTCGGCACCCGCGTAATCGCGCAGGTGAGCATCGAGGAGGTTCACAGTGGCGGTCACGCGCTCGAGGAAGCGCCCGAGCTGCATGAAGTACCAGCCCTCACCACGGCTCATCGTCGTGCTGGTGATGCCCTGGAAAAGGTGGGAGCCCTGCTGGATAGCCTGAAGGAACTCGTAGGTGTTGGTGTCGCTGAGCGGCATCGACCGCATCCGCTGCACGTTCAGGAAGAGGCGGTTCATCTGCTCCCACATCTCGGAGCTGATCTGCTCACGTACCTCCCGCGCGCTCCGCCTCGCCGCGCCGATCGAGCTGACGATGGAATGCGGATCGTCCTCATCGAAGCTGAGGCGCTGCACTACGCTGTGCGGCTCCAGCGACTGCCCCTCGACGATCGGCACTGTCAGGCTCCTTAGAACCCGCGGCCATCGCCGGCCATCCCCCTCCGCCTGCTGATCCAGGCGCCCGAAAAGGTTGACGTTGAGTAGCCGAGCGGTGTGCTCCCCCCGCTCGAGGTACCGGCTCATCCAGTAAAGACTGTCTGCGACTCGGGATAGCATCTCGTCTACCTAATCATCCACAACCCAGGTGTCTTTGCTGCCGCCACCCTGAGACGAGTTCACGACAAGGGAGCCTCGCTTCAGCGCGACCCGGGTAAGCGCCCCGGGCACCAGACGCGTCTCCGAGCCGATCAGCACGAAAGGCCGAAGATCTACATGCCTGGGCTCGATGCTCCCTTCCAGGAAACAGGGAGAGCACGAGAGGGAGAGCGTCGGCTGCGCGATGTAGCCGCGCGGGTTCTCGATGATTCTGTTCCTGAACTCCTCCTGCTCGGCCTTGGTGCTATGCGGCCCTACGAGCATTCCGTATCCTCCCGACTCGTCCACAGCTTTCACCACCAGCTCATCCAGATGCTCGAGGACGTACTTCCGCTCATCGTCGCGCTCGAGCAGATACGTCTGGACGTTGTTGAGCAGCGGCTCCTCACTCAGATAGTACCGGATCATCTCCGGCACGTATGCGTAGAGCGCCTTGTCGTCCGCGATACCCGTCCCGATCGCATTCGCGAGAATGACATTTCCGGACCTGTAGGCGTTGAACAGCCCCGGCACTCCCATAACTGAATCCCCTCGAAACGGGATCGGGTCTAGGAAGTCGTCATCGATACGTCGATAGATCACCTCCACGCGGCGAAGCCCCGCAGTCGTGCGGCGGTAGACGGTGTTGTTGTGGACGACCAGGTCCCTCCCCTCCACCAACTGAATGCCCATCTGGCGGGCCAGAAGCGCGTGCTCGAAATAGGCGGAGTTGTAGACGCCGGGGGTAAGCAGCACGATCGACGGGTCAGTGCTCCGCGGTGCGGCGAGCTCCTGCAGCGTCTGGAGCAGAAGCTTCGGGTAGTGATCGACCGAGCGGATCCTGTAGTGCTGGAAGAGCTTCGGGAAAACGTTACGCATCACATGCCGGTTGCTCAGCATGTAGGAGACTCCGGAGGGCACCCGAACATTGTCCTCGAGCACGACGAACTCGCCTGAAGGCAGCCGTATGAGGTCCGATCCGGAGATCGAGATGTAGATGTCGTGCGGGACCTGAACCCCCCGCATCTCCCGTCGGTAGTGCTTGCAGCTGAAAACCAGCCGGCGCGGGACGATCCCGTCCGTCATGATCCGGCCTTCGCCGTACACGTCCTTCAAAAAGTGGTTGAGCGCCGCCATTCGCTGGGCAAGGCCGCGCTCGAGGAAATCCCACTCGCTCCCCGCAATGATCCGGGGAAGAACGTCATACGGGATGATCTTCTCGGTGCCGTCACCATGTCCGTAAACGGTGAAGGTGATGCCCCGGTCCAGGAACGCCTGATCCGCCGCCCGCTGCCGATGCGTCAGCTCCTCCGCTGTGAGCTCCTCGAGCCGTCGGTATAGAAGCTCATATGCGGCCCGGGGACGACTGTCATCCCCGAACATCTCATCGTATGCGACGCTTCGTGCGTAGTCTTCGAAGAGGGATGCCGAAGCCTCCGCTCCGCGATCCGGGTATCCACGCGGTCCAGCGGCCTTCGGAGCAAGCGAATCGATGTGCATGCAGACGTTATTTCCTTACTTTTCGCGGCTGTTCAACTCAGTATAGTTTATAATGTAAGCCGCACCAGATCATACAGCTAAAAAAGTCGTCTGTTTCCTCATGTACATTGCAAGAACGAGCGCACTTCTTCTCCAGCAGTTCGGCACGCCGGCTGGAGGTAGCAGGGGGGAGGCTCTCTCGAGACCGCGGCAGGAGGGTGGAGGCACTTCGAGGCTCTTCAACATCGCAGCGGGAGGCGACGGTAAACTGCAACACGATGGGTAGGGGGCATGGCCGTTGCCGCGGCCACCCGGGTTCACAGCAGGCGCGGTTTTGGGAGATCGGGAGTCCACGCAGGACGAACGAGCCCGCGCTCTTCCCCGGGCACAAGGAGCTCCATGATCCAGAGGTTTGACAAGATCGCAGTCGATCTTCCCGAGCCGAAGCACCCCTCGCCCAATTCCGCCGCAGCCGTGCAGGAGCTGTTGGGCGGCAAGTTCGGCGAGATGTCGACGCTGATGAACTACACCTTCCAGTCGTTCAACTTCCGCGGCAGGAAGGAGATGCGGCCGTTCTACGATTTGATCGCCAACATCGCCGCCGAAGAGTACGGGCACATCGAGGCGGTCTCGTACACGATCAATCTGCTGCTCTCCGGCTCGACGAAGCGCGGCCTGGATCCGACAGATACACCTCTGGAGAGCGCTCTCGACGCCCGCAACTCCTACCACTTCATCGCCAGTGGCCAGAGCGCTCTGCCAGTGGACTCCCAAGGCAATCCCTGGAACGGCACCTACGTTTTCTCCAGCGGCAACCTCAAGCTCGACCTGCTCCACAACTTCTTCCTCGAGTGCGGGGCCAGGGCGAACAAGATCCGCGTTTACGAGATGTGCGATGACGCCACCTCCCGCGCGATGCTCGGCTACCTGCTCGTGCGGGGTGGTACGCACGTGGTTGCGTATGCAAAGGCGCTCGAGAAGCTCACCGGGGTCGATGTCGGCAAGCTCCTGCCGATCCCCGACCTCAGCAACAAGCGCTTCCCGGAGGCGAAGAAGCACGAGGAGAGCAAGCTCCACACGATCCTCTATCGCTTCAGCCCGGACGATTACCGCCGCATCACCGAGATCTGGAACGGGCCACATCCCGAAGACGGGTTGCCTCTGGTAGTTCAGGATGGTCCACCCGAGGGCTTCGATCCGCCAGACCTGCCGCCGGAGCCGCAGCTTAGCTCGCCGCTCGGTCCTGATATCGATCCGCAAATGTTCGCGGACGTCGCGAAGAAGCTCTTCGGCTGAGGCGGCAGTGGTCGACAGGCGAATCTCGCAGCCTGTGCAGCGACGGAAGGGGCGGTGCACTCTACGGAGGCACTGCCCCTGCTGTTTGGGGGATGTCTGAGCCGGAGGCTACTTCATCCCTGAGCTCGCTCTGTGATGGTCTACCTCTATGTGACGGTGATAGCGCTCGCAGCAAGCGGGCTTGCGCTGTTCGCGATCATCGGCCTCGGAGTGCTTTTGGTGGAAAGACTTGGCCCGTGCCAGCAGCGGGGTTGCTTCTGGTCGCCGGCTCGCTCCGCGCAGTGATCTGGCGGTTCTCACGCGCGTTCGGCTGAGTACTGGGACGCGGACGTCTGCGGTGGCCCCGCGCCCGCCTGCTTGAGCGGGAGAAACATCGGACAGGGCTATAGCCAACATCAATCAGCGGATGAGGGGGTCGAGTGGCGCGTGAAGTACAGGCTTCAGACGGGACTCGCTGGACGTGCGTTCAGGCATACGAGGGATTGCAGGGTCTTGCTGACGACGCGGCCAGAGTTGCGGGGTCAGCCAGGTACAGAACTGTTTGCACCCCAAGCGGGGGCAGGAGGTCGGTCGAGTTAGAGCTGGAGGAGGGTTGGGAGGACTCCCTGGCGGATGAAGACCTTCTCGAGCATATCAGGTCGAAGTCCGACCCCGAATGACCCATGGCGAGCCCGGCCGCGCCGCCTCCAGTAAAGCAACCGCCGAATGAGCGGTATCACGATCATCATACTTACAACGTCCTCGCCGATGCTCCACATCGTAATCGTCAGCCATACGGCTGAATCTTGCCCTGGCCGTCTCGGCAACGAGGAGGTCCATCCATGCCTCAACAACCTGCAGAACCTTCTCGCCGAACGTTCGATCGGCGTCATCGGGCGATGGGCCGATCCTCCGGCACATGTGAACTACATGGTTCTGGATGCTCCGCACGCGCACGCGATTCAGGAGGGGTTCTGATGGAGAGCGGCTTAGCTGGACATACGACAACTGAGATAAGGCCGGTCTTGAGCATGGATTAGCTGCGAGGCGCAGATCTGCTTCAGAATGCGGGATCGGCCGAGGTGTCACCGCAGAAGCGTTGAACGGGGACTCTCTGCAGGATTGGAGGCGGAGTTTCGCCATTCTTCAGGTCGTCGCCCCCGCGCCATGCGAAACCGGTGCTTCAATTGAGACAAGGCACCCGGTCAGTCTGGCGGTGCGGTACCTGCTACGTCACACCAGCACCAGCGGAGACCAACCAAGCGTCCTCGAGCCATCGCCGTGAACACTTCGCTTGCATTGTCGCTCGATCCGGTTCAACGGGAACCTCTCGCCATCGCCCACGGTGGCTACTTCCTGACTACGGGAGTTTGGCCGCTGCTCGACATGAAGAGCTTCGAGGCGGTCACTGGTCCGAAGGTCGATGCCTGGCTGGTGCAGACGGTGGGGGCACTGGTTGGTGTGGTAGGTGCGACGCTGATTGCTGCCGGAGTGAAAGGCAGAGTGACTCCCGAGATCAAAGGGCTCGCTGTTGGCAGTGCGGCGGCACTGGCGATGGTGGATGTCTATTTCGTGGCGACGCGCAGGATCCCACCCATCTACCTCGCAGACGCCGCGGCCGAGGCCGCTTTGATTACCGCCTGGGCCCTGAGCGACTAACCCCGCTATTCACAGATTTCAGGCAGCCTTGCGCACGCCCCATAGAAAAGTGTAGATACACGTAATAAGCGTGTACCTACACTTACCACCGCCAGCGCGCGCCGCATGGAACAGCGACTTACTCTCTGTAACTTCCTCGCTCTTCGTCAGGCGATGCGGCTCGTTACGCAGCTTTATGATGGCCATCTCGCGCCCACCGGGCTGCGTGCTACTCAGTACTCTATCCTCGCGACCCTGGAACGGACGGGCCCGGTTACGGTGCAGGAGCTCGCTGACCGGCTTGTCCTGGACCGGACGACGTTGACGAGGAACCTGGCTCCCCTGCAGCGCCAAAGCTTGGTGGCCATTCAGCAGGGTCGCGACAGGAGGCGGCGCGAAATTCATCTGACTTCTGCAGGTGAAGCCAAGCGGCTCGAGGCGCATCCCCTATGGATGGAGGCGCAGCGGCGGTTCGAGGGCGTGTACGGACAGTCGAAGGCCGAGAAGCTTCGGCGCAGACTGCGGCGCGTCGTGGAGCTTTCAACGCCTCTTCTCTCCGGCGTAGGATGAAATCAATGCAGGGGCGCCCTGGAGACCCTGAGTGGCGCCATATCGAGCCGCCGATGGCCCGTAGAGATCAGCCTTGCCGTGGCGTCATTCTTGTGTGACTTCGGGGTCAAGCCAGTCGTCTAATTGATCCGGAGAGCGGTCATAACGCTGCGCTTCGGCCACACGGAAGACATCTGAGCTATGAACGACCGCATCGACAGATACCTGGATGGCGAGCTCACCCGCGAGGAGCTGAGCCCCGACGAGGCGCGGGAGGCCGACAATTTCCAGCAGTCCATCCACACTGTCGCCGGCCATTTGCGCCATTCGCCCGCTCCTGACCTGACGTCGCGGGTGATGTCCGCATTGCCTGACGATTTGTACGGCCAGGTGCCGGCAGCACCGCGGCGGGCAAGCTGGCTGTGGCGGCCGCGAACGGTCTCCTTCAGCTTCCGACCGGCCTTCGCGCTCGGTGCGCTGGCGACGGCGATGATTCTCTTCATCGTCCTGCCGCACCCTGCTCCGGTCGCCCACGTTGAGCCATTCGTCTCTGCTCCCGCGGGCACCGAAGCGGAGATGTACGTGCAGTTTCGCCTCGAAGCGCTCTCGGCGTCGGACGTGAAGCTCGCAGGCTCGTTCACCGGGTGGCAGCCGACGATCGAGCTGGCGGAGATCGCACCGGGCATCTGGACCGCGATGGTCCCGCTCCACCCGGGCGTTCACGACTACACCTTCCTGGTCGATGGGCAGCAGTGGGTCGTCGATCCGTACGCCACAAACGTCGAGGACAGCTTTGGCGGCATGAACAGCCGCCTCTTCCTGGCCGCCCCGCTCGACGCTGCGTGAGGATCGAGCTCGCAGCTCTCATCATCGCCCTTCTCACCTCCCCTCCCCTCGGCGCCCAATGGAGAGTCGAGATCGGGGCTGGTGGCTCAAACCATCCTCAGATCGCCTCCACAGACAGCAGAAGCGCCCTGTTCGGGGTTCAGTATCACGGCCGTCGATGGGGCTACCTCACGGCCGGCGCGCCGCTCGATTCCGCGGCGGCTCCCTGGATCGCCGTCGGCGCGGGGCAGCGGGTCGAGCGGTACGTCGGCTCCTTCGATGTGGGATCTGAGATCGGGGCGCACGCGCATGGCTACCGTACCCCCGATGCGGAGGGGCGGGGGTTCCTCCTCGAATTAGTGCCCTTCATCGGAACGTCTCTGGGAATGACGCGGCTCGAGCTCGGCTCTGGAGCTCGCTATTACGCGAACCGCTTCGCGGATGAGAACGAAGCTCGCGCAGCCTCGGATACGTACCTGCTCGCATCAGCTCCTCTGACCCGCGGGGTGAGTGCAGGCGCCCGGGGACGCTATGTACACACGGAGGACGGCGGCTTCCCGTTCGCCAGCGTCGGAGTCGACGTAGCGGTTGGGGAGGCTCTCCTGAGCGCGCATGCGGGTCACTGGCTGGGCAATCTCTTGAGCAAGCCTGTATATGGAGCCTCCGCAACACTTCTCGTCGGTCGGAGGACCGCCGTCTTCGCCAGCTTCGATCAGGAAGCTCCCGATCCGCTCTTCTGGAACCCGGTGCGGACGAGCTGGGGTGTGGGCGTGAGCTACCAGCTCGGGAAGGCGAGCTCCAGACCGGCGGTGTCGGCGCCGGTTCAGCCCGGCGGGCCGGTGACTTTCCGGGTCCCGCTCGCTGAAGACGCCGATCAGGTATCGGTTGCTGGTGACTTCAACGGGTGGGACCCGGTCCCCATGCAGCGTGTGGGGGATGAGTGGGCGTTCACCCTAAGCCTGCAGCCGGGGGTGTATCACTATTCCTTCCGGAGGGGAGACGGCACCTGGTTCCTTCCGTCGACCGTTTCCTCACGTACTGACGACGGCTTCGGTGGTGAAAGTGGCGTCCTGATCGTTGGAAGCAGCGAGTGAATACCGATCACTCCGTCCAACGGTCGACCTCTGATGCCGCTCTGGTTCGGCGGGTTCTGGCAGGTGAGCGTGAGGAGTACGCGCACCTCATCCGGGCCCATCAGGAGGCGCTCTATCGCCATGCGTTAGGCATGGTTGGTGATCCGGACGCCGCCGCGGATCTCGTACAGGACAGCTTCATTAAAGCTTACACGAGCCTCGGCAGCTGCGAGGATCCATCGATGTTCCGGGCGTGGATCTTCCGAATCCTCCGTAATCGCTGTCTCGACTATCTGAAGAATCGCCGGCGTCAGGACGTGCCGCTCGAGGTGGGAAGCTCGGTGGCGATCGCCCGCGATGACCCGACCCATGACCTGGAGCAGAGTGAAACAGCTGCGGCCATCCGGAGAGCGCTGGCAGCCCTGCCGGAGGCGCAACGCGAGGCTTTCCTCCTCAAGCACGTAGAGGGTCAGTCGTACGAGGAGATCGCCGAGGTGTCGGGATCTTCGATCAGCGCGTTGAAGATGCGGGTGAAACGCGCCCGGGAGGCGCTGCAGGAGGCGCTTGCCGGCAGCGTGTCTTCCGATGTGACCGATCCTTCCGACGGGTCGTCTGTTAGGGGACAATCGTTCCGGGCCCGCAGCGACAGGCTTGCTCAACAGAGGGCAGAATGACTCACCGATTCATCCTGCTCGGACTCATGCTCGCGGCGGCACCCACGCCGCTGGTTCCACAGCAGAGTGCCGAAGCACGAATACAGGAGGCGAGGCGGAGCGCGGAGAGCGCCGGCATACCAGTCAGTATACTCGACAGCCGGGTCGCGGAAGGCCGCGCGAAAGGCGTCCCTATGGAGCGGATAGCAGCCGCCGTCGAGGCCCGGGCCGCTTCGCTCGCTCAGGCGCGTGAGGTGCTCCGCGATGCGCCGGCCCTCACGTCCGCCGACCTTGCTGCAGGCGCGGACGCCGTCGAGGCCGGCATTGGTGCTCAGCCTCTCAGGCAAGTCATCGCCCGGGCCCGACCCGAAGACCGGCCGGTCGCGATCGCGGTACTGACTTTCCTTCACCGTGAGCGCGGGTTGCCTCTGTCGCAGGCGGTGTCGGAGGTATCGGCCGCCCTCAGCCGGGGTCCGGATGCGCTGCGAAACCTGCCAACGCAGGCACGCGGCAATGGACGTGGCGCCGCGGGTGTTGGAGGAAGGCCGGAAGGAGCCGGGAATGGCCGACCGCCGGGCGCGGGTCCGCCAGCTACCGTGCCACCGTCGGGAGGCCGCCCCGGCGGTGGGCGGCCGGACGGCGTGGGGGGCGGGAACGGAAACCCCGGCGGCAACAACGGCAACGGCCAGGGACGAGGCAACTCCTGACGGCGGCCACACACCAGTTCGAGCCTTCGCATCAGCGGAGGCTCGAACTGCTTAATCCGCCAATGATGTGACCGGGATCGCCTCCGCGTCGTCTATCCGGAAACGGAGTGATCCACCGGGTGAGCGCTCGGCCCTCGCCCGGACCTGATCAGACGAATGGAGAGGACGCATGACGAAGATGAGAAAGTTGCTGATTCCGGTGCTCGCGGGTTTTATCGCGGCCGGAGCGTGCGCGGATCTCGGCACCGAAGCGTCAGGGGATGCAAGGGTTTCGGTGCTGCTCACCGACGCTCCCGGTGATCTCAAGGCTGCGGTGGTGACGATCACGGACATCTACCTTCAGCCATCAGAGGGCGAAGACGCCCAACGGGTCTATCTTCGGCAGAATGCCCCAGTGACGACGAACCTCCTCACCCTCTCGAACGACGTACTCCAGCTGGTCGGGGACGCGGAGGTCCCGGCGGGCAACTACCGGCAGCTGCGCTTTGTAATCAGCGGCGGGTACGTCGAGATCGAGAAGGCCGGCGGTGGCTCCACGATCTACGCAACGTCGACCAACTACCCGGGGCTCCCTGCTGGGGTCGACGTTGAAGGCGTGCTCCATTGCCCGAGCTGTGCGCAGAGCGGTTTCAAGGTTCTGCTCGGCACAGGCGGCGGAGACGACGTGGAGCTCGGCGTGGGCGCCGACCAGACTCTGCTCGTGGACTTCGACGTTTCGAAGAGCTACGGGAAGCCTGCCGGGAATTCGGGTAAGTGGATCCTGAACCCGGTGCTGAAGGCGATCCCGGTGCAGTCCGCCGGGTCGGTGACGGTGACGTTCAGCAAGGACGCCGCACTGACGCTGCCGACGATTGCAGGGGCGGCGCTCTCGCTCGGCTCGTTCAGCGCGGCGCTCACCCCTGTGGCTGGTGGTGATCCCAAGACGGTGAAGCTGACGGACGCCAACAATGACGGAATTTTCGAGGCGAAGTTCGAGCACCTCCTCCCCGGCCAGTACAAGGTTGGCATTGCCGGTCCGGCAGGAATCACTTTCGCCACCGATCAGGCTGCGGGTGTGACGGTAACGGTCGGTAGCGGCGGGTCCGCCTCGGCAGCCTTCAAGCTGACCGCAGCCGCAGCGGCCTGATCGTCCGGGCACCTGCGGATGCAGGTGGAAGCTGGCTCCAACTGGAGCCTCAAGAGCCCTCGCCGGCGCCGGTGAAGGGCTCCTGCTTTGTCCGGCCGCCCAGCATTGAAACGTTCCAACGTTTATTTGCTGGCCAGGTAGCTGAGTCAGAAGCGGCTTTTGAACCGCCGATACTGGCGGAAACGGATGCTTTTCCTAGAATCAGAAGCTGGCGATAAACTCTCCTCTTCGCCGGTGAGTCAGCTGCCGTCCCGTAGCACATCCTCCTCCTCCCGTAGCGCCCGATAAAGAAGCCGTGTCGACGACCGATCCAATGAGCGGAGCCTTGGCTCTTCAATGACGTCAGGCTCCGACGCCCCTCTTCCCCAGGCGACCGTAGCTCCTCCTGCGCTGGAGCCCGAGTCGTTCGCCCCGGTAGCCACCGATCCTCCTCCGCCACCAATCGGCTCCAAACGTACCTTCGACCGCTCGCTCGTCGAGGGCCCTCTCATGCCTGCGGTGTGGCGGATCGCATGGCCAACGATGCTGCACAACGTGATCGGCGGCCTTCAGGGTGTGGTCGACCACGCGATGGTCGGGCACTACATCGGCTACGAAGGCAATGCGGCGATCGGAGTAAGCTGGCAGATCTTCCTCGTGGTGGTCGTCTTCGTCTCCTCGCTGTTCACCGGCATGGCCGTGCTCGTGTCCCGGCACGTGGGTGCGGGAGACTACGATCGGGTAAACCACACCGTCTACCAGGCGTTCCTGACGGCCCTCTTCCTATCGCTCGGTGTCCTGGCCCCGATCGGGTATTTCGCCTCTCCCTACCTGCTGAGCATGGTAAACGCGACGCCGGAAGTTCAGGCGCTCGCACTGCCCTATCTGCGGATCATGTTCGTGTTCAGCTGGGGGATGCTGCTCTACTTCATGCTCGGCGGGGCGCTGCGGTCAGCGGGGGATGCAGCGACGCCAATGAAGCTGGGTGTGGTCGTCACCCTCCTGAACCTGGTTCTGAATGCGATCCTGATCCCCGGCCTGGGACCGATCCCGCGTCTTGGAACCGCCGGCTCGGCGCTGGGAACGGTGATCGCGACGTGCGGCGCCGGCATCTACGCAGTGATCGCCCTGCGGAGGAATGTTTGGGTGGTCGGATTCCCGCAGGGTGGGAGCCTGAAGCCTGACCTTAAGGTCGTTCGCGCCCTCTTCCGCTTCGGTCTGCCGGCGGGGCTGCAGGGGATCGCGATGAACGTCGGCGGAGTCCTGCTCCTGGCGTTCGTCGGCTCCCTGGCGCTTAGCGCGCAGGCGCAGGCCGCGTACACCGTCGGCTATACGCAGATCTTCTCGCTCATCACATGGACCACGATCGGGTTGATGAGCGCCGCAGCGACGATCGCAGGGCAGAGTGTGGGAGCCGGCAAGCCGGACCGCGCGGAGGCTGCGGTCCATGCAGCGGCTCGGATCGCGGTGGGAACCGCCCTCTTCGTCGGAGCGCTCTTCCTGATCGCTCCACGCGCGCTGCTCAGCGTGTTCGGCATGGAGGACCCCGTTACCATCGGTCTGGCGGTCGAGCTGCTTCGTTTCCTCAGCGTGTCGGGCATCTTCATCGCCCTCGCGCTGACGTACACCGGCGGTCTGCAGGGGACCGGAGATACAAAGAGCCCGCTCTATATCTCGATCATCTCCCAGGTGGCGCTTCCGCTCGGGATCTGCTTCGCGATTCAGCAGACCGGTACTCTCGAGCCGCAGCACATCTGGATTGCGATTCTGACCGGGCATGTGACTCGATGTCTGCTGAGCGTCGCAATGTTCAGGCGGGGCGGGTGGCGGGATATCCGGGTAGAAGCTTAGCGGCCGTTTTGCAGCTGGCCGCCTCCGGGGTGGCGTGAGGCGGTTCGCACCGCCCAAAGGGCAATGGAGCCTTATCGCGTCAGTGGAGGTCGGCAGCCGCTTCTGGAAGCGATGTACCGCCCCATCGAAAAGATGAATGCACCGCTGGAGCCGACTGCGCTCGAGATGAGCCTGTCGACGACCGGCACCCACCTCTCGTCGCACGAGGTGTCGCCGGCGAGGCGGCACGCTACATACCTCGTGAACCCTACCGGCCGCTGGACCCAACCATGAACTCAGATCTACTGGGACGCTGGATTGCCGTGGGGATAGCAGTTGGAGTCGCCTTCGGAGCAGTTTTCGATAACCTCGTGATCGGAATAGCCGTGGGTGCGGCGATCGGTGCCGCCATCGGCTCGTCCCGCTCGCGCAGGAACCGGTAATCAAAGCGCGTCCATCCCAGGGGTGAACCGAGGCTGACCTAGTGGCCTGTTTACGCGGAATCGACACCTGCGACCGCCGCTTCATCCCGTCT
>ERZ1066118.1279-NODE-1279-length-16593-cov-6.157456_pt1 | contig 16593 bp, 13 predicted proteins | sample MGYA00382765_ERZ1066118 | MGnify/ENA primary metagenome ERZ1066118 (study PRJEB33369, sample SAMEA5778348) | biofilm metagenome | biome: Industrial cooling water; feature: Water cooling tower basin; material: Biofilm | place: United Arab Emirates | collected...
GTCACCACGCCGGCCCGCTGGAGCCCGCCGTCGCGGAGCCGCGCGAACTCGCCGTCCTCAAGCAGAAGTCTACGCCTGTGGCGGCGGTGGACGACGACCTGCGGCGGCTCATGGACGACATGCTGGAGACCATGTACGCGGCGCCCGGCATCGGGCTGGCCGCCGTGCAGATCGGCGAGCCCAAGCGCGTGATCGTCATGGACCTGGCCCGCGAGGGCGAGGAGAAGCGGCCCCGTTTCTATGTGAACCCGGAGATCGTCTGGGCGTCGGAGGAGACCGCGCCCTACGAGGAAGGCTGCCTGTCCGTGCCGGAGGTGTACGACGAGGTCGAGCGTCCGGCGCGGGTGCGGCTGAAGTACCTGGGCTACGACGGCCAGCCTGTCGAGGAGGAGGCCGAGGGCCTCCACGCCGTCTGCATCCAGCACGAGATGGACCACCTCGAGGGCGTGCTGTTCATCGACCACCTCTCCCGGCTGAAGCGCGAGCGCGCCATCAAGGCCGTCAAGAAAGGCCGGCCCAAGGCGGCCTGAACCGCCGCCTCTGACAATCGGAAGTTAAGCTGCACGGGGTAGGGCTGAGCCCGCTTAAGTGGCGGGGCGGCTGTGCAGTTCGAGTTCGCGTCGGACCGGCGGGGCGGGGTGATCCTGATCGGGGCGCTGGCGGTCTCCGTGCTCGCGCTTTTCGCCGCCTTCGGCATCGAGGCGGCCACCGCGGCGCTCGACAAGGCGGCCCTGCAGGAAGCGGCCGACGCCGCCGCCCTTCACGGGGCCAAGGAGCTGACCCTGGCCTCCAAGGCCGGGGTGGCCGAGCGGAGCCGGGCGCTGGCGCTGGGTCGGCTCGACGACGAGGGGCAGCGCGCGCAGACCGCCGCCACCGCCCGCCTGGTGGATGAGGACGAAGGCGTGAACGTGCGCCTGGTCCAGACCCGGCCCTCCCTGTTCCAGCTGCTCACCCGCCGGCCCGTGGTGATCGCGGCGGAGGCCACCGCCATGCGGCTCGGCTCCGTCCCGCTCTGCGTCCTGGCGCACGGGGAGGACGGGTCCGCCCTGAAGCTGCGCGACAGCGCCCCGGCCACCAAGCTGGTCATCACCGGCTCGGGCCAGATCGCCGAACACTCCGACTGGACGGTGATGGTGGCCAAGGCGCTGGAAGTGCGCGGCTCGCCCACCCTGGTGATCAACGCCCGCTACGCCGAGTCGCGCGTGCCCGTGCCGCCCGGGGCCGGTCCGCCCGACGACGTCCGCCTCAGCCGCTGAGCGAGCGCAGGCGGCGCGTTCAGCCCGCGTCGGTCAGCGCCAGCTCGCCTTGGAGCAGCGCCTTCACCGGAGCCCAGGCGCGGCGGTGGACGGGGCTGGGGCCGAGCCGCTTCAGCGCCGCCTGGTGGACCGGCGCGTTGTAGCCCTTATGGGCGGCGAAGCCGTACCCCGGGTGCAGGGCGTCCAGCTCCGCCATCAGCCGGTCCCGGGCCGTCTTGGCGAGTATCGAGGCCGCCGCGATGCTGAGGCACCGGGCGTCGCCGCCCACCACCGTCTTGCAGGGGTACGGCAGGCGGAAGGTGGAGTTGCCGTCGATCAGCACGAAGGCGGGGGCGGTCGCCAGCCCCTCGATGGCCCGCTGCATGGCGAGCCCGGTGGCCCAGTGAATGTTGAGCTCGGCGATCTCCTCCACGCTGGCGAAGGCCACCGACCACGCGGTCGCCTCCGCCTTTATCTCGGCCTCGAGCCGCGCCCGCGCCTTGGCCGTCAGCTTCTTGGAGTCGTCCAGGCCGTCGGGGATGCGGGCCGGGTCGAGGATCACCGCCGCCGCCGCCACCGGCCCGGCCCACGGGCCCTTGCCCGCCTCGTCCACCCCGCAGACCGGCGCGGGGCAGGCGCGCTCCAGCAGGTAGTCCGGGCCGAGGACGTCCGACATGCGCTCTCCTGCTAGGCCGCTTCGGCGGCCTCGGGAAGCGGTCAGGAGCGTCGCACCGCCAAGCCGCCAAGGTTACGACGGCGGCTTCGGAGCATGGACGGAGGCGATGATCGCGGGCGGCGCAAGCGCCGCGCCCGCTGGCGCCCTTGGCGTCTTGGCGGTGAAAACCCGCCGCTTCCGTCCTAGGTTCGGACCCATGTCGCTGATCCCCCCTTCGCCGAGCGCCGCCGAGTACGCCCGGGGCTCCGACCGGCCCGAGCCGGAGCTGTTCCTGCACGACGACCCCCTCGCCCTGTTCGCGGCCTGGCTGGAGGAGGCCAAGGCGAGCGAGCTCAACGATCCCAACGCCACCGCCCTGGCCACGGTGGACGCCGACGGCCTGCCCGACGTTCGCATGGTGCTGCTGAAAGACCTGAGCGGGGAGGGCTTCACCTTCTACACCAACCTGGAGAGCGCCAAGGGACGGCAGCTGGCGGCCGCGCCCCGGGCGGCCCTGCTGTTCCACTGGAAGAGCCTGCGTCGGCAGGTGCGCGTGCGGGGGCCGGTGGAGGCGGTCTCGGCGGCGGAAGCGGACGCCTACTTCGCCACCCGCGCGCGGGAGAGCCAGCTCGGCGCTTGGGCGTCGGACCAGTCGCGGCCGCTGGACAGCCGAGACACCTTGCGACGCCGCGTGGCCGAGCTCGACGCCCGGTTCGAGGGCCAGGCCCCGCCCAGGCCGCCGCACTGGTCGGGCTGGCGGCTGCGCCCGCTGCAGATCGAGGTCTGGCGCGACCGCGCCTTCCGGCTGCACGAGCGGGTGCTGTTCACCCGCGATCGCCCCGACGCGCCCTGGAGCAAGACCCGTCTCTATCCATGACTTGCCTGACCCGGCGGCGCCGCCCCATGCTCCCGTCAGTCCAGGAGCGCCCATGCAGCTGATCAGCGAGACCGTCGTCCAGGGCGGCCCCAAGGGGCCGCGCCACCCGCCCGTGTACCCGACCGGCCTGACCGACGCCCTGGTGGATCCCCGGGTGTTCACCGGCGGCCAGCCCTGGTCGGTGTTCAAGCGGCTGCGCGACGACGCGCCCGTGTACTGGCACGAGGAGCCCTTCCCCTCCGAGCCGGGCTTCTGGGCCGTGACCCGCTACGCCGACGTCATGCGGGTGAACGGCGACCCGGCCACTTTCTCGTCCCAGCGGGGCGGCATCCTCATGGCCCACGGCACGCCCGAAACGCGCCACCCCCTGCTGTTCCGCGCCTCCATGGACGCCATGATCAACATGGACGCGCCCTGGCACCTGCAGCTGCGGCGCGAGCACATGCCCTACTTCACGCCCCGCTACCTGGCCGAGCTCCGGACCAAGGTGGAGGCGGAGGTGGACCGGCTGCTGGACGCCATGGCCCCGAGCGGCGGCGGGGACCTCGTGGAGCACCTGTCCTCCCGCCTGCCGCTGTTCACCCTCTGCGAGATCCTCGGCGTGCCGCCGGAAGACCGGCCGCGGTTCCTCAGCTGGATGCATTACCTCGAGCTGGCCGGAAACCTGGCGCAGGAGCGCGCCGGCGGCGGCGAGCTGCAGCCCTCGCTGGAGCTGATGCAGTTCATCCAGGCGTTCAACGAGAACGTGGAGGAGATGTTCGAGTATGGCCGGCGCATGCTCCACGCCCGCCGGGCGGAGCCGAAGAACGACCTGATGAGCGCCATCGCCCGGGCGCAGGTGGACGGGGAGCTGCTCAGCGACGAGTACCTGGACGGCTCCTGGCTGCTGATCGTCTTCGCCGGCAACGACACCACGCGAAACACCATCTCGGGCGCGCTGAAGCTGCTCACCGAGTTCCCGGAGGAGAAGGCCAAGCTGATCGCCCGCCCGGAGCTGCTGAAGAACGCCGCCGACGAGTTCATCCGCATGGTTTCGCCGGTGATCTACATGCGCCGCACCGCGCTCCAGGACGCGGAGGTGAACGGCCAGCGGATCGCCGAGGGCGAGAAGGTGATCATGTACTACGGCGCGGCCAACCGGGACGAGCGGGTGTTCGCCGACCCCGACCGGCTGGACGTGGAGCGCGCCAACGCCGGCAAGCACATCGCCTTCGGCTACGGCCCGCACGTCTGCCTGGGTCAGCGGGTGGCCAACCTGCAGCTGGAGGCGGTGTACGGCCGCCTGCTGGCCCGCTTCCCCGACATCGAGTGGACGGGCGAGATCGACATCGCCCCCAACAACTTCGTCCATGCCATCCGCAAGCTCGGCGTCCGCTTCACGCCCGAGCGGAAGGCGGCGTGAGCGGGTAGGGCTTGCCGCGGGTTCAGCGGCCGAGGGTCCTCACGTCGGACACCAAGGTCCCGCCAAGACCACGACCCAGAAGCTCGTCGTACCCGTCGTGTGCGCCCTCGTGATCGTCGTGAAGACCGTCGCCCGGCGCGCCGTGTGGCGCCCCCGCCACGGGCTCGCTGAACCCGTTCGGCTTTGTTGAACGGACTCGGGATGCGTGGCCTCACGCTGGTCCATGACGGCCGCCACGCTCTACGACGATCCCGACCTCTACGACCGGCTCACCCCGCCGGGCGCGTGCGAGGCTCTCTACGACAGCGTGCTGCCCAGGCCCGGGTCGCTGCTGGAGCTGGGCTGCGGCACCGGCCGGCTCACCGTTCCGCTGGCGAGGGGGCGGGACGTGACGGGGCTGGACCGTTCTCCCGCCATGCTGGGCGCCGCGCGCCGCAAGGCGGGGGCGGCCGGAGTGGCCGTCACCTGGGTGGAGGGCGACATGGCGGTCTTCGACCTGGGCCGGCGCTTCGACGCCGTGCTCGTCTGCTGCAACTCGCTCGCCCATCTCACCGACGACACCCGGCTGGAAGCGGCGCTCGACGCCATCCGCCGCCACCTGGAGCCCGGCGGGCTGTTCGCCTTCGACGTGGTCAACCCCCAGGCCAAGCTGCTGGACCGGCCGGCGCGCGAGCGGCTGCGGCGCGCGCCGCCGGCGTCGGGCGTGCGGCTGCGTGAGACGGCCAGCTACGACCCGCGGTCGCGCGTTCGGGACCTCCGCTGGCGCGTGCTGTCCGCCGACGGCGAGGCGCGCACGGTGGAGCTGAGGCTCCGGCAGTTCTGGCCCGACGAGCTGGAGACGCGGCTCGCGGCGGCGGGTTTCCGCCTGGAGGCGCGCTGGGGCGAGTTCGACCGCTCGCCCCACCGCGCGCGCAGCCGGCTGCAGGTCTGCCTCGCACGGGCGGTCTGAGGCGAGGTCGGCCGAGGCTCGGACCCGCGGCTCACGCCGTCCGCATAGCAGCAAGGGTCCGGTCCACAAGCTCGGGGGAGAGCGGAGTCAGCTTGGGGCCGTCGGTCCAGACCAGGGCGGCCTCCACGGCCCGCTCCGGGAAGACGGCCCGCAGCACGGCGACATACACCGCCATCTGCTGCAGGTAGGCGGGGTCGGCGTCCTCCGCCCGGTCGGGCGAGGGCCGGTTGGTCTTGAAGTCCACCACCAGCACCCGCTCGGGCGTGACCACCATCCGGTCAACCCGGCCGGAGACGCGCAGGCCCGCGGGCAGGTCCGGGGCGGTGCCCGCCACGGCGAGCTCGGCCCGCGAGCCCGGGCCGAACACCTCGGCGAACCGCGGGTCCTCCAGCAGGCCGAGGGCGGCGGCCGCCATCTCCGCCCGCTGGTCGTCGGTGAGGTCGCGCTGCTTGCCCAGCAGGGCGGCGGCGGCCCCGCTCCGGTCGGCGGCCGGAAGTTCGGGCAAGACCTCCAGCAGCTTGTGGATCAGGTCGCCGCGCCGGAACCGGTCGATCCCCCGCGTCGCCGCCAGCGGCGAGGGCGCCGCCGCTTTCGCCCGGGCGGCGATCTGTGAGGGAGACGCGTAGGCGGCCCCGGCCAGCTCATGGGGTGCCGGCCGCCGCGCCCAGTCGGGCAGCCCCGGCGCATCGGCCGCGGCTTCACTCTCCTGGCGGGCTGGGACGGGGTCCGGGCCGAAGCGGCGGATCGCTCGGCCGTCCGCACCTTCGAGAGCGCGCACCCCGCCGGCCAGTTCGGGCGCGCTGAACGCCTGCTCGCAGAGGTCGTACCAGCTGCCCGGGTCCACGGCCTGCCGGTCCGCCCGCTTGCGACCGCAGATGATCAGCCGGTCGCGCGCCCGGGTCAGGGCGACATAGAGCAGCCGCAGGCCCTCGTGATCGGTGCGCAGGTCCCGCGCCTTACGCGCCTCGGTGGAGGCGGGGCAGTCGTCGCCTTTGCGGGGCGCGTAGAGGAAACCCACGGCCTCGTCGTCCAGGAGGGCCGGACCCTGCGCCCGCGGCTTGACGGTGGTGTCGGGCAGGATGACCACGGGCGCTTCCAGCCCCTTGGCGCCGTGCACGGTCATGACCCGCACCTCGCCGCGGCCCTCGTCCTGCTCGCGCTTGATCTCCAGCGCGGTCCGCTCCAGCGCGGCGGCGAACGCCTCCAGGCCGTGAACGCCCCGCGCCTCCGCCGCGATGGCCTCGCCCAGGAAGGCGTCGAGCGCGTCCTCGGCCTCCCGTCCAAGGCGGCCGCGAAGGCGCGATCCCATGGAGCGGCCCTCGCCGTCCGTGCGGTTCAGGAAGCGGGCATAGAACTCGTAGGGCTGGGCGGAACCGGCCCCGTCCCGCAGACCGCTCAGGACCATCCAGGCCTCCACGCACGCCGGCTCGCCGCGCTCGGCCGCGGCGCGCAGGCTGGCCCAGAGCGAGCCCGGCCGCCCCCGCGCCAGGCGGTAGAGAGCGTCCTCGTCCAGGTCGAAGAAGGGGCTGCGCAGCAGGGCCGCAAGTGTCAGGTCGTCGCCGGGGTGCAGGCAGACGCGCGCCAGGGCCTTCAGGTCGTCGAAGAGGATGTGCTCGGCCAGCTTCAGCCGGTCGGCTCCGCCCACGGGAACGTTCTCAGCCTTCAGCGCGCGGATGATCTCCTCGAACAGCACGTCCCGCCGCCGGACCAGCACCAGGAAGTCGCCGTAGCCGCAGGGCCGAACGGCCGACTCCGTGCGAACGGCGTCGCCCCGGGCCACCGCCTCCCTGATGGTGAGCGCGATGCGGCGGGCCAGCCGCTTGCGGGCGCTCTCCGGCGGGTCGCCGTCCAGGGGCGCGTCCCAGGCCGGCGACTCCTCCGTCTTGCTGTCCTCGTCCCAGGGCCAGAGGTCGACGCAGCCGTGATCCTCGCGGAAGGCGTGGTGGCTGAGCACGTTCTGCCCCTCGGGCGGCGGGGCGGCGTCGCGGGCGCCGGGCAGGGCGAACACCGCGTCCACGAAGGCCAGCACCTCCGGCGTGGAGCGGAAGCTGGTGTCGAGCGCCACACCCTCGAACTCGCGGCCGGCGCCTCTTACGAGCCCGTCGTAGCGCAGCAGCTCGCGCCGGAGCTGTTCGGGCCGGGCGCCCTGGAAGGAGTAGATGGACTGCTTCTCGTCCCCCACGGCGAACACCGTGGGCTCCGGGCCGTCGCGGTTGCGCCGCGGCGCCCCGGCGCCAGAGAAGAACTCGCCCGCCAGCCCCTGGACGATGGCCCACGGCACGGGCGCGGAGTCCTGGGCCTCGTCCACCAGCACGTGCTCGACGCCGCCGTCCAGCTTGTAGAGCACCCAGGCGGCGTCGGCCCGCTTGGTCAGGAGCTCGCAGGTGCGCGCCACCAGGTCGCCGAAGTCGAGCAGGTTGCGGCTGGCCTTCAGGCTCTCATAGGCCTCGCCGTAGGCGCGGCCGAGCACGAGGGCGTACGCCGTATCGCGCGCCACGGTGGCCGCGCACGCCCGCTCCCGGGCGGCGAACACCCTGTCGCGCTCGCGCTGGATCCGCTGCTGCAGCAGCGGCTCACGCTTGATGGCGGCCGCCGTCTCCGGCCAATTCGCGACGCCGCCCTGCTGAGTGCAGAAGACGTCCACAGCGGCGAAGAAGTCGGCGTGTCCAGCCTCTGCGTGAGCAGCCACGGCCTCCAGGTCGGCGGCGCAGGCCAGAAAGCTTCCGGAGCGGCGAAGCGTGTCCGCGGCGCCTCGATAGACGCGCGGATCAAGCGCGGGCGGCAGCACGGCCTCCGCTCGGATGGTGCCGGGGTCCGCCGGTTGGCCGTCGTCGAAGCCGCAGCGGCGCCAGAGGGCGGCCTCCCATCCTGCCTCGTCCAGCGTCCCCCGGATCGCTCGCCGGCGACCCTCCAGCCCGGTCAGCAGCTCGTCGAAGTGGGTGTGAGCCAGTTCGGCCGCGAAATGGGCGTAGGCCTCCGCCACGGGGTGGTCGGGCCGCGCCGCCAGCCGGGCCAGCACGGCCCGAGCATCGGCCGACAACGCGGCCTGCACGGCGTCCTCCGCCACTTCGAAGGTGGGCGACACCCCGGCCTCGAGCGGGAAGCGACGCAGCAGCTTCTCGCAGAAGGCGTGGATAGTCTGGATCTTGAGCCCGCCCGGCGTCTCCAGGGCCCGCGCGAACAGGGTGCGCGCCTGCCTCGGCTGGGAGCCGGGTTCGCCGAGCCTGGCCAGCTCTCCTCGCAGCGCCTCGTCGCCCATGACCGCCCAGCCGCCGAGCCGTCCGAACAGCCGCCGCTGCATCTCGGCGGCGGCCGCCTTGGTGTAGGTGACGCAGAGGATCGCGTCCGGCGCCGCGCCGCGCAGCAGCAGGCGCGCCACCCGGTCCACCAGGGTCTTGGTCTTGCCCGAGCCGGCGTTGGCCGTGACGAAGGCCGAGAGCGCTGGGTCAGCCGCAATCGCCTGCGGGTCGGGAACCGCGGCGGTGTCCAGAGGCATATCTGAGGCTCACGAGGATGGGGGGCAGCCCTGATCATGACCGGGTCCCACGCCGCTTGTCACCTAGGCGCTCCGGGGCCCTCCGGCCCGTGATCCGGGGGTGAAGCCCGTCCTTCACCGCCGCCGCGAACCCCCCTACAGCGAGCGCATGTCGGAGGAGCCGCACCCGCCGCCGCCTCATGTGGCCGAGCACGACGCGCCGGTGGCCGCGCCGCTGGACAAGCGCTCGTTCGCCATCCTGTTCGGCCTGTCGGTGGTCACGGCCATAGGCAACACCGGGCTGATCTCAGTGCTGCCGGCCATCGGCCGCTCCATCGGCATCTCCGACGCCCTCGCTTCGGCGGTGTTCTCCCTGTCGGCCCTGCTCTGGGCGCTGACCTCCCCCTACTGGGCGCGGCAGTCGGACAAGCGCGGGCGCAAGCCGCTGATCCTGATCGGCATGGCGGGCTTCATGGTGTCCATGACGCTCTGCGGCCTGGTGGTCAGCGCCGGCCTGCTGCATCTGGCGCCGCCGCTGGTGATCTTCGTCCTGTTCCTGTTCGCTCGGGCCATCTTCGGGACCTTCGGCTCCGCCTCCAATCCGGCGAGCCAGGCCTACATCGCCGAGCGCACCAGCCGGGCGGAGCGGACCAAGTCCATGTCGGCCCTGGCGGGCGCCTTCGGGCTGGGCACGGTGATCGGCCCCTTCATCGCGCCCCTGTTCGCCCTGCCCCTGCTGGGTCCGGTCAAGCTGGCGGGTCCGCTGTTCGCCTTCGCGGCCCTGGCGGCGGTCATGCTGGTGCTGGTGCACCGCTACCTGCCCGAGAGCGGCGGGCCGGCCTCGCCCCGGCCCGGACGTCCGCTCGATCGGGGCGGGCCGAACTTCTGGCGCGATCCGCGGGTGCTGCCCTTCCTCATCTACGGCTTCCTGGTGGCCACCTGCCAGACCGCCCAGCAGCAGACGCTCGGCTTCCTGATCCTCGACCGGCTGGAGATGTCGCCCGCCGCGGCCCAGGGCTTCATCGCCGTCGCCATGATGTTCGGCGCCATCTCGGGCCTGACGGCGCAATGGGGCGTGATCCGGGTCTTCGACATGGGACCGCGCGCCCTGATGCGCTGGGGCGTGGGCGTGGCGGCGGTGGGCACGATCCTGATCGCCGCATCCCAGACCTACTGGCTGGCGGTCACCGGCTACGCCATCGCCAGCCTAGGGTTCGGGCTGGCCCGGCCCGGGTTCACGGCGGGCGCTTCTCTGTCGGTCAACATGGGGGAGCAGGCGCGGGCGGCGGGGCTGATCGCCTCGGTCAACGGTCTCAATGTGATCCTCGCCCCCGCCTTCGTGTGGTCCTACGAACACTTCGGGCCGGCCCCCTTCATCCTGACGGCGAGCATCCTCACGGGCCTGCTGATCTACGCCTTCCGCCAGCCGACGCTTCGCAGCGTCAGCGCCGAGCGCAGCGACGAGGCGGAGGTCGCCTCCACGCTCGAACGGCGCGACGAGGGCGGCGGCTGACGGCGAGCGGAAAGGTCAAGGTGACAGCCGTCCCCTCGGCCTTCACAAGGCGGCTCTCGCCCCCAAGACCTGCACCGCGGACCGTCCCATGATCCCCCGCTACACCCGTCCGGAGGCCGCCGCCGTCTGGTCGGACGCCGCCAAGTACCGCATCTGGTTTGAGATCGAGGCGCACGCGGCCGACGCGATGGCCGAGCTCGGCGTGATCCCCCGTGAGGCGGCGGCCGCCATCTGGGCCCGCGGGCGGGACGCCGTCTTTGATCCCGCGCGGATCGACGAGATCGAGCGCACCACCAAGCACGACGTCATCGCCTTTCTCACCCACGTGGCGGAGATCGTGGGCGAGGAGGCGCGCTTCCTCCACCAGGGCATGACCAGCTCCGACGTGCTGGACACCTGCCTCGCCGTTCAGCTGGCGCGGGCCACCGACCTCCTGTTGGAGGACGTGGACCTCGTGCTCGCCGCCTTGAAGCGGCGGGCGTTCGAGCATCGGATGACCCCGGTCGTGGGCCGCAGCCACGGCATTCATGCCGAGCCCACCACCTTCGGCGTCAAGCTGGCCGGGCACTACGCGGAGTTCGTTCGGGCGCGGCGGCGGCTGGAGACCGCGCGGGCGGAGATCGCGGTGGCGGCCATCTCCGGGGTGGTGGGCACCTTCGCCAACGTGGATCCGCGCGTGGAGGCGCACGTGGCCGCCAAGCTCGGTCTGGCCGTGGAGCCCGTGTCGACCCAGGTGATCCCCCGCGACCGCCATGCCGCCTGGTTCGCGGCCCTGGCCGTGGTGGCAAGCTCGGTGGAGCGCCTGGCGGTGGAGATTCGCCACCTGCAGCGCACGGAGGTGCTGGAGGCGGAGGAGCCCTTCGACCCCGGCCAGAAGGGGTCCTCCGCAATGCCCCACAAGCGCAACCCGATCCTGACGGAGAACCTGACCGGCCTCGCCCGCCTCGTGCGGTCGGCGGTGATCCCGGCCCTGGAGAACGTGGCGCTCTGGCATGAGCGCGACATCAGCCACTCCTCGGTCGAGCGGGGGATTGCACCGGACGCCGCCGTCCACCTGGACTTCGCGCTTCGCCGGCTGGCCGGGGTGGTGGAGCGGCTGGTGGTCTACCCGGAGCACATGGCGCGCAACCTCGACCGGCTGTCGGGCTTGGTGCACAGCCAGCGCGTGCTCCTGGCCCTGACGCAGAAGGGACTCTCGCGCGAGGACGCCTACGCCGCCGTGCAGGGCGCGGCCATGCAGGTCTGGCGCGGCGAGGGGGCCTTCAGCGACCGGCTCTTGGCCGACCCGGTCGTGTCCGGGCGGCTCACCGGGGGTGAAATCGAGGCCGCCATGGACCTCGCCCCCCACCTCAAGCACGTCGACACGCTGTTTGAGCGGGTGTTCGGCGCCGCCGCCGTCCAGGACGCTGCAGCGACGGTCTGAGCCGCCGACCCTACCAGGCTTCGAGCCGCAGCCCCGGCACGTCGCTGAAGTCCGCCGGATTCGCGGTGACCAGCGTGCTGCCGGTCACCAGAGCGGTCGCTGCGATCATCCGGTCGAGCACCTTGCGACGGGAGAAGCCCGCTTCGGCGACGATCGCGCCGTATCGCTCAGCCATGGAAACGTCGAAGCTGAGCACCGTCAGTCCCTCAAGCAAGGCGGCCAACGCAGCTCGCCGGTAGTCGGCCTGCTCTGGACGGAGGGTGACCCCGGCCTGCAGCTCCACGACGCTGACGGCCGATATGAGGAGCGGCTCGGAAGCCAAGGGTCTGCTTCTCGCCTCCGCCGGACGGTTGAGCAGGTCGATCGCGACGTTCGTGTCAATCAGGACCGGCACGATCCAACCATCCCGGCCGCATCGAGGCCTCGAAAGCCGGACGTTCCCAAGCGGTCTCGGGCGGACCCAAGGCGATCAGCTTCTCCAGAGCCCGCCGAACATCCTTCGTGGGGTAGATCACTACGACGTCGCCGTGACGCTCCACCGTCAGGTCGAGCCCGGAGCGTCCGAAGGCCACCTCCCTGGGCAGGCGCACGGCTTCGCTGTTGCCGCTGATGAACGTCTTCGTCCTGGCTGTCGGCATGCGCGGTATATACACGTAAGTATCGAGGCTGTCACGCAGGGTCGCCCGACCTCGAAGGCCGGCGTTAACGCTCCCGCCCTCATTGTCGGTGCGAGGCAAGGGCTCGGGGACCAGGACGCGGTGGCGCTCGCGCAACGTTTGGAGATCAGGCAGGGGCAGGGGCTGGTCCTCACGCCCCAGCTGCAGCAGGCCATCAAGCTGCTGCAGCTGTCCGGCGCTGAGCTGGAGGCGTTCGTCGACGGCGAGCTCGGCCGCAATCCGCTGCTCGAGCGTGAGGAGGCCGAACCTGCGGAGGCTCGCACGGAGGCTCCCGCCGCCGAGCAGGAGCTGAGCGCGGAAGGCGCTGCGGCGTCGGCCGGCGACATGGACGCCCGCGTCGACGACATCCACCCCGAAGCCGGGGAGCCGGCCGCCGCCCAACCGGGGCTGTCCGACTGGTCAGGCGCGTCATCAGGCAACGGCCCCGCGAGCGATGACGGCTTCGACTGGGACAATCTGGTCGAGCGCGGCCGTACCCTGCACGAGCATCTGGAAGCGCAGCTGGCCTTGACCAAGCTGGACGCCGCCGACCGGGCGATCGGGGTCGCTCTGATCGAGCTGGTGGACGAGGGCGGCTATGTCAGGGCGGATCTCCAGGAGCTGGCCGAACGCCTGGGCTGCGATCCTGAACGGATCGACCGGGTGCTCGCCCGCCTGCAGCAGTTCGAGCCGGTGGGGGTCTGCGCCCGCGACCTGCGCGAATGTCTGTCGCTCCAGCTGGCCGAGCGCAACAGGCTCGATCCGGCCATGGAGGCCCTGCTCGACAACCTCGAGCTTCTGGCCCGGCGCGACCTGGCCGGACTGCGCCGGGTCTGCGGGGTGGACGGCGAGGACCTCGCCGAGATGATCACCGAGCTGAAGGCGCTCACCCCCCGCCCGGGCGCCGTGTTCGGCGGCGAGCCGGCGGCGCCGGTGATCCCGGACGTGTTCGTGCACGAGGGGCCCGGCGGCCTGTGGCGCGTGGAGCTGAACAGCGACGCCCTGCCCCGCGTGCTGGTGAATCAGCGCTACCACGCCCAGGTGGCGGGCGCGGCCCGCTCCGAACAGGATAAGGCCTTCCTCTCCGACTGCCTGCAGCAGGCCAACTGGCTGGTGAAGAGCCTCGACCAGCGCGCCCGCACCATCCTGAAAGTGGCGAGCGAGGTGGTGCGCCAGCAGGACGGCTTCCTAGCCTACGGGGTGGAGCACCTGCGGCCGCTGAACCTGAAGACGGTGGCCGACGCCATCGGCATGCACGAGTCCACCGTCAGCCGGGTGACCAGCAACAAGTACATGGCCACGCCGCGCGGCGTGTTCGAAATGAAGTTCTTCTTCACCACGGCCATTGCCTCCAGCGACGGCGGCGAGGCCCACTCGGCCGAGAGCGTCCGCCACCGGATCAAGGCCCTGATCGAGGGCGAGCGCGGGCCCGCCGACGTGCTGAGCGACGACCGCATCGTCGAAATCCTCAAGGAGGCCGGCGTGGACATCGCCCGCCGCACGGTCGCCAAGTACCGGGAGGCGTTGCGCATCCCGTCGTCAGTGGAGCGCAAGCGGATGGCGCTCAGCGCCTGAGGAGCCCCGAGAAGGCTTGACCTTCGCCGGTCAGGCCCGCAGGCCCTTCGCCGCCATGCTCCGATCAGACGGCGAGGAGAACAAGCGGCTGTCCCAGCTGCTGCGCGAGGTCGCCGAGCAGAGCGACGACGTGGTCAGCATCGGCGACATCGTGGAGCATTTCGGCCAGCGGGCGCTCGGGGCCGTGCTGTTCCTGTTCTGCATCTTCAACCTGTTTCCCTGGCCTCCAGGGGGGACCACGATCACCGGCATTCCCCTGCTGCTGGTCGCGGCGCAGGTGGCGGTGGGCGTCCGGCGGGTCTGGCTGCCGCGTGCGATCCTGGCCCGCGGCGTGGACGAGGCGCTGTTCAAGCGGGGTCTGGCCAAGGTGCTGCCCTGGCTCGAGCGGCTGGAGCGGATCTCGCGTCCAAGGCTGGGCTGGCTGTTCGGGCCGGTGGGCGACCGCGTCATCGGTCTGGTGGTGGTGGCCCTGTCGCTCGTCATCGTCCTGCCGATCACGGGCGGGAACCTGCTGCCGGCGCTGGCGGCCACCGTGCTCGCGGTCAGCATGGTGCAGCGGGACGGGGTGCTGGCGTTATTGGGCTACGCCCTGGTGGCGGTCAGCGCGGCCGTGCTGGCGTTCTTCGCCCACTTGATCATCGATGCGGCCCACCAGGCCTGGGCCTGGCTGCGCGCCCGCGCCCCTTGACGCGCCCTCCTGACACGCCTCAGGCGAGCCCCGCGGCGGCGAGCGCCTCCGCCTGACGTTCCGCGAGCCCCGCCTCGGAGAAGCCCTCCAGCGACTCCTCGAACAGCGCCCGCCAGTTGTGCTCCGCCTGCAGGTGCAGGAAGGCCGCGCCCAGGCCGATCGCCGCCCGGTCCATGAAGACGAACTCTCGCGGGATCAGGACAGGCCCGCGCTCCTTCAGCGCCTGCCGCACCTTGAACGCCTCACGCCGACCGTACTCGCCCGGCGCCACGCCGTCCGCCACCGTCCGCACCCGGTCGTCCAGCAGGGGGCCGTAGATGAAGCGCGCCCATACGTTGAGCACGTCGATCAGCTCGTCGGTCAGCCCCTTGAAGCCCCAGGTGCGGTAGGCCTCGGCCTGCTCGCCGCGGTCGTCGGCCAGCAGCGCGCGGTAGAGCCGCACCACCCCGGCCACGAAGCGCGGCGGGAACACCCGCACGCAACCGAAGTCGAGCAGGTTCAGCCGCCGGGCGTCCTCCGTCAGCGTGTAGTTGCCCAGGTGCGGATCGCCGTGGATCACGCCGATGTGGGTCATGGGGGACCACCACGCCTCGAAGAGCAGCCTGGCCACGCGGTTGCGCGTGGAAAGGTCTGCGGTCTTGAAGGCGGCCAAACCCTGGCCTTCCAGCCAGGTCATGGTCAGGAGGCGCCGGGTGGACAGCTCGCCGACCGGTTCAGGCACCGCGATGTCGTCTCGCTCTGAGAAGAAGGCGCCGTACAGCGCCATGTGCCGCGCCTCCCGCTCGTAATCGAGCTCTTCCCGCAGACGCTCGCCCACCTCTTCGGCGATCTCCGAGGGGTCGATGGAGCGGTCCACGCGCCGGTAGAGGCCGAAGAGGGTGCGGAGCTGACCCAGGTCGCTCTCCACCGCGCTCTGCATCTCCGGGTACTGGAGCTTTACCGCGACCTGCCGCCCGTCGTGGAGGCTGGCGCGGTGCACCTGGCCCAGCGAGGCGGCGTGCGCGGCGTCCAGCTCGAACGCCGCAAACCGCCCGGCCCAGTCGGGTCCCAGCTCCGCCGCCATGCGCCGGCGAACAAAGGGCCGCCCCATGGCCGGCGCATTGGCCTGCAGCTCGGCAAGCTCGGACGCCAGTTCAGGGGGCAGCAGGTCGGGCACCGTGGCGAACATCTGCGCCGCCTTCATCAACGGCCCCTTCAGGCGCCCGAGCGTCTCCTTCAGGGCTCGGGCGGTCCGCAGGTCGGCGTCTTCGCCGCCAAGCAGGCGGCTGGCGCCCACGCTCACCGCCGCGCCCGACAAGCCCGCCCCGACCTGGGCGAAGCGGCGGGCCCGGCCCAGGAAGCGGTCGCGTTCAGGGTCTGCGGACATGAAGCCTCGGGCTCAGCGCTCCTCAGATAGGGGCGGGCGCCGGTCAGGCGAGGCGGGTTCGCCGGAAACCTCGCCGTGCTCACGCGAAAACGGCGGCCCTGGGGGGAGGGCCGCCGTCGTCGGGGTCAGGTGCGGAGGCGGCAAGCCGGCTGTTCACCGGCTCAAGTCGGGGGGGCGTCTCCGCCTCCGCATGGTATGAACACGAACCCGCCTCCGAGGTTCCCGTCGTTCGCGAATTTTGCGCGTCGGCCGATGCGGGAACAGCGTGGCGCCGGCGCACGTTCAGGCCGCAGCCGAGCTTCCCGAAGGAACGTCCATGTCCGTGGATCCCACGCCGCCGTCCGATCGCCTGCCCCGGGACTCCAAGGAGGCGGTGCGCGCGGGCACGCGGACCCGGTTCAATCTGTGGGTGCTCGTGTTCGGGCTGATCCTGGTGCTGGGCGGCTTCGCCTGGATCTGGAGCACCATGGCCGACGATATGGGCTCCACCCGCGAGGACATCGGGCAGACGCGCCAGGACGCGGCGGCCTTCGACACCACGCCAAAGCCCGCCGAAGGCGACAGCCCGGCCGAAGGCGAGAGCGTCCGCGCCCCCCGCACCGACAACCAGACCGGCCAGCCGACCCCGCCGGACGCCCGGGCCACCGGCCAGGACCCCGGCCAGCGGCCCTGAGCCGTCAGGCGGCCTCGCGCCGCCCCGGATGGAAGAACAGCGCCTGGCCGATGGCCGCCTTCACCGTCTCCGGCTGGAACGGCTTGGTGATGAGGAAGGTCGGCTC
>ERZ1066118.1282-NODE-1282-length-16561-cov-8.300921_pt1 | contig 16561 bp, 17 predicted proteins | sample MGYA00382765_ERZ1066118 | MGnify/ENA primary metagenome ERZ1066118 (study PRJEB33369, sample SAMEA5778348) | biofilm metagenome | biome: Industrial cooling water; feature: Water cooling tower basin; material: Biofilm | place: United Arab Emirates | collected...
ATGGTAGGCGGTACGAACCGCCTCGGCTGCATCGGCCATGTCACGGCAGGGCTGGAGCTTGCGGACCAGGTAGCCGCCGGGGAGCTTCCCGAGCCGAGCTCGATCTTCGTCCCGCTGGGAACGGCAGGAACCGCCGCCGGTCTCATCGTGGGCATCAAGCTCGGAGGTCTCCGCACGAGGGTCTACGCGGTGCGGGTCGCCGATCCCTTTCCCGCGAATGCCTTCATGCTGCGACGGTATGCGCAGGACGTTGCGGACTTCCTCAGCTATGCTGACACCTCGGTGCCGCGGATGCACATCGGCAGCGGCGACTTCTCAGTCGTTACGCACCATTTCGGTGCCGGCTACGGTCATCCCACGGAGGCCGGGCAGGCAGCCCGCTCGTGGGCAGCGCCCTCTCTGGCGCTGGAGACGACATACAGCTCCAAGGCGCTGGCAGCCTGTCTGGAGCACTGCGCCGGGAGCGGCGCGGGGGAGACCGTCCTGTTCTGGAACACCTACAGCTCCGCTCACCTCGAGCCTTCGTCGCAGCCGCACTCGTTGCCCCCGAGCCTCCAAACGCTGCTCGGGGAGCAGAGTGCCGTGGAAAGCTGATCACCATGACTGAACAGGTTAGCTGGGCCCTCAATCGCGCCGACAGCCGCACCTTCAGCGGAGAAGCCCACTCGACGCTCCTCGCGGGAGCGGACACCGAGGTGCCGGTCAAGCTGTACTTCGTGCGATTCGCGTCCGGAGCGCGCACCTTCTGGCACACCCACTCGGGTCCCCAGATCCTGCTGATCAAGGCAGGCAGGTGCCGCTATCAGCGGGAAGGCGGGCAGATCCAGGAAGCTTCAGCCGGTGATAGCGTGAGGTTCGAGGCGGGGGAGCGGCACTGGCACGGCGGCACTCCGTCTGAGGGAACGGAGCACATCGCGATCAACCTGACGGCAGGGGAAACGGACTGGCAGGAGGAGGTGTCAGAGTCGGATTACGCCGGGAACGGAGACGGCCGCTCATCCGAGGGTGGCGACGCATCGGCGCTATTTGCCAGCGCCCCGCCCGCCTGATTCGGGTTCGCACACGGTCTACAACGCCAACTCTACTTCTCCACTTCCGGGTCGTTGTTGCGGGCTCCCCGGATGTTGGTCATCGCGAGGAAAACCTGCAGCACGATCAAAGCGTAGGCGTTGGCGTGGACACCCCAGATGACCCAGAGAACGTTGCTCAGCAGAAAGAGCCAGAAGCCCACTCGGCGCCTGAACTGAAGGTGCGATGCAGCGCCCCAGGCGGCCGCTATAGTGACGGCCATTGCGGGCCACTGTATGATATCCATCGTAGAGCGTAGTATGTGGGTCGCGTAGGCGCGCGGCGGGACCTTGCAGGCCTTACGCCAGCTGTTCTCGGGGAGGAAGCTTTACACGTGACGCGGAAGTACTTACTTCTCCTCCGGAGTAAGTGACGCCGCGGGGGACTTTGGAGTGATTTCGCGACGGCGTGCCCTTTGCACGACTTTCAAGGCTGCCCGGTCCCGCAGCACGACGACTAACAAACAGGAGATGGGAAATGGCCGCACCGAAGAAGAGCCAGGGGAAGGCACCTGCAGCAAAGGCTACGAAGTCCACGGCGAAGTCCGCCACCACTCGTAACGCTCAGGGCGGTCTTGCAAAGCCGGTTCAACCCGATGCTACGCTTGCTGCTATCGTAGGTAACGATCCTCTGACCCGCGCGGCCCTCACCAAGAAGGTTTGGGATTACGTCAAGAAGAACAATCTTCAGGACGCCAAGGACAAGCGGTCGATCAATGCCGATGCCAAGCTCAAACCGGTTTTCGGTGGTAAGGAAAAAGTTTCCATGTTCGAGATGACGAAGCTGGTGAATCAGCACGTCAAGGCTGTCTAAGCTGCTCGTCCGGAAAGCGAAGAAGGGCGGATGCGACAAGCACCCGCCCTTCTTCGCTTTCTACACATTCCTGTGGAGCGCTTGGGTCCAGCCTCCCATGATCCCGATGCCGCCGCTGGAGACACGCATCTCGGGCGGACGATGGTCTCGACCCCACCCATACAGGCGAGGATTCTAACTTCGTGTCCCCGGGGCGAGCGCGACGTTCGCCGAGTTCCTAATCATGCTGCGCCTGCTGCAGGTAGATCGCGAAGTGCTGCATTGGCGGGCAGCACCAGCCTGAACTTGCTCCCGACATGTCGCTGTGACTCAACCTCCAGCCGTGCGCCGATGAGCTCCGCGAGTCGCCGGGAAATGGCAAGGCCGAGTCCCGTTCCCTCATCCCCCGCCGTCTCCAGCTGCACAAACTCCTCAAAGATATCGTTTAGATCCTTCTGATCGATCCCGATCCCCTGATCGGCGACCTCCATCACAACTTCCCCCTTGGGAGCTACGTGACACCGCAGGTCGATCGGACGCCCCTGTCCGTACTTGGCGGCATTGGAGAGGAAGTTCAGCAGGATCTGCCGAACACGCTGGGGGTCCGTGACGACCTTGTCGACCTCGGAGCCGAGCTCGAGTCGCAGCGGGGAGCCATAGCGCTCGGTGAGAGGCTTCACCGCCGCCTGCAGCTCCCGAAGCAATGTCCGCAGGTGCACCTCGACAGGCTGAATGCTCACCTTGCCCGCCTCGAGCTTGCTCAGCGAGAGGATGTCGCTGACGAGGTCGAGAAGATGGCGCGTGGCGGTGTGGGAATGATCGAGGGCTCTGCGCTGGTCCTCGTTCAGCGGACCGAGGCTGCCAGCGATCAGCAGCTCCTGATAGAGCAATACAGCGCTGATGGGTGTGCGCAGCTCGTGGTTCATCGCCGAATAGAGGCGGCTTCGCGCCTGCATCGCCCCCTCGAGCTCCAGTGTGCGCTCGCGCAGGGCGAAGTTGACACGCTCCATCTCGGCTGCGTGAGCGCGTAGCTGCTTATCCGCCAGCAGGCGGTCGCTGATATCCTCCAGAACGCCGATACCGCCGATCACCCGACCGCCGTCGGACCGGAGCGGTGCGTACTGCACCGAGACATGCAGCTGCTTCCCCAACCGCGTCCGGTAAGGGCCTTCGTAGAAAGCCGGCTCGCCACGAAGCGCAGCCCGGACGCCGGGGAGGAGCCGGCTGTTCTTGAGACTCCGCAGCTCGGCCCCCACGATCTCCTCGTACGGCGCGCCAACGATCCGCGTGAGGTACTCGTTGCAGTGTGTGACCCGCAGATCCTTGTCGCACAGGAAGACGCCCACCGGCGACTGATCGAAGAGTGCGCGGTAGCGTGCTTCACTCGCCCGCAAAGCAGCTTCCCTGCGGTTCTCCTCGGTGATGTCGCGATAGATTCCGAAGGCGCCTACGGGCGCGTTCACGTCGATCGGCTTGGCCAGCACCGAGACGTCCACCAGATGCCCATCCTTGTGACGGCGCACCGTCTTCAGGACGATACGCTCACCATGGCGGACGATCTCATCCAGCCGGCTCGCCTCGTCGCGCATGTCGTCCGGAACGATGAGATCGTCGAGAGGGCGACCGACCGCTTCCTCGTCGGTATAGCCGAAGACACGCGTGAACTCCGCGTTGATCCTCACCACGCGATCCGATTCGTCGAGAATGACGACTCCCTCTGGGGCACTCTCCAATAGCCCTTCCAGGAAGGCGCGCTGCACCTTGTAGTTCCGCTGGATCTCACCCACCCGGTCGGCCAGCTCGGCTGCCTCCTGGAAGCCGATCGGTGGGCCGATCCGCCCCTCCGCCACCGCCAGCCGCATCTCCATCTCCGGCTCTCCGCATGGAGCCGCTAGCACGTCATCGACTCCCGCTTCCATCATCCTGCGGACGGCGACGGTGTCGTGCTGGAGCGTTACACCGAGGATGTAGGTGAACATGCTAGCAGCCTCACGTCGCAGCGCGCGGCAAGCATCCGCCCCGCTTCCATCCTGAGAGTCCTCGACGATTACGAGTCGTGAGGGAACGTCTCGGCATGCATCGATCAGGAGCTCGGCGCGTTCCAGCTCGGAGACATCCCACCCGCGCCGGTTGAGGACGTCGCGGAGGTGTTCTCTGGTGGATTGATCTGCGACAACCAGCAGGGCTCGCATCAGCGGAGGGGATGCTGTGGTGAGGCTCGGAAAGCGACGTAACTATAGACGGGTCACCTGCTTAAGGTAGGAAGGCGCTCGGAGGCGTGCAAGGGAAATCGGTAGCTGATGGGACAGGCGATCGGCCAGCCTTCTACGCCCTCGCGGTGTTGCCCCGCCGCCACTCGCACGCCGTCGCCCTGATCATCGTGGCAGCGATGCGCGTCCGCGGCCTGCTCCGTCGCCTAATCGATTGCTCGATGAGCCGGCGCACGGCGGGCCTGCTCCTCGCCCACCGTCACCGAGGATAGAAGCTTCCGCACAGCTTCCGCCGCTGCGCCCTCGGCCGCTGCGTAAATCTCTGCCAAAGGGGTCCCCCGCTCGACCGCTGCTCCGGTCCTGGCCAGCAGCCTGACCCCCGTTCGGGTATCGATCGCATCGCCTTTGCGCACCCTTCCGGCCCCCAGGAGGAGTGCGGCATCGGCCACGCCGCGCGCATCAACACCTGTGACCCAACCACCCTGCTCAGCCGCTACCGTGCGCACCACCGGCGCCTGTGCGAGGGCGGCTGGATTGCCTACGACGCTCGCGTCGCCCCCCTGAGCGGCGATGAGCTGCTCGAGCTTGTCAGCCGCGGCGCCGGAGTCGATCAGCGACTGCAGAGTTTGAGAGGCCGCGGCGATGTGTGGGTGGCCGTGTGCCATCGCGTAGAGCCTCGAGCCGAGCTCCAGAGTGAGCTCCCGAAGGTCATCGGGTCCCCCACCGTGTAGAACCTCTATCGCCTCCTGTACCTCCAGGCTGTTGCCGACCGTCATCCCCAGCGGCTCCGACATCGGGCTGAGCAGGGCGGAGACACGGCGGCCAGCCCCTCTTCCGATCGCGATCATCGCCCTCGCGAGCTCCTCCGCCTCGCCTTCGGTGCTCATAAAGGCCCCGGAGCCGTACTTCACGTCAAGGATGATCGAAGCTGCGCCGGAAGCGAGCTTCTTCGACATCACGCTGCTGGCGATCAGCGGAAGGGAATCGACAGTGGAGGTCACGTCGCGAAGGGCGTAGAGCAAACCATCGGCGGGAACGAGGGTGGGGCTTTGCGCGACCAGAGCGCACCCTATCTCCTCCACCTGCCTCTTCAGGCGATCGGGCTCCAGGTCAGTCTGGAACCCCGGGATCGCCTCGAGCTTGTCGATCGTCCCCCCCGTATGCCCAAGCCCGCGTCCCGACATCTTCACGAAGGTTAGCCCTGCCGCCGCCAGCAGCGGGACCAGGGCGATCGAGGTTTTGTCGCCGACGCCTCCGGTGCTGTGCTTGTCTACGACGCGCAGGTCGCGGGGCCACTCCAGCACCTCGCCTGAGGCGACCAGCGCCTGCGTCAGTGCGAGAGTCTCGGACTCGGTCATCCCCTGCCAGCGGACCGCCATCAGCCAGGCCGCCACCTGATAGTCCGGGACCTCGTGCGCGACGAAGCTCCTGCAGAGCCAGGCGAGCTCCTCCGCCGAGTGTGCTTCGGCTCTCTTCTTTGCCTCGATCAACGGCAGCATCGACAGGGACCCCGTCAACGCGCGCCTCTTGCTTCGGAGAGGTTCCTGGGGCCGAAGGCGTTCGGCAGAAGCTCCGACAGGGGCGTGAGCAAGTAGCCGGTCGAGCCGTCGGAAGTGATCACTGGAAGGTCGGGAGCAAACTCATTGATCGCCTGGCGGCAGCTTCCGCACGGCGTGCAGCTTTCCGCCTCGGCAGGGCCCACCACTGCGATCGCTACGAAGTTGCTGACACCCGACGCTACGGCATGGAAGAGCGCGGTTCGCTCGGCGCACATGCTGATGCCATAGGCGGCATTCTCGACGTTTGCGCCGGTATGAACGTGCCCTTCTCCATCGAGCAGGGCGGCGCCGACGGGAAAGCCACTATACGGTGAATACGATCGGGTGCGCGCATCACGGGCAGCAGCGAGCAGGCTCCCGGCCGCGGTGGCGTCGATCGTATCGGGATTGAGGTTGTTCAAGCACTCTCCACCATGAAAGAACGGCCACCCGGGAGAAGGTGGCCGTTTCGTGCTACTGCGACTCAGGTGCCAAGCTGCCGGTGGAACCGGTCCGTGACTTCTCGTAGAAGTCGCTCGATCGGCTCCTTGCCGTGAGGGAAGAATAGCGCGTCCGACAAGCCGTTCAGCGCGGATCGGACGTTGGTGAACTGATCAGCCACCTGAAGAAAGAGCCCGCCGAGATCGTGCTTGATTGCCGTTCCCATCGTCGCGGCGCTGCGAAAGCCTTCAGCTCCGAGTGAGTCGTAGTAGCTCATTGGAGGAGCTCCCCGTCGCTGGACGCGGCTCGTTATCAGGTCGGGGAACACACCTCCCAGCCACAAAGCCATGTTCCCGAGGTGTGCGCGGAGAGCGAACTCGCGCTCGCCCCGGGCCCGCTCGATCTCCATCAGGATGTCGGCGAGATAGATCGTGTGGGGGAGCCCTTCGCTCGGCGCATTGGGGCTGCGAATGCGCCCAAACTCCAGCAGTACCGCTGCCGTGTAGTCGGCGAGCTGCCGATCATGGATTTCCCGCTCGAGAAGGGCGTGCCGTACGAGTAGGTAGAAGAGCAGGGGTGCCGGAATGATCCTGATTCCGCCCCGCTGCAGGAGGGTCCGTACGAGCCGCGGATCATCGAGGAGCCCGTCCAGACCGTGCAGGCGCAACGTCTCTTCACCGCTCTCGCCGCCGAGAGCCAGCAGGATCTCTGCTTCGCGTCTTCCAAAAGAAGCTCTGACATTCGGTCGAATCATGCTTCCCCTTTCGCTGGAGTTCTGCCTTTTACTACTGGCATCCATCCTGGATTGGTTCCCCGCGCTTCCCTGAGAGTCTCGGCGGTCGCGCCCGGAGGTTGATCGCGGCGTGTCTCTCGCCAGATCGGGAGCAGCGTCAAGCACAACGATGTCGAGGCGAAGCTCGCAATGCAGCCAAAGATCACGCCGCGGCGGACGCTCCTGAACACTGCTGAACGCAACGCTCTTGCCGGACCCGTAAGTCTCAGCAGTGGCTTGTCTTGTGCAATCGCCGACTGGCCTAGCTCACCTTTGATCCAAACCGAACTTGAACTCTCGCAGGAACAGCTTTCTGGCAGGTCTGGCGGGTGCTGTGGGCGGGGCGGCCCTGATGTCCCTCGCCTGGCGGGCGGACGCCCGTTGGCGCAGGCGCGAATCCGGCAGGATGCATCGCGCCATCGTAGACCTGCTGCTCAACGCGCTCAGCGCTGGAGACGCCGTGACCGAGCGGCACTCCAGGCGGGTTGCCGATCTGACGGACGCGCTTGCCGCCTCCTATGGCATCGTCGGCAGGCGCCATTCTACGCTGCGGCTCGCTGCTCTGCTGCATGACATGGGGAAGATCGATGATCGCTTCTTCCACATCCTCCACAGCTGCTCCCCCCTGAGCCGTGACGAGCGCAACAAGATCAACGAGCACCCTCAGGAAAGCGCCGACATCCTGGAGCCGATGGAGGCGATCCATCCGGGGATCTCGCGCATCGTCGAGGCTCACCACGAATGCTGGGATGGCAACGGCTATCCGCGGCAGCTCAAGCACGACCAGATCCCGCTGGAGGCGCGAATCATCAGCGCAGCCGACGTCTTCGACGCTATGACGCAGCCGCGGGCCTACAGGGAGCCACTCTCTCCGGAGACGGCCCTGCAGGAGCTTCAGCGCGGTGCCGGGACACGCTTCGACCCGGAGGTGATAAAGCGCGTGGAGCGACCCGACGTCTTCACGCGGTGGGTGGAAGTTAGCCGGGCGGGGCGTGCCGAGGAGGAAGCTGAGGACAACCTCGGCAAGAGTGCAGCGGCAGGGTAGCCAGTTGCTTCGCGACTGGCATAAAAAGAAGCCGCCCCAGGGGCGGCTTTCGTTCGTAAGACCTTTCAGCCGAAGTCTATCGGATCATCGACCCGAGTCGATCCCAGCGCACTGATGTCAGAAACCGTGGAAAAGGTCGCTCAGCCAGCGGATCGATCGAGTAGTAGATGAAGAGAGCCTTCCCGCGGATTACCTCGCGCGGGATGAATCCCATGAAGCGCGAGTCCAGTGACTGGTCACGATTGTCCCCGAGGAGCATGTAGTGCCCGTCAGCTACCACGAGTGGTCCCCAGGTATCACGCGTGGGTGCGTAGCTGGCTTTGTCCACATCCGGAAGCAAAGCCTCGAGCTGCCACTGGAACCCCTGCGGCCCATACTGCTCCAGGCGCTCGTCCGGAGAGTAGGTCGGCTCCACGTATGGCTCGGTAAGGGCCTCCCCATTTCGATAGACGACCCGGTTGATCATCTGGACCGTATCACCCGGCTCCCCGATGACCCGCTTCACCACATCGATGATAGGGTCATTGTAGGTCGGCCGGAAGACGACGATGTCGCCGAACACCGGATCGCGGAACGCCGGCACTTTCACATCCGTGAACGGGATCTGCGCACCGAAGATGGCGTTGTTCGCCATCAGGTAGTCCCCGACCTGGAGCGTGTTCTCCATGCTCCCGGAGGGAATCGTAAAGGCCTGGATGAGAAAAGTGCGGATGACGAAGAAGAGCAGCACCGCGATTGCGAACGACTTCACCCACTCCAGCAGGTCTTTCACCGCTTGTCCACCAGAAGCTGTACCACGGGAGCGCTGCTCGGAGCTTCGAGTACCTCGCCGCTGTGTCGAACTACTCACGCTCTACCTCACGAGAAAAGCAGGCCCCGGTGGAACCGAGGGATAACTGTTTCGAGTGCGCGAATATGGCCTCGCACCCCTCCTAATACAATCGTTGGCTGATTCAAACATGAACGCCGAAGCAAAAGAGCTCCGGCGCCTCACCCAACAATACACGATATCGCCTTCTGAAGTTTCGAAATTACCTGCTGCAGGCAGGTCGGAACGACAGATGCAGTTGCCCGCCGCTCGTGTCCGGAATGCAAGTCACCGCTGCCTATCTCAATGAGAATCGTCATCTTCGCGCACTCCATCGTCAGCGACTGGAGCCACGGCAACGCGCATTTCCTGAGAGGCCTGGCCAGCGCTCTCAGCCGCAAAGGCCATCACGTCGTCACCTGCGAACGGTACACCAACTGGTCGACGGAAGAGCTTTTCAAGGATCACGGCCACGGGCCGATCGTCGAGTTCGCGAGGCTGTTCCCGGACCTCGAGGTGCAGGTGTACGGTGACTGGAGCAACGTCACCGAAGACGTGGCCAGGCTCACAGCCGAAGCCGATCTGGTGATCGTCCACGAGTTCAACGACCCGCGGCTCGTCGCGGCAGTGGGCATGGAGCGGAGGCGGCGCAGTGACTTCGTCCTTCTCTTCCACGACACCCACCATCGGGCCGTATCGACCCTCGATATCGCCGCATTCAACCTGATCAACTATGACGGGATCCTCGCCTACGGCGACTCCCTGGCGCAAGTGTACCGTGAGCGGTACGGCTACCAACCTGTCTGGACCTTCCACGAAGCTGCGGATACCGCGCACTTCTACCCCCGCGACGCGGAGATCACCGATGACGTGATCTGGATCGGGAATTGGGGGGATGAGGAGCGGACCCGCGAGGTCAGAGAGTACCTGATCGACTCCGCCCGCCTTCTTCCGGAGCTCCGCTTCGCAGTTCACGGCGTGCGCTACCCGGCGGAAGGTCTGAAGGCGATGAAGCAGGCGGGGATCGACTTCAGAGGTTGGATCGCGAACTACAAGGTTCCGGACGCATTCGCCCGCGCCAAGATGACGATCCACATCCCCAGAGGCCCGTATCTGACGAGTTTGCCTGGCATCCCCACCATACGACCCTTCGAGGCTCTGGCGTCCGGCATTCCGCTGATCTCCACGCCATGGCCCGATGTAGACGGAATTTTCCGCCCCGGCGTTGATCACATCAGTGTGAGCTCTCCTGCCGAGATGAGAGCCGAGATGCTGCGGCTCGCGGGTGATGAGGATGCGAGGCTACAGCTGATCGGGAACGGGCTGGAGACGATCCGCGCCGGGCACACCTGCGATCACCGCGCGAGCCAGCTAGAGGAAATTTTCAGGGAGGTCGGCGCCATCGGCTCAGGGATCAGCTAAGCGCGCTGGCAGTAACCGAATAATCATCTTTTTCCTGCCTCCTCACCCGCCCAATGCCAGCGCCGCCGGAACGCGCGTTTCCTCAAAATGGCATGGACATTGCCCCCTTCGGAGGGGCCAGTGCAGGGCATAAGGGCCGCAGTTGGACCACGGCGTCTGCTCTCATAAATCTAAACTTCCGAGACCTGTTGGGAGCCTACACGCCATGCTCAGCTCTCCTCCACCAGATGAAGATCCGGTAGCGAGTCGGCTGCGCGGTGACATCTTCACCGACCTGGATCGGCTTGCCTTCGCAATCGAGATGGAGGCAGCCGATCTTCTTGTGCTCGGACGTGAAGAAGAAGCCCGCTACCGGCAGGAGCTTCGGCTCGGCGTAAGGCTGGCGCAGCGCCTCGTCGCAGGGGTCTGGGCGGATGAAGTGAACAAGCGGATCGCCCGCACCGCGAGCGCCTACGAGGCACGCCTTGCCCCGGTCGTCGCATGAGCAACCTCGCCGTGGAAGACGTCGAAGGCCGCATCCGGGAGCTGGGTCCCTGGTTCCACGACCTGAATCTCCGCGGCGTCCGCACCGCACCTGAGCATCCGCTCGGGAACTTCCTTCAGGATCTCTGGAGCATCGTTGCCCCCGCCTTCCCCGAAGACATGACGGGCAAGACGGTGCTCGATATCGGCTGCAACGCCGGTTTCTATTCGCTTCAGCTCCACAACCGCGGCGCGAGTGTCACCGGGATCGAGCACGATCCCCGTTATCTCGCACAGGCGCGACTCGCCGCCGAGATCCTCGACGCGGACATCGAGTACATCGAGATGGACGTGTACGACGTGGACCGACTCGGCCGCACCTTCGACTACGTCCTGTTCATGGGGGTTCTGTACCACCTCCGTCACCCGCTCTACGCGCTGGAGAAGGTCGTCGCAATCGTTCGCGAGCGCCTCGTCTTCCAATGCATGCTGCGGGGCTCGGAAAAGGTCTACCCGGTCGGCATCGACTATCCGATCACCGAGAAGAAGATCTTCGGGGAGGATGGTTTTCCGGCGATGTACTTCCTGGAGCATCGGTATGCTGGCGACCCCACCAATTGGTGGGTGCCTAACCGGGCGGGGATGGAAGCGATGCTGAGGTCGTGCGGATTGAGGATCGATCAGCGGGCGGGAGAGGTCTACTACTGCTCGCCGAGCAACAGAGCCGGCTGAGTCTCGATCGCCGGGGCGGCGTACCGGCTCAGAACGTTGGCGGCGAAGTAGGCGAACTCCTCGACGTCCTGAGGGGGGCTGGTATGGCAGGAGCGGACGCCGCGACTCGGCGGAGTGAAGCAGAGCGTGGCGCAGACATCAAACGGGGCCAGCGCCGACATCAGAGTGTCAAACCAGGCTTCGCACTCCGGGAGATGACTCTCAGCCCAGCTGAGGCCGGTGCGAACATGACGCACCCCGAGCTTCTCGAACCAGCGGACGGCTAGCTCCAACTTCTTTTCGTCCTGATAGTGGAACCACTGGCAGAGACCCAGGTCGGGAGAGAATTCGTCAACCGCCTTTTTTGGCGTCCCGTCGTGAGTCAGCAAGCCGAAGTGGAAGTGGCGCCAATAGGAAGTTCCTTCGGCCTGCTTGTGGCGGGTGGTGGCTTCCCGCTCCGGAGCGAGATCTAGGAGCGTGTACCAGTAAACCCGCTCTCCCGCGAGAAATTCTCGCGAGAGTCTGAGGCCCCAGGCGGCGATCTCTTCGCTGACGAACGAGGAGACGCCCGTCTCGGTTACCCATACGGGTTTCTGGAACTCGGCTCGGAGACCGGCAAGGCGCGCAGGCCATTCTTCGATGGGCCAGAGGTTCCAGTCGAAGGGGAAGCCGTGGACGGCGAGTACATCGATGTGCTCGAGAGCACCCTGAGCATCGAGCTTTCGAAGGAAATCCGGATCGATCGGGGACATCCCCCCGAGAATGATTGGCAGATCAGGGCGGAGCTGACGAATCGCCCTCGAGGAGCTTTTGACGAGCTGAGAGAAAGTCGACCAGCCGGGATCGAGCAGAAAATCCCAGTGTGAGAGATTGTTCGGCTCGTTCCAGATCTTGATCGACGTAATCAAACGTAAGCGAGTGGGAGGTGGGTTTGGCGGAAAGACGTGTTCTCGTAACCGGTGGAGCCGGCTTCGTCGGCAGTCATCTCGTTGATGCGCTCGTCGCACGGGGCGATCGGGTTCGCATCTTCGACAACCTCGATCCGCAGGTTCATGGAGCCGGGCGGAAGAAGCCGGTGTGGCTGTCGCCCGATGCCGAATTCGTCTTCGGCGATATGCGCGATGCCGACGCCGTTGCCAGGTCCCTGAAGGACATCGACGTGGTTTTCCACCTCGCCGCGGCCGTGGGCGTCGGGCAGTCAATGTACCAGATAACTGATTACACTGCAACGAATACGCTGGGCACCGCGCACCTCCTCCAGGCGCTCGTAGACACCAAGCAGAGCCTCGACAGACTCGTCGTCGCCAGCTCGATGTCGATCTACGGCGAGGGGCAGTACATCCGCCCGGATGGTGCGCCCGCAAACGCCCGCCGCCGCACCCTCGAGCAGCTCTACGAGCATGATTGGGAGCTTCACGACACTGACGGGACCCCGCTTCAGCCACTGCCAACACCGGAGACGAAGGAGCTCGATCCCACCTCGATCTACGCGCTTAACAAGTCGGACCAGGAGCGCATGGTCCTCCAGGTGGGATCCGCATATGGCATTCCGAGCGTTGCGCTGCGCTTCTTCAACATCTTCGGTCCGCGTCAGGCGCTGTCGAACCCGTATACCGGTGCAGTAGCGATCTTCAGCTCGCGTCTGCTGAATGGAAATCAGCCGCTGATCTTCGAGGACGGGGAGCAGACGCGCGATTTCGTCTCCGTCCACGACATCGTTCAGGGGATCGTGCTCTCGGCCGAGAAAGAAGGTGCAGTCGGTGGCGCCTTCAACATCGGGCAGGGGCACGCTACGTCCATCAAGACCGTAGCACTGACTCTGGCGCAGATCCTGGGTCTCGATATCGAGCCGGAGATCACGGGGCGCTACCGCATAGGTGACATCCGCCACTGCTTTGCGGATATCACGGCTGCCCGCGAGGCCCTTGGCTACGAGCCGCGGGTGACGCTGGAAGAGGGGATGAGGGAATTGGTCGGGTGGCTGCAGGAACAGGAAAAGCCGGAGGACGGTGTGGGGCAGCATGCCGCCGATCTTGCCGCGCGTGGTCTAACTTTGTGAGGAGGTAGTAGATGAGGGAGCGTGACTACACGCTGATCACAGGTGGTGCTGGCTTCATCGGCTCCAATCTCGCAGACGCCCTGCTGGAGAAGGGCGAGAACGTCGTGCTTTTCGACAGTCTCAGCCGCGCCGGCGTCGAATCGAACGTCGAATGGCTGACTGCGAAGCACGGCTCGCAGATACGCGTCGAGATCGGCGACGTGGCGAATGCACAGCGCGTGACTTCTCTGGTTAGAGGGGCAACACGGGTCTATCACCTGGCGGCTCAGGTCGCCGTGACGACGTCGCTCAAGGATCCTCGTGCCGACCTGGAGAGCAATCTGCTCGGCACCTTCAACATTCTCGAGGCCGCACGCTCCATGGCGACGCCGCCGCCCATTCTCTTCACTTCCACCAACAAGGTCTACGGAGGGCTCGACGGTGTCGAGATCGAGAATACGGGCAGAGCCTACCGCTACGCTGATGGACGCGTAGGCATCACGGAGACTGCTCCACTCGACTTCCACTCGCCGTACGGCTGCTCCAAAGGTGCAGCCGATCAGTATGTGCTCGATTACTCGCGCATCTACGATGTGCCAACGATCGTCTTCCGCATGAGCTGCATCTACGGGACACGGCAGTTCGGCACCGAGGACCAGGGGTGGGTAGCCCACTTCGCGCGTGCCCTCCTCGGGGACGCTCCGATCACGATCTACGGCGACGGCAACCAGGTGCGCGACGTCCTGTGGGTCGGAGATCTGGTTGACGCGATGCAGCGGGCGATGGAGCGCGTCGGCCGACTCTCGGGTCAGGTTTACAACGTCGGGGGAGGCCCTAACAACGCGGTTTCGGTTCGTGCGGTCATCGACCGCCTGATGCAGATCACGAACCGCCGCGTGCCGGTCGAGCTGTCGGACTGGCGACCAGGAGATCAGCGCATCTACGTCACCGATCCATCCAAAGCCGCGCGCGATCTCGGCTGGCGGCCAACAACCCCCTGGACCAGTGGTCTGAATCGCCTCGTGGGATGGCTGGAGAGCGCGAACCTGTCGCGCCCTGTCATTACGCTCGTGCAGCCGGAGGCGAAGCGCCAGGCGGTCGGGCTCTGATGGGGCAGGGAGCTGTAGTGACAGGCACGATGCGGGCTGCGGTTCTCGCGTCTCCGGGTGCGACGCGCGTCGAGGAGGTGGAGCTTCGCGAACCGGGTGCGGGTGAAGTTCGGATCCGCATGGAGGGGAGTGGCGTCTGCGCATCCAACCTCGCGCCATGGGAGGGTCAGCCCTGGTTCGAGTATCCATTCGCGCCGGGAGCTCCCGGCCACGAGGGCTGGGGCGTGGTCGATGCGGTCGGCACCGGGGTTAGCTCGCTCGCCCCAGGCGATCGGGTCGCAGCGCTAACGGGCAATGCGTACGCCGAGTTCGACATCGCGCCCGAGGCGCAGGTCGTCCGGCTCCCCGAGGCGCTGGATGGTCGCCCATTCCCGGGGGAGCCGCTCGGGTGCGCGATGAACATCTTCCGTCGCTCGCGCATTGAAGCGGGACAGACGGTGGCGATCGTCGGAGTTGGCTTCCTCGGTGCGCTGCTCACGCGTTTGGCGGTTAACGCAGGGGCCCGCGTCATAGGGATTTCGCGCCGACCCTTCTCACTCGATGTGGCGAAGGAGTTCGGCGCGCACGAGACGATTCTCATGGACGACCACTGGCGCGTCATCGAGGAGGTGAAGTCGCTCACCGGCGGCGCTCTCTGCAGCACGGTCATAGAGGCGGTTGGGAAGCAGTGGCCGCTCGACCTGGCCGCCGAGATTACCGGCGAGCGGGGAACCCTTGTTATCGCTGGATATCACCAGGACGGAGCGCGGCAGGTGAATATGCAGCTCTGGAACTGGCGGGGCCTCGACGTCATCAACGCACACGAGCGGGATCCTGCGATGTACCTCCAGGGGATGCGGGACGCTGTCGATGCAGTCGCATCTGGTGCGCTCAACCCCGACTCTCTCTACACCCACCGTTACCGCCTGGATGAGCTCAGCGATGCGCTGAACGCCACGCGCGATCGGCCGGACGGCTTCCTCAAGGCGCTGGTGATGGCATGATGGCGGGTGTCCCTTCGTTGTGGCGAAACCTCCATTGATGAGCTCACGCGCAAACCTGCACGTTGCTCGGTCCTCAGACGCCGGTTCGGCGGATAGCTCATCGGCCGAGAGCTCGGCGTCTGCGTCCGGCACGACGCTCGAGCTCCGCCCGCGCCTGGGTTTTCTGGGCGTGGGCTGGATCGGACGCCACCGGATGGAGGCGATCGCCAACAGCGGCATCGCCGATGTGGTCGCCATCTCCGACGCTTCTGATGAGATGCGCGCGGCCGCTTTGGAGGTGGCACCCGGTGCCGAGGTCGCCCGCTCTTTCGACGAGCTGCTGGGGATGCCGCTCGATGGGGTCGTCATAGCCACCCCCAGCGCATTGCATGCGGAGCAGTCGGTCGCTGCGCTGGAGCGCGGAATCGCTGTCTTCTGCCAGAAGCCACTCGGCCGCAATGCAGAGGAGAACGCCCGGGTGGTGGACGCAGCGAGGCGAATGAATCTGTTGTTAGGCGTTGATCTGTCCTACCGCTTCGCAGCAGCGTTCCAGCGGATGCGTGAGGTGGTGAGGTCGGGAGAGATTGGCGATGTCTTCGCGGTGGATCTCGTCTTCCACAACGCGTACGGGCCGGACAAGCCCTGGTTCTACGATCCCAGACTTTCAGGTGGGGGATGCGTCATGGACCTGGGGATCCACCTCATCGACATGGCGCTCTGGACTCTCGGGTTTCCGCGTTTCGACTCGGCGAGTAGCCGGCTTCTATCTCGGGGAGCGCCGCTCGGAGCCGCGCCCGACGTGGTCGAAGATTATGCTGTGGCGCGGCTGGAGTCGAAGGAGGGACCAGTCGTTCAGCTCGCCTGCTCCTGGAATCTACCTGCCGGGCAGGAGGCGGTGATTGGCGCTCAGTTCTATGGCACCAGCGGCGGAGCCGGCGTTCGCAATGTGAATGGCTCCTTCTACGACTTCATCGCCGAGCGCTATCACGGGACTCAGACGGAGGTTCTGGTCGAGCCGCCCGATGCATGGGGAGGACGAGCTGCGGTCGCATGGGCTGAACGCCTCGCGTCCGGAGCGCGCTTCGACCCGGCGTCTCAGGAGCTGGTGGAGGCGGCGCGTGTGCTGGACCTCGTCTACGGTCGCGCGTGATCGTCCTCACCTTTTCCCTCCCCCCGACCCGGA
>ERZ1066118.1284-NODE-1284-length-16545-cov-11.585992_pt1 | contig 16545 bp, 10 predicted proteins | sample MGYA00382765_ERZ1066118 | MGnify/ENA primary metagenome ERZ1066118 (study PRJEB33369, sample SAMEA5778348) | biofilm metagenome | biome: Industrial cooling water; feature: Water cooling tower basin; material: Biofilm | place: United Arab Emirates | collected...
GCTCCCGTCAGCTCGGGAGCTCGGGCGGCGGCGACTGCAGCGGCGACGGCGCCGGATCGAAGTAGTGGGCGATGCACCACCGCACCGCGGCCTCGGCGATCGGGCGCGGCAGCCGCCCGGCCGAGGCGTCGGTGGCGTCGACGCGCGCCTTGATCGCGCGCAGCACGGCCAGCACCGGCCACCCCTCGGCGCGCAGCGCGTGCGCCGCGGCGCACACCGCGGCTTCGAGCGCCGGATCCGGCGTCTGGTCGCCGGCATAGTACCGCGACCGGGTGCCGCGCAGCGCGGCGTCGAGCGCCTGCAGCCGCTCGCGCGCCTCGGCGCCGACGGCGTGGCCGTCGGACGGGGCGGCGTCGGGGCGCTCCGCCCCCCGCCGGGCTGCGGCGTCGTCGCGATCGGGCACCTCCGCGTCGTCGTCGCCGTCGCTCCGGGCGGGCGCCGAATAGGGATCGGCGCTTCCGCCGGGGTGGGCACGAGCGGAGGGATCGTGCGGGTCGGGCGGCATGGCGATGCACCTCACGCCCGCGATGCGGGCGGCGCAGGAGAAACGGCCGCCAGGAGCCGTGAAAGGCAGAGCATCGATCGCGGCACGAGGCCGACCCGGGCTGGTGACGACCCCGGACCTCGTAAGCTAACGCACGTACGGCGCCGGCGCATGTTCACCGGGACGATCGTCCGACACGTCGGCGAGAGATCCTCTGCTCCCCGTCGGGGCGACGCGGGCGCCGCGGGGCGGTCCGCGCGCCGGCGGTCCGCGCCGGGGATGTCCGACGCGGGGGGCGGACGACGTACGTCGGTGCGCCGTCGCCCGCGACCCGCGCGGCCCGGCGCCCCCGCCCTCCCCCCGCCATGTCGACGCTCCGTCGCCGCGCGCCCGCCGCGCCCCCGTGCCGCCGCGGCACCCCGCCTCCGCCCACCTGTCCGCGCCTGCCGGCGGCGACGAGCTCGGCGACCGGTCGCGCTCACCGCCGCGTCCACACCCGCGTCCAACGCGTGCTGCTCGCCGGATCGGTGAGCGCCCTCCTCGCGTGCGGGGCGCCGTCGGACGACGCGGGGGCGATCACGCGCGCCGGCGATCGGGACGCGCGAGCGGAGCGCGCCATCGCCCGGTGGGTCGCGCACGGCGACCAGGCGCGCGCGCTCCCGGTGCTCACCGACAGCTCGGCGCGAGGCTTCGGCCTGCTGCTGGCCGACACCCTGGAGCTCGACCGGGGCGGGCGCGGTTCGCGCGCGGTGACGGTGCGCCGCGTCGACCGGGCGCTCGGCGTCGACACGGTGTACCACGGACGGGAGCGCACGCAGTGGCGCGAGGAGCCGGACGGGCGGATCCTCGTCGGCCTGCTGACCACCTGTCCCGACGCCGGAGCATGCCCGGCGCTCGACGTGGCGCGGCTGGTCGGCGACGAGCTCCACCTCGCCTCGCACCGCCTCGCCGCGGGAGGGGTGCTGGTGATGCGCCGTGCGCCCCGCTGACGTCGCCGGGGCGCACGGCGCGCGCGGCCGGCGGGCGCGGCGCCTCGCCCGCGTGGCCCTCGCCGCCCTCCTGGCCCCGGCGGGCGCCTGTGCCACGCGCCTCCCGCGCACCCCGGCGTGCACCGCGGCCCCCGTCGACGGGGCGGGGGCGCCCTCCGCGGGGGAGCGCTCCGCCGACGCACCGTCCCCCCGATGGGCTCCGGAGCGCTGGCCGCTCCGCCTCTGGATCGCGCCGCGCCAGCCGCACCTCAGAGACGAGGCGCTCGGCGACGCCCCGTACCTCGTCGCCGTCCGGGCGGCCGCGGGGGCGTGGGGCGACGTGGTCCCCGGGCTCCGCTTCGTCCTCGTCGCCGACTCCGCCCGCGCCGACGTTCGGGTGCGGTGGAGCGCCGGCCGGCTCGCCACGGGGGCAGGGGGGTGGACCGCCGGCTCCCAGGTGCGGGCGAGCGCCGGCGAGCGCTGGTCGATCGGCGGCGTGGCGCGCGTCGTCGCGGAGGGCGGCGCAGCCATCGCCGACGCGGAGATCGTGCTCGCCACGGTGGACGCCGGCGACACGCCGTTCACCCCCGCCGCGGTGCGGCGACACGCGCTGCACGAGCTCGGGCACGTCCTCGGCCTGCCCCACGCGACGGTGTGCGGCGCGCTGATGCACGCGCACCCGAGCGCCACGCACCTCGTCGAGTCAGACCGGGCCGCGCTGCGCGCCCTCTACGCCGAACATCGAGCGGCGCCCGCTGCGACGCCAATCGCCGCCGGACCCGCCGCGCCTGCCGCAGAAGACGCGGCGGTGCCGCGACGCTACCCGCCGCCGTCCGCCTCCACCCGCGCCCGGCGGTAGGCGCGGACGCTCTCGTGCTCGGCGCGCGCGAGGAGCCGGTCGAGCGCCGGGCTCCCCTCCGCCGCGCCCGCCCCGCCGGGGGACGACGGGGCGCCGAGCACGTCTGCGACCGCCGCGCGCAGGATCGCGAAGTCGCGCCGCACCGCCGCCTCGCTCCACCCCAGCCGGCGGCGCTGGGCGCCGTGGTGCTCGGCGATCACCCGCTGGATCTCCGCCCCGTCGCTCACCAGCCGCGACGGCTCGTCGGGGGCCGCGGCGCTGGCGATCAGCGTGTGGGCCACGTCGGTGAGCAGACTCGCCGCGTGGTCGAGGATCTCCAGCTCCGTCATCACGAGCACCTGCGGGGCCGGCTCCTCCGCCCGGACGCGCGCCACGTAGCGCTCCATCACCCGATCGAGCCGGTCGAGCAGCCGTCGGCCGGTGGCCGCCGCCGTCGCCGCGTCCGACCCGCCGCCCGCGTCGCCCGGTGCCGCGCCGCGCGACTCCCCGCCCTCGGCGGGGAGTCGCGCGGGCGCCGATGCGCCGGGCGACGCCACCGGCGCCGCCGGGAGCCAGAGCGTGAAGACGCTTCCGCGTCCGGCGACGCTCTCGACGGTCACGTCGCCGCCCATGAGCCGGGCCAGCTGCCGGGCCAGCGTCAGCCCGAGCCCCGAGCCCCCGCTGGCGCGGGTCCGCGACTGATCGAGCTGGACGAACGGTCCGAAGATGCGCTCCGCGTCCGCCGGCGCGATCCCCGGCCCCGTGTCGCGCACCTGCACGTAGGCCCAGCGGCGCGCCGCCTCCTCCTCCTCGTCGTCGGACGTCGTCGCCGCCGGCGTGAGCGCGAGCGGGGCGGCGTGGGCGGGGACGGTCCCGCACACCACGTCCACCCGCCCGCCGACCGGGGTGAACTTCACCGCGTTGGAGAGCAGGTGGACGACGATCTGGCGCGTCCGCCCGTGGTCGGCGACGTATCCCGCGTCGGCGCCTCCGCCGCAGCGCACCGCCAGCCGGACGCTGCGCGCCGCCGCGTGTGGGCGCGCCACCGCGAGCGCCGCCTCGACGGCGAGGGAGAGCTCCCCCGGCTCAAGGTCGAGCGGCAGGCGCGCCGCCTCGACATCCGCCAGGTCGAGCACCTGGCCGACCAGGTCGGTGAGGTGGGTGCCGCACTCGCGGATGCGCGCGAGCTGCGCGCGCTGCAGCTCGGTCACCGCCCCCGAGAGCCCGAGCTCCATCAGGTCGAGGTAGCCCAGGATGGCGTTGAGCGGGGTGCGCAGCTCGTGCGACATCGTCGCCACGAACTCGCTCTTGGCCACCGCGGCCGCCTCCGCCGCGCCCCGGGCGCGCTCGGCCGCCCGGTAGAGCTGGGCGTTGTCCAGGGCGAGCGCCGCGCGGTTGGCGAGATCCTCGGCCATGCGCAGGTCCGTCGCGTCGTAGCGCCGCTGCTCGCTCGCGCTGACGAAGGTGATGCAGCCGAGCAGGTGATCGCGGGCGACGAGCGGCAGGACCATGAACGAGCCCATCCCCAGCTCCCGCAGCACCGCGAGGTGCTCGGGGGAGCGGGCGACGGCGGCGAGCATCGCGTCGGTCACGCTCGGCACCAGCTCCGGACGGCGCGTGACCATGGCGCGGGGGACGCCGATGATGTCGTCGCGCGCCGGCGGGTACTCGAGGGCGAGCCGCCGCGCCAGCGCCTGCCGCCCCGGGTCCGGATGGATGACGGCGATCCGCTCCATCCCGCCCCCTTCGCCGAGCACGTCGACGATGCACCAGGCGCCCAGCTCGGGCATGGCCAGCCGGGCCACCGCGGCCAGCGTCGTCTCGTAGTCGAGCGACTGGGCGAGCAGGCGGCTCGCCTCCGCCAGGAACGCCCCGCGCTCCGGACACGCGCACCTGCGCCCGGCCTCCCCGGTGGGGCCGATCGACCCGTCCTCGCGGGTGTCCCGCACCCGGTTCCCCGCCGACTCCATGCGTCCGCTCTCTCGCCTCTCCCGGTCTCCGTCCGGACTCCAAGCCGCACTGTCGCAACGGCTTGCCGAGCCAGTCAAGAAGTGGGCCGGGCCGTGCGCGCCGCTGGCCGGCCGCTCGGCGGCGCCCGCGCGCGTCGCCGCCGGCGAGCGCCCCCGGTCAGACGTCGGCCAGGTACGCGCGGATCGCCGCCGTCGTCTCGCCCGGGTGGCTCAGCTGCGGCGCGTGCCCCGTGGCGCGCAGCCGGTGATAGCGGCTCCCCGGCATGTGGCGGTGCACGTACGCCCCCACCGACTCGGGCGCGATCACGTCGTCGGTGCACTGCAGCACGAGCGCCGGGACACGCGCCCGCGCCAGGTCGGCGCGGTTGTCGGACAGGAACGTCGCCTCGGCGAAGCGGCGCAGGATCCACGGGTCCGTGGAGCAGAAGCTCGCCTCGAGCTCCCGGGCGACGTTCGGCGCCGCGGCGCCGGCCACCGCCGGGGCGAGGTGGCGGGCGAAGCCGTCGCGATCCCGCTCCACCAGCTCGAGCAGCCCGTCGAGCTCGTCCCGCTCGAAGCCCCCCCTGTAGTCGGGCGGCTCGTTGCGGTAGCACGGCGACGGGGCGACGAGGACGAGGCGCGCGAACCGCTCGGGGACGCGCGCCGCGGCCAGCACGCCGATCATCGCGCTCACCGAGTGCCCGACGAACACGACGTCGCGCAGGTCGAGCGCCTCGACGACGTCGAGCAGGTCGCGCGCGTACCCGTCGAGCGAGCCGTATCGCGCCGCGTCGTACGCGCCCAGGTCGGAGCCGCCGGCGCCCACGTAGTCGAACAGGACGACCCGGTAGTCGTCGGCGAACGCCGGAGCCACGTGGCGCCACACGCGCTGGTCGCAGCCGAAGCCGTGGGCGAAGAGCATGGGGGGGGCGCTGGTGCCCGGTGCCCCGAGCGCGCGAACGTTGTTGCGGGTCAGGACGTCGACGGTCATCCGGGGCTCGCGAGAGACGGGACGGTCCAGGGCGGTGCGCCGCGCCCGAGCCGGAAGGCACGGCCGACCGGAAGCGGAGCGGGGCACCACGCGGTGGACGAATGACGATACCGTACGTTTCTTGCTCGTGACGGAATCCAGGATAGGTGGTGCGCTCGTCCGGCCACACCCCCACCCATCGTCCCCCGTGGCCGCACCCGCCGACCCACGCGCGCCCGCCGACGCGCCCGACGTTCCCGCGTCGGTCCTCTCCCGACGGATCGACCTCGCGGCCGTGCTCGATCGCCTGCCGCACGCCGTCCTCGCGGTCGACGCCGAGTGGGCGGTGACGGTGGCGAACGCCCGGGCACGCGCCGTACTGGGCCGGTCGGCCGCGGACCTGCTCGGGGCGCGGCTGTGGGAGCTGCTCCCGGCGCTCGCCGAGAGCGAGGTGGGGCGGGCGTGCAGCCAGGCTGCCGCGGCCGGCCGCCCGCAGGCGGTCGACGGGGCGCTGCTGGGGCTACCCGGGTGGTATCGGGTGCACGCGGTCCCCGCGCCCGATGGCGCGCTCGTCCTGCACGTCCGCGACATCACGGGGGAGCGGCGGCTGGCCGCCGAGGTCACGACGCTGGCGGACCGCGACGCCCTGACGGGGCTCCTGAACCGGCGGAGCTTCACCGAGCGGCTGCGGGGCACGATCGGTCGGCTGCACGCCGGTGCCGGCGCCCCAGCCGCGGTCCTCCTGGTGGACGTGGACGGCTTCGCCGCGATCAACGCGGCCCAGGGGCACGATGCCGGCGACCGCGTGCTGCGCCTGGTCGCCGACCGGCTCGCCGGCGCGGCGCGCGAGGACGACGACGCGCTCGCCCGACTCGGGGCGGACGAGTTCGCCGTCCTGCTCACCGGCGTCGACCCGGAGTCGGCGGCCGCGGTGGCGGCGCGCGCGCTCGCGACCATCGCCGCCCCGATCCCCGACGAGGCGCCCGGGGGAGTGCGGCCACCCGCCGACGGCGCCCCGGCCGACCGGGCTGCCGACCCGCCGGTGCGCACGCCGACGAGCGCCTGCGCGGGGCTCGTCGTCGTGGACGGAGAGGTGGACGTGGACGCGGACGCCGTGCTGCGCCACGCCGCCCTGGCGCTGCAGCGGGCCAAGGCGAGCGGGCGCGGGCAGGTCGCGCGCTTCACCACCGCGATGCACGCGGAGGCGCGCGCGCGCCACGCGCTCGCCGAGGCGCTCGCCCTGGCGCTGGACCGCGGCGAGTTCTCGCTCGTCTATCAGCCCGTCGTCGACCTGGCCACGGGGGAGCCGGGGAGCGTCGAGGCGCTGCTCCGCTGGCACCACCAGGAGCTGGGCTCGGTCTCGCCGGCCACCTTCATCCCGATGGCCGAGGAGCTCGGGCTCATCGCCCCGATCGGGCGGTGGGTGCTGCGCACGGCGTGTGCGGCGATCGCCGGGCTGGCGCCGGGGCCGGGCGCCCCCGCCGCTGCCGCCGCGCCGCTCGGTCCGGCCGGGGGGCGCCGGGCGGCGGCGCTGAGCGTCGCGGTGAACGTGTCGGGGCATCAGCTGCAGGGCGGCGGCTTCGCCGACGACGTGGTGGCGATCCTGGCGTCCACCGGACTCCCCCCGGGGCGGCTGACGATCGAGGTGACCGAGACGGCGCTCGTGCGCGACCCACGCCGGGCGCGGCGGGTGCTCGGGGAGCTGCGCGCTCGTGGGGTGCGCGTCGCGCTCGACGACTTCGGCACCGGCTACTCGTCGCTGGAGTACCTGCAGCAGCTCCCGCTCGACGTGCTCAAGCTCGACAAGCGCTTCGTCGATGGGATCGCCGCCAGTGGGCTCGGGCCGAGCGTGGGGATCCCGCGCGCCGTCATCGCGCTGGGCGGCGCGCTCGGGCTCCGCACGGTCGCGGAGGGGGTCGAGACCGCCGCGCAGCGCGACGTGCTCCGGGCACTCGGGTGCTGGTCCGGGCAGGGCTACTGGTTCGCGCGCCCGCTCCCCCTCGCCGACCTGATGGCCTGGCTGGATGCCGAGCGGGGGCAGGGGGCGGGCCCGGGCGCGGCGGGGTAGCCGGCGGCCGCGTCCACCGCACCCGTTCGCGGCGGCTCAGGAGGCGTCCACCCGCGCCGGCTGCGGGGCCCGCACGGGGAGGCGGAGCGAGAAGGTGCTCCCCACCCCCGGACGGCTCTCGAGCGTCACCTCGCCCCCCAGCGCCCGCGCCAGCTCCCGGACGACGCTGAGCCCGAGCCCTGTCCCACCGACCCCGCGCGTGAGGGCGGGGGCCGCCTGCCAGAACGGCTCGAAGACGCGCCCGTGATGCTCGGGGGCGATCCCGATCCCCGTGTCGGACACCCGGAAGACGACCTCCCCCTCATCCTCCCCGCCGTCGGCGGCGCCCGGCTCCGGGCTGCGCCCGCCCCCGGGCCGCCGCTCGGCGCTCAGCCGCACGTGGCCGGCGGGCGTGTACTTCACGGCGTTGGTGAGCAGGTTGAGGAGCATCTGCCGCAGCCGCTGCGGGTCGCTCACCATCGGCACCGCGCCCGCCCGCGGCAGCTCGACGTGGAAGGCGAGGCCGCGGGCCGCCGCGAGCGGGCGCACCATGTCGGCCGCCTGCATGGCGACGTCGGCCGCATCCATCGGCTCGGGGTGGACCATGTCCGCCCCCGCCTCCAGGCGGCTGAAGGTGAGGATCTGGTCGATGAGCCCCACCAGATGCTGGGCGCTGCCGCGGATCCGGGCGAGCTGTGCCACCTGCCGGTCGGAGACCGGTCCGGCCGTGCCGAGCTCGAGCAGGTCGGCGTAGCCGATCACCGCCTGCAGCGGGGTGCGCAGCTCGTGCGACATCACGGCGAGGAAGTCGCCCTTCACGGCGTTCGCCGCCTCGGCGGTGCGCTGGGCCGCGAGCGCCGTCTCGCGCGCGGCGCGCGCGTCGGCGAGCGCTACCTCGAGCGACGCGTTCAGCTCGCCGAGGCGGGCGTTGGCCGCCCGGAGCTCCTCGGCGAGCGCGGTCGCCTGCTCGCGCTGCTCCTCGAGCTCGGTCGCCTGCGCCTCGAGCTCCGCCGCCTGGTCGCGCAGTTGGCTGTTGTGCTCCTCCAGCGCCGCGGCGCGCGCGGCGGCCGCCTCGCGGGCGCGGGCGAGCTTCGCCTCGCGGATCGTCAGGTGGACGCTGGGGATCGTGAACGGCAGCACCACCGCCGTGCTCACCGAGGCGACCGCGGTCACCACCTTGACCACCCCCGACAGCCAGTAGACCGGCTCCCAGAAGGTCCACACCTCCATGAAGTGGGTCCCGCCGCAGGCGACGATGAACAGCCCGAAGGCGACGAAGATGTAGCTGAACGGGAGATCGCGTCGGGCCCGCCGGGTGAAGTGCACCAGCGTCGCCGCGATGACCACGTACGAGAGCCCGATGAGCACGTCGGTCACCACGTGCGTCCAGAGCAACGGCTCGTTCCAGAGGAAGCAGTAGCCGTGCGGCAGGAAGCCGTCGCTCGGGGTGGCGGTGCCGGCCGCGTCGGGGGGCGCCGCCCCCCGGGGAGACCCGGCGGAGCGCGCGAGGACGGCGCCGACCGCGGCGCCGACGAGGAGCATCGCCACCAGCGCCCCACCCTGGAGCGCCGCCCGCGCGGGCGCGGCGACCTCGTGCGCGTCCGGCCCGCCCGCCGCACGCGGTCCCCCTTCCCTCTGCTCCCGAGCCGTCATGCCCCCTCGCCGAAGTGCGATCCCGCGCGCGTCGCGCGGTAGTGGTTCTATGGTGACGCCGTACTGGCGATTGATCGGGTGGCGGACCGTGCTGCAAGACACGCTCCCGTGACCGCCCGCGCGCGGAACCACTCGCTCGCCCGGCCGGCGGCTCGCCGAGCCACGCGGGCAGGGCCGGCACGTCGGGCGGGACCGGCGGGCAGTAGGCCGGCGGCACCAGCGGCGCGGCGAGAGTCGGCGGTTCCGGGGGTACGGGGCGTGCGTGCAGCCGAGCGCATTCTTCCTGGCCGCGCCGCCCGAGCGCGCCGTGCGGCGCCCCCCGAGCGTCGGCGGCCGTCGCTCGTGGCGTCGCGCGGTGCCGTTCGTCGTCCCGGTGCCCCCCCGGATGCCCACGCCGCCGTCCCCGTCGTCCTCCCGCCCTGCCACCCCGGTCCCCCCTCCCGGTGGGGCACCGCACGGTGTGCCGCGCGACCCACCCGGCGGTCCCGGCGCTTCGGGCGGGCCGGGGCGGTTGGGGACGGGGGAGGGCGCCGACGCGGCGCAGGAGGTGGAGGTCCGGCGTGCCGCGCGGGTGCTGGAGGATCCGGCGCGCCTCGCGGCCGTGCGGGCGACGGGGCTGCTCGATGCGCCGAGCGAGGCGGCGTTGGACCGGCTCGCGGCGCTCGCCGCCCGGCTCCTTCAGGCGCCGGTCGCCACCGTCACCCTGGTGGACGCGGATCGCCAGGTCTACGCCGGGTGTGTCGGGCTCCCCGAGCCGCTCGCCACGGTGCGCCAGACCCCGCTCGACGTGGCGTTCTGCCGGCTGACGGTCGCCGACGCCGCGCTCGGCGCGCTCCCCGCCCCCGCGGGGGGCGCGGAGGGGAGGGCGCTGCCGGTGCTCGCCATTCCCGACACGCGCCGCGACCCGCGCACGCGCGGCATGCCGCCGGTGACGCACCTGGGCGTGCACGCCTACGCCGGCATCCCGCTCGTGCTCGACGGGCAGCCGGTGGGGACGCTCTGCGTCATGGACCGGCGCCCGCGCGCCTGGACGGCCGACGAGCTGGACACGCTCGCCGAGCTCGGGCGCTCGGCGACGGCCGAGCTCCAGCTGCGCGCCGCCAACCGCCGCCTCGCCGCGCAGGCCCGGGAGGGCGCCGAACGCGCCCGCGGGCTGGAGGCCCAGGCCGCCGAGCTGGCGCTCGCCAACGAGCACCTCCAGGCGCAGGCCGCCGAGCTGGAGGCGCAGGCCGAGGAGCTGCAGACGACGGCGGCGCACCTGGAGGAGCAGACCGAGGCGGCGGGCGCGGCGCGCCTGGCCGCGGAGGCCGAGCGGGAGCGCGCCGAGGCCGTCCTCGAGGGGATGGCGGACGCCTACTTCCTGCTCGACGCCGACTGGCGGATCGCCGCCGTCAACGGCGCGATGGAGCGCCGCACCGGGATGCGGCGCGACGAGCTGCTCGGGCGCGACTTCTGGGCGACGTTCCCCGGGGCGGCGGGAACCGCGTTCGAGACGCACTACCGGCGGATCGCCGCCGGGGGTGGGCGGGCGCACTTCACGCACGACTACTCCGACGGGCGGCTCGATCTCGTCGTCGAGGTCGACGCCTACCCGGGGCCGGTGGGCGCCGACGGTCGGCGCGGCGTGGCCGTGTTCTGGCGCGACGTCACGAGCCGGGTGCGTGCCGAGGCCGCCGTGCGGGCCAGCGAGGAGCGCTACGCCCTGGCGGCGCGGGCGACGTACAACGCGATCTGGGACTGGGACCTCGCGACCGACGCGCTCGCGTGGAGCGAGGGGCTGTTCGCGCGGTTCGGCTACCCCCCCGACGCCGTCCCCCCGGGGTCCACCCCCGAGGGGGTCCGCTTCTGGTACGACCACATCCACCCCGACGACCGCCCGCGGGTGGTGGCGGGGATCCACCGCGTGATCGACGATCCGGGCGGCGGCACGGTGTGGGAGGACGCCTACCGGTTCCAGCGCGCCGACGGCGCCTACGCCGACGTGCTCGATCGCGGTCACGTGGCGCGCGACGCCGCGGGGCGGGCACGCCGCATGATCGGCGCGATGGAGGACGTCACGGCGCGCCGCGCGGCGGAGGCGGCGCTCGCCGGGCAGGAGCGGCTGCTGCGCACGGTCGCCGAGAACGCCACGCTCGGCCTGTTCGTCATGGATGCCGAGCAGCGCTGCACCTACATGAACCCGGCGGCCGAGCGCCTCACCGGCTTCACCCTCGGCGAGCTGCAGGGGAGGGCGCTGCACTACTACGTGCACCACACCCGCCCCGACGGCTCCCACTATCCGCTGGAGGAGTGCCCGATCGACCGGGCGCTGCCGCAGAACGAGCGGGAGCAGGGGACCGAAACCTTCGTCCACCGGGACGGCTCGTTCTACCCGGTGGCCTTCACCGCCAGCCCGATCCGCGACGCGGCCACCGGCGCGCCGGTGGGGACGATCATCGAGGTGCGCGGGATCGCCGCCGAGCACGCCGCCGCGGCGGAGCGCGAGCGGCTGCTGGGCGAGCGCGAGCGGCTGCTGGCCGAGAGCGAGCGCGCCCGCGCGGACGCCGAGGCCCGGCGCGCCGAGGCCGAGGCGGCCAGCCAGGCCAAGGGGCTCTTCCTGGCCAACATGTCGCACGAGCTGCGCACGCCGCTGAACGCCATCGGCGGCTACACCCAGCTCCTCGACATGGGGCTGCACGGCCCGGTGACCGACGACCAGAAGGGGGCGCTCGGCCGGATCCAGACGGCGCAGACGCGCCTCCTGTCGCTCATCAACGACGTGCTCAACTACGCCAAGCTCGAGAGCGGCAAGGTGGAGTACGACGTGCGGGCGGTGGACGTGCGCGACGTGGTGGCCGAGGTGACGCCGCTGGTCGAGCCGCAGCTCCGCGCCAAGGGGCTGGCGTTCGAGGTGACGCTCTCCGAGGCGCCGTGCGTGGTGTGGGCCGACCGGGAGAAGCTCGGGCAGGTGCTCGTGAACCTGCTCTCCAACGCCGTGAAGTTCACCGACTCGCCCGACCCGCGGACCGGGGAGCCGGGGCGCGTCACGGTGAGCGTGGCGACCCGCCCGGACGGCCCGGATGCCGGGCGGCCGGAGCTCGCCTTCGTGCGCGTCGCCGACACGGGGCGCGGCGTCCCGCGCGAGAAGCAGGAGAGCATCTTCGAGCCGTTCGTGCAGGTGCGCACCGGGTACGCGCAGGCGACCGAGGGGACGGGGCTGGGGCTGGCGATCAGCCGCGACCTGGCGCGCGGCATGGGCGGCGACCTGCGCGTGCGCAGCACGGACGGCGCGGGCTCGACGTTCACCGTGGCGCTCCGGCGCGTGGTGGACGCGACCGGACAGCTCACCGATCGGCGGAACAGCGACGAGCGGCGCGAGGACGAACGGCGCACCGGAGAGAGCCGCCGGATCCTCCTGGCGCCGCCCGGCGCGGCACCCGAGCCCCGCGCCGACCCCGCGCGGTGAGCGCATGGTGAGCGCATGGTGGGGGGGCGGCGCGGGTGCGGGGCGAGCGCGGGGCGAGCGGTGCGCCGGCGCTCGGCGACGTCGTCGTCCGCGCTCGGAGGTGATCACGGCATGAGCGGGGGCGTGGGGGCGGTGGGGGAGGTGCGCGGCGGCCCGGCGGACGACGCGGCGGCGCGGCTCTTCGCCGGGCCCGGCGAGCTGCGGGCGCGCTGCCGGGCGCTGGACTGGGGCGCGACCCCGCTCGGGGCGGTCGAGGGGTGGCCGCAGAGTCTCCGCACGGCCGTCACCCTCTGCCTGGCGTCGAGCTTCCCGACGGTCGTCATGTGGGGCCCGGAGCTCGTGCAGCTCTACAACGACGCCTACCGCGCCGTGCTCCAGGCGAAGCACCCGGCCGCCCTGGGGCAGCGCGCCCGCGACTGCTGGCCCGAGCTGTGGGGTGTGGTGGGGCCGCTGTGCGAGGAGGTGCTCGACACCGGCGCGTCGGTGTTCGTCGAGGACCAGCTCCTCGCCCCCGAGCGCCGGGGGGAGCGCGCGGCCGCCGAGCAGGCGTACTTCACCATCTCGTGCAGCGCGATCCCCGAGGAGGCCGGCCGGCCGGCGGGGATCGTCGCGACGGTGCTCGAGACCACGCGCCACGTGCGCTCGCGCGGGGAGCGGGAGCGGGCGCTCGAGCGCGCCAACGCCGCGCTGCGCGAGAGCGAGGCGCGGTTCCGGCTCACCGCCGACGCCGTGCCGCAGATCGTCTGGATCACCGACGGGCAGGGGCGCACCGAGTTCTTCAACCGGCAGTGGACGGCCTACACCGGCGCGCCCTACGAGCCCGGCACGGCCGTGCAGATCGCCGCCGACTTCGTGCACCCCGACGACGCGGCGATCACGCTCGAGCGGTTCGAGGTCGCCCAGCGCACCGGCGGCGTGTTCGAGGTCGAGCACCGCATCCGCTCGGCGCAGGGGGAGTACCGGTGGTTCCTGGTGCGTGCCGAGCCGTATCGCGATCCGGAGACGGGGGAGATCGTCCGCTGGTTCGGCGGGTCGGTCGACATCGACGACCGCCGGCGGGCCGAGGCCGAACGCGAGCGGCTCCTCGCCGCCGAGCGCGCCGCCCGCGCCGAGGCGGACGCGGCGCGCGCCACCGCGGTGGCCAACGAGCGGCGGCTCGCCGCCGTGATCGCCCACCTGCCGGTCGGGGTCACCTTCGCCGAGGCCCCCGGCGGCCGCCACTCGGTGAGCAACCCCGCCGCGGTCGCGATCTGGGGAGTGGTCCCCGCATCCCCGGGCGTCGACGCGTACAGCCGCGACTTCGTGGGCTTCCGCCCCGGCGCGCCGGGGGTCCCGGAGGCGGCGCGCCGCATCGCCAGCGAGGAGTGGCCGCTCGCGCGGGCGCTCCTGACGGGCGAGGTCGTGCGCGACGAGCTCGCCGAGATCGAGCGCCCCGACGGCACGCGCCGCCTGGTGAGTCTGAGCGCGGCTCCCATGCGCGACGACGACGGCCGGGTGAGCGGCGCCCTCGTGACCACGGTCGACGTGACCGAGCGCGAGCGACTGCTCGCCGACGCCGAGGCGGCGCGGGCGGAGGCCGAGGCGGCGAATCGCGCCAAGAGCGAGTTCCTGGCGGTGATGAGCCACGAGCTGCGCACCCCGCTGAACGCGATCGGCGGCTACGCGGAGCTGCTGGCGATGGGGCTCCGGGGGGCGGTGACGGACCAGCAGCGCGAGGACCTCGGGCGGATCCAGCGCAGCCAGCGACACCTGCTGGGGCTGATCAACGAGGTGCTCAACTACGCGAAGGTCGAGATGGGCGTCGTGCGCTACGACGTCGCCGACGTGCGCGTCTGCGACGTGCTCGCGGCGGCCGAGGGGCTGGTGGCGCCGCAGGCGCAGGCGAAGGGGCTCACCGTCGCGGTGGCCGACTGCGACGGCGAGCTCGCCGTGCGCGCCGACGACGACAAGCTGCGGCAGATCGTCGTCAACCTGCTCTCGAACGCCGTCAAGTTCACCGACGCCGGTGGGCGCATCGCGCTCTCCTGCGAGGCGGGCGACGACGGTTGGGTGCGGCTGTGCGTCACCGACACCGGCGTCGGCATCCCGGCGGACAAGCTGGCGGCGATCTTCGAGCCGTTCGTGCAGGTGCGCTCCGACCTGACGCGTCCGGCCGAGGGGGCCGGGCTGGGGCTCGCCATCAGCCGCGACCTCGCGCGGGCGATGGGGGGCGACCTCGCCGCCGAGAGCACCCCGGGCGTCGGCAGCACCTTCACGCTGACGCTGCCGGTCGCCTGAGGCGCCCTGCCGACTGCGCGCCCGCCGTGGGTGCGGGGACCGGCGGGAGTGCGTCGGCGACCGGGCGGGCGGCCGCGCGTGGTGCGCCGTGGCGCAGCACGCCCCACAGCACGCGCGGCGCGAGAAGCGCGCGCGCGGGGCGCACGAGGTGCATCACCTGCGCGAACGCCCGGCTCACGGCCGGGTCGCGGGTGGCGGCGCGGTGCACGCGCGCCGTGAGCCGGTGGCGCAGGCGGGTGGCGCGGTCGGGGCGCACCCCCGACTCGGCGTAGCGCTGATCCTCGCCCGCCGAGATCGCCCAGACGGCGTCGAGCACCGGGGTGACGCGGCGGTAGAACCGGCGGGCGAGGGCGCCGCTCGCCGCCTCGCCGTGGGCGCCATCCTGCGCTCCCGGTCGCCACCCGGCGCCGAGCGCCGCCGCCAGCCGGTCGGCCTGCAGCGCGGCCGAGGTCATCCCCTGGCCGTAGATCGGGTTGAAGCTGCAGAGCGCGTCGCCGACGACGAGCAGGCCGCCGGGAAGGGCGCCCGGCACCTGCGCCAGCCGCTCGTAGTGGCGCCGGCGCCCCGCCGGGTAGCGGTGCACGGCGAGCTCCGAGAGCGGCTCGCACCGCTCGACGACGTCCGCGACGTCGCCCGTCGGCAGGGCGCGGGCGAAGGCGCGGAACCCGGCCTCGTCGTCGGGGGCGTGGTCGCCGTGCCAGCCGCCGCACGACACCAGCCAGCGATCCCCCTCGACCGGGAAGCACGCGCCGGTGCGGCGCTCGCGCGGCGGCTCGGGGAGCAGGTAGGCGACGCGCGCGCCATCGGGGAGGTCGGCGCGGCCGCGGCGGTAGAGCCGCGACGTGTAGCGGACGTCCGCCTGCACGATCGTCTCCGCCGGCTGCGCATGCCCCAGCGCCGCCAGCCACGCCGCCGCGCGCGAGCCGCGCCCCGTCGCGTCGACCACGAGCACGGCCGGCCAGAGGAGCGCCTCGGCGGCCGCCGCCGTCCCCTCGGCCCCGTCGTCGGGATCGGCGGTGGCGGCGTGGCCCGCCGGCGCGAGCCGCACGCCGGCGACGCGCGCGCCGTCGGGGCTGGGCACCAGCCCCCGTGCCGCCCAGCCGTCGAGCAGGCGCACGCGCGGGTGCGCCAGGACGCGCGCCCGGAGGACGGCCTCGAGCAGGGGGCGCGTCATGAACGGCACCGTGAGCCCGGTCGCGACCGACGCCTTGAGGCCGCCGTAGTGCCACCACCGCGTGTCGCGGCCGACGTCGAGCATCTGCGCGCCGCGCGCGGCGAGCTCGGCGCCGAAGCCGGGGAAGCGCCGCTCGAGCGAGCGCAGGCCGGCGGCAAGGAGGGCGTGCGGATGCGCACCCTGCGGCACCCCGCGGCGCACCCGAACGTCGGGCGCCGCATCCGCCGACGCGCCGTCCGGCGGACCCGCCGCCGCGGGGGCGCCGTCGGCGGGCAGCGCGTCTCGCTCGACGAGGACGACGCCGGCGCCCCCCTCCGCGAGCGCGTGGGCGGCGAGCAGCCCGGCGACGCTGGCGCCGAGCACGACCACGTCCTCCCCGGAGGACGGCTGCGGTGGTGGCGGTGGTGAACGTTCGGGGATGGCTGGGTGCGGCATGCCGGCGCGCTCCTGACGGGGTAGGCGGTGAGCTCGGGGCTCGGTGCCCCGATCGGTCGGGGGCGACGCTACGCCGCCGCGCTCGGAGGGCGCGTGGGAGTCCGCTGGGGAAGGTGCGTGGGACGCCGCCGTGCGCCCTCCGGCGGCCAGGCGACCGCGCGCCTCCCCGCGCCTCCCGCCCGACGCCCCGGGGCGCGGCGCCCTCGCTCCACCGGCACGGCGGGGGCATATTGGCCCGCTGCCGGCGCGGGCGTCGGGCGGGCGGTCGGCGCTCGCTCCTGCGCCCCGGCGCCGCCGCGGGGCCC
>ERZ1066118.1287-NODE-1287-length-16540-cov-12.039126_pt1 | contig 16540 bp, 16 predicted proteins | sample MGYA00382765_ERZ1066118 | MGnify/ENA primary metagenome ERZ1066118 (study PRJEB33369, sample SAMEA5778348) | biofilm metagenome | biome: Industrial cooling water; feature: Water cooling tower basin; material: Biofilm | place: United Arab Emirates | collected...
GCCCTCGAAGCGCACCATCAGCTCGACGGGGAGCGTGCGCTTCGTCTCGGCGAGCAGCCGGTACGTCGTGGAGAGCCCGAGCGGGGTGCCCGCCTCGCGCAGCCGGCGCCACACCTCGCCGGGCGGCAGGGCGGGGTCGTCCTCGAGCAGCTGGCGGAGTGTGGCCCGGACCTCGGGGCCGACGCCGGGGCGGCCGACCCCGCGGGCGCGGCGCGCCGCCGCGTCGTCGGCGGTGGTCACGGGCGGCTCGCGGCCGATGCGCTCCACGGTGCGGCGCGAGACGCCGAAGTGCTGGGCGACCGCGCGGGGGCGGTGCCCGGCGCGGAGCATCTGCTGGACGGCGTGGCGGTCGAGCATGGTGAGCATCCTCCTCTGGCGCGCCTCCCCGCGGTCGGGGTCCGGGGGCCGGGGGCACCCCGGCGGGAACGGCGCTACGGTGGAGCGGGAGGGCTCGGGTGCGACAGAGTTTAGAGAAGACCTGCGTCAGAGTTTGGAGAACTCACACCCGACACGGCGCCCGGCCGGCAACCGGGCCGGTCGGCTCGCGCGTTCCGTGTCAGCTCATTTCCGCTCGGTGACGATGATCCCGTTCCAGACGACGGTGGTGGACGCCATCCTAGCCCTCGTGGCGGTGGAGGCGGTGGTGCTGGTCGCGCTGCGCCGGCTCGGACGCCGAGTGCCCACGGTGGGGCAGACGGTGACCTTCCTCGGGGCCGGGGCGGCGCTGCTCGTCGCCGTGCGCGCGGCGCTCGCCGGATGGCCCACCTGGGTGGCGCTCGCGGCGCTCGCGCTCGCCGGGCTGGCGCACGCGCTCCACGTCTCCCTCGACGCGCGGCGCGAGCTCACCCGCGGGGGGCGGTGACGCGATGCACGCGCCGGCGCTCTCCCCCCCTGTGGGCGCGCCCGCCCCGGCCGCTCAGAGCGACCAGCCCGCCCGGTACTCGCGCCGCAGGTGCTGGTTGGCCTCGGGCACGTTCGTCACCTCGCCGCGCACGCCGTCCCAGGCGATCGTCCGCCCCTGGCCGGCGCGCAGCGCGACGATCCCCAGGAGCATCGTCTCGGTGAGCGGCCCGGCGTACGAGAACGGGGCGCTCGCCGGGGTGCCGTCCTTGATCGCCGCCGCCCACTGCATCTCGTGCGTCACGCGCGGCGTCGTCGGCAGCTGCCGCGGCGCCCCGGCGCTCGCCCCCCCGCCGTCCTTGCGCACCCGCTCCTCGCGCTCGGCGCGCTGGAGCTCCTCGACGTACGCCGGCGCCACCTGCTGGAAGAGCGACTCGGGGTAGATGCGCGGGCGCGCCCCGTACGTCTCGTGCGTCAGGATCCCGCGCTCGCCGACCATGATCACCCCGCCGGTGCGGTCGAGCTGCACCGACTCGGGAAGCTGCGGCGGACGCTCGGGCATGAGCCCACCGTCGTACCACGTCAGCCGCACCGGCGGGCGTGCCCCACGGGCGGGGAAGTCGTAGTGGACGAGCATCGCCTGCGGATACGTCACCGGGTCGCGCTCGTCGCCCCCCCACGGCGTCGACGTGGCCTCGACGTGCGACGGGTACCCGAGCTCGAGCGCCCAGTACGGGTGGTCGATGAGGTGCGCCCCCATGTCGCCGAGCGCGCCGACGCCGAAGGCGGTGAAGCCGCGCCAGTTGAACGGGTGGTAGATCGGGTGGTACGGCAGCGGCGCCGCCGGGCCGAGGTACAGATCCCAGTTCACCGGGGGCGGTGCGGCGCCCGCCGAAGCGTGCATCGCCGCGGCGAGCTGCTCGGCGAGCGAGCGCGACGTGTAGGCGTTGCCGAAGGGCATCTGCGGCTCTCCGCCCGGTCCCGCCTGCGGGCGCGGGATCCCCTGCGGCCAGATCGGCCGGTTGGTCCAGGCGTGCACCGCGCGCACCGCGCCGATCGCCCCGCCGCGCACCCACTCGTTGATGAGCGCGGCCTCGCGGCTCGAGTGCCCCTGGTTCCCCATCTGCGTGACCACCCGCGTGCGCCCGGCCGTCTCGCGCAGCACCCGCGCCTCGTGCACCGAGTAGGTCAGCGGCTTCTGCAGGTACACGTGCTTCCCGAGCTCCATCGCCATCTTCGCGGCGACGGCGTGCACGTGGTCGGGGGTGGCGATCACCACCGCGTCGATCCCCTTCTCGCGCTCGAGCAGCCGCCGGAAGTCCTCGTAGCGCGTCGCCCGCGCGTAGGCGTCGCGCAGCGCCACGTACTCGCCGTTGGGCGCCCCGCCGTCGCGCCCGCCGATGCGGTTCGCGACGGTGCGGTCGGCGAACGCCAGGTCGACGTCGGCGATGGCGACGATGCGCTCGCCGCCGGCGACGAGGGCGGCGGCGTTGCTCGCTCCCATCCCGCCGGCCCCGATGATCGCGACGTTGAGCTGGCGGCTGGGCGCGAGGTGGCGGACGCCGCCGAGCACGGAGCGGGGCACGAACGCCGCGGCGACCCCCAGGGTGGCGGCGTGGCCGACGAAGGCGCGGCGCGAGAGCGGGGCGGGCGCGCCGGGGGTGGGACGGTGCGGCTCGGTCATGGGAATCGGAGAGGCCTGGGCGCTCAGCGCGCCGGGGCGGGCGCGTCGAGCCGGCGTACGCGGACGTTGCGGTACCAGACCGCGTCGTCGTGGTCCTGCAGGACGATGTGCCCGCGCAGCTGCCGCCCGTACCCAGGAAGCGGGGCGAACTTGCTCGCGGCGACGCGCGCCTGCCAGTCGGCGCTCCCCTGCTCGTACTCGACCACCTTGACGCCGTTGAGCCAGTGCTCGACGTGCGGGCCGCGCGCGACGAGGCGCACCTGGTTCCACTCGCCCACCGGGCGGGTGACGTCGCGCACCGGCGCGTGGAGCGCGTAGTTGGCGCCGGCCGAGGTGAGCGGGTTGCGGCCGTCGACGTGGCGCGTGTTGTCGAGCACCTGCATCTCGGGCGCCGTCTCGTAGATGCTCCGCCCCTCCTCGGTGCCGCGGTAGAAGATCCCGCTGTTCCCCCCCGGCGAGATGCGCCACTCGAGCTCCAGCTCGAAGTCGCCGTACTGCTCGCGCGAGACGAGGTCGCCCCGGCCGGCGGAGTCCTTGACGAAGGCGAGGGTGCCGTCCTGCACGCGCCAGCTCGCCGGCGGACGCTCCGAGCGGTAGCCGCGCCAGGCGCGCAGGTCGGTGCCGTCGAACAGCGCCGTCCATCCGTCCGCTCCGGGCGCCGCGGCGGCCTGGGTCGAGTTCGTGGCGCCCGCTGCCGCGGCGGAGGCGCCGGCGCCCGGCGCGGGATCCTGCATCGTGTCGCTCTCGCGTGGGGAGGCCGCGCAGGCGGCGAGGAGGACGGCCGACGCGGCGAGCGCGCCCGGCCGGCTGCCGACGCGCGTGGTGATGCCGGAAAGGCGGATCATGCGAGCAGGCGCTGGACGGTGGCGAAGCTCGCCCGGACGCTCGCGAGCGGGTCGGCCGGGTTGTCGTGCTCGACGAACTGGTACTCGAGCCCGGCGCGTGCGCGCGCGGCGAAGATGCGCGCGAAGTCGATCTCGCCGGCGCCCACCTCGACCATCTCCTGCGCCCCGCGCACGCCGCGCATGTCCTTGACGTGCACCATCGGGAAGCGCCCCGGATGGCGCTCGAACAGCGCCACCGGGTCGCGCCCGGCCTTGGTCGCCCAGAACAGGTCGAGCTCGAACCAGACGAGCGACGGATCCGTCTCGGCGAGCAGCAGGTCGTAGGGCGTGGTGCCCGGCAGCACCCGCGCGTCGAACTCGAAGTCGTGGTTGTGGTACGCCATGCGCAGCCCGCGCTCGCGCGCCGCCCGCCCGAAGCGCTCGAGGTCCGCGGCGAGGGCGCGGTAGCCGGCGGCGGTGCGGTCGCGCTCCTCGATCCACGGCAGCACGACGTAGCGCTGCCCGAGCACCCGAGCCGCGTCGAGCACGCCGTCCAGGTCCGCCTTGAGGTCGTTCCACGAGCGGTGTCCGCTGGGGGACGTGAGGCGGAGCTCGTCGAGCAGCGCCCGGAGCCGCTCGGGGGTGTAGCCGAAGTAGTCGTGCGGCTCGACCTGCGTGTAGCCGATGTCGGCCAGCGCGCGGAGCGTCCCGGGGACGTCGCGCTGCATCAGCGTGCGCACGGTGTAGAGCTGGAGCCCGACCGCGCGCGCTCCGGGGACCGGCGACGGCGGCGGCTCGGCACTCGCGCCGGCGCCGGGCGTCCCGCCACCCCCGCTCGCCGGCGTCGACGGCGCGCAGGCGGCGCCGAGCACGGCGCCGAGCGCGGTCGCCCCGCCGGCGACCGCCGCGCTCGAGCGAGCCAGGGCGGCGAGGAAGGCACGGCGCGTGGCGTGCCCGCCGATCTCAGACATGACGGAGGGGGGCGGAGGAGAGGAGAGGAGCCCGTCGGCGCGCGGCGCCCGTCACGGGTTGGGCTCGACGGCCACGGCGCCGGCGCGCGCCGCCGCGCCCGCGGCCGGCGACGCCGTGCGCGCGCTCACCGTGCGGTCGTGGAAGAAGGCGAGGAAGAACGCCAGCACCGCCGCCGCGAAGCCGGCCGGCAGCCACCAGAAGCTCTGCCACTGCGGGAGCGTCAGCGACGCGGCGCCGGCGAGGAAGCGGTTGTAGACGTTGCCGGCGACCTGCGCGCCGATGAGCATCCCGACGCCGTAGGTGATGAAGACGAGGAACCCCTGCGCCTGCCCGCGGATCGCCGGCGTCGACTTCTTGTCCACGTAGATCTGCCCGGTGACGAAGAAGAAGTCGTAGCAGATCCCGTGCAGCACGATGCCGAGGATGATCATCCACACCACCGCGTTCGGCGCGGCGGCGGCGAAGAGCGCGTAGCGCAGCACCCACGCCGCCATGCCGACGCCGAGCATCCACTTCACCCCGAGCCGGGCGAAGAGGAGCGGCATGGCGAGCATGAAGAGCATCTCCGACATCTGCCCGAGCGTCTGCGTCGCGGCGATGTTCGGCACGTCCGCGCCGACGAGGTAGAGCTGCGTATAGTTGTAGTACGCGGCGAGCGGGATGCAGATGAGCAGCGCGCTCGCGACGAAGACGTAAAAGGAGCGGCTCCCCAGCTGGCGGAAGGCGTCGACGCCGAGGATGCTGCGCGCCGAGACGGCCTGCCCGGCCGCCGACGGCGGGGTGTGCGGCAGGGTGAAGCTGTAGCCCCCGAGCAGCAGGCTCGCGATCCCGGCGGTGTAGAGCGGGAGCGGCGTCTGCTCCGCCGCACCCCCGGCCAGCGCCCCGAGCCCGAAGCTGATGAACAGCCCGGCGACGATCCAGCCGATCGTCCCCCACACCCGGATGCGCGGGAACTGCCGCTCCTGGTCGTCGATGTGGTGGAAGGCGAGCGAGTTGGAGAGCCCGAGCGTGGGCATGTAGCACAGGTTGTACAGCAGCAGCAACCCGATGAACAGCGTCGGCTCGCCGGTGGCCTGCGGCGCCGCCAGGAGCACCGCGCCGCCGAGCAGGTGCAGCGCGCCGAGCACCTTCTGCGTGGCGAAGTATCGGTCCGCCACGAGCCCGACGAAGAAGGGCGCGACGATCGCCGCGATCGGGTTGACCGTGTACGGCCAGTGGGTCAGCGTCTCCATCCCCTGGCTCGACATGAAGACGCCGATCGTCGTGTACCAGGCGCCCCAGATGAAGAACTGGAGGAACATCATCGCGCTCAGGCGCGCGGTGGCCACGGACCGCATCGTCGTCGGGGCAGGGCGGGGGAGGGGCGGACGGGATCGGGGAGGCGACGGCGGCCCGCCGCGCACGCCGCGCGCGGCCGCGCCGGGGCGACCCCGTCCGGCTAGCATCACCGGGGGACCGAAGCGTGTCAAGGACGGGGGCGCGGCGCGCCGCCGGGGGCGCTCTTCCCCTCCCGAGCGCCGGCGCATACTCTGCGCGGCGGCCGCGCACCCGCGGCCGTGCGCGAGCGCCCGCCCCGACGTGGCGGCGCGCCGCGCCCGCACTTCCACTTACAGCAACGGGGACGATGCCGCTCGCGCGCCGGCTCAGATACGGAATGGTCGGGGGAGGGCCGGGCGCCTTCATCGGCGCGGTGCACCGCCGCGCCGCCGAGATGGACGGGCTGGCCGAGCTGGCGGCGGGGGCGTTCTCGTCGGACGCCGAGCGGTCGCGCGCGCAGGGAGCGGCGCTCCACCTCGACCCGGCGCGCGTCTACGGCTCGTTCGCCGAGATGGCCGAGCGCGAGGCGGCGCGCCCGGCGGCGGAGCGGCTCGACTTCGTGTCGATCGTCACCCCGAACCACGTGCACCACGCGGCCGCCAGCGCCTTCGTCGAGCGGGGCTTCCACGTGGTGTGCGACAAGCCGCTGACGACGACGCTCGCCGACGCCGAGGCGCTCTGCCGCCTGGTCGCCGAGCGCGGGGTCGTCTTCGCCCTGACGCACAACTACAGCGGCTACCCGATGGTCAAGCAGGCGCGCGCCCTCGTCCAGGGCGGCGCCATCGGCCCGGTGCGCAAGGTGGTGGTCGAGTACGCGCAGGGGTGGCTCTCGTCGCGCGTCGAGGACACGGGGAACAAGCAGGCCGACTGGCGCACCGATCCGGCGCGTGCCGGCGCCGGGGCGCTCGGCGACATCGGGACGCACGCCGAGCAGCTGGCGCGCTACGTCACCGGGCTGCGGATGGAGCGGCTGCTCGCCGACGTCGCCGCGGTGGTGCCGGGGCGCCGCATCGACGACGACGCCAACCTGCTCGTGCGCTACCAGGGCGGGGCGCGCGGGATCCTCTACTGCTCCCAGGTCTCGACGGGAGAGGAGAACGCGCTCCGCCTGCGGGTGTACGGCACCACCGGCTCGGTCGACTGGCGGCAGGAGGACCCGCACGTGCTCGTCGTGCGCCGTCCCGACGCCCCCGAGCAGGTGATGCGACACGGCAACGGCTATCTCGCCCCCGCCGCGCGGCACAACCTGCGCGTCCCGGCCGGCCACCCCGAGGCCTTCCTCGAGGCGTTCGCGAACGTGTACGCCAACGCGATCCGCACCATCGGCGCGCGCCTCGCCGGCGAGACGCCCGATCCGCTCGACCTCGACTTCCCGACGGTGCAGGACGGGGCGGTCGGCGTCCACTTCATCCACGCGGCGCTCGAGAGCGGGCGGCAGGGTGCGGCGTGGGTCGACGCCGCCTACGTGGCTCCTGGCGCCGAGGGCGCGCCGTCCACAGGCGAGGGGTGACGATGACGCGCCCCGTGACGCTGTTCACCGGCCAGTGGGCCGACCTGCCCCTCGAGGTGCTCGCCGCGAAGGCCGCCGCCTGGGGCTTCGACGGGCTGGAGCTCGCCTGCTGGGGCGACCACTTCGACGTGCGTCGGGCCAACGCCGAGGCGGACTACTGCGACGGGCGCCGCGCCCTGCTGGCCCGCCACGGCCTCTCGGTCCATGCGATCAGCAACCACCTCGTGGGACAGGCGGTGTGCGACCCGATCGACGCCCGGCACCAGGCGATCGTCCCCGCCCACGTCTGGGGCGACGGCGACCCCGAGGGGGTGCGCGGCCGCGCCGCGCAGGAGATGATCGACACCGCGCACGCCGCCGCGCGGCTCGGCGTCCCGGTGGTCAACGGCTTCACCGGCTCGTCGATCTGGCACCTGCTGTACAGCTTCCCTCCGGTCCTTCCCGGGATGCTCGACGCCGGCTACGCGGACTTCGCCCGCCGGTGGCGCCCGATCCTCGACGCCTTCCAGGCGGCGGGGGTTCGCTTCGCCCTCGAGGTCCACCCGACCGAGATCGCCTTCGACGTGGCGACGGCGGAGCGGGCGCTGGCGGCGGTCGACGGGCACCCCGCGTTCGGCTTCAACTACGACCCGAGCCACCTCGCCTACCAGGGGGTCGACTACCTCGCCTTCGTCGAGCGGTTCGGCGACCGGATCTACCACGCCCACATGAAGGACGTGTGGTGGTCCGACGTGCCGGGGCGGAGCGGGATCTTCGGCGGTCACCTGGACTTCGGGCACCGCGACCGCGCGTGGGACTTCCGCTCGATCGGCCGGGGGCGGATCGACTTCGACCGGGTCGTGCGGGCGCTGAACCGGGTGGGCTACGCCGGACCGCTCTCGGTGGAGTGGGAGGACGCCGGGATGGACCGCGAGTTCGGGGCGCGCGAGTCGTGCGCGCACGTCCGCGCGGCGAACTTCCCCCCGTCCGCGCTGGCCTTCGACGCGGCGTTCCAGCGCCGCTGAGCGGCGCCCGCGGTCAGTCGCGCGCCTTCTCGAGCAGCGACTCGAACGCGGCCGAGTTGGTCGGCCCGAAGGCGCTGAGCTCCAGGTGCTGCTGCGTGGCCAGGTCGTCGAGCGTCACCCGCCCGTCGCGGAAGCGCGTCACGCGGAAGGGGACCTGCTCCTCCGCCTTGCCGTCGATGCGCCGGCCGCGGGCGAGGGCGCGCAGCGTGCTCCGGACGAACATCATCTCCCCCGGGGCGAGCACCGCGACCTGCCGCTCCCCCGCCCCGGCGGCGTCGCCGACCGGGCGCGCGTGGACGATCACCGACCCGTTGGCCGCGTCCTCGAAGCGGAAGTCGCGGGCGACGTCGACCGCGGCCACCGGGACGTCCATCTTCCCCCCCGCGGTTAGCCGGGTGCCGGCCGCGAGCGCGATCGAGAGGATCGCCAGCGCCGCGGCGGCGAGCAGGATCGGGCGCGGCGGCGACGAGCCGCCCCCGCTCCCCTCCTCGGGGATCTCGGGGGTGAGGCGCCGCGCCGCGCCGTTGAGGCGGGCGCCGCGCGGGGGTGGGGGCGCGTCGGGGGTGCCGACGCCGATCCGGGTGCTCATGACGGCCTGCTGCGTCTGGAGCGTGTTAGGCGACCGCGGCCGCCGGGGCGGCGCGGCGGGAGGGGTCGAGTGCGGTCGGCGCGCCGGCCGGGGCGACGACCGCCGCCGTGTCGGCGGGGTCGGGCGTGGAGAGCGTCGCCGCGAGGTGGGCGGCCACCGCGTCGGCGAGCAGCGCCCCCACGCGGGCGGCGTCGGGGATGCAGCGGAACGCCGGCTGCGGGTGGCGCAGCCGCCACGGGCGGGCGTGCGGCCACAGCAGCAGGTAGGCCAGCCGCGCCCCGCCGGTGAGCGTCAGCACCACGTCGCCGACGCCGTGCCGGCGCGTGCGCAGGTCCACCGCGCCGATGCGGTCGAACGGGACGTTGAGCACCGCCGGGATGGCGACGCCGATGCGGAGCACGAGGCGCCGGTCGGTGACGGCGTACACGGTGGTGCGGGCGACGAGCGTGGCGTAGACCGCGGCGAAGGCGAGCACCGTGGCCGCCATCGCCGCGAGCAGCGCCAGCGAGACGAGCGTGTCGCCGCGCGTGCTCCCCGCCGCCCCGGCCAGCACGAAGGCGACGAGCAGCCCGAAGTACGCGACGATCTTGCGCACGTGGCACACGTGGCGGGCGAGGGCGCGGCGCTCCGGCTGGCCGCTCCACAGCAGCCGCTCCCCGGCGGGGAGCGGCTCGCCGATGCCCGGCACGTAGAGGCGCGGCGCGGCCGCCGCGTCGTGCGCCGCGGCGGCCGGCGCGCCCGGCACGCGCACGGCGCTCATACGACGGGCCGCGACCGCTCGGGCGTCGCGTACAGGTAGCCGCCGGCGTAGTAGGCCATGATCTTGTCCTCCTCGAGCAGCGTCACCTGGTCCGGGGCGCGCGTGCCGGGGACCTGGGCGAAGTGGCGGGCCATGATCGACTTGGTGGTCACCATTCCCTGGCGCGCCTTCACCTTGGCGACGGGGAAGGGGACGAGCACCGTGCGCCCGGCGCTCGGCACCTCGACCTCGTAGTAGCGCACCTGCGGCTCCGAGCGGTCGACCCAGAGGTCGACGACGGTGCCGACCACCTGGCCGTCGGCGGCGACCATCGCCATGCCGCGCGGGTCGGGGTCACGCGGCTCGACGTAGAAGTTCCGGGCGACGCGCATCGGGACGATCTTCGGCTCGCCGTGGATCGTCAGGTCGGGGGCGTCGGCGCGGTCGGCGTAGGCGGCCGGCCCGAGCCCGGCGAGCATCGGGTCGGCGTGCGGGATGATCGGCGAGCCCGGGCCGCCCGGGGTGTAGCCGACGCCGGGGGTGATCGAGGTGGTCATCGCGGTCTCCAGGACGGGGAGGGGAGGGAGAGGCGTCGGCGGGATCAGGCGCTGTCGCCCGGGCGGTGCATGAACGGCTTGTTCCCCGGCGTCTCGGGGAAGCCCTTCAGTCGGTCGCCGCGCTCGTTGCGCAGCGGGTAGCCCTCGCGCTTGTCCTCGCGGCGCAGGTAGAAGACGAGGAGCGCGAAGAAGAGCCAGAAGAGCCAGATCGCGATCTGCGCCACGTCCACGTTGATGGCCGGGTTCATCGAGGTCTCCGGAGAGCGGGGTGAGAGCGGGGGCGAGCGGGAACGGACGGCAGGAGCGGGGGCGGGCGGGGCGAGGGGAAGTGGACGTGGGCGCCCCGTGCACCCCGCTACCCGGGGAGATCGGCGAGCCCGAAGCGGCGCGTCGCCTCGAGCGCGGCACCGGCACCGGCGCGCCGCTCGGCGACGAGCGGGCCGAGGGCGATGAGGGTGGCGAACAGCAGGTAGACCTCGGCGTGGTACACGAAGCTGTAGGGCACCTGCGGCGCCGCCATGCCGCCGGTGAGCGTTCCGCGGGCGATCAGCGCCGAGAGCGCGTCCTTGACGATCCCCGAGCCGGCGAGGGCGAGCCCCTCGGAGGTGGCGTAGACCGCCCCCCAGGCGCCGAGCGCGATCCCGTGCTCGCCCCGGGGGAGCGCCATCGCGAACGACAGCGTGCCGACGGCGAAGCACCCCTCGCCGAAGCCGATGCACAGCACGCCGAACTGGAAGAGCGGGAGCGTCTCGAGCGGCGAGGCGAAGATGACCGCGACGAAGCCGAGCATCCCCACCACCGCGCCGAGGGCGGCGACGCGGATCGGGTCGCGCCCCTGCTCGAGGGCCCGCGCCGCCACCCAGAAGGCGACGATCATCCCGAAGGCGGAGACCGCGGTGAGCGCCGTCGTCCCGGCCACCGAGAGGTTGAGGATCTCGCCCCCGTAGGGCTCGAGGAGCACGTCCTGCAGGTTGAAGGCGAAGATCCCCAGCCCCACCGCGGCGAGCAGCCGCACCGAACGCCCGCCGGCGACGAAGGTGCGCCACGCGTCGCGGAACACGGGGCGCGGCGCGGCGGCCACCTCGGCGCGCGTCATCGGGCGCCGCGGCTCCTGCTTCCAGAGGGCGATCCCGTTGAGGAAGAGCGCCACCACCGCCGAGCCCTGGATGACCTGGATGAGCCGCACCTGAGTGAAGTCGCGCAGCAGCGCGCCGTAGGCCAGCGCGCTGGCGAACGTCCCGAGGAGGAGCATCAGGTAGAGCAGCGCGACGACGCGCGGGCGCACGCGCGCCGGGGCCAGGTCGGTGGCGAGCGCCAGCCCGGCGGTCTGCGTCGTGTGCATCCCGCCGCCCACCAGGAGGAACGAGAGGGCGCTGAGGATCACCGCCTCCGCCCGTCCCCCGCGCGTGTCGCCCGAGAGCAGGATGAGGGAGAAGGGGAGGATCGCGAGCCCGCCCCACGCCATCATCGTCCCGAACCACAGGTACGGCACCCGGCGCCAGCCGAGCACCGAGCGGTAGGTGTCCGACTTGTGCCCGATGAGCGCGCGGAACGGAGCGACGAACAGGGGGAGGGCGAGCATCCACCCGACCACCGACGCCGGCACCCGGAGCTCGACGATCATTACCCGGTTGAGCGTCCCGGTGAGCAGGGTGAGCATCGCCCCCACCGTCACCTGGAACAGCCCGAGGCGGAGGAGCCGCCCGATCGGCAGCTCCTCGGTGGCGGCGTCGGCGAACGGCAGCCAGCGCGTCCCGACCTTCATCCACGCCCGCGTCCAGGCCCGCCCCACCGCCGCTGCCGAGGTCAGCGCCTCGGGGCGGGGCGCGGGATCGGCGGCGGACGCGCTCGCGGGTGGGCGCGGCTCCGTCGGTGCGCCGGGCATCACCAGACCGGCTGCATCCGGACGTCGGCCGGCAGCGTGTTCTGCACCGGCTTCTGGAAGTAGCAGCGCAGGAAGGTGACGCCGCAGTCCAGGCGCAGGCGCGCCGCCCGGAGCTTGCCGCCGATCCCACCCCGCTTCTCCGCGGCCTCGATGGCGAGCGTGTTCTGGTACAGCCGCTCGAACAGCGTCCAGAGCTTCGGGTTGTCGACGTCGACGACCACCGGGAAGACCTGACGGCTGATGAGGTTCGTCAGGGCGATCACCTTGCGGTCGAAGTCGTCGACGTCCCACCCCATCGCCTCGAAGAACGGGCGGCGCACGTGGTCGCGGACGTACATCGTCGCGAAGACGGCCAGCAGGAAGAAGCGGATCCAGTACTTGTTGATCCCCTGCAGCGTCTCCGGGTTCGCGCGCATGAGGACGGCGAACGCCTCCCCGTGGCGGAACTCGTCGTTGCACCAGTTCTCGAACCACTTGAAGATCGGGTGGAAGCGCTTGTCCGGCTGCCGCTCGAAGTTGCGGTAGATGTGGATGTAGCGCGCGTAGCCGATCTTCTCGCTCAGGTACGTGGCGTAGTAGATGAACTTCGGCTTGAAGTACGTGTACTTCTTCGCCTTCGTCAGGAAGCTCAGGTCGACGGCGACGTTGAAGTCCTTGAGCGTGTTGTTGATGAAGCCCGCGTGGCGCCCCTCGTCGCGGCTCATGAAGCCGAAGAGCTCGCGCACGTCGGGGTTCGTGACCCGCTTCTTCACCTCGGCGTACAGGATGCACCCCGAGAACTCGGCCGTCACCGACGAGACGAGGAACTCGATGAACTGCTCGCGCAGCTCGGGCGGCATCCGCGAGAAGTCGGCGTCGAACTCCGGGGTCCGCTTGAAGTGGTCCTTGTTCGGGTCGCGGCGGAACTCGGCGACCAGCTCGTCCCACAGCTGGCGGTGCCGGTCCACGTTGAGCCGGTCCATCTCGGCGAAGTCGGTCGTGTAGAAGCGCGGCGTGAGCGCGGCGTCCTGCCGGGCGATCTCGGTCGCCTGGTTGGGGGCGACGAGCGTCGCGTCGGCGAGCCCGTAGTTCGCGTGGAAGGCGCTCGCGGGGGTCGTGGCGGTCGGTGGCGTCATGGCGTCATCCCTCGAAGCCGACTTCGTAGAGCGAGGTGATCTCCGAGGTGCCGATCCGTCGCGTCCACCAGCGACGCAGCGACGACGCCTGAAAGACCGTGGCCCGCGAGCGGAGCGTGCGCCGCTCGCCCGGCGCGATCCGCGACGGCGCCGAGTGGACGAGCACCGAGTCGCCCTCGTTGGGCGCGACCCCTTCGAGCACGACGTGGGCGTGGAAGGTCTCCTGCGTCGCCTCGAGATCGAGCGTGCACGGCACCTCCACGCGTCGACGCGCGGCGAACCAGAGCGCCACGACGGCCAGCGCGCACAAGGCGCCGGCGATCCAGACCGCGTTCATCGTTACGACTCCTCACTGGACGATGGACGTCCGCCCGCCGCTCGGGGGCGCGGCAGGGACGGTCGCCGCGTGGTCGTCCGCCACGCGGCACAGCTCGAGCGCTTGCGAGGTGTAGAAGCCGCGCTTCACGCGGTGCGTGCGCGCCGCCCGCCAGCCGGCGAGCGCCGGGGCGGCGGCGATGCGCGCGCGCAGCCGCGACTCGGCCACCGGCTCGATCGCCGGGGCACGGTCGCCGCGCGGGAAGAGACGGCCGACGGCGTGCAGGGTCGAGAGCAGCGGCGTCGCCGGCGCGAAGGTCGCGACGATCCCCTGCCGCGTGCGCCCGGCGAGCGCCGAGAGGGCGTTGACGATCTCGTCGTCCGGGTAGTGGATCAGCGAGTCCATCGCCACCACCCAGTCGAAGCGGCCGAGCGTCGGGTCGAGCATGTCGCCCACGTGCCAGCTGATCCGCTTGGCGCCCGGCTGCCCGGCGGCGCGCTCGCGCGCCAGCCCGACGAGCGTCGGCGAGACGTCGACGGCCACCACGTGCGCCCCGCGCGCCGCCAGCTCCATGGCGAAGACGCCGGGGCCGCACCCCGCGTCGAGGACGCGCACCCCGTGCAGCGTCTCCGGGAGCCAGCCGGTCATCGTCCGGCGCATCGTCTCGCGCCCCTCGCGCACCGTCCGGCGGATCCCGCTCACCGGCGCGTCCGAGGTCAGCCGCGCCCACGCGGTCGCGGCGGTGCGGTCGAAGTACTCGGTGAGCCAGGCGCGGCGCTCGTGATAGGCCACGCCGACGGGCGTGGCGCTCGCGGCGCCGGGGTCGGGCCGGGTGGGCGCGCGCATCAGTCGTAGCCCAGCAGGTCGAAGATCTCGCGGTCCTTGAGCGGCGTCGGCAGCAGCGGCTCGACGCCGTCGATCAGCGACTGGGCGAGGCGCAGGTACTCGTTCTGCACCGCGACCACCTCGGGCGACGGCTCCATCTCGAAGATCGTGCACTTCTTCAGGCGCGAGCGGCGGATCGCGTCGAGGTCGGGGAAGTGCGCGGCGAGCCGGAGCCCGACGCGGTCGTTGAAGCGGTCGATCTGGTCGGTGTCCCGGGAGCGGTTGGCCACCACGCCGCCGACGCGCACCTTGTAGTTCTTCGACTTGGCCTGGATGGCGGCGATGATGCGGTTCATCGCGAAGATGCTGTCGAAGTCGTTCGCCGTGACGATCAGGCACCGGTGCGCGTGCTGCAGCGGCGCGGCGAAGCCCCCGCACACCACGTCGCCGAGCACGTCGAAGATGACGACGTCGGTGTCCTCGAGCAGGTGGTGCTCCTTGAGCAGCTTGACCGTCTGGCCGACGACGTAGCCGCCGCACCCGGTCCCGGCCGGCGGCCCGCCCGCCTCGACGCACTGCACCCCCCGGAACCCCTCGTAGACGAAGTCCTCGACGCGCAGCTCCTCCGAGTGGAACTCGACCGTCTCGAGCACGTCGATGACGGTCGGGACCATCTGCTTGGTGAGCGTGAACGTCGAGTCGTGCTTGGGGTCGCAGCCGATCTGGAGCACGCGCTTGCCGAGGGTGGCGAGCGCCGCCGAGAGGTTCGACGACGTCGTGCTCTTGCCGATGCCGCCCTTGCCGTAGACGGCGAGCACCAGCGTGCCCTCGATCTTCTGGTTCGGATCGAGGTGGACCTGCAGGCTGCCCTCGCCATCCTCGCGGGTGGGAAGGACTCGGAGCGCCGTAGTCACGGGAGTGGGGTGCGGAGAGGCGAAGCGAGAGCGTGCGGGGGCTGCGGCGTCGCAGCGTGCGGGGGTCGGGCGGCGGCGGGCGTCACACGCCGACGCCTTCGAGCCGGTCCTCGAGGTCCGCCGCCGCCTCGCGCAGCGCGGCGAGCGTCGCCTCGTCGGGGTGCCAGTAGCCGCGGTCGCTCGCCTCGAGCAGGCGGTTGGCGATGGCGCTGGCCGCGTTCGGGTTGGCGCGCGCGAGCCGGTCGCGCATCTCGGCGTCGAGCACGAAGGTGTTGCCGATCTCGCCGTAGACCCACTCGGCGACCGCCGTCGCGCCCCCGGTGGCGGACCAGCCGAAGGTCGTGACCACGTGGCCGGCGATGTTGCGCGCCCCCTCGTAGCCGACGGCGAGCTGCGCCTCGTACCACTTGGGGTTGAGCAGCCGCGTGCGGCTCTCGAGCGCGACCTGCTCGCCGAGGGTGCGGATCTTCCCGGCGGCGCCCGTGTGGTCGCCCAGGTAGACCGGGGCCTCCTCGCCCTTGACCTGCGCGATCACCCGGTTCATCCCGCCGAGCGACTCGACGTACTGGTCGATGTCGGTCGTGCCCAGCTCGACCGAGTCGATGTTCTGGAAGGAGAGCGAGGCGGTGGCGAGCGTGCGCTTCATCAGCTCGGGCATCGCCACCGGCGCCTTCCGCACGCCGTAGGCGAAGCACTTGCGCCGCACGAACTGGTCGGCCAGCTCGTCCTGCTCCTGCCACTGTCCGGTCTCGACCAGGAGGTTGACGTTCGAGCCGTAGGCGCCGTCGGCGTTCGAGAACACGCGCAGCGCCGCCGTCTCCAGGTCGCACCCCATCGCCGCCATGTGGGCGAGCGCGTGCTTGCGGACGAAGTTCATCCCCTCGGGCTCCTCGGCGCGCGCCGCCAGCAGCGCCGCCTCGGCGAGGAGCTTGACCTGCAGCGGCAGCAGGTCGCGGAAGATCCCCGAGAGCGTGACGACCACGTCGACGCGCGGGCGCCCGAGCTGCGCGAGCGGGACGAGCCGCGCCCCGGCCAGCCGCCCCACCGCGTCGAAGCGCGGCGCGGCCCCCATGAGCGCGAGCGCCTGCGCCAGCGGCGCCCCCTCGCTCTTCATGTTGTCGGTGCCCCAGAGGACGAAGGCGACCGTCTCGGGGAAGGCGTTGCCGTCGGCGACGTGCCGCTGGATCAGCTGCTCGGCGCGCGCCCGCCCCTCGAGCAGGGCGAAGGCGCTCGGCACCCGATACGGGTCGAAGCCGTACACGTTGCGCCCCGTGGGGAGCACCGCCGGCGTGCGGAGCAGGTCGCCCCCGGGCGCCGGCGCGACGTAGCGGGCGTCGAGCGCGCGCAGCAGCCCCGGCACCTCGTGGTCCTCGCGCAGCAGCGCGTCGAAGCGCGCCAGGTCGTCGAACAGCGGCGCCAGCCGCCGCGCGTCGATGCCGCCGGCCTGCC
>ERZ1066118.1289-NODE-1289-length-16514-cov-13.185187_pt1 | contig 16514 bp, 16 predicted proteins | sample MGYA00382765_ERZ1066118 | MGnify/ENA primary metagenome ERZ1066118 (study PRJEB33369, sample SAMEA5778348) | biofilm metagenome | biome: Industrial cooling water; feature: Water cooling tower basin; material: Biofilm | place: United Arab Emirates | collected...
TACTATTCTTCCTTTTTCCAATTATACGTCCTAACATCAATGTGTAGGGCTATAATTGGTAATTGGGAAGTCGGAAGTATGTTTACTTCCTTAGCTGCCTCAGCTTTGTTCTCCCCGACTCCTGCTTCTATTTGCTGGAGCGTCACTTCTACCCGTCCCCCTTGAGGAGTAAATTTGATGGCGTTGGAAAGTAAATTCCACATCACTTGCTGCAAGCGGGTAGGATCGCCTTCTACTTTTTCAATATTTGCATCAAATCGAGTGACTACTCGAATTGACTTTGCTTCAGCCGCTAGGCGGACAGTTTCTAATGCTGCTAAAATAACTGCTGCTAAATCAACTGGAGAAATATTCAAGCTCATTTTCCCTTGTAAAATTCGGGAGACATCGAGCAGGTCATCAATCAGTTGTACTTGTAGCTGAGCATTACGCTCGATCGTGGCGATCGCGCTATCAATCCGAGTTTGGTCAAATTTGCGACTCATCAGCAACTTACACCAACCAAGAATCGGGTTGAGTGGCGTGCGTAGCTCATGGGAGATAATAGCAAGAAAATTGTCCTTCATGCGGTTTGCCGTCTCAGCCTCAGCTTTTGCTGCTTGGGCGCGGACGAGCAAGTCATCTTTTGTTCGATTTGCTGCTTCCAGTTCTGCTGTCCGTTCTGTAACTCGTTGTTCGAGTTGAGCGTTTAAAATCCGAATTTGTGATTCGGCGCGTTCCCGTTCGGCAATCTGGTTGCGTAATTCTTGGTTAGTTGCTTCTAGCTGTGCGGGGCTGGGTAGAGCCAGTAGCTGCGGCACTAATGGAATTAGCTCTAAAGCCGTATATAGAGAAATCAAAGCCGTGAAAGCTTTCAGCGTACCTGACAGCCAGTAGGTAGGATGCCATAAAGTCCATACCTCCATTAAGTGAGTCGTGCCGCAAGCAACGATAAAAGCCCCAAATAGCCAAAAGATCCAGTCGAAGGGCAGGTCTTTTCGCTTTTGCACGAAATAAACTAATGTAATTGGAATTGAGTAATAGGCAAGTGCAATACATGCATCAGATAAAATATGCAGCCAGACTAACCCTGGTTGCCAAAGATAACAATGTCCGTGGGGCATAAACGGACTCGAGCCAAAAAGATTCTGGAAAAACTCTGGCATATTAGATTTTTCTTATTATGGTATCAAGCTATGCTTTTGCTTGCACCACAACAACTTCAGCATTTTTTCTAGTCAATAATTAGCAGCCAATCGTCCACAATTCATTCTGACTTCTGTACGAGCGGGTTTTCCAAAAAGAACCCTATTGGCGACAAATATGCTGGGAAACCCGCCCCTACAACTTCTGACTTCTTAAATTAGAGTAGAAGCGTATTAGTTACCCGTAGCAATCCATCTTTGGAGGTCATTGAACTTTTGGGAGTCAATACGGGTTCCATAATTGGTTGTAGAGTTTCCGCCTTTATGAACGGCAAAGACATAACGCTGGTTATTATCAATCCGGTAAATTCCACTACCACTTTGACCCCCAGCCGTGTCAATTTGGTAGTAGAGGCGTTGTGCGGTTGAACTGGTAATTGAGCCGTAGTGGTAGTAGAGTCCCACGCCACCATCCTTGTCAGCTGGATAGCCTGCTAAGTGACCAGTTATGCCGTTGACAGACGGATAATAGCTATAGCCTAACCATCCGGTGGAGTCGCCAATATTTCTATCGAGGGTAATTAGGGCAAAGTCATAGTTAGCGTCCCTAGAATTAGTCCAGCCCGTGTAACTTCTATAGTATGTAGCAAAAGCCGAACCATAGGGTTTATAGGTTCCACTGAGACCTGGGATGACTTCAACACTACTAGCCCATCCCCCACGGGATGCATCATGAACGCAATGAGCAGCAGTCAATACATACTTAGCAGCAATCAGCACGCCAGAACATACATATCTCTCACCATTGGGAAAAGTTTGATAGAGTTTTGTAATAGTTCGCCAGGGGTACGCTGTCGTGTTAGTAATCAGTTGACGATTATCTGCGCCTTGTACAGTTTCAGATGGCTCTTCACCAGGCAAAGGTGACACACCGACGTTAGAAGACTCAGGCTTGATATTTGCATCTGCTCCTAAATTGGCAGGACTAGACGTTGTTGTAGATGTTATAGACGGGCTAAGTATTTGGGTTTCGAGAGTATCAGTTTCGAGAGTACCAATTTGGATAGACCCAGTACGAACGTCGTAGCCTTCTTCTTCAACGGATGACTCGTTTTGGGAGGCATTCGGAGAAATGCTCTCCTCTGGCATAGGCATGGGTGGAACATGCAAAAGACTCGGATCGAGCTTTGCCGCAGGCTCATTAGGTGATAGTGGACCTGATGGTTGAGCTAAAGCTAGCTGGTTTTGCATATATCCTATGCCAGCGAAGGATAGGATGATAGAAGCTCCACTTAATAGTGGTAAAATCGACTTTTTCTTGGTTTTGTACACAGACTTAACAATTCCTTGTTCTGAAAGGTTAGTCTCAAAAAGGCAATTATAGGCAGTCAAGACAGCTCGCAGTTTCTTTCTGCGAGCTGCTAGAACGCTATATTTGTACCTTGTAGGATACAAAATTTATATCCTTGGGTAGATTCACACAGCTATTTCTTGTTTCCGCATTTCAATACAAAACTTTATACTCTGCACGGAGAGTTCTGAAACATCTGGTTAACTGACAAAACTCAAGACGCGAATCAGTTAACCAATACGAAAAGCTCCCAAATAATGGGAGCTTTCGAGCTTTTTCAAGATTTCGCAACTACATCAACAGAATTTTCTTCAAATAATATCTAGAGGGCAGATAAATCTCATTGGGAGTCTGCATTAGGTTCTGGCTCAATATTGAAATCAGCCCCAAGATTGGGAGAACTCATACTTGGCGATGTATTGTGCTGTATTGGTCCGATCCCACCAATTTGGATAGAACCAGTACTAATATCGTAGCTGATTTCTCTGGCGGGGATCTCATTGCTAAAAACGGTCGGGGAAATATTCTCCTGTGGTTCGGGCATAGGTGGAACATTTAAGAGATTTGGATCGAGCCGTGCATCAGGATGATTGCGTGGTAATGGCTGGGAAAGCGATCGCTCTTGACTAGGTTCGGGCATAGGTGGAACATTTAAGAGATTTGGATCGAGCCGTGCATCAGGATGATTGCGTGGTAATGGCTTAGATTGCCCTTGATAAGGCTGTTCCTGCGCTTGGGTAACTCCCGCGATCGACAGAGCGATCGTCGAGCCAGTTAACCAAGCTAAAAACCACTGTTTCTTACTAAAATAATTCATAAAAATAAAGAACTTTTCGTTGCAATGCTCTTACCTGCTTTCAATCCTCTTATTGAGGATTGAAAGAGTTAATTAGTCAAGTCAATTTCGCATTCCAATTAGTTCGCTTCAGCTTTTGGGCGAAAGCACCAAACTAGTAATGTACCCCCAACACCGAGTTTCACGACTTCTAACAGCCAGTACCCAGCGTGTAGTTGATTCATTACCGAAGGAATTTCTTGGACGGACTCAAATAAATTCAGCGGCATCCCCACAGCGCACATATTCGGCGTGAGAAAATAGGTATTAATCAAGGCGATCGCTAACAGCAGTGAAGATAAAATTGCGGCTTTCCAAGCCAAATTAGCATGATATAATTGCGATTTGCCGAGTGCTAAAACCCCTGTCAATACCAAAGCAGCAGATAGTAATTCAATCCGATTGAAATTCCAGAACATGAGATAGCCTGCGGATGTAAATCCAGGTTGAGTCATCATTCCAGATACGTATAGGCTAGGCATAATTACCCAGTCTAAAAGCAAGCTACCACCAAGCCAAAGCCCTAAAGTCAAGATGACAACAGTTTGCCAAATGGGTCGCTTCAATTGAGTGGTTGATGCAACAGTCATATCAAATCCTCTAATTGAATCAGTGAATCAGTTATCAGTTATCAGTTATCAGTTATCAGTGACCAATTACCAATTACCGATTACCAATTACCTTTAGCTTAACGAATTGGTGGTGAAATAAATGTGAATTATGTTTGAATTCTAAGTTGAGAAATGATAAGAAAGAATTTTTCTTCAGTTTTAAAATAAGAATTATTACAATAAAAGTGATGAGTGGTGAGTGGTGCGTGAAGAAGGGTTGTAGGGTTAGGTCAATTGTATGGTGAGGCACGTTATCGAATTATTGGGAACCGCGATCGCGGTAGGTTTGGGTTTAGGGGGGGTAGTTTCCTCGACCGTGCAAGCCGTGCAGCTGGGAGATGGTTCAGTGGCTTTCATACAACCGCCAGACCTCCTGGAAGCAGCAACTACGTTTAATAGCGTCAATGCGTGGGGTGCAACTTATTACTTTACAATCGCCATCCCTAAAGCAGCCAGCGAACCTTTACAAAGGGTGACAATTAATCAAAAGCAAGGTGCGGACAACATTCGTTACAGACTTGACGATACCCGTGCGTTTGTCGGAACCCGCCGCGATCGCGGTGACAAAATACAATTAGGTGAAGTAACGCACGATCGAGAAACGCGAACGGTCACAGTTAATTTCGATCCGCCCATTCCCCCTGGTAGAGCAATTACTATTGGTCTAAGACCGAGAGAAAACCCTTCAACTTCAGGAGTTTACCTATTTGGTGTCACAGCTTTCCCACCAGGGGAAAAAGTCCGCAGTCAATTCATCGGCTACGGTCGGCTACAGTTTTACAGCAATGGCGGTAGAAACATTTTTTGAATCAGTTATCAGTAAAGATAGGAGACAGGAGACAGGAGACAGCTACACCCTACACCCTATACCCACTCCCCACTCCCCACTCCCCACTCCCCACTAATGCTGGTGATGGTAGCGGCTGAAACTGGGACCGTAAGTTGCCAGTAAGTTTTGTGGAGAGAGGGCAATTTCGGGCGTACCCGTGCAAATTAAGTTTTGGTTGAGACACAAAACGCGATCGCAGTGACGGTTGACCATATCTAGATCGTGAGAAATCTGCAATACCGTCCAATTTTCTTGGTGCTTGAGTTCGTTTAGCAAGGTGTAAAAATCGGCTGCCCCTTGCACGTCTACGCCCGCAAAGGCTTCGTCTAATATTAATAGCTGCCGTGGTATGACCAAACAGTATGCTAGTAGCACCCGTTTTAATTCACCTCCACTGAGACTACCAATTGCCTGTCGTCGTAAACGATAAGCATCAACCCTTTCTAGTGCTTGGACGATCGCTGCTTTTTTTGCCTCTCGCCTCTCGCCTCTTGCCTCTTGCTTCCCAACATATCCCAACCCAACTAACTCGCTAACAGAGAGGGGAAAACCGCGATCGAAAATGAAACTTTGCGGTACGTAGCCGATCGCATGGCATAGTTTCCCCAAACGTTCTAAGGGGCGATCGAAAATGTCAATCTTGCCTGCCGCACGCGGAATTGTCCCCAATAATGCTTGTACGAGAGTGCTTTTGCCCGCACCATTGGGACCGACGATCGCTGTATCCGTTCCTGAAATGAGTTCAAAGGAAACGTCTCGCACGGCGAGATAGTTGCTTTGGTAAACTGATAATCCTTCTACCTTCAGAATTGGATACTGTTCGCTACTCACTACGAATCAACTCACTTTGCTGAATGGTAATTGGTAATGGGTAATTGGTCATTTGTATTTTCACTACTCACTACGAATCGACTCACTCTCCCCGACTGTATTTTCACTACTCACTACTCACTACTCACTCTCATTGACAACCCGCTTCCAGCGATTTAAGGTTAGCTTGCATTGCCGTGAAATAATGTTGCGGGTTTGTTTCTCCCGTTTCTAAAGGATCTAGAGGTCTGAAAGTCAGATTTAAATCTTGAGAGAGATTTTTTAGCAACCTGTTATCTGTTCCTGGTTCGCCAAATACAGCTTTGACATTGTACTTTTTCACCGCCGCGATCGCCCTTTGAATATCTTGGGGCGACAATTGATCTTCGGGGATCTCAACAACTGCTACTTGCTTGAGTTTGTAACGTTGCGCTAAATAAGGATAGGCATCGTGGAAGGTGACAAACGTGCAGTTCGGATATTTTTGCAACCTTTGCTGAAATTCTTTATCGAGTGCCTGCAACTGCTGGATATATTTAGCGGCGTTGCTCGTGTAAACAGTTTTATTCTGAGGATCGGCAGCAATTAAACCATCGCGAATATTTTCCACCTGTTGTTGCGCTAAGACGGGGTCGAGCCAAACGTGCGGATTGCCTTCAGCGTGTTCGTGTCCGTGTCCGTGTTCGTCTTCAGCTGCTTCCACTGGAGAGATTTCTCCTACAGGTTTAATTCCTTGGCTGGCATCTACCTGTTTGAGTTGAGCATTTCCAGCGTTTTTTACTGTAGCTTCGAGAAACTCTTCTAAGCCCAAGCCATTTTTTACCAAAACATCAGCTGTGGCGATCGCTTGTACGTTAGCTGGTGTTGCTTGATACTCGTGTACTTCCGTACCAGGCGGGACTAAAATTTCTACTTGCGCTCTATCGGACGCTACTGCTTTGGCAAACCAATACATTGGTAAAAAGGTTGCCACTACCTTTGGCTGGTTAACAGGGGAGGCAACTGCCTCAACTTGAGGCGCTGGGGGCGGAGTAGTCTGGGTAGTCTGGTTATTACAGCCTGTAGTAGCTGACAACAGCAGTAGGAATATCGAGGCTTTACCGAGCCATCCAGCCCGATATCGCAAATAGCAACGGCTCACACTTTTCTCCTGGCATTGGCTAAAGGTCGTGTTTGAGTCAGAGATTCAGAAATATATTTTACAACTACAATGAGAATCAATATCATATTTTTATCTCAGTAGCGATCGTGCTTTTGGTAAATATTGCGAATTATTAGCAATTATTGCCAGCGATAACGATTTCCTTCAGCTAGAAAATTGCAGCGAAAATTTTGTGGAGAAATACAGCTAAATAGACAATTTTCTGGCAAACTACTGATAAAAAGTTGCATAGTTTCTATACAGTCGCCTTTTTATGACGACTATTAGAGGTAAACCAACACTTTGGTGTGAGGATGAATTATGAAGAGAAGCTTGTGGTACTCGTTGTTGGCTAGTCCGATGGTTTTTGCCGCTATGTTAGCGTGCAGTCCGTTGTTTCCTGCTGTAGCAAATCCAATCGTGCAGGAAAAATCGACTTCATTAACAGAAGCGCCAGAAAGAGTCAATAAAGACAGACAAACATCTAGCTTAGATACTAGCAATACACTGGCGCAGGTGACTTCAGTATCCCAATTATCAGACGTGCAGCCGACTGACTGGGCTTTTCAAGCACTACAATCTTTAGTCGAGCGTTACGGCTGTATTGCAGGTTATCCTGACGGCACTTATCGCGGCAACCGCGCTTTAACCAGATATGAGTTTGCAGCAGGATTAAATGCCTGTTTGGATCGAGTCAATGAGTTGATTGCCACCGCAACAACCGATCTAGTGACAAAAGAAGATTTAGCGACTCTACAAAGGCTGCAAGAAGAGTTTGGCACGGAACTGGCAACTTTACGCGGTCGAGTCGATAGCCTAGAAGCAGCAACAGCCGAATTAGAAGCAAATCAGTTTTCTACCACTACAAAATTGAGTGGATTCGTAGTTGCCGCTGTATCGGATATTTTTAGCGGTGATGCTGTCGATGGCACTGAGATTGAAGACAATACCATCTTTACCAGCAGAGTGCGGCTAGAATTCAATACCAGCTTTACTGGTAGGGATCTATTGTACACTCTCATCTCTGCTGGCAATTTCAGAGGATACTCTGGCATTACTGGTACAAATGAAGGCGAACTATCTTTTGAACGCGGTCAAGATGAAGACCAACCCGACAACGATCTTGGTCTAGAAACTCTAGAATATATTTTCCCTCTGGGGGAGAGTACAGAAGTAACGCTAGCCGCGGCTGGTGCTGCTTTCTACGACTTTACCGATACGATAACGCTGTTTGATGGTGACGGCGATACAGGGGCGCTGTCGCTCTACGGTACGCGCAACCCGCTGTATAATATTGGCGATGGTGCGGGGTTGGGAATCAAGCACCAGTTTGGCGATAGTTTTGAGATTAGTTTAGGTTACTTGGGAGCAGAGGCAAGCGATCCGGCTGATGGTAGTGGTCTATTTAACGGTCCTTACGCCGCGATCGGTCAAGTGTTGTTTAAAGGGGGCGATCGCTTCAAACTAGGTTTAACATACGTTCATGGCTACAATGCATCAGATACCGATACTGGTAGTCTTGCGGCTAATCCCAGAAGCTTTCTTGAAGATGAGTTGGCGATTGATGCACCAACTACTACTAATACCTATGGCGTACAGCTTTCTTGGCAAATTACCGACGGGATTGTCATTGGTGGTTGGGCTGGTTACAACAACACTACTCTGCTTTCTTCAGTCGGGGGACAATTGGATCGAGGGACAGTAGATATCTGGAACTATGCCGTCACCCTTGGTTTTCCAGATTTGGGCAAAGAAGGCAGTTTACTCGGTTTCGTCTTTGGCATGGAACCAAAAGTCACTGAATCTAGCATCGACCAAATCGCTGAAGATGACGATAATTCCTTCCATATCGAAGGATTCTATCAATATCAACTTACCGATAACATCGCCATCACTCCAGGCGTATTTTGGATCACCTCACCTGGATTCAACAACGACAACGACGATGCCATTATTGGCGCACAAAGAACGACGTTTAGTTTCTAAATCGACGATTGTAGAGACTTTACATACAAGGTCTCTACAATCGTCTCTACATATATTAATCTAACCAACGTGCAGCATCTTTAGCGTGATATGTCAAGATTAAATCTGCACCAGCCCGTTTAAAGCTTGTGAGCGTTTCCATCACTACTCGCTGTTCGTCAATCCAGCCATTCAGAGCAGCAGCTTTCACCATCGAATACTCGCCAGAGACATTGTAGGCGGCTACAGGTAAATTGGTAGCTTCCTTCACGCGCCAGATAATATCCATGTATGCCAAAGCAGGCTTCACCATCAACATGTCTGCGCCTTCAGCGATATCGAGTTCGACTTCTTTAATCGCTTCCTTGGCATTACCTGGGTCCATTTGATACGTACGGCGATCGCCAAATTGGGGTGTAGAATCGGCAGCATCGCGGAACGGTCCATAATAAGCTGAGGCATACTTTGCCGCATAGGATAAAATCGGCGTATCTTGAAATCCTGCTGCGTCTAATCCTTCCCGAATTGCCTGCACGAATCCGTCCATCATCCCCGAAGGTGCGATAATGTCTGCTCCAGCCTTTGCTTGAGAAACTGCCGTTTTCTTGAGTAATTCCAGAGTAGGATCGTTCAAAACGCGACCCATAAGATCGCCTGTTTGTAAAAAGCCGCAGTGACCGTGACTGGTATACTCGCACAAGCAGGTGTCGGCAATTACGATCAAATCTGGTACTGCTTCTTTGACAGCGGTGGCAGCTTTCTGAACGATACCGCAATCGTGCCACGCTCCAGTAGCATCAGTGTCTTTATCTTCAGGAATCCCAAATAAAATAATTGAGGGAATACCTAAATCGTAAACTTCTTTAGCTTCCTCTACAATTTTGTCTACCGACAACTGATAGACTCCTGGCATCGACTTAACTTCTTTGGCAAACGACTCACCAGGGACAGCAAATAGAGGATAAATTAAATCGTTTGTAGTTAAAACCGTTTCCCGCACCATTCGGCGCAGTTGGGGATGAGTTCTTAGGCGGCGAGGGCGATGAATTGGAAACATAGCGTTGTGAAATGACAATCTTATGATGTAGCGCTCAGATCTTGAAGTATATTACGCTGGGGGATCTGTATTAATAGCACTTGCCCCTGTCGTTAAGAATATTAAGGTTGTCAAACGATCGCGTTTAGGTGTAACTGCAAGATAGTTAATAGTGATAACGGGCTTGTAAAAAATCTATCCGATCGTCTCTAACTCTGTAAACTAAGCGATGCTCTAAGTCTATTCGTCGCGACCACGTATCAGGATCTAGGTGCTTGAGTGGTTCTGGCTTGCCTAATCCCTCAAAGGGATGCTTCATCGTGTCTGTGACTAGCTGAAAAATCTTGTCTACCTTAGAACTGTCGTTTTTGTACCACCAGCCTAAGTCTTGTTTAAACTGGGGACTGAAGTCTGGAAAGCGTGACTTTGGTATTGCTGGCGTTACAGGTGGTTTAACCTTCTTTTTCTTCCTCAATCCCCAACTCCAGTTTTAGATCGGCGATCGCAGTTTCAGTATCCTTAGTTTCTATTGGTTGTAGATCGCGTGACTTCGACCACTCCAGCGCATCTAATAGACGTGCTGCATTTTGGGGCGATCGCAGCAAATATGCTGTTTCCATCAGACTAGCCAATTCGGATGCATCAATTAAGGCTACATCTCGATTGCCACGACGCTTGATAATAATTACATCTTTATCATCAACAGCTCGATCTAGTAATGCTGCTAGATTTTCACGAGCTTTCGTATATGTAGTTTCCATTGATTTTGTACAGACTAACTGTACGCATTCTAACAAATCGTCCTGTAAAAATTCGCCATTGCCCACATCCCAACTCACTAAGCGATCGCAGCCTGTCTTACTCTATTTAAAGCGATCGTGCTACTCATCTTTTGCACCACCTCTCGACAGCGCCAGTAGCTACCGTGGGCATCGCCACCATTAATTAGTAAGGATACAGGAGTTTGGCGAAAAGGCAGCATCAGCAGATCGGTCAGATCGGTATCTTTGGTAACGACATCTTCTATTTCAACTAAACCGCTACCTACCACCTCCTGCATCACCTCTTTGAGAGTCCAAGCAAACGGATCGCTAGGGTGAATGAAGTTGTACCAAGGTAAAGGCTGTTGTCCGCGTTCCCGATACAAAGTTTGCAGTAACTCTTGTAAATTCCGCGTGATATCGTAAGTAGAACCGAGTCCCGTAGCATCAGGTACGAGATCGATCAGATTGAATAAAGCGATGGGAGAACCCAGCGTGTGAATGCTAGCCAAGCGGATACCCCGTTCGCGTTCCGGTGCTACGCCAAAAATCCGCTGTCGAATCGTGCGAACGCGATCGCAGCCAGGTACAGTAGGAAGATCCCAACGTCCGGCAAACAAAATGTCGAATAAAATCACCGTACCCCAACTATGAGCCACTATGTGCAAACGATCGTCTGGCTGGGGTTGCGAGGGTAAATTTGCTTCTATTTGTCGTGCCAATTCCTCCACAACCTTAGCACCAACATGGCGGTTGATATATAAAGTCGCATCTCCAATAAACTGCATTAGTTGTTTGGAGCGAAAATTGCGAAACCACAGGCGACTCCACTGGCTAGAAGCGCGAAACTTATTCAAACGTTTTTGTTGCTCGTCAAATAGAGTATCGCCCCAGTAAAGCGGAATATATTTAGGATTGAGCGTTGGTGCGTGGGATACGATCGCCCGATCGAGTAATTTAATCAAATCGTTGGCGTAGCTTGGCTGCGCCTGTCGTTCGCGAGTATTAACACCATGAATGAACAGAATGTAGTCAGTAGCCATTGACGCACCTTTAACTTGAAGCTCTCTGTTTATTGCTTCAGGCGCGATCCTGCCAATTCAGGAAAATCAAATTTTTTTTGCGCTTGCTGTTAAAAATTTATAACAACCTGGCAATGAAAGGATAACGAAAAGGCTTGTCAGGATCGTTGAGAACTTGAACGAGTGCTAAAATCGTCAGTCCCCAATGGATCAGATATCCCAGTCCTGCTAGAGGAAATAGTAAACCAAAGCTGATCGTCATCAATACTACAATGATGATTCCCCAAAACCAAACATTGAAGTGGAAGTTGATTGCTTCTTTGGCATTTTCTTTCACCACAGGGTCATCGGAGACAAACAAAACAGCGATGGGAATGCCGATAGACACCAGAGTGGTACTGAAAAAAATGGCTCCGTGGCTGATTGCCGATAGCAGTTTTCGCTTGTCGTTGTCGTACATATAAACACATTCCTCAGTTGCAGATTGTTATCCTAAATAAAGGTAAATTAGATTCTGCTAGACTCTGGTTTTTACTTCCTGTTACATCCTACAGCTTAGCTTCAATGATCTCCAACGACCTACAAGCAGATTTACAAACAGAAGTCGAACGGCGACGCAATTTCGCCATCATTTCTCACCCAGACGCAGGTAAAACCACGCTAACAGAGAAACTGCTACTGTACGGAGGGGCGATTCATGAAGCGGGAGCCGTCAAAGCGCGACGAGCGCAGCGCAAGGCAACTTCTGACTGGATGGCAATGGAGCAACAGCGGGGAATTTCTATCACCTCAACGGTGTTGCAGTTTGAATACCACAACGCTCAAATCAACTTACTAGATACGCCAGGACACCAAGACTTTAGCGAAGATACTTATCGTACCCTAGCAGCCGCAGATAATGCGGTGATGTTGATCGACGTGGCTAAGGGTTTGGAGCCGCAGACGCGCAAATTATTTGAAGTCTGCAAACTGCGATCGCTGCCTATTTTTACATTTGTGAATAAACTCGACCGTCCAGGGCGAGAGCCACTCTCATTATTAGATGAAATTGAGAAAGAGTTAGGGTTGCAAACCTATGCGGTAAACTGGCCTATTGGCATGGGCGATCGCTTCAAGGGAGTTTTCGACCGTCGCACGCAGCAGATCCACTTGTTTGAACGGACTGCCCACGGTAGTAAAGCGGCAATGGATACGATAATTAATTTAGGCGATCCGCGCATCGAGCAGTTGTTGGAACAAGACCTCTACTACCAGCTGAAAGAGGATATAGAACTGTTAGAAGGAGTGGGTTCGGAACTAGATTTAGAACTCGTCCACCAAGGCAAAATGACTCCGGTATTCTTTGGTAGCGCCATGACGAATTTTGGCGTGGAGTTATTTTTGAATGCCTTTTTGGACTACGCCCTCAAACCGTATGCCCGTGCTAGTAGTATGGGCAAAGTCGAACCTGCCTATCCAGAGTTTTCGGGTTTTGTGTTCAAGCTGCAAGCAAATATGGACCCGAAACACCGCGATCGCGTGGCGTTTATTCGCGTCTGTACGGGTAAATTTGAAAAAGATATGACGGTGAACCATGCCCGCACGGGTAAATCGATCCGTTTGTCAAGACCTCAAAAATTGTTTGCTCAAGACCGCGAATCGATTGACGTAGCCTATCCTGGGGATGTGATTGGTTTGAACAATCCAGGGATGTTTGCGATCGGCGATACGATTTATACGGGGCAAAAGCTGGAATATGAAGGCATTCCTTCTTTCTCTCCCGAACTGTATGCCGTGATGAGAAATCCCAACCCTTCTAAATTCAAACAATTCCAAAAAGGCGTTTCCGAGTTGCGAGAAGAAGGCGCAGTCCAGATTATGTATTCTGTAGACGAGTCCAAGCGCGACCCAATTTTAGCAGCAGTAGGACAATTGCAATTTGAAGTGGTACAGTTCCGCCTGCAAAACGAATATGGCGTAGAGACGCTACTAGAAGTCTTACCCTACACTGTTACCCGTTGGGTAGTTGATGGTTGGGAAGCTTTGGAAAAAGTGGGACGAATCTTTAATACCATGACGGTGAAAGATTCCTTAAATCGTCCCGTTCTGCTATTCCGCAACGAGTGGAATTGCCAACAACTAGAAGCGGATCATCCAGACTTGAAGTTAAGCAAGATCGCTCCCTTAACTTCCGTGAGTGCAAATAGCGATTGAAACCTAGTGTAGAGACTTTACATGTAAAGTCTTTACAATGGCGATCGCAATTTTCCAAACCGCAGTTCAACCAGCTCAACCACAGAAAGGTAAATTAGTTGCTCAATGATTTCGTGTCGATGGCAAATAATTGGATTTTTGCACTTGCTAAACAGTCATATCCCAACGACAAATAACAATTGACAAATGACAAATAACAAACATTACATCCATGCCCGAAAGAAAGTATTATCTTCCCAAATAGCAGCAGTGCGTTGCTCGATCGCGGCTAATTCTTGTTTAGATAAAGGTTGAAAAGCTTGAGCCACTTTCACATTATCTTCTAATTGAGCGATCGTTTCTGCTGCTACAACACAACAATGTACTCCTGGTTGAGATATGGCATATCCTAATGCTTGATGCATTCCATCTAATCCACCAGGTTTAAATAAGCGACCGTAAGCTGGAACTTTCATACCAATGACACCAACATTTTTCTCCCTTGCAACAGTTAGTACAACAGGAAGAAAGGGACGTGGATGATGTTTATCTGCTGCATTCACGGGAATTAGAGTCGTGTCAAATGAATAGCGGCGCAAACCCTCAGCAATAACATTAGGATCGTGGTGTCCGGTAATTCCCACAAAGCGAATCAGCTTTTGTGCCTTGGCTTCTTCTACGGCTTGAATTGCTCCATCTTTAGCGAAAATAGTATCTAAATCTTCAGTAAAAGAGACATGGTGCATCTGCCATAAATCTAAATATTCTGTATTGAGACGTTTGAGCGATCGCTCTAATTCGCGCCAAGCACCATCTCGATCTCTGATATCAGTTTTACTAGCAAGAAATATATTTTTCCGGTGAGATGGTAATACTTTGCCAAAATAATCTTCACTCGGACCGTAACTTGCAGCAGTATCAAAATAACGAATTCCCAGCGCGATCGCTTTTTCAATTATTGCGACTGCATCTCGTTCTTTTCCCTCCCAAGATAGAGGTGTTTGTCCTGCACCACCCAAACCAAAGATTGGTACTTGTACCTGCGTGCGTCCTAGCACCCTTTCCGGCATCTTTTCTGTTGATTTAGCTACTTTACTTTGTACCGTTGACTGAGCAATGTCCGATCGATCTTGCTGTAACGCTGCACTACCAATAACTCCACCTGCTACAGCAGCACCAGTCAGCAAAAAATTGCGCCGCGTGGTCTTATCTGTCATTAGTAGCTCCTTAAATTTTCAGTAAGACACTAGGGCAATGAATATCTGTTCATATGGTAGCAAAGTGAATCTCAGTCTTGGAAATTACCCGATAAACCGAACCAACAGCAGGACAACGCAACAAGCGCATCTTGATTGGTGTAAAGAAGATGGGTGCGATCGCACTCTAATTATCTCTTCAGGTTTGTTGCTTACCTTTTTTGACTTGATTCAATCCTAGTTCAGTTTTGATTTTATTAAGTTCTACTTCTTGTTCTCACGAATTTGGATTTAACTGCACTCGGTTGGACTTATCGAGTGCAGTGCTCACTTACAATAGATCGGTAAACGTTGATTTCACCAAATTCTGAAGCCAAATACTAAGTTATCTATTTATCTATTTCCGTAAATTTATCTAAATATAGGTAAGTAGTAGAGCATACATCCCTGCGATCGCACTTCAAAAAGTGGCAAAATCAAAATAGATGTAACTTGACTATAATGCCACTTTCTCCAATTTATACCCAGCAACCCTGGACGAAAACATACAGCGAAATTATTGATGTTCGGCCCCCTAGCGAGTATGCAGAAGATCGTATCCCTGGTGCTATCAATCTCCCTGTATTAGACGATGCCGAACGTGCCGAAGTAGGAATTATTTATAAGCAAATTAACCCTTTCAATGCGCGTAAAATTGGTGCGGCGTTAGTAGCTAAAAATATCTCGCAGCATCTCCAACAACATTTCATTAACAAAGACAAAGATTATCGTCCATTAATATATTGCTGGCGCGGCGGACAGCGTTCTAATAGCATGGCTGCGGTACTAACTCAAATTGGTTGGCGAGTTACGGTACTAGAAGGCGGATACAAAACTTATCGTACCTACGTGCGCCAACAGTTGGAACAACTACCAACTCAATTTACCTATAAAATTTTGTGCGGCTTCACAGGTAGCGGTAAAACCCTCATTCTACGTAGATTACAACAGCGCGGCATCCAAGTGTTAGATTTAGAGGCGATCGCTAACCATCGTGGTTCTTTACTCGGTGAAGAATGGCAAGTACAACCAACCCCCCAACCTTCACAAAAATATTTTGAGTCATTACTTGTACAGCAACTACAAAAATTTAGTTGCGATCGAGTCGTATGGGTAGAATCAGAAAGTAACAAAATTGGACAAATTTATTTACCTCTACCTTTATGGCAGCAAATGAAACAATCTCAGTGTATAGAAATTCAACTACCTATAGATAGTAGAGCCGCATTTTTACTAAAAGAATATCTATATCTAAAAACTCATTCTGGGTTTTTAAAAACTAAATTAGAAAAACTAAAATCTAGATATGGAAAACCGAAATTGAACTATTGGTATCAGCTAATTGATGCCGGACAAGGAGAAGATATTGTCAAAGATTTACTCTTGTCTCACTACGATCCGACTTATATTCGCTCACTTCAACGTGACTACACTCATGTAGAAAAAACTTTATTTTTATCAGATTTATGCGATACCAGTGTTGAGCAAATTCTCAATACTTTAACATTAATATCTGAAGGTTAATATCCTCAAAAAACAAAAGCTCCACTATCTCTAGAGGAGCTTGATCTAAAAATAGACCTGGCGAGGAGCTATTGTGCCGTGGGGCAACCCCCAGAGTA
>ERZ1066118.1291-NODE-1291-length-16502-cov-15.807077_pt1 | contig 16502 bp, 18 predicted proteins | sample MGYA00382765_ERZ1066118 | MGnify/ENA primary metagenome ERZ1066118 (study PRJEB33369, sample SAMEA5778348) | biofilm metagenome | biome: Industrial cooling water; feature: Water cooling tower basin; material: Biofilm | place: United Arab Emirates | collected...
ACCGCGCCGCGCGCGGCGCGGGCGACGTGGACGGCGCCGACGTCGGCGGGGGGGGCGGGACGGGGCACCGGGGCGGGGCCGTCGCCCGGGGCGGGGGCCGGGCGGGCGGCGCACCCGGCGGCCCCGACGACCGCGAGGCAGGCGGCACGCCGGCGGCCCACCCGCAGCGGCGGCAACCAGGAAGCAGGCACGTGAGGCGAAGGCGTGGCGGGCCGGCCTGTAAGCCGGGTTCTGTCGGACCGCCGCCGATCGCTCGGCCGCGCCCCGGACGGTCATTTCTCTCGGACGCCGGTCGCCCGGCGCCTCTAGCAGCCTACCCGCGGCTTCGGTCGCCCGGGGTGACCCGGACGCCGGGGCGGGACGGGCCGTCCCTCGCCGCCTATTTGGCCTTGCTCCGACCGGGGTTTACCGTGCCGCCCCCGTTGCCGGAGACGCGGTGGGCTCTTACCCGGGCCGCCCGCCGCTCGCGCGGCCGCGCACCCCGCGGCCCGCCGCCGCGCACCCTTTCACCCGTGCCCGCACCGCCGCGATGGTCTGCGACGGCCGCTGGCGGTCTGCTCTCTGTTGCACTGTCCGTCGCCGGCGCGCGGGAGGCGCCAACGCCCAGGGGTTACCTGGCGGTCTGCCCTGCGGAGCCCGGACTTTCCTCGAGCAGCCACAGCGCCGATCGTCTGGCGCCGCCCGTCTCGCGACCGTCCGGCCGGCCGCCACGCGGCGGAATATACGGGCGCGCCACCCGCGTGACGGCCGCGTGACGGGGACGGCTAGCGTGATCCCCTGGCGCCCGCCCCCGCGGCCGCGCCCCGTTCGCCCCGCCCGCCCCACCCTCGCGAGGATGCCTGGCCGTGTCCCGCCCCGTCGATCGCCCATCCTGGAGCCCGCCGCGCCCCAGCGCGGCAGGCCGCATCACGTACCAGCCGCGCCCGCCCGCCCCGCCCGGCCTGCCAGCACCGCCGCGCCTCATCGCCCCGGCGGTCGCCGCGCTGCTCGCCGGCGACGAGCGTGCCCCGTTCGACGCGGCTGCCCACGACCGCGTCCGCCCCCTCCACCTCGACACGCTCGACGCCCTCGCCGCCGCCGTCCACGCCGGCAACCCGGTGGGCGCCGTGGTCGTGTCGGTCCGGGCGCTCGCGCGCGCCGCCGCGGCCGGCCCCGCGGGCCCCACCGGCCCCACCGGCTGGGCCGCCCCGCTCGCCGACCTGGTCCGCGCCCACCCCGCCGTCCCGATGCTCGGTCTGGTCTCGGACGACGTGCCGCTGGCCACCGGCTTCGCCCTGGGCCGCTGCGGCCTGCGCGGGCTGGTGGACGTGCGCGCCCCCGACGGCTGGACGCTCCTCCGCCACGCCCTCGGCAGCACGGCCCGCTCCGAAGTGTCGCAGCTGGCCGCCGACCGCCTCGCCCCACACCTCGCCGGCCGCTCCGACGACGTCCGCCGGTTCGTCGCCGCCCTCTTCGCCGCGCCGCCGCGCCTCAACACAGTCCGCGACCTCGGTCGCGCGCTCGGGCTGCTCCCCACCACGCTCATGAGCCGCTTCTTCCGCGCGGACCTCCCGGCCCCACGCCGCTACCTCGCGCTCGCCCGGCTCGCCCGCGCCGCCGACCTCCTGGCCTACGGCGGGTGGACCGTGGCGACCGTGGCCGACTACATGGACTACAGCAGCGCCCAGGGCTTCAGCCGCCACCTCTACCTCGTCCTCGGCGTCCGCCCCTCCGAGTTCCGGCGCCGCTACACGCCCGAGATGCTGCTCGACCGGTTCGCCGAGGAGCTGCTGACGCCGTATCCCGACGCCCTGCGCGACCTGCGCATCTTCCACCGCCCGGGGGAGGGACGGTAGCGTCGGGGCATGACCCCGCCCGCCGCCCGTCCGCCCGCCACCGCCCGCGACACCGCCGCCGCCGTCCGCGCCGGCACCCTTACGCCGAACGCCGCGGTCGAGGCGGCGCTCGCCCGCATCGCGGCGCACGACGGTCGCGTCGGCGCCTTTCGCCACGTCCGCACCGCGGCGGCCCGCGCCGAGGCCGACGCGCTCGCCGCCCACCCCGACCTCGCCACGCTCCCGCTGGCCGGCGTCCCGGTCGCGGTCAAGGACAACCTCCCGGTCGCCGGCGAGGCGATGCGCGTCGGCAGCGCCGCGTCCTCCGACCGCGCGCAGCCCGCCGACCACCCGGTCGTCGCCCGCCTGCGCGCCGCCGGCGCCATCGTCGTCGGGCTCACGCACGTGCCGGAACTCTGTCTCTGGCCCGCCACCGAGTCGGCACTCGGCACCGCCCGCAACCCCTGGAACGTCGCCCGCACCGCCGGCGGCTCCTCGGGCGGGAGCGCCGCGGCGGTGGCCGCCGGGATGGTCCCCCTCGCCGTCGGCAACGACGGCCTCGGCTCCATCCGCATTCCCGCCGCCGCCTGCGGCCTGGTGGGCGTCAAACCCGGGTTGGGCACGGTGCCCGCGCAGATCGGCCGCAACGCCTGGTTCGGCTACTCCGAGAACGGCCCGCTCGCCACCACCGTGGCCGACGCCGCGCTGATGCTCGCCGTCATGGCCGGCGCCCCGATCGCCCCGCCGCCGGACGAGCTCCCCATGCTCCGCGTCGCCCTCTCCACCCGCTCCCCCGCGCTCGGCGTGCGCGTCGACCCCGCCGCCACCGCCGCCGCCGAACGCGTCGCCGCCCTCCTCGCCGACGCCGGCCATCGGCTCGCCCGCCGCGACCCGCCCTCCCCCCCGCTCGACGCCCTGCATGTGCTCGCCACCTGGGGCCAGGGCGCGGCCGACGAACTCGACGATCTCCTCGCCGCCGGCGGCGATCCGGCCCGGGTCGAACCCCGCACCCGGGCTCACGCCCGCTTCGGCCGCCTGCTCGACAAACTCGGCTTCGGCGGCGAGGCCGCCCGGGCCGCCCTCCGCGCCCGCTTCCGCGCCTTCTTCGCCGACGTCGACATCCTCGTCACCCCCACCTTGGCCCGGACGGCCATCGCCGCGGACGGGTGGATGGCCGGTGGATGGCGCCGGAGTGTCGCGGCGTCCGTCGCGTTCGCGCCGTTCCCCGGCGCCTGGAACGCCGCCGGCGTCCCCGCCCTCACGGTCCCGGTGGCCCGCTCCGCCGACGGGCTCCCCCTCGGCGTGCAGCTCGTCGGCCCGCCCGGGTCCGAGGCGCGGTTGCTGGCGCTGGCCGCGCTGGTGGAGCGGGCGATGCCGTGGCCGCGCGTGGCGCCCGGGTACGACGCGGCCGTCTAGCCCCTACTTCGCCGCCGCCTGCCCCGGCCGGCCGAACGTCCGCCGGCCGAGCGAGCGCAGCGCCTTCCACACCGTCCGCACGAACAGCACGGCCAGTACCAGCGCCACCACGACCACGCCGAGCGCGGCCCACGGGTAGTGCCACGCCAGCAGGACCACCGAGCCGAACAGCCCCAGCTCGGCGACGTTGGCCAGGGCGTTGGTGACGGGCTCGGGGCTCGCGTCCACGGCCACGCGGGCGCCGAGCTTGGTGGCGCCGGTGCCGAGCGCCAGGGTGCCGCCGAGGAGGGCGGCGGCGAGCGTGAAGCGGGCGTCGCCGTGGTAGACCGTGGCCGCCGCGAGCCCGGCGCCGGCGATGGGGCGCACGGCCGTGTGCAGCGCCTCCCACGCCGACGCGACGCCCGGAACCAGCGTGGCCAGGAACTCGACGGCGTAGAGGGTGCCGGCGAGCGCGATCATCCACCACTCGCCCACCGGCGCCAGCGCCGGCGGCAGCGGGCCGATCCAGCCTTGCCTGGCGAACACGCCGAGCAGGGCGACCGTGCCGTAGGTGCTGACGCCGGCTGCGGAGGCCAGCGCCAGGGCCTGGGCGAGGAGGGTGGCGGGCATGGGCGTCAGTTCTGCATGGCTCAGTCCACCGGCGGGCTGCTGGTCAGGATCGCGTTCAGCGCCACGTTGATGTAGTAGTTGGACCGCCCCACGCGCCGCTTCACGACGAATCCGCCGTCGGCCAGCGCGTCTAGGTACTTGGTCGCCGTCAGGCGCGACACGCCCAGCTCGTCCTCCACGAACTGAATTTTCGTGTACGGGTGCGTGAACAGGTTGTTGATCAGGTCCTGGCTGTAGAACCGGTAGCCCGCCCGGATCCGGTGCTTGTAGTCGAACAGCGCCGCCTTGATGGCCTGCACGGTGGCGATGCCCTCGCGGGCGGTGGCTTCCACCGCCGTCAACAGGTAGACCACCCACGCCTCCCAGGCGCCGTCGTCGCGCACGGCCTGCAGGAGCCGGTAGTAGTCGCCCTTGGTGCGGACGATGTGCCGGCTCAGATACAGCACCGGCGTGTCCAGGAGGCCGTGCTTCACGAGGTACAACACGTTCAGGATGCGGCCGGTGCGCCCGTTGCCGTCATAGAACGGGTGGATGCTCTCGAACTGGTGGTGGATGAGCGCCATCTTCACCAGCGGGTCGGCCTCGAACGCCGCGTCGTCGTTGATGAATCGCTCGAGGTCGCGCATGTGGGCCTCCACGCGCCCGGCGTCCTGCGGCGGCGTGTACACGACTCGGCCGGCGCCGTCCTTCAGCGTCGTCCCGGGCACCCGACGAAACCCGGCGCTGTTGCGCTCCAGCTCGGCCTGGATCTGCAGGATGTGGTTGAGCGTGAGCAGGCCGCTCGACCGCACCGCGTCGTAGCCCACGCGTAGCGCCTGCCGGTAATGCAAGACTTCCTTGGCCGCGGGATTCCCCGCCGCTTCGGGGAAGGCGGCGTCGCGGAACAGCTCGTCGTGCGTGGTGACGATGTTCTCGATGGCCGAGCTGTCCTTGGCCTCCTGCATCCCCAGCGTGTTGATCAGGATGCCCTGGTGCGGGATGGAGGCGGCCACGCCCTTGAGCTCGGCGAGCTGCCGGCTCGCGGCGGCCAGCCGGCGCAGGACGGCCGGCGTCTCGATCCGGGCTGGGTCGATGGCGGTGAGTGGGGAGATCTCGGGCGACGTCAGGGCGGTGGGCATCGTCGGTCGCGGGACGTATATAGAAAAGCGCGAATAACTATACACGTCTACTGGTCGTGCGTACATGTTCGCTGATTTCCATGCACGACCATCGGGCATGGTGGCCGGCCTTGGCGAACGTGGGCGCGGGTCAGAGGGCGCCCGAGAAGGCGCGGTCGAGGAGCGAGGGCATCAGGGCGGCGTGCATCTGGTCGGCCTCGCCGGCAGCTTGTTCAACACATACCAAGCGTTGGGAGACAGCACGGAGGCGAAGCTGCGTCGCTAGATCTGGCACTGGAAGCGCGTATGCCAGGAACTCGCCCGGTTGCAGTCGGCGGCGGCGAGCGTTGGTGCCGGGGCTAGCCCCTGCAATCACGCGCCACACGTCAGGATCTCGGAAGTGCACACTGAGCACCTCGGGCAGTACACGCTCCGTGTCGGCTGCGAACACCGGAAACTCGGGCGAAACCACGAACCCGTCGCACTCCGGTGGAACGACACCGAACGCGCCCTCCCAGGCCATGAGCTTGGGGTACACAAGGTCCCCGACCCGCACGCGGGTGAGGCGGGGATAGGCGAACTCGGTACCGCGCCGCCGTTGGGATGCGAACACCCCGCGACCAAATGAATAGACGCCGGCGAACTGGTACTCCGCGTCGGGCTGGACACGCACGTCGGCTGGGCGCAGCGAACCCAGCTCGCGAAGTGGGACATGTCTGACAGTACCAGATCGCAAGACGGCGCGCTGCAACACTTCGACCTGCTGGCGGGCGCCAGTGCGGAGCCTTGCAACAGCCTGCACACGCTTTGCCACACGCCCCAGCGCGGCCGCGATCCGCCGTTGCTCGGCGAGCGGGGGCAGCGGTATTTCGTATCCGAGCACATGCGCGGGCCGGATCGCCGCGTAGTTCGTCGTGCCCTGCGCCTCGACCTGCTCCCGGAACGCCGCGGTCCGCGCGAAGTAGCCGAGGTACGCGCGGTCGAGCCGAGCCTCGTCCACCTCGAACAGGAAGTAGTGGCTGCTCACGATCGCGCCGTCCAACTCGTCCGGGACGAGACCGTAGCCGCCGTGCTTCGCGTCGATCTCTGCCACGAGGAAGTCACCCGCCTGGCAGACCTGCTGCTTCTTCGTCTTGATCAGCGCCCCGGGCACCGCGTCGCGCAGCACGACGCCCTGCGCGTGGAGCTGCACGCGCGGCCGCCGGTACTCGGTCAGGTCGTCGATCGTGATGAACTGCTTGCGGTACCGCAGCACCTCGCCTAACGCCACCCGCGGCCACGCCTTGCTCACGCCGGCGCCCCCGCCCCCAACTCCGCCCGGATCTCCTCCAGCAGCGCCACGATCCGCCGCTCCTTCTCCAGGATCCCCGCCACCAGCACCTCCGGCGGCTGGTACTCCAGCGCCTCGGCCGCGCGCGGGTTCTTGCGGTCCAGGTTGAACCCCGCCGCCGCGATCTCCGCGGCGTCCACCCGCCACGCCCGCTCGTTCTCCTCGCGCCGCCCCCACCAGTCGAGCAGCGGCGCGAACTCCTCGAACTGCACCGGCTGCGTCTTGGTGTAGTTCCTCCGCCCCGCCGGTAGCGCGTGCTCGTAGTACCACACGTGCCGCGTCGGCCCGCCGCGGTCGAAGAACAACACGTTGGTCGGGATGCTCGTGTACGGCGCGAACACCCCGTTGGGCAGCCGCACCACCGTGTGCAGGTCGAAATCGGCCAGCAGCTCGCGCTTGATCCGCGCGCACACCCCGTCGCCGAACAGCGTCCCATTAGGCACCACCACCGCCGCCCGCGCCGGCCGCCCCGCGCCCGTCGGCGCGCGCCGGAGCTTGCGCATGATGAGCTGCAGGAACAGCAGCGCCGTCTCGGCCGTGCGCTTGTCGTCGGGGAAGTTGTCCTGGATCCCGCGCTCCTCCTCGCCGCCGAACGGCGGGTTGGTGAGGATCACGTCCACCCGGTCCCGCTCGCCGATCTCGCCCAGCCGGTGGCGGAGTGCGTTCCCCGGGTCCAGCCGCGGCGCGTCGAGCCCGTGCAGCAACAGGTTCATCTGCGCCAGCAGGTACGGCAGCGACTTGGGCTCGCACCCCGCGAGCGAGCGCTCCTGCAGCACCCGCCGGTCCTCCACCGTCCGCACCTGCCCCTCCAGGTGCGCCAGCGCCTCCACCAGGAACCCGCCCGTCCCCGCCGCCGGGTCGGCACCATCACGCCCGTGCTCCTCACCATCGGCCAGTCCTACCGCGTGGGCGCCGTGGCCGGCGGGGGCGACGCGTTCGCGCTCGCGCCCGACGCGCTCCAGGTCGCGAGCGGCGTGACGTTTGAAGGCGTCGCGCTGGGGGCCACGCTCGCGGGCGGGGGGCTGACGTTCCCCCGCTTCGCCAACGGCGGGTTCGGCGGCAACGTGGGCCTCGCCGAAGTCGCCGTGAGCCCGCCGACGAGCACCGTGCCGGAGCCGGCCACGGTCGCCCTGGTCGGCGCGGGGCTGGCCGCGGTGGCGGGGGTGGTGCGGCGCCGCCGCGTCGGCGCGTAGGCGGGTTCCCGCAGGACGTCAGCGCGTCGCACGCCCTACGTCCCTCCGCCGCTGGGGGCCTCGGGCGTGCGCGTCGAGTAGTCTCGTCGCAGTCCTCGATCCGTCGCTGACCGCGCTGTGCCCTTCGGGGCCGGCTCAGCCATGCCGAGGCGGGGCCCCGCGACGGAGACGTCGCGGGGCCCCTTGCATTGGTGTGGTGGCCCAAGCGCTCCCTCCAGCGCGTCGCCGCCCGGTGGCCTCCACGAGGCGCCGCGTCGGGGCGCGTCATCCGGGTCAGCGGCGGGCCCACGCCCCGCGGGGTACCGGCCACGGACCGCGCCGCGGGCGACCGACCCCCACAGGTCCCCTCGGCCTGGACGGTCTTGCCCCGTTCGGTGACCGGAAGTCTCGGGCTATGTTGAGCGGCCGACGACGCGCCAGCGCGGCCGTCGACTGCACCGCTCACAGGACTCCGCATGCGCGCGATTGGCTTCCGGGCGACCCCGACCGACATCCACTACGCCGTCGTCGAGGGCGATCCCGGGGCGTACGACGTGGTCGCCCTGGACGCCGTCCGCGTCCCGGCGGCGCTCCTGCCACCAAACCAGCTCCACTTTCTGCGGACCGTCCTCCTCGACGTCATGGAGGAGTACCAGGTCACGCGCGCCGGACTGCGCACGGCGGAGACCACGGCGCGCGCGCCGTCGGTCTTCCGATACAACGTGGAGGGTGTCGTCCAGGAGCTGCTGGCGAGCAGCACGGTCGACTGGTACTTCGCGGGCGCGAAGGCGCGGATCGCGTCGCTCCTGGGGTACGCCGACCGGAAGACCGTCACCAAGTTCTGCGACGGCGACGACGCGCCGCCCGTCGCGACCGAGTGGGCGCAGCACAGCAAGGAGCAGCGCGAGGCGATCCTCGCGGCGTGTGCCGCGGTGAACGGCGGCAACCCGAACGGGGCCGCGGCGGGGAGCACCCTCGCCGGCGTCGGGGGGAAGGCGTGAGCAGCGGCAACGGCGCCGTCGCGGGCGCACCGGCCACCCCGCCGATCCTGTTCAACGCGCTGCTGACGTTGAACGCGGTTCCTGGTCTGGCCCACGCGCCGCGGGTGGCGGGCGTGCAGGTGACGCACCTGCGCGACATCGGCGTCGGCGAGGGGCGGCACGAGGTGTTCCTCGGCCTCGACCACCAGATCAACGCCGAGCTGGTCTTCAAGCGCATCCGGAAGGAGGCCCTCGCCAGCCGCGACGCCTTCTTCGCCGAAGCCCGGCGCCTGTACGAGAGCCGCCACCGCCACGTCGTGCCCATCGCGTACGCCTGTGAGGACGCGGCGCCCGTGTACCTCGCCATGCCGCACTTCGCGCGCGGGTCGCTCCAGGCCCTGCTCGAGCAGCGCTGCCTGAGCACCCGCGAGATCGTGCGCCTCGGGCTCGACTTCCGAATGGGGCTGCACCACGCCCACGTGCGCGGCGTGCTGCACTTCGACGTGAAGCCGACCAACGTGTTCCTGGACGACGCCGGGGCGGCGACGCTCGCGGACTTCGGCCAGAGCAGGCTGGCCGACCCGGGGGGCCTGGCCGACACGCCGCCCATGTACCCCAGGCACGTCCCGCCCGAAGCCTACACGGGGACGCAGCTCACCCGCCGGGCCGACGTGTATCAGGCGGGGCTGACGCTCTACCGCATGTGCGTGGGGGCCGCCGCGTGGGACGCGCAGGCGGGTCCATTCGGGAAGCACTTGTCGCCCCCACTCCACGACGCCGTGCTGCAGGGCAGGTTTCCCGACCGGAACGCGTTCCCCGAGCACATCCCGACCCGGCTCCGGACGCTCGTTACGAAGGCGCTGCGGCCCGACCCGGACAAGCGCTGGCCGACCGTGCTCGACCTGATGAACCAGCTCGCCACCGTCAGCGGGGGCGACGACTTGGACTGGCGGCCGCAGGTCGACGGGTCGGGCGGCATGAGTTGGGAGCTCACCAGCCAGCGGGCGACGAAGCGCGTCGCCCTGGGGCGCAACTCCTCGGGCACCGACTGGCGGGTGGAGGTGACCCGGCTCGGCCTGACGCCCGGCGCCAAGCCGTCGCGGCTCAAGACCGAGTGCCTGGGCCCGGCGTCGGAGGCCGCGGCGCGCGCGCACGCCCGAAAGCTGCTCGGGGTCAGCTGACCGACCCGGGCCGGCCCCCCAGCGTCGGCACCGTCAGCGCTACGGATCGGGTCCGACGGGTCGAGCGGCGCTGCGGGCCGGTCGACGCTTCCCGCGCGGTCCGGGGTTTACTGCGGGCCGCACGCACCGTCGCCGCCGCTGCTGCTCGCGGGCCTCACTCTTGACAGCGGGTGCGCGGGGAGGCCTCTTGTAGAGGGAAGGGAACCGAACAGGTCCCGAACCGACTTGCCCCGATGATCAAGAAACTCCGCGACGCGGCCCCCCGCGTCACCCGCCAGCAGCTCGTCGATCCGCAGGCGCACGTGCCGCACGCGGAACGGCTCGCGCGCGCGCGGGCGGTTGATCTTCGGGACAACCACGTCATTGAGCACACCGCCGAGGGCTACGCGGTGGTGCGGCCGGTGGACCCGAACAGGCGCTTCGGGGAGTAAGTAGCCGCACGCGAGATGGCGCACGGGGGCAGCCGGGAGGCCGCCCCCGCTCTTGTACGGTGATCGACGCCAGCGGAGGCGGCGTTCGTCCGTCAGAACCCGGGGAGGCGTTCATGACCCGGGTCACGCCCGGCCCGAGGAGTCCACCGAGGCGCCCGTGCCGCCGGGATGGGTGAAGCCCCGGAGCCGCTCCGTCACGACCTCGACCAGGTCCGGCACGAGAGGCTCCCGGTCCTCGACGTGCGTGGCGAGGGCGTTCCGCGCGCGCGGCGTGTCGAGGACCCCCCGGATGGTGTCGGCGATGGCGGCACGTACCTCCGACGGGGCGTCGGCCACCTCCGCGACGAGCGACGGGCGCGTCGCACACAGCGCGACGATGTCCGCCAGGTCCTTGCTCTGCAGGGGCGACTTGCTCCCGCGGTCGCGGTACGCGTCGCACTTGAGCAGCAGCAGCCCGACCGCGCTCGCGTGGCGCACCCGGGGCGGGAGGTCGACCACCACCGCGGTCTCGATGACCCACAGGTCGTGCGCGTTCCCGGTCCCGCCGGCGTGCGCCCCGCAGCCGACGAGGTCGAAAATGGTGTCATCGGGCGCCCGCCACCGGTCGAGGTGGGTCGGCGGCTCTTGCACGTGGCGGAACCGGCGCCCCCGCATCTCCTCCTCGACCCGGGCCTTCTCCGTGTAGGTCGTCGTCGCGATCACCCCGTCGACGTCCTTCGTCGGGCGCGCCGACCCCAGGACCGCGTCCTCGGTCTCGAGCAGGGGCAGCACGGCGGCGCCGATGAACACCACGCGGGCGCAGAGCGACTCCCCGAGGGCCGCGGCGACGGTCGCCATGCGGCGCACCGTCGGCGCGTCCCGGCGGCCACCGAAAGGGCGCGTCGAACCGTCGAGCGGCGCGGTCACGCGGCGCTCAGGCGGCCCGCGCCTCAAGGCGGGACGTGAGCATCCCCCCGGCAACCTCCCGGTCCCGGGCCGTCCCGACCCGCAGAGCGTCGACCAGCGCTAGGGCGTCGTACAGCTCCGGCACCCGTCCGGGCAGCTCCGCGGCGCCGTCGAGCAGCGGCTCGACCGCCGCCCCCACCACGGTGCCACGGGCCGCCGGCCAGACCACCGGCTCCACCTCCCCGTCGAACTCGTCGCGCAGCACGGGCGCGGCGTGCGCCGTCGGCACCCCGCGCTGGCGCCGCGCCCGGCCGGCCGGGAACGCGTACCGCACGCCGTGCAGGAGGAACTCCTCGAGCGCCGCCAGGTTGGCCACGTACCCGCGCGCCGACTTCCGGGCGAGTCCCGACGCGACCAGGCGGTGCACGGCCTGGTGCGCCGTACTCTGGCTGACGCCCAGGTCCGCCGCCATCTGGGCGAACGTCTGACCGGGACGGAGGGCGAGATCGAGGGCGGCCGCGACGTCCAGGGGGCGAAGAACGAGCTTCATACATCCTCCATTCGGCGTTCGGGAATACCGAATACTACTGTCAATAAAGAACTTGAGCAACGCGCTGATGGTCTGGCGTTCGGCATTCCCGAACGCCGAACGTCAGACGAGCGTACCCAGCGCTGGCGCCATGGATGGGTTGGAGGTCGACGTGGAGCGAGGGGGGCCGCAGCAGCGGGGGAGCGTGCCAGGGGCCCGGGGCAACACGCCGTGCCACCTAGCCGGCCAAGATGCTTGGGCGCACAGTCGCGCCCCCCAAGATCGCAATCGGCCGGTCAGAATTCGTCTGCGCGCGCTCGGCGCTCCTGCGATCAGAATTCGCTGCGCGATTTCGCTAGGACGCGCACTCCCGCGCAACGGCCACCAGCGCAGACCTGCGGAAACGAGCACGGGTCAACGACTTACACCGCGCGACACGGAACCGGCCGCTCGACGGGAAGTAACGTGGCGGTGCGCCCGTCCGCGCGTTGGGTGCAACGACGCAAAGGAATTCTGGTCACGGCCAAGTGCGCGACGACCACGACAGTCTGCCGTTCGGGGCACGCCTGCGGGGCCCCAGTTCGAGGGACGCCGCTCGCAAGTGACTACCGGACATACACTTAGGCGTGACGCACGAACGGGTCGCCGGTGTGTGGCCGGCGACCCGTTCAAAATTCGTCTGCGTGTCGATCAGAATCCGCTGCGACGCACGATCAGAATTCGCTGCGCCTTACAGAGCGGGTCTCAGACCCGCCCCGCTCAATCCATCAACCGCAGCGGCATCACCAGGCACAGGTACTTCGCCGGATCACTCCACCCCTCCGGCTCGATCGTCGCCGCACGCTCCGGCGCCTTGAACGTGAGCCGCACCTCGTCGGTCGGGATGTAGCGCAGGATCTCCAGCAGGTAGCTCGCGTTGAACCCGATGTCCAGCGGGTCCCCGTCGTAGCGCACCGGCATCTCGTCGGCCGCCTCGCCCAGGTCGGGCGTCTGCACGGCGAACTTGAGCATCCCGGCGTTGAACGACAGCCGGATCCGGTGCGTCTGGTCGCTGGCGATCACGCTCATGCGCTTGAGCGCCGAGATGAGCTGGCCCTTCTCCGCGACCGCGACCTTGTCGTTGTCCTTGGGGATGACCTGCTCGTAGTTCGGGTACGGCCCCTCGATCAGGCGCGTGTACACGCTCGTGACCGGCGAGCGGAAGCCCAGGTGGTTGTCGCCCCGGGCGATCTCCAGCTCCTCGTCGCCGGTGAACAGCTTACGGATCTGCTCCAGCGCCTTGGGCGGGATGATCAGGTCGCCGGTCTGCGTGCCCGCCGCGCCCTCGGCCGCCGGCACCTCCATGCGCGCCAGCCGGTGCCCGTTGGTGGCCACCATGCGCGTGCGCTCGGGGCGCAGCTCCCAGAGCACGCCGTTGAGGATCGGGCGGCTCTCCTCGGTGCTCACGGCGAAGCTCGTGTGCTGGATGAGCTGCTGGAGCTGGCTCCCCTTCACCCGCCACGTGCTCGCCGGGTCGTCGAAGCGCACGGCCGGGAAGGCCGGGAACTCGTCCTTCGGCAGCCCCAGCAGCTTGAAGCGCGAGCGGCCGCACTCGAGCGTCACGCGCTGCTCGCCGGCGGCGGCCATCTTCACGGGCGCGGGCGGGAGCTCGCGGGCGATCTCCTGCAGCTTCTTGGCCGGGATCGTGATCGCGCCCGGCGTCTCGACGTCGGCCGCGACCTCGGTGCTCACCGCGATGTCCAGGTCGGTGCCGCTCAGGCGGATCCCGCGCTCCGTGGTCTCGAGGAGCAGGTTGGCGAGCACCGGGAGCGTGGTCTTGCCGGGCACGCTCGAGGCCACCGCGCCGAGGCCCTCCTGCAGCTTTTCCCGCGAGATCGTGAAGCGCATACGCCTGGCTGAAAGGACAATCCTGCGAGGGTCCTACTGTAGTTGCTCTTTCTTAGAGAGAAAAAGCAGAGGTAACAGCAGGGGGTGTGGACGGGTGGAGAAGCGCCACAACTTACGGCTGCACCACCTCTTGGGTAGTGGAATCCGGGTGTGGGACCCCGGGGACGGGCGGGGAGAACCCGGCCCGCGTCGCCCCGGCCGCGGCGGCCGCGTGGAAGGCCGTGGAGTACCGGGCGGCCGCGTGTGGAACGCGGGCCACGGGCGGCGTGGAGAAGGGACTCACGCGCGCAGAGTTTCCAACACGCCGCGCACCTTCTCCACGCGGTCCCGGAACCCGCCGTCCTCGGCCATCATCGCCTGCGCCCGCTCCAGCGAGTGGATGACGGTCGAGTGGTCGCGCCCGCCGAACGCCTGCCCGATCTCCACGAGTTGCAGGCCCATCAGTTCGCGGCACAGGTACATGGCCACCTGCCGCGGCACGGTGAGCGTCTTGGTGCGCGTCTTGGACTGGAGCCCGTCGGGCGTCACCCGCCACTCGGCGCTCACCGCCTGCTGCACCACGAACGGCGAGAGCGGCGACCCCGGGACCACGCCCGTCGCCCCGCCCACCCGCGCCCCGGTCCGCGCCGCCTCGGCCAGCGTGGCCAGCGCGTCCTCGCTCCGGATCTTGTGGCGGAGCGCCTCGCGCGCCAAGTCGATGGTCACGTCGGCGTGCTTGAGCGAGGCGTAGGCGAGCAGCTTGATCATGCTCCCCTCCAGCTCGCGCACGCTGCTCTTCACGTGCGTGGCCACGAACTCCAGCACCGCGTTGGGGATGGTGGCCTGCAGGTGCTCCTGCTCGGCCTTCTGCCGCAGGATGGCCACCCGGTGCTCGAACTCGGGCAGCTCCACCTTGGCCACCATCCCCCACTCGAAGCGGCTCACGAGGCGCGCCTCCAGCCCCGGGATCTCGGTAGGCGGCCGGTCCGAGGTGAGGCAGATCTGCCGCCCGGCCTCGTAGATGGCGTTGAAGGTGTGGAAGAACTCCTCCTGCGTGCTCTCCTTGCCCTTGAGGAACTGCACGTCGTCGACGAGCAGCAGGTCGGTCTCGCGGTAGCGGCGCCGGAACTCGGGCGTGGTCCGGCTCTGCAGGGCGGCGATGAACTCGTTGGTGAACTGCTCGACGCCCACGTACAGCACGCGGGTGCGCGGGTCGCGCTCCAGCATCACGTGGGCGACGGCCTGCATGAGGTGCGTCTTGCCGAGCCCCGTGTCGCCGTAGATGAAGAGCGGGTTGTAGACCTTGCCCGGGGCCTGCGCCGCCCCCTGGCTCGCCGCGGCCGCCACGTCGTTGCTCTTGCCGATGACGAAGTGGTCGAAGGTGTAGCGCGGGTTGAGGGGCGAGGACGGGCGGGCCGCGAACTCCGGGGCGGTCGACGGGCGGGGCGCCGCCGCGGCCGGGGCGGCGGGCGCGGCGGGGGCGGCGACGGGGGCCGGCGGCGGCGGCTCGACGAAGAAGTCGAACTGCGGCCGCGTCTTGAGCGCCTCGTCCACCTGGAAGGTGACGAGCATCGGGTGGCCGAGCGCGACGGGGGCGTAGCTGGCCAGCAGGGGCGCGTGCTTGCTCTCGTTCCACTCGGCGCTGAACCGGTCCGGCGTGCCGACCACGATGCGGCGGTCGTGGACCGAGAGCGGGGCGGTGGGCTCCAGCCAGGTGCGGAACGTCTGCTCGGAGAGTTCCTGCTTGGCCCGGGCGAGGAGCCGGTCCCAGACTTCGGTGGCCGAGAGCGACATGGCGGGCGGGGTGCGGCAGGCGGGCGGGGGGTAACGCGGGGGCGAAGGTTCGAGCCGCGTGTGGACAAAGTCAACTTGACCCCGGTTGCTTGCTGGCACGTGCGCGCAAGTCGCTGCGGCATCGGCACCTACGGGTCGTGGGGCGCTTGACCGGCGCGCCGGCCCCGGCTAGCGTGCGGGTCTGCGTCGTCTGACCGCGTGAAGTTCTCTCGTGGCCGGCGCGCGTGCGCCGGGCCGGGTGAACGCCGGGACGCGCCGCGCCGGCCCTTTCCCGTCCGCTGTTCACCGCGTTCACCGCTGGAGTCCGTCCATGGGCAAGCCCACCTACCGCCCCCGCAACAAGCGCCGCGTGCGCACGCACGGCTTCCGCGCGCGCATGGCGGACAAGTGGGGGCGCGAAGTGCTGAGCCGCCGCCGCAAGAAGGGGCGCAAGCAGCTCACCGTGCGCATCCCCACCAAGTACGTCACCGGCGCCTGACCGCCGCCTGACGCCCGACCCGGCGATGCAGGACGCGAGCGGGCCGCGGACCTCGGGTCCGCGGCCCGCTTTCGTACGCGCGTTCGCGTACCCGCACGCCCGGCGCGTCACCCGCGGCGCCGAGCTGGACGCGCTGCGGGCGGGCGCCCCGGCGGGCGCTCTGGCGGGGAGCCGCCGCGTGCGCACCGCGCACCTCGACGCCCGCGTGGCGCCCGGGCCGGCGCCGTCGCGCGTGGGGATCGTCGTCCCCAAGCACAAGCACGGCAGCGTGGAGCGGAACCGCGTGAAGCGCCGGCTCCGCGAGCTGGCGCGGCTCCGGCTGCTGCCCGTGGTGCCGGCCGGCCTCGTGTGGCTCCGCGCGCGCCCCGAGGCCTACCGCGCCACCTTCGCCCAGCTCGCGGCGGACGTGGAGCGGGTGGCGCGCGCGGCCGGTGAGCTGGGCCGGACGGCCGCGCCGGGGGTAGCAGGGGCGTGATGGCGCGGCTGCTCGTCCTCTGCGTGCGCGGCTACCAGGTGGCGCTCTCGCCCATGCTGGGCGGCCAGTGCCGCTATTTTCCCACCTGTTCCGCGTACGCCATCCAGGCCATCGAGCGCCACGGCGCGCGGCGCGGGGCGTGGATGGCCGCCCGCCGCATCGGCCGCTGTCATCCCTTCCGGCCGGGCGGGTACGACCCCGTGCCGTGACTCGGCCGCGCCGGGGCGCTGACACGTCCGGCGCGGCCAATTCGTTTCAGCCTCGCATGGAAAACAACCGGCGGTTCCTGCTCGCGGTCGCGCTGAGCGCCCTGGCGCTGTTCGCGTTCCAGTTCCTCTTCCCCACGCCCAAGACGCCGGCCGCGCGCCCCTCGGCCGCGGTGGCCCCGGCCGGCCAGCCCGGCGCCCCCACCACTCCGCCGAGCACGCCGGGCGTGGCGGCGGCC
>ERZ1066118.1294-NODE-1294-length-16474-cov-11.847189_pt1 | contig 16474 bp, 16 predicted proteins | sample MGYA00382765_ERZ1066118 | MGnify/ENA primary metagenome ERZ1066118 (study PRJEB33369, sample SAMEA5778348) | biofilm metagenome | biome: Industrial cooling water; feature: Water cooling tower basin; material: Biofilm | place: United Arab Emirates | collected...
CCCATCCGCAGACGGGAAAATCGGCGCTGGAAACCGTGATGACAGTATTACACGCTGGAGGTAAATTTGGTGGTGGTGGTTACAAAGTTTCTGGCGGTTTACACGGAGTTGGGATTTCTGTTGTCAACGCGCTATCGGAATGGGTAGAAGTTACGGTTTGGCGGGATAAAAAGGTACATACCCAGCGCTACGAAAGGGGTGTACCGATGGGAGAACTGCAAACCAAGCCTTTTAAAGAAGCAAAGACTGGAACTGGAGTTAGGTTCAAACCTGACGCAGAAATTTTTACGACCGGCACGGAATTTGACTTTATCACGCTAGCTGGTCGCCTGCGAGAGTTAGCGTATCTAAATGCAGGAGTAAAAATTACCTTCACCGACCACCGTTTAGAGCTACTCAAAAGCCAAGAACCGAAAGTTGAGACTTACGAATATAAGGGTGGTATTCGCGAATACGTCAGCTACATCAACAACGATAAGCAAGCTCTACACGAAGAGATTATCTTCGTGCAAGGGGAACGCAACAACGTCCAAGTTGAAGTCGCTTTGCAGTGGTGTACGGATGCTTATACCGACAATCTGCTAGGCTTTGCCAATAACATCCGCACGGTAGACGGCGGGACGCATCTAGAGGGATTGAAAACAGTTTTGACGCGGACGCTCAACGCGATCGCCCGCAAGCGGAATAAAATCAAGGAAAACGAACCCAACCTCAGTGGCGAACACGTCCGCGAAGGATTAACTGCGGTAATTTCGGTCAAAGTTCCAGATCCAGAGTTTGAAGGGCAAACCAAAACCAAACTCGGCAATACGGAAGTGCGAGGGATTGTTGACTCGCTAGTGGGAGAAGTACTGACGGAATATCTAGAATTTCGCCCCAACGTCGCTGATTCTATTTTAGATAAAGCGATTCAAGCTTTCAAAGCTGCCGAAGCCGCACGCCACGCACGGGAGTTAGTACGACGCAAATCGGTGTTAGAGTCTTCACCCCTACCAGGAAAGCTAGCAGATTGTAGTTCTAGAGATCCTGGCGAGTCGGAAATCTTCATCGTGGAAGGCGATTCAGCAGGTGGAAGTGCCAAGCAAGGGCGCGATCGCCGCAACCAAGCTATCCTACCCTTACGCGGTAAAATTCTTAATATTGAGAAAACCGATGATGCCAAAATCTATAAGAATACCGAGATCCAGGCATTAATTACCGCTTTAGGTTTGGGCGTCAAGGGCGAAGAATTTGATGCCTCGCAACTGCGCTATCACAAAATCGTGATTATGACGGATGCTGATGTTGACGGAGCGCACATCAGAACTTTGTTGCTGACATTTTTCTATCGCTATCAGCGACAACTGATCGAGCAAGGCTTCATCTATATTGCTTGTCCGCCACTCTATAAACTCGAACGCGGACGCAATCACTACTACTGTTATAGCGATCGCGAGTTGCAGCAAAAGATTGCGGAATTCCCTGCTAACGCTAACTACACGATTCAGCGGTTCAAAGGTTTGGGTGAAATGATGCCAGACCAATTGTGGGATACCACAATGAATAATGAAACCCGTACCCTGAAGCGAGTAGAGATCGAAGATGCAGCCGAAGCCGACCGGATCTTTACCGTATTGATGGGCGATCGCGTTGCGCCTCGGCGCGAATTCATCGAAACCTATGGTTCTCGATTGAACTTGGTAGAGTTGGATATTTAGGGTATGGACGAGCAGGGGAGCAGAGGCGCACAGATGCAGGGGAGCAGAGGAGAATCTCTGACTTCTCTAGCCCCCCAACTCACAGCTGACGGTTCATACACGTTCTTCTCAACTGAGTTTGGTGAGGCGTATCACAGTCAATTTGGGGCGCGCCAGGAAGCCGAGTTGAAGTTTGTGGAGCCAACGCAGCTACGGCAAAGAGCTAGTCAACAATCGTCTTTACAGTTATTAGATGTGTGTTACGGTTTGGGTTACAATACCGCCGCTGCTTTAGCTGCAATTTGGGAAGTTAACCCCAATTGTCGTGTAGAAGTTGCGGCATTGGAGTTAGATCCCACCGTACCCCAAACCGCGATCGCCCATCGCCTCCTCGATGGCTGGTCGCCACTTCTACCCCAGTTAACACAGTTAGCCACAACCTATCGAGTTACGACAGACCGCCTGCAAGCAAAATTATTGCTAGGTGATGCCAGACAGTCAATTCAAACATTACAAGCAGCCGGTTTTCAGGCAGATGCGATTTTTCTCGACCCGTTTTCCCCGCCTACATGTCCTCAGTTGTGGACGGTGGAATTTTTAGGGTACGTGGCTCAATGTATGCATAGTAGTGGTATTTTGGCAACTTATTCCTGTGCCGCAGCAGTGCGATCTGCTTTGCAAGCAGCAGGGTTGAAAGTTGGTTCCACGTCACCTGTAGGCAGGCGATCGCCTGGTACTGTAGCAAGTTGGAATAATTCTGCCTTACCCCCGCTTTCTCAGGAAGAACGAGAGCATTTACAAACTCGTGCGGCAATACCCTATCGCGACCCCCAATTATCCGATCCAGCACCGATGATTTGCCAAAGACGAGTGCGAGAACAACAAACTAGTCCTTTAGAACCAACTTCCCGCTGGCGCAAGCGAAGAGGTAAAGACGCCGACCAGGCACGATCGACCACTGTGCCTGATAAGATCGACCTATGAAACTTCAGTAATTAGAGCCAATTGTGACTGTTAAGCCAGAGTGGTTACGGGTAAAAGCGCCGCAGTGGCAGCGCGTCGGTAAAGTTAAAGACATTTTGCGGGATTTAGCCCTCAATACCGTCTGCGAAGAAGCCTCATGTCCTAATATTGGCGAGTGTTTCAATGCAGGTACGGCAACATTTTTGATTATGGGACCAGCGTGTACCCGTGCTTGTCCTTACTGCGATATCGATTTTGAGAAAAAACCTAAACCCTTAGATTCTACAGAACCACAACGCCTCGCTGAAGCAGTCCGGCGGTTACAGCTCAATCATGTGGTGATCACTTCTGTCAACAGAGACGATTTACCAGATGGGGGTGCATCTCAGTTTGTCGGTTGCATCCAAGCTATCCGTGAGGTATCGCCACAAACTACGATCGAGGTATTAATTCCCGATTTATGTGCGAATTGGGATGCTTTGGCAACAATTTTACAGGCACAACCAGAAGTCTTAAATCACAATACAGAAACCATTCCACGCTTGTATCGGCGAGTGCGTCCCCAAGGAGACTACGATCGCTCCTTAGAATTGTTAAGGCGATCGCGTGCTTTAGCACCTTCTGTCTACACCAAATCTGGTTTGATGGTAGGACTAGGAGAAACCGATGCTGAAATTCGCAAAGTCATGCAAGATTTACGAGCTGTAGATTGCGATATCCTAACTCTAGGGCAATATCTCCAACCCAGCCAAAAGCATTTAAAAATAGATAGTTTTATTTCTCCAGAACAATTTGATGCTTGGCGGGAATACGGCGAATCCTTAGGTTTCCTACAAGTAGTCTCTTCACCCCTCACCCGTAGTTCCTACCACGCCGAACAAGTACGGGAATTGATGCAGCGTTATCCTCGCTAGTAATTGGGACAGAGAAGAGAGCTGAGGTAGGTGAGGGAGACAGAAATAGAAAGAGTTTTGTGACTGTAGGGGCGAGTTTATCAAACGATCTAGACTAGAAATCGAATTTTCCAGTAAAACTCGCCCTGAAAATGAAGTAACAAGCGAGATTTTAGATTTGTGATTAATCCAAAATCCAAGTTGCTCGTTAGCGAGCGCCAGCACTCTACCCAAAATCCAAAATCGGTAGTAATTCTCGGTGCTGGGGCTTGGGGAACGACATTAGCATCTCTAGCAGCAGCTAACGGTCATCACGTGCAAGTGCGATCGCGCCGCGATCGGGCAATTTCATCCCGCGAGATCGAACGTGCGGACGTCGTAGTATCTGCTGTCTCAATGCCAGGTGTAGCAACGGTAGTTCGAGAAATTCAGACTTTATCCCTTTTACCCACAACAATTTTTGTCACGGCGACTAAAGGTCTCGATCCTGTCACGACGCTCACCCCAGCCCAGATTTGGCAAGCTGCTTTTCCCGATCGCTCAGTAGTTGTACTGTGCGGACCTAATTTAGCTAAAGAAATTCAACAGGGATTACCAGCGGCAACTGTAGTTGGCAGTACTGATGACAATGCCGCAGTAACTGTACAAACAGTATTTTCCTCGCCGCAGTTCCGCGTTTATACCAATTCTGACCCCCTGGGCGTAGAGTTGGGGGGAACGCTAAAAAATACGATCGCGATCGCGGCGGGTGTTTGCGATGGTTTGCAGTTGGGCACAAATGCTAAAGCTGCACTCGTCACCCGTGGACTGACGGAAATTATCCGCATCGGCAATAGTTGGGGAGCAAAGACAGAAACCTTTTACGGTTTATCGGGTTTAGGCGATTTGCTGGCAACTTGTAACAGCCCTCTCAGTCGTAACTATCAAGTTGGCTATCAACTCGCCCAAGGTAAAACCCTGTCCGAAATTCTCACCCATCTAGAAGGAACGGCTGAAGGCGTGAATACGACTCAGGTACTCATGCAATGCGCTCGACAGCAAGAAATCTACATGCCAATTACGGCTGAAGTTTATCGCCTCCTGCAAGCGGAAATTACGCCTAAGCAAGCGCTGGAAGCACTCATGCTGCGCGATCTCAAATCGGAATTGTAGAAACGATGGTTCAAATCAAGCCTATGTAAATCCACACAAATTTAATAAAACTTTACGAGATCGCAGTTGATTCTCCGAAATTTCTCAGGCAAAAACTGTAGTTTACACTAGGGTGCGATCGCGTACATTTATCTCAAATAACTCCGATCCTTGAAACTCTTATTTTTCCAGTTTCTCCAGCATTTAAACAATCTGCAATTACCCGATTGCCGCATTAAGTTTCCGTAAACCTGACATCCGTAGAAGTATCAGTTCGTACTCTAATTTATCAAAAAACTTAGAGTTACTTCTGAAGTTAGTGGGTGCGATCGTCAAGTTTCCTCGTAAATCTAGCAGCAAGATGTTAGTTCGCCAAGATCGCTGGGAACAATAGCATCAGCAACAAGAAGCAACCGAGTGAAGTCTATTGTCACCTGGAGCAGTTGAGATAACCCCTATGCAAGCAATATCTTTTTACGCCGACGCAGCCTACGAACCACAAATAACAAACCAACGCTTTCGGTCAGATTACGCAGAAGATGATACCGATCTAGGCGTGGATGACCTGCTTGCTTTGGATATTGACTCTAACGATCGGGAGAGCCTACAACCTGGTGTTACCCGTCGGACTACAGACCTAGTTCGTTTATACCTGCAAGAGATTGGTCGCGTCCACCTTTTAGAAAGAGACGAAGAAGTTTCCGAAGCCCAAAAAGTGCAGCGTTATTTACGAATGCGGGCGCTGTGCGTCACTCATGCGGCGAAGGATGATTCGATTATTAAGACATACATCACCCTAATTGAAGCCCAAGAGCGACTGACTTCCGAACTAGGACACCGTCCGTCTTTGGAAAGATGGGCTGCTAGCGCTGGTATATCTGTGATGGAACTCAAGCCAGCTTTGGCAGTTGGAAAGCGCCGTTGGGCTGAAATTGCCGGAATCACAGTCGAAGAGTTAGAACGGATTCAAAATGATGGCATTCATGCCAAAGAACACATGATCAAGGCGAATTTGCGCCTAGTCGTTTCAGTTGCGAAAAAGTATCAAAATCGTGGTTTGGAACTGCTCGATCTGGTTCAAGAGGGTACTTTAGGTTTGGAAAGAGCAGTGGAAAAGTTCGACCCCACCAAAGGTTACCGCTTCAGCACTTACGCTTATTGGTGGATTCGTCAAGGTATTACCCGCGCGATCGCCACCCAAAGCCGCACTATCCGCCTTCCGGTTCACATCACCGAAAAACTGAATAAAATCAAGAAAGCTCAACGCAAACTGGCGCAAGAGAAAGGTCGCACCCCAACGATCGAAGATATTGCCCTCGAACTGGAAATGACTGCGCCTCAAGTGCGAGAAGTGTTACTTAGAGTTCCTCGTTCCGTATCTTTAGAAACAAAAGTTGGAAAGGAAAAAGATACTGAGTTAGGAGAATTACTCGAAAACGACGGTATTTCCCCTGAAGAGTTGCTCATGCGTGAAGCTCTCCATCGAGACTTGCAGCAACTCCTAGCAGATTTAACCGATCGCGAACGGGACGTAATTCTGATGCGTTTTGGTTTAGGAGACGGACACTGTTACTCTTTAGCCGAAATCGGACGCGCTTTAGACTTATCGCGAGAAAGAGTGCGCCAAATTGAATCTAAAGCATTGCAAAAGTTACGGCAACCCAAACGACGCAACCGCGTGCGGGATTACTTAGAGTCCTTGAGCTAACAATATCCGTTAACAGTATCCACAGGGTGAAGGATCGTGTTTGTGTTTTTTACAACCTAGTTAGATTCACTTTCATTCTTCATTCTTCACCTCTTCTGCCTATTTTTTAGCCAGAAGATTTTTATTGTTTGTAAACTACTACTCTCTTTTCTTAAAAATCATTCTCAATAGTTATACCTTGTTGACACTTCAAGCAATAATTGATTATACTTATCAATTATTAAGCTTGCTTAAAAAAGTGGTTATGACGGCATACTCAGCTACCTCACTTAAGGCAGAACTCAACGAGCGGGGTTGGCGACTCACGCCGCAGCGCGAAACGATCCTGCAGGTTTTTCAGGAACTTCCTAGGGGAAAACACCTAAGTGCGGAAGAGCTTTACCAACAGCTAGAAACTCAAGCAGCAGGGATCAGTCTGTCAACTATTTATCGCACCCTAAAGTTAATGGCGCGGATGGGAATTCTGCGCGAGTTAGAGTTAGGAGAGGGTCACAAACATTACGAGATCAATCAACCCTATCCTCACCACCATCACCATTTAATTTGTGTCAGGTGCAATAAAACAATCGAGTTCAAGAACGATTCCATCTTAAAAATTGGCTCTAAAACTGCTGAAAAAGAAGGCTATCATTTGCTTGATTGCCAATTAACTATCCATGCAGTTTGTCCTTCTTGTCAAAGAGCATTGTTGCCAATTTAGGATTTTGGTAGTTGGTAGTTGGTAGTTGGCAAGAGGTACTCATACAAAAGTGATTTTCACGCACCACGCACCACGCACCACGCACCACGCACCACTTTCTACTGTATTTTCTCGATATTGCCTGCTTTGATCCAACCTTCACGATCGCTGTCAGCTAAGCGAACTCTTTGCCAGTTTTTATCTGGGCTTTCTTCTAACACGATGATTTGTTGATTGTAATCCAACCCGCCGATACGCTCGGCAGCAGCACCAGGCTCAGCACGGAGACTTAAACCTTGCTCCCATGTCACCCTAGCTTTGTATGTTCCTGCTTCTAGAGTCTCGGTAGACTTGGTTTCAGGTTTAGCTTCCTTAGCTGTAGATTCTGAGTTATCGGTGCGATCGGGATTAGTTTTCTCGGGCTGTACTTGCTTGTTTGGAGTAGGTGCAGCTTTTGATTTTTGCGTAACTTCGTTAGCAAAAGTCGGTTTAGGGGGGTGAGTCGTCACTCTGTACATGAAGTACAAAGCAACTGCAGCGCTACCACCAATCAGAATCACGATCGCTAAACTAACACCTAGGACAAATTTAGCTACTCCTGCCAAAGTCATTGCTATACTCTACCGTTGTCCTACGATCGCTACAGCAAGAATAGTAGCACAATCATCTGAATGCAGTAGATTTTTTAATTATTGGTCATTCGTCATTAGTCATGCGTCACTGTTTCCTCAGCTCCCTCAGCTTTCCCCTATTCCCCGTTCCCTCTCTACTGCAATTGCCGCTGAATCCGACTGCTTAAACTACTATGTTTGGAGGCAAGACGAGCTTTCCCAGCTGCCGCCCAATCTTGAAGGAATTGAATTTGTTCTTGGGCAGTACGGGCAAGGGGGATGATTTGACTTGCTGCCTCTAAAATGTCGTCAGTAGTAAAATCGCGGTTTTGACTGAAACCGATGTGCATGGCTTCTACGATTGTCTGTTCGATTTCCGCTCCAGAAAAATCGGGAGTCTCGTAAGCAAGGCGATCGAGATCGTAACTTTTGAGATTGTGCGATCGCAGGCGAGATAGATGAACGGTGAAAATTGCTTTGCGTTCTTCCTGAATCGGTAGGCCGACAAAAAAGATTTCGTCGAATCTGCCTTTACGCAACATCTCGGGTGGTAAAGCTTGAATATCATTCGCAGTGGCGACGACAAACACGGGAGAAGTTTTCTCCGCTAACCAGGTAATAAAAGTCCCGAAGACGCGGCTAGTCGTACCAGCATCGCCTTTCGCTCCCAATCCTGCAAAAGCTTTATCGATCTCATCTACCCAAAGAATACAGGGAGACAGGGCTTCTGCCACCTGGATCATTTGTCGGGTGCGAGATTCCGATTCTCCTACCAAACCGCCAAACAATCGCCCTACATCTAAGCGTAACAAGGGTAAGTGCCAGTGATGGGCGATCGCCTTAGCTGTTAGCGATTTACCCGTTCCCTGAATTCCCACTAACATGAGTCCGCGTGGATGGGGTAAACCGTATGCCCTAGCGCGTTCGCTAAATGCCCCACCCCGACGTAACAACCAATCTTTGAGATTGTCTAAACCGCCAATATCCGAAATTTTTTCAGTGGCAGGGTAAAAGTCGAGAATTTGAGTTTGGCGAATGGTCTGGCGCTTTTCTTCCAACACCAATTCTACATCTTCCGGCTGAATCTCCCCGTGAGAGGCGATCGCTCTTGCTAGTACCCGCCGAATTCGTTCAATTGACAGCCCTTGGCATGAACGAACCAGTTCATCTACAGTTTTAGCTTCCAAAGATTGCCCCGTAGCTGCGAGGAGGCGTTCTACCTCCAACTTAATTTCAGTGGCAACGGGTAGGGGAAATTCTAAAATTGTTAAAACTTCGCCCAATTCTTCCGTGGTAGCTATTCGGGGCGACAGCAAGACGATATTTTTCGGCTGCGATTTGAGTACTCGCGCTAAGTTGCGGAGTTTGCGCGACACGGAAACATCTTCTAAGAAGCGATGAAAATCTCGCAAAATAAAAACTGCCGGAGCTGAGGCTGGCAGTTTCTCGACAAATTCTAGAGCTTGTAAAGGATTGCGGCGACCGAAACCAGCATCGTTGGGATTACCTTGGTAGCCATCGACAAAATCCCAAGTATATACGGCGCGATTCCCCTGAATGCGAGCTTCTTCTCGAATAGCTACTTCCGCTCGTTCTTCCTCATAGGTAGGAATATACACGATCGGATAGCGGGCGCGTAGCAACAGTGCAAACTCTTCGCGAAAGCTCATATGAGTGGTGCGTGTTTTTTAATTGCGAATTGCGAATTGCGAATTCCGGCTTGTGACTTCTCCCTTGTCTCATAATCCTACAAAACTCTTGTCCCTAATTAGACAGATGATTTTTCAGGAACTCTAAAGATGCCCAACGGCGATCGCTCGCTCGTTCTGAAGATTCTTCTGACTGCGACGACAGTTGAATACCTTGACACAAATTATCGCATAGTTGACGCTGAGGTATGGTCAAACACAATTGCTGGTACAGCCACTCACTAGGGTCGAAATGACCTGTGGGCTGTAAAGTTTCGACCAAATCTTCAAATGCGACTTCCAACTCGATCGCGGTTTCTTCTTTACCTGCTTCTGGATCTAGCCAAATAATTTCCGAAGTTTCCACTTTCAGGCGATGGTTGTACTGTTGCAAACAGCGATGGCAAGTTAAGGTGACGATTGTTTCTACCTGAGCGGAAACCTCTAGGTAGTTGCCACCGTGCTGCACGCGCACCTGACCGCGCACCGGAGTTAGGGTTTCTAAATCGGGTAAGCACTCATCAACCTCGATTACTCTAGTTTTTTGCGGTGCTGTTGTCAGATGAGGGATGTAAATTGCCTCCATAGGGCTTGCCAGGTTATAAATCAAACAGGTTATAAATCAAATAATTCCGCATCCGTCTGATTCCAGTCTAGCCATTGCCGATCGCGCGAATCACCAAGTGACGGTGCGGCTCTTTGCCGCGACTGAAACTTTCTAGATCGGGAAAATCCTTCAAAAAAGTATGAATTTGCCTTCTTTCAGCAGATGAAAGAGATTTAATTTCCACCTCTTGTCCCGTGGTTCGGACTTGTTCCATGGCTGAAGTAGCGATCGCTTGAATTTCTGCTTGTCGCCGCAAGCGATAGCCATCCAGCTCAATTATATAAGCTGCTTGCCGTTCCTGAGGTTGGTTTAAATTCAGGGTAGCATTAGCAAGATACTGAATGGCATCTAAGACTGTTCCTTCCACACCAATCAAAGCTTTTACTTGTTCTGGCGGTAAATTAGTCTGCTCGATTGTCAGCCAATAGCTATCATGTTCTTCTGAGTCGCTGTTTGCTGTTTTCGGAGTCTGCAATTTGGCTGTAACTTGAGTAGAGACTCCTGACAGTTGCAGTAGTTGCTCTAGCCACTGCTGACCCCGTTGCCCGATCTGCTCGTCACTCATGATTTAGCCTGAAGGTTTCTCTTTTTTCTTGCGCCCTGGTTCAAAGGGCAGCGACTGGCGACCTGTATCTTCTCCTGCTTTAGTCTCTGCTGCTTCAACCAGCTTTTGTAAGTTCTCTGGCAGAGGTTCGCGGGAGACAATATATGTCTGAAGTGTTTGGAATATATTTGCAATCAGCATGTACATCAGTACACCAGCAGGCAGCGGGAAGAACAAAAACATCCCTGAGAATATAATTGGGGTGATCTTGTTGACTGTATCTTGTTGGGGATTGTTAGAAGTAGAGCCTTGACCGGACAAAACTTGGTTGAGATAGAGACTTAGACCAAAACCAATCACCATTGCCACAATATCCCAATGGATGGTTCCGTCTTCATCAAAAGCACCGACTCTGCCTAGGGCGTCAATAAACAAAAAGCCCTTGTTAGCTGCTAGTCCAGGGATAGTTGCCTGAATTGTCACATCACCTGGTTGGAGGGCTTCGATATTGCCGTTTTCATCGATTTTTACCCTTTCTTCCCCTTTGGTAACTTTCCATTTGGGGATGAGATTGGTATCGGGATACTCTGCTGCTAGAGCTGAGAAAGGCTTGCCCTCTGGAGTTTGAAAATCAATCTTGGTTCTATCCCCTACAGCCAATTTATTTCCACCAGGCAAGATCGCCGCAACGCGCGCGTGAACGCCATCGGTAATATAAATATTTTGTGGCGCAGTGGTAAAAGCCTGCGGTTGAATGCGTTCGATTTGCTCTTGGGGAAAGACTTGCAGGTTGACGTTGTAGTTGATGTCTGAAAATGGCGATCCCCGCAAAGTCGCGAATAGGGCGAACAGTACGGGCATTTGTAGCAAGACTGGCAAACACCCAGCTAATGGATTGCCAAATTCTTTGTAAACAGCGCCCATTTCTTCCTGCATTTTGGCAGGATTGTCTTTATAACGCTCTTGAATTTCTTTGACGCGCTTTTGCATCAAAGGTTGAGTGACTCGCGTGCGGCGCATCGTCCGAATCGATCCGGCACTCAGCGGATAGAGGGCAAAGCGAATCACCAGTGTCAAGGCTACGATCGCCAACCCGTAGCTCGGCAAGATCCCGTAGAAAAAATCCAGGATCGGCAACATGACGTTGTTGGAAAGAAACCCTATACCAAAATCCATTATCTTGAAGTCAACCTGAAATAATTTGTCATTCGTCTGAATCTAATCTATCCGATTTTAGGCATCAGTCATTTGTCATCGGTCATTTGCAAACCAATGACAAGCGATCGATAACTAACACCAGAGAACTACTAATTGCTTACATAATATTCTCAAGTTGTAGTTTTGGTTTTGACTTGAGGATTTTTTTCTGCTGCCTTTTCGCTGATGTAGTCGTATAGCTCGCGGAATTTAGGTACTGACCGCATTTCCAAACGGCTACCGTTTCTCAGAGTGAGTACCATATCGCCCCACAAACCGAATCCGCGCGGTACTTTCACAATTTTGACAATTTCAGCATAAATGATATCGGTGCGATCGCGCCCCATCCAACCGCCTGTAACAGAAATACGGCGATTTGTGATTCGGTAGCGCAACCACAATGCCCGTACAATTGCTCCAACTGTCAAGGGGATACCAATCAGCGTCAGTCCGATGAGCAAATTAATAATTAGATCCCCAATGTGAGGACCACCTTCGTAGTAAACTTCTTCACGAATTCCCATTAAGCACCTCGGCTGCTACCAATAACTGCTCTAATTCTTGCAGAAATTGTTTGGTTGCGCACTCCTGTCGCGCTGCTGGTGGTTGAACGACAACCACCAGTAACCATCCAGGTGATATGCGGGGCAATATGCAGCGAAAGGCAGCCCGCAGTTGTCGTTTAATTCGATTGCGAACGACTGCTTTTTTACTCACTTTTGTACTAATGGAAATACCAATACGTGTAGGCATGACACCTACTTTGCTTGACGCTGTAGCTAGCTTACCGTTTGCTACTGAAGTTGTGGTCTTTTCTATTCGCAAAGCTCTCAAAGTCATGCGATCGCCGTAGCGCCGAATTCCCGAGCGAAATACGGCGCGAAAGTCTTCTCTGCTTGAGAGCCGATTTACTTTTGGCAAACCCACACGCGCAAAGGTTGAATCACCCGTTAGTCAGTTATCAGGTATCAGCGGTTAGTTATTTCTATCGCGTACTTTATACGGTTAGACGATGACGACCTTTTCTTCTGCGCGCTTTAATCACGTTTTGTCCGTCAGGAGTACGCATCCGAGCGCGAAACCCAGATGTTCTCTTTCTTTTGCGGTTAGTACCTTCTAGCGTGCGTTTCATAAATCTGCTCTCTCAGTTGTCGGAATTTTTAGCTAAAAAAGTCACGATCTGCAATTTTAGCACGACCGAGCGAATAGCGAGCAGTAAGTAGTAAAAATACTCTCGATCGCTGCTCGCTAGTCGCCAGTCACCGATCGCCGATTAACTGATACTAACGATCCACGTTCCCAGGTAACGCAGTAGCGGTACGTCTCCAGGTGTCTGAATCTGACAGTTAAAGTAGAAAGTGCCGCCAGAGCTGGGATTTTTCACGTTCGAGAAGACTAATTCCACCCTGCTACCAGCTGGAACGGGTTCTTGAGGGTAAATATCTACTTTATGGTTTTCCTTATCCCAAACAACTTCTTGTAAAGGCACTTTTTCACCCTTAATCCGTACTTCAATTTTATCAGTGTCAAATTTACCCTTGAAATAATCTGGATACGAAATCGAAAACTGAGATACTGCCAAGTTTAGCTTTTTCTGTGGAATTCTGAACCGATAGCGATCCCAGCCACTAGTTTGTCCGCCAAAGTCTAATTTGTAGGGGAGTTGATTTTCGCGCTTGACGCCACTCCATAAAGTAAATCCCGGTAAACCACTCTGAGCTGTAGCCACAATGGGTAAACCAGTTAGGATGAAACCAGAAACAGCGATCGAGGCAAGTAGGCGACGCATAAAAGCTCCTTCGGACAACAATTGTAATGAGCCGCACTCCTCACAACAAGAATAGTGCGTTACTAAGTCTAATTTACTAGAACTCGCTCGATCTCCGCAGACGCTATGTGTCAGTTATAAGTTGCCAGGTAGCGGTTATTAGTGTCCGGTGACCAGTTAACAGTGACCAGTTATCAGCGACCTCTTTTCACGCACCACGACGCGGCTCGATCGCGCCTTCGATCTGCGCCACCGCTCGCTCCACCACGCACCACGAATCGACTCACGACTCACTTAATTACAAATTACAAATTACAAATTACGAAATATAAACTTTTTGTTATAAAAATTGAATTCTTGAGTCGCGCAATTGATAGTTGTCTACGCTACAGTCATCAAGATACCTATTGAGCAAAGTTTTATTTAATAGCTTTATTTTCGTCCTGGACAAAATCTGGACAAAATATAGACTAAATCGATCGCTATTAATCAGTTGCAAAAGTTTGCATTTTTTTGCAAACAATCGCCAATGCTTAAGAAAAAAGATTACAGCAGGCATACCAGTAGAGGTAAACATTCACTTCTGGCTGGCAATTCATAAAAGAAGTTGAAGAGGCAGATTTAGACTTTGAAGTGCAACATAAGATCGAACAATTGTAAGGAGCAAGCGGAGATAGCTACATTTTTTCTATTGCTATGATGCCAAAAATAGATTGCAATTGATACAAAGAGGAGTAGGGAGATTAAGTATTACCCGATCGCAAAAAAATGCCGACAAAGCAAAGATTTGCGATCGCGCGAGCGGAAGAATTTAGCAGTTGTGTTAACGGAGAAGTCATGAAAATAGCGGTGGCAAAAGAAATTGAAGTTGGAGAGCGTCGGGTCGCTCTAGTACCAGATGTCGTTGCCCGATTGGTAAAACAAAGTGTAGAGGTATGGGTAGAAGCGGGAGCTGGCGATCGCGCTTTCTTCTCGGATGCAGCCTACGAAGCCGCAGGAGCCAAAATAATTAACGATCCCGGGTATCTGTGGTACGAAGCAGACGTGCTGCTGAAGGTAGGAGTGCCTCAAGAACGAGAAGATGGGCGATCGGAAGTGGAAATGTTGCGGGAGGGAGCTGTTTTAATTAGTTTTCTCAATCCTTTGGGACAACCAGCGATCGCCAAGCGGCTAGCAGAACGGCGAATTTCAGCCTTTAGCATGGAGATGATTCCCCGCACGACTAGAGCGCAGAGCATGGATGCTTTGTCTTCTCAAGCCTCGATCGCGGGTTACAAAGCAGTACTGATTGGTGCGGCAGCTTTGCCAAAATACTTCCCCATGTTGACCACAGCTGCAGGGACAATTCCTCCAGCCAAAGTATTCGTGATTGGTGCGGGAGTCGCCGGATTACAGGCGATCGCCACTGCAAGACGACTGGGAGCAGTTGTAGAAGCTTTTGATATTCGTCCAGCGGTGAAAGAAGAAGTCCAAAGCTTGGGAGCCAAGTTTGTTGAAGTGCAGTTAGAAGAAGAAACTGTAGCCGCTGGCGGCTATGCGAAGGAAGTTTCTGAAACAGCAAAACAGCGCACCCAACAAGCGATCGCAGAACACGTCAAGCTATCAGACGTAGTTATTACCACCGCACAAGTCCCTGGTAGAAAAGCACCGATCCTCGTGACAGAAGAAATGGTAGCGCAGATGAAGCCAGGTTCGGTACTTGTCGATTTAGCCGCAGAACAAGGCGGAAACTGTGCCTGCACGGAGCCAGGAAAAGACGTACAGCGCAACGGTGTCACTATCATCGGCACGATCGATCTCCCCTCATCCGTACCCATCCACGCCAGCCAGTTGTATGCCAAAAACCTGCTGTCACTGGTGCAGTTGATGATTAACAAGGAAGATAAAAGCCTTCAGCTCAACTTTGAAGACGACATCATCGATGCAGCCTGTATTACCCACGCTGGAGAAATTCGCAACTCGCGGGTAAAGGAAGCCTTGGCAACTCTAGTGGGAATTGGTAATGGGTAAGGCAAAAGTCAAAACATGACGACTCTCGACTCCCGACTCCCGACTACCAAAAGGAGATTTAATCAATGACAGAAGCATTAATCGCAGCTTTATTCGTGTTTGTTTTGGCATCATTTGCGGGATTTGAGGTAATTAATAAAGTCCCGCCGACGCTGCACACGCCTTTGATGTCTGGTTCTAACGCAATTTCAGGGATTGCAGTCATCGGTGCTTTGCTGGTCTCTGGTCCTAAAGAATCAAATTTATCAGTGATTTTAGGTTTGATTGCTGTAATTTTAGCCACGATTAACGTTGTCGGTGGTTTTTTAGTCACCGATCGCATGTTGCAAATGTTTAAGAAAAAAGAGGTGAAAGCGTGAGCGATTTTCTGCCAACTGGGATACAGCTAACTTATTTAGTCGCTGCCTCTTTATTTATTATCGGTTTGAAAAAGCTGAGTTCGCCTGCAACAGCGCGTAACGGTAATCTGCTGGCGGCAGTAGGGATGTTACTAGCGATCGTGGCAACGCTGCTAGATCGGCAAGTGTTGAATTACCAAATGATTTTAGTAGCTTTGGCGATCGGTTCGGCATTGGGTGCGATCGCGGCTTACAAAGTCCAAATGACCGAAATGCCTCAAATGGTAGGCTTGCTCAACGGTTTGGGTGGTGCTGCTTCTGCTTTAGTGGCAGTTGCCGAGTTTTGGCGACTGTTGGGAACTGCGGAAACAGTGCCGCTCGATGCCAATATCTCTATGCTGCTAGATGTCTTTATCGGTGGCATCACCTTTACGGGTAGTATGCTGGCTTTTGCCAAACTGCAAGGACTGATTAGCGGTTCCCCGATTACATTTCCCTTGCAGCAACCAATCAACGCTCTGCTGCTAATTAGTTACATCGCAGGTAGTGGCTTTTTGTTGGTCGATCCGACTAACTTACCCGTGTTTTTGGGACTAGTCGCTGTTTCCCTGGTTCTAGGGGTCATGTTCGTCATCCCCATCGGTGGTGGCGATATGCCTGT
>ERZ1066118.1296-NODE-1296-length-16469-cov-21.972036_pt1 | contig 16469 bp, 14 predicted proteins | sample MGYA00382765_ERZ1066118 | MGnify/ENA primary metagenome ERZ1066118 (study PRJEB33369, sample SAMEA5778348) | biofilm metagenome | biome: Industrial cooling water; feature: Water cooling tower basin; material: Biofilm | place: United Arab Emirates | collected...
CAGCATCGGGGCGCCGCGGAGCCGCAAGAACCGATTCACCAGACAGAGCCTAGTGCGGCGGCGGCGCGCTCCTCGGCCAGCGCGCGCTCGGTCAGCTGGAGCACCTCGGCCTCCACCGCCGTCCAGCGCTCCCGGATCGGCTGCTCGACGGCTGGCCGGATGAGTCGCTCGATGTATTCTGGCGGGGTGTACGAGGCCCCCAAGCGGCGGCGCTCCTTCGGGTCGAGCGCGCGCGTCAGCAGCGTGCCGAAGATGGCGGGCTCCACGTCACCCCAGTACTGCGCGGCGGCCGCGTCGAGGAGCTCGAGCTCGCGCCGCGTGAGTGGGAGCGCCTTCGCGTCCTGAAAGAAGTGGCCGTTGAACCGCAGGACCTTCATGCGCCCGACGCGCCCGCCGTCGTTCATCAAGCGCCACAGCGCCTCGACGGCTTGGGAGAACTCCTCGGGCGACCCGTTCAGGCCCGCCTCGCGGACCGTGGCACGGAACTCGTCCTTCGGCAGTAACCCGATGTCCTCGGCGAAGCAGCTGAACACCACGCGCATCAGAAACTGTGCGACGACGCCCTGCTCGTGGCCGCGCGCCTCGAGGGCGGCGGCGAGGTCGGCCAACCGGCCGGCGATCTCCTTGGTAACGCGCTGCGCGACCTGGCGGCGGTCCTGCGCCGCTGGATTCTGCCACACATCGCGCAGGAACTCGATGTCGGCCGGGCGCTCATGCAACGTGGCCAGGTCCATCCGCCGCCCGGCCTCGAACCCGCCGAACGACCCGGCCCACCGGTCCCACACGATGAGGGTTTTCGCCACGTCGAGCACCATCAGGTATGGTGGCGGCGCCGCGCCGGGCACGTGCGCGGCGTAGTTCCGTACCTGCCCATACGCTCGGCGCAGCAACGCGTCGTTCGACGCCCTTACCACGCGGGCGCGCTCGACGTCCTTCCCCTCGAGCGCGAAGTGCCCGGCCTTCCAGCAGTCGATGAAGTTCGACGCCTCCCGCCCGTCGAGCGAGATCGCGTCCACGGTGAGCTCGAACTCGTACCCGGAGCCCCTGTGTCCCGGTCGGGGCACGAGGAGGGCTTCGCAGAGTTCGACAAGGTAGAGCTGCAGGTTGGCCCTCTCGCCGGCGCGGGCGCCGGCCCAGCGCTCGGCCAGGGCCCGCAGGTTGGACGCGATCTCGGACATGGTGATGCGGCAGGGAGCAGGCGCGTCGGGCGGGCGCCCGCGCCCCAACGTTAGCGGGGCGCTCGCGCCCGTGGGGGTTCGGCGGGGGCTCTAACGCGGCCGCCGGCCGAGCACGCGCACGACCCTGGCATCCCGGGGCGTGTCCCCGACGTACCACCGCTCTGCGCAATCGGGGAACCGCTCCAGCATGGGCCGCCCACCGAGGTCCGCGGGCGGCCCATGCTGGGGCACCTCAGGCGAGCGCGGTGACGTCGGTGACGCGCACGCACCGGGGGTTCACCACGACGGTTTCGTCTCGCTTGAGGTAGGCGAGCACGTCTGCCGCCCGCGCGACGCCGGTCAGGAGCGTCGGCCGACCGGGGTACAGCCCAGCGTACTCACGGGCGACCTCGGGGTCGCGCGTCCACGAGGGCCCGACGTGATTGGGCGCGCTCGCACCGCGGTACACAACGATGTCGCCCGCCATCCAAGTGGGCCGCACCGTGGTGACGTGCTCGCTCTCGTCGTCAGCGTGGGCGGCGAACCCCGTGCGACTGAGCAGACGCAGTCCTTCGGAGGCGACGGGGTGCACGAAATACAACGTCGACCAGGTGAAGAGGACGCCGGCGGCGAGCTGGTCGCGCGTCAGCCGCCCAGCGTCGGCCGCGATCTTCAGCAGCGAGAACCGGTACGGGCGCTCGACGTGGCAGAGCGCACCCGCCGCATTCCCGGCGTCGAGCTCCTCCTCGCACAGGCGGAAGCGGCGGTGCGCGTCCTGGCCGACGACCTCCGGCGTCACGAGTGGCACCTGGAACCCCCAGGGGGACCGCAGCCACACCAAGCCGTCCCTGCCCGGCTCGACGAAGCGCCGGATGATGGGGCTCACGAGCCGACGGGCGGTTTCGATTTGGGCGACCGGCCAGGGCCCCGCAGAGACCAGGCAGTGGCGGGAGAGGTCCAACGGGGCACCCATGAACTCGGCGGGGCGCATCGGCAGGCCATCGTCCACCTGGCCGTCGGACGGGATGACGGCGCCGGACGAGGGGGAGGGCATGAGGTGGGGAGACATCGAGGCGGACGTTGGGAAGGAGTGAAGGGATGCAAGCCTGCCGATCTGGGTCGTGCGGTGCGGCGCGTCCGCCCCCGAGGCGGTGGATGGCCGCAAGTGCGACCCGATCAGCGAGCCGGCTGAGCCCGAGCGCCCGTCGAGGCCTCGGCCGCCCGGCGGCTGTGGCTCGAGTCTAGGTGTGCTGCTCCGCTAGCCCGACCGCGGCCTTTGGGCCCCGGTCTGCCTCTCGTAAGGACAGCGGGGATGCTCGACGGAAGCCCCGGGCACGCGCGATTGGCCCAGAGCGTCTGCTGAGGCGCCCAACCCGATGACCGTGCCCAGCCTCACCGCCCCCCGGGGGTCGAGGGCGGCCCCCGGGGGGCCGGGGGGAGGGTCAACCCGCGCGCCACCCGGCGCGTCTCGCCGCGCCACCCAGGCAGGCGGCGAGTCGACCCTCGGCCCCACGGACCGTGCACACCCAGCCCAGCTCCCCCGCCGTCCCCGCCGTCCTCGTCCGCCCCGACACGACCCCGCCGCTGCTCCCCCTGCTGGCCGACGCGCGCTCGGCCGACCCGCGCCGCGGGCCCGTCGCCCTGGCCGCCCTGCTCGCGCTGACCGCCCCGCAGCTGGCGCGCATCATCACCCTCTGGATGGCCGGCACGCTCGACACCCCGCCGGGCGGCCGCGACCTGCTCATGACCGAGGTGCAGTTGCACCTCGTCACGCTGCTCGAGACCTGCGAGGTCGAGAGCGAGAGCGCCTTCCGGGCCTGGATCTCGGTGAACGCCATCGCCTGGCTCGTCCGGCACGCCGGGCGCGCCCGCGGCGCCGCCCAGCGCGCCGCCCTGCTCCGGGCCGCTTCGTGAGCGCCGCCCTGCAGTCGACCACCCTGGCGCCCGCGCACGCGGGCGCCACCGGAGCGAGCCCGGCGCGCCTCGAGGGCTCGCCGGTGGCCGGGCCGGCGGTCGCGATCAGCGCGGCCGGCGACTGGCGCCGCATCCCGCTCACCCTCACCCGCGTCGGAGCCGTCGCCCACGGGGCGGCGTGCGTGCGGCGCCTCACGCAGCGCACCACGCGCGGCGACAAGCCCTACCTCGATGTCGAGGTGGCCCACCGGGAGGGCGCGACGACGCTCCGCGTCTGGTCGGACCAGATGCCGGCGTGGGCCGGCGTGCGCGACGGCACGGCCGTCCACCTCGGCCTCGAGTGCCGGGCCGGGTGGCGGCCGGGGACGCTCGAGTGGACCGTGACCACTGTCCGCCGTCTACCTGACGACCACCCCGTGCGGCGCGACCTGCTCCCGGCCTGCCCGGTGCCGGCGGCGGATCTCTACGCGCGGTGGGACGCGCTCGTCGCGCGCCTGTCGCCCGAGGCCGAGGTGCTGCTCCACGTCGTCCTCGACCACATCGGCGAGCAGCGCTACCGCGGGGCGCCCGCCGCCGAGCGCATGCACCACGCGGTCGCGCCGCTTGGTTTGATGTGGCACAGCCTGGATGTCGCGGAGGGCGCGCTCGCCCTCGCGGCGGTTGTACCTAACATCGAGCCGCCGCTCTGCACCGACGCGATCATCCTGGGCGGGCTGCTGCACGACGTCGGCAAGGTGGCCGAGTACGAGGTCGTGCCGGGCGTGGGCATCCGGCGCTCGCTGACGGGGTGGGCGCGGTACCACACAGCGTTAGGCGCGGAGTTCATCGGCGTGGCGTGCGCGCTCCACGCGCACCACCTGCGCGAGGCGCGCGTGCCCCGGCAGATGATCGAGCACCTCAAGCACATCGCGGAGTCGCACCACGGCGACAACCGGGACCACGGGAGCCCGACGCCGCCCCGTTCGCGCGAGGCGTGGCTCGTCCACGCGGCCGACCTGGCGTCGGCGCGCGTGCGCCAGCTCACCGACGACGCGCTCGCGGCGGACGCGCCGGACACGGATGGCTGGCACGTGGCGCGCGACGGGCGCCGCGCGCCCGTGCTGTGCGCACTGCCGTCCCGCACGCCGCCCCCGGCCCCCGGCCCGACCGTCGTCGCCTCGCCGGCCGACGCGGGGCACGACAGCAACGCCGCCCCTCCGCCGCGGCCCGACGCGCTGGACGGGCTCGCTGCACTCAGCCGCGGCGAGGGCGTCGCGCTGGTGCTGGTCGGCGACGAGCCGCGTGAGCGTCGCGGTGACCGGTCGGCGTGACGCTCGGTGCGTCGGGCGCGCCGGCCCCCCGCCGGCGCGCCCCGCCGTCGGACGCGCCCGGACCCGGGCCGACCGCGCTACGGCTCACCGCGCGGAGCCAGGTCGTCATCCTGCAACCGCGCGACGTGGCCGCGGTGGTCGTCGCCATCGGCCACCTGCTTCGCGCCCCGCCGTCGGGCGCCGACGACATCGACGCAACGGAGGTCAGCGCGGTCCCGCGCGGCTCGCCGGCCCCGCCGATTGGCCGCTCGGAGCGGGCACGGCTGCGCGGTCTCGCCCACACGCTCTATCGGGGGCTGGCCCTGGCGGAGCGTCGGTGGGTGCGTGAGCGCCTCGCGGCCGACGAAGACGCTTGAACAGCAGCACAGGGGCGCAGCCGCACAACTGTGCGGCTGCGCCCCTGTGCGGTGGTGCGCGGATGGTGGTTGGGCGGGTATCGGCGAAGTCACTGGACGTGGCTCCGGCACGCCGCTCCCCATACTGCGCCGGGGAGCGGCGCTCACGCGCTTGGCACTCCCGCTAGCTACCCGGCGCGAGGGCGACCATGACGCGCGAGCCGGGCACGGTTGATCAGTTCCGGCGGGGACTGCACGCTTTCACCGGCCTGAGCTAGCACAGGCGGCCGGGAGCTGGGATGCCGCGTCCTCGCGCCCCGCGTTCACGTCGTCTCGGCCCCGACGACGTCCTCCTCGTCCTCCCCGGCCACAGCACCGCTGCCCGCGTCCGAGGTGGCCGGGGACACCTCGGACGGCACAGCTGGGGACACGGCGTCGAGTCGGCGCACGTACGCGGGGATGAGGGCAGGCCAGTTCGGTGCCGGGGCGTCAGCGACATCGGCCTCGCCCGCCACGGCCACGTTGGCTGCCGCTTGGCGGACCAGCGTCTCGATCCACGAGAGCGGGACCAGACGCCCGAGCGACCGGCGGACCTCAGCGAAGTCGCGCTCGAAGCTGGTGCTGCGGTCCGACCAGGCGGCTACGCAGCACAAGACGTCGGACAAGCGCCACGGCGCGCGGCCGACGAGGGCCCGCAGATACGTCTCGAGCGGGGGGTACGGTGCGTCGAGAGCCGCCTCGCCCGCCGCGTCCGCGAGCCGGCGGTAATCCCACACGGCCCCAGCACCCCCCTTCGACGTGAGCGCGTCGAACACGTCTGGCGTGTTGGCGAAGAACGCCGCCGCCCGCCGGAGCCCGGCCTCGGCCACCCGGCGGCGACCATCCTTGACGCCGTCGAAGAGGGGCGCGTGGTCGGGCAGGTGCGCGCGCCGCTCGGCGTAGTCAGCCGCTGCAACCGGGTCGAGAACGTCTACGAGCGCCAGCACCGTGGCGAGCGCCGTCTCTCCGTCGTCGGGCTGTGCCCCACCCCCCGCCCTGAGCACCCGGGCCACGTCGTTGACGTCTCCATCGGACCCGACGACGTAGTTGTGGCGCGCGAGCACGTCGACCACGTCGTCCGCCCACCGCACGACGCGCTCGGCCGGGACCAAGGCGGCGTGCTGCGCTAGCGTGGGCAGGCGCCGAGCGACCGCGCGCGCCACGTCGCGGGGCATCCCGGCCGCACGGTCACCGATCTGGTCGAACAGCGAATCCCGCGTCGCGTCATCAAGGCCGCCGGCGAGCGCGTCGAGTGCACCCACCCAGCGCGGCGCGCCGCCGGCAGCCGTGGGCTCGTCGGGGACGTCCAGGTCGGCTGCGTTTGGGGCGTGAGCACCGGGGATCCGCAGCTCGGCGCCCGGAGTCCTCCCGGCCAGCAACACGAACGCCGCGTCGACCAGGCGCGTGGGCGCCTGATGCGGGGGAGGGGTCAGGCGAAAGTACGTGTCGAACCGCTCCGGGGAGCGCAGGCGGTTGGCGTCCCGGTCGGCCCGGCGCGCGCGGTACTCGTCGTCCCGCTGCAGATCCGAGGGCGTGCCGGCTCTCGGGAACAGCTGGCGTAGGATGCCGAGTGTCGCGGCCGACGCGGCGGGAGCCGGCCCTTCGATGGTCGGCGCGGCCCCGGCTCGATCTGGTGCCACCTGGCCGGCAGCCGGTGGCCCTCCGCCTGCGGCCCCGCCCCTGATATTGGCGGTGTAGGTCCCGTCCGCCCGCGCGATGGCGGCGAGGCGTGCCTCGCGCGCGGCCTGGGCGGCTTCCGCCGACGGCTGGTTGCGCCCAAACCCGCGTAGCACGTCGCTCTCCTCCCTGAGCAGGAAGCGGCGATTGATCCGCACCGCGTCGTAGGCGCGCGGCGCGGTAACCTGCAGGGCGCAGAGGAGCAAGAGATCCGCCGCGTGGAACGGCGGGGCGGGCTCGCCGGTGAGCGCGGCGAAGCGGTACGCGTTCAGGATCCGCGTGACGTCCCGCGGGGTGCGAAGCGCCGCGCGGAGTGCTCGCTCGAACCCGCCCTGCGTGGTCAGGTGCTCGTAGTAGAACGCGTCCCACGACACGTCGAGTGGGTCGGTCGCCAGGCCCGCTTCGGCTGCCACAACCCGGGCCTGATCAACGAGCAAGCGGGAGAGCTGGCGGGGCTCAAGCGGCGGCAGCGTCACCGCGACCTGCACGATCTTGTCGAGGTACTCGCGCCCGAACCGCGCCGACACGCGCTTTGCGAGCAGATCTTCGACGTGATCGCGGTCCATGGCGATCACGTACGACACGTTCGGCAGGTCGGCGGCGAGCTTCACGAGCTTGAGCAGCGCCAAGACCTCGTCGGCGCCGGCCTCGCGGTCGAGGTCGTCGATGGTCATGACCAGCCGGATGGGGCGCCCCCGCGTGGCGAGGCCGCGCAGCACGGCGGCGGCCTTGTCCCGCCGGCGCCGGAACCGGGCCTCATCCCGGTCGCGGGGAGCATCCGCGAGCAGATCGGCGCCGCCGCGCGCCCCGCCCTGCAGCGCGTCTGCCACGAGGCCGGCGAGCTGCTGGCCGGGCTCCCCGGCGAAGAGACGGGCGCCCAGCTTCACAGTGGGGCCGACGAACTCGCCGACGGCCTTGATGGCCCGCCGAGCCTTGTCGCGCTGCTTCTCGGGGCCGACCGCCAACCCGCCAACCGCGCCGGCGAGCGTGTCGAAAAACGCCGGCAGGAGCGTCTCGACGCTCGAGTACAGCCATGGCGTGAAGCGCGCGACGGCGGCGTACGGCGTGCGCCGGGCAGCGTCGCCCTCGTACGACTGGGTCTCGACGAGCGCCTCCTCGAGGAACTGCAGCGCCGAGGTCTTGCCGTACCCCCAGGGGCCGTACAACGCCACCACGAGGCTGCCGTCGGCCGGCGCATGCAGCAGCGGCCCGACAAGCCGTCGGGCGAACGGGGCGACGTCGAGCCGGTCCTCAGCCGCGGAGCGCGCCGCGCGGTCAGTGTGGAGCGTGAGGGCGGGGGGCGACGCAGTTGGCATGCGAACGGGGAGGGCGAGACGGTGCGCGCGGGCCGGAGCGGGCTCCGTGCGGGGCGGGGTGCGGTGGCGAAGGCGTTAGGCCGAGACGGCAGTCCGCACGGCCTCTTCAGCCAGCGCGCGCGCCGCTACGTGGGCCGCCACCGCACGGTCGGCAAGCGCGGCCCTCTCCGGGTCGCGCGCGGGACGCCCGGCCGCCAGGCAGGACAGCCGTAGCGCGTGGGCGTATGCCCGGAGGGCGCGCTGGACCGCCGCTCCCAACGTAGGGTCACCGCCCGTGGTGTGCTCGGCGTGCTGGCTCACACGCGGTCTGCTCCCGCGCCGAAGGGATGCGGGGCCGCGAAGCGCCGCGCGACGCCCCGGCCGCGAGCCGCCGCGTCGAAGCCGGCCGCCACCGTCAACGCGCGTGCCGCCTCTCGCCACGGCGACGCGAGGACTGGATGGGCCGCAGCCGCCCACGCTATGGCGCAGCACCGACGGGTCGCGGCTCGGTGGTCGGCGCGCAGCCGCGCGGCCTCGCGGGGCCGTCCCGCCGCCAACAGCGCGCTGGCCTCCACGGGCCAGCCGTCCCGCACCGCCGCGGCCAGCGCGGCCACCACGCCTTGCCACTCCCGCTCCGCCATGGCGCCTCCGGGCGTCTCGCGCGCTCGCTTCGGGTTGTGTTCGGGCGGGCCAATGTGCGCAGCGTGGGACGCACGCGCAAGGGCGCCCCGGGGTGGCGCATCGTCCGTTAGGCACCTATCGGACGCGCCGCCCTCCTGCGGTCAATCGGCGGGGCCCGGCGCGGGGCCGGGCGCGCGGCCCCACGTCGGGCCGCTGGAAGATCGCGGGGCTCCGGCCAGCGCCACGGATCGTCACCAGCTCAGAGGACTCCGCCAAAGAGGTTCTGCTCGCGCATGCGCTTCGGGTACGCGTCGAGCGCCGCCCGGGCCTCCGGGGTGTCGATCCCAGGGAAGAGCGTGTCCCTGCGCGCGACGAGGTCGCGCCACACGGACGCCGGCACGGTGTACGGCCAGTCGAACATGTTCCCCGACCCGGGCGTGACGCGGAGCAACCCCTTCGCGCAGAGCGAGCGCGCCGGCGCGAAGTTGAGTACGAGCGATTGGGTGGGGGCGCCACGGTGGACGAAGTAGGCCAGCAGCGTGCGCTCGTCGGTCGACAGCGTGGCGAGCTGCTCAAGCGCCCACTCCCGGGCGGAGTGCGCCGCCGCCCGACGCCGAAACTTCCTGCGAGTCCAGCCCGCCCCGGCGACGGCCAGGTTGGTGGCCCAGACGACGAACGCCCCCAGTGTCACCGGTCCGACCCAGAGGCGGTGTGCGTCCCGGAATGGGGCGATCCCGAACTGCGCCGCGTAGGGGGCGGGCATGAGGAGCACGAGCGCGCCCGCCACCCACACAGCGAAGAGCAAGCGGGGGGCGAGCTTGAGGAGACCGAGCAACGACTCGGCAACGCCGGACATGGGCGGGGGCGCGGTGGGGGTGGGCCGCGCCCGCAGGAGTAGACGGCTGGCCCAGTAGCGACGTGCTCGGCGCAACGTACGGCAGCGGCACGGTGGTGTCCTCCCAGGCGGGGTCGAGGGCTTAGCGGCCACCGAACGGAGACGTCGGGCAAGGCGAGGTCAGCAATGAGTGCGCTTCTGCGACGCCTACTTTCACCGACTCGCGCACCGCCGCTGGTGAGGTGGGCAGAGCTGGCCTCGACCCTGGATGGGCGTTCGACACCCCTCCCGGCGGCAGAGGCGCTTGCCGGTGTCCGGGTCCACTTCTGCGGTGGTGGCGAACACGCCGAGGTTTCGTACCGGCCGCCACGGCCGCCCCCGGCGCTCGGCCCGAAGTCGCTCGGCTTCGGCGACCAGCTTCCGCCGGCTTCCCCACGCGATGCCACTCGGATCGTACTCGATCTCGAAGTGCTGGCGCCCCGCCTCGCCGTCGAGCGACGGCCGAGTCAACTGGCGAAACCGCCGCTCGCCGATGGGGACGAGAGCGGCTGCCTGGGCAGGGCGAAGGAGCCCTGGGCGGGGCGGCGTGCTACGGGCGACGACACGGGTCATGGCGGCGGGGACGAGAGATCCCCACCGGTACGCCCCGCGACGAGCCGCCCGCAAGCCGACGCCGGCCGAGCGACGCCGCGAACGGCGGTGGCCGGGCTCGCCGGAGCAGCCGAGGGCCCCTTACGAGGCGTCACCACATCCGAGACCTCGGGCTGGCGTTGGCCGAGCGGTTCAGCGTCGTGGAAGCTGTTGTCCGACACCGGCTTTCAGCGTCCACTGCGGATTTCTGGGGAGCTACTACGGGGCCCGACAGCGGTGGTATCCACCAGTACACAGGGGTAGGGGGCCGTAATCCGGCCCCCGGGACGCCGAGCCGAGTCCGCCCCACGGCGGTTTCCCGACCCGCGTTCGTAAGCCCCGAGCCCCCCGGTTATGACCTCCACCCCTCGTTTGCTCCCCTGCCGCAGCCCTTCGACCCGCGCCGAGGCGGCAGCGGCGTACCGCGCCTGGGCGAAGGCGCACCCGCACGAGATCACCTCGTCGTACGCCCACAAAATCCTGTCCCTCTGGGGAGCCGCGTGCGAAGCGCTGCGCGTCGGACCTGACGACGACGTAGTGCCGGTGCTGCCCGACCTCTGCCGGCTGCGGGCCGGTAACCGAGCCGGGTTCGCCCGCGCGGTGCCGGCGGACGCGCCCAGCGCGGTTGAGAAGCTCGCCCGGCGTGTGTACGGCTACCGCGGCAGCGTGCGCGCGCAGGTCGCGGAAGGCGGCTGCTTCCTCGCCGCGTCGTGGCAGCCCCTTCTGGCATACGCGCGACCCGAGGACCAGCAGCCCCGCGGGCACCTGCTGACGCTCGCGCGCATCTGTCGCCACCTAGATCCCGATGCCAAGGCCCCGGCGATGATGCCGTCCAGCGCCGCCATCTGCACCGCCGCCGCGCAGCTTCCGAAACCCGTGGCGCCGGGCTCGGTGCGCCATGCGTTGGCCACCTACCGCAAGCTGCAGCGGCGCGCGGTGCAGGCCGACCCGGCGAACGCCCAGCATTTCGCCCCACTGGCCGACCCCCGACGCGTGCGGGGGCGCGGGCTGCTCGCGGTCCTCGCGACGTCCGGCGATCCCGGCCACCGCGCGCTCGCCGATGCCGGCGACCTCCGGGCGGCGGTGGCGCAAGTCGCCCCTGTCGCGTTCCGGCAGCTCAGCGCGTACGAACAGACGCCCGTCGGGTGCCGTGGGCGGAAGCACGAGCGCACCACCATCGAGGACACGTGGCGCGCGGCCGGCGGACTGCTCGCGGCCATGCTCCAGCACGCCCCCGAGCGCGTGGCCACGTTCCAGGTCCGGCACCTTTGGGAGACGTTCGTGGACCTGCCGCCAGCGGCCGTGTACGACGAGTGGAACCCGGCACCGGCCGACGTGACGTCCGTGCAGGTGCGCCTTGCTCGCTGGGTGGTCGACCGGCTGGCCGGGGCCTCCCGGCGGCTCTCGACCCACGGCCCCGGGGAGATGGGGTACACGCAGTCGCTACTCGGCGACGTGACGGCCTGGTGGACGCTCACCGAGCGGTTCCACGCGGATCACATGCGGGCGCATGACGAGCCGAGGTGGGCGGAGTGGCAGCGCGCTTACAGGAACCTCCGCGAGTTCATGCGCGCCAAGCCGGTCCCGCCGGACGAGCGGATCGAGAAGGCGACCGTGCGGCGCATGGAGGCGATCTCGCTCCCGCACATCTGGTGCGTCGGGCTGCCCATCAAGGGCCGGGACGCGGCCCGGCTGCTCGACCGGGTGGAGGACCTGGTCAAAGCGGCCGAGGAAGCCGGGCACCGCGAGCCCCGCCGGGTGCCGGCCGTGCGGACGGCCGTGCGGGCCTTCGTCCTGGCGGCCGAGGAGTACCTGATGACGGCCCTGCCGTGGATCGACATGATGCGTCTGGCCCAGTACCGGTGCGGGACGTGGGGAGGCCATTTCGTGCCGGACCTGGACGAGCAGGGCCAGCTCGTCGCGCTCCACACGAACTGGTTAGGCAAGCGGCTCGCAGCCGGGCGCGTCAAACAAGGCAAGGCGGGCCGCCGCGCGTTCGGGCCGGGGCGCCTCGACTTCCGCGTGTTGGCTGGCTACCTGGAGTGGGGCCGGGCGCCCCGCCTCGAGCGGCTAGGGCTCACGCCTGAGGAGGCGCGGACCCCAGACGGGCGCTGGCCTCTTTTTGTGAGCAGTCACGCGAAGAGTCTGGCGGACTCCGCCTGGTCCGAATCGACCATCCGGGTGGACCGCGTTGGCCGGACCCTGCACTGGATGGCAACGGAGATCCTCGGGCGCGATGACCTGCCAGCCTACGACCGCCTCGACAGGGCAGGGGAGTGGAAGGCCGCGTGGGCCCTGCACGAGAACCGGAAGGACGCCGCGACTATCGGGGGCCGGCTCATGGGCGAGTGGGCCTGGGCCGAAGAGATGTCCATGGACGAGCGCGACACGCTGACGGAGAGCTACGTCGAGCCCTCGTTCGCGGCGGTGGGCGAGCTCGGGACGTGGCGGAACGTCGGAACGTACTACCCGTGGCTCCGCCGCATGATGAACGACCCGCGATGCTCCCCGAACCCGCTGGACGACCCCACCCTGCCGCTCCCGCCTCGAGCGCGCGCGCTCCTCGACGCATGGGCGGCTCAGGACGCGGCTGTCGCCCAGCGTGCCCGGCGAGCGACCTCCGGGGTCGCGGACGCGCGAGTCCGGCCGCCCCGACCCGACGTCGCCGAGCGAAACCGGCGGCGCGCTGTCCAGGCACGACGGGCTCCCGAGCTCGTGGAGCCAGGGGACACGCCAGGGCTCGCCCAAGTCAGGTAAGCTCCCGATGTGCACCCGCACAGCCGCACGGCTGTGCGGCCGTGCGCCTGTGCGGCCGTGCGTTAGCGCGGTCGTTCCGGGAGTGATACCCGCACGGCGACCGAGAGTCGGCCTTCGGCATCGGCCGGCGCGGCCATCGAAAGCCCGCTCGTCTGCAGCGACTCGACAAGGAGCCGAAGGAGTTCGGCTCGGCGAACCCGCTGGCCGGTACGCCGGCTGAGCAGGCGGGCCTGCTCGTCGAGCCAATCCCATTGCCGCTGCCGCAGAACGGTGTTGCTGGGCTGGAGGGTGTCGCCCGACATGTCACCCGGGGGCGGGGCAGCCGGCGCCCCGCCAGCCGTCGCCGGGTTGCCCACAGCCGCCACGGGCGCGGGTGGAGCTTCCGTCGTGGCGCCAGAGGACGTCGCTACGGTGGCCGATGCTGGGCACACGTCAAGCGGGGCGGGTTGGGCCGGGGCGACCACCGGCCCGGCCCCGGAAGTACCAGCGTCCGAGAAGATTGACCCACGCGCCCTGCTGTCCCATCGCGTGAGTTTAGGCATGCTGATGCTCCCGGGCCACGAGTGCTGAGACGTTGGGGGTGCGCGCCGCGAACTCGGCCCACAACGCGTCGTAGCTGCGCGCCGCAGTGCTCGTGCTGTCGTACGCGCCGACGGTGCGCCGCATGTGGGATGCCTCCACCATGCGCACGGTGCGCGGCACCTCCGTGGCGTAGACCAAGCGGCCGTATACCGGGTGCCTGCGTACTTCGTCCCGGGTGGCGCGCACGTAGCTGGAGCGCAGGTCGACCATCTGGATCACGACGCCTGCCAGCTCGGCGCGAGCCCCGAGGTCACGCCGCGCGCGCTCGACGGCGCTGGCCGTGCGTTCGAGGCCACGGATCGCGTGCGGTTCGACGAGCACGGGGCTGAGGACGGCGTCCGCCGCGCAGATGGCCGAGGAGACGAGAATCCCGAAGCCCGGGGCGGTGTCGATGAGCACGAGGTTGTACGCATCGCGAACCTCCGCGACAGCTTCGTCGAGGATGCGGGACCACGCGGCGTGAGCTCCCTCAGCTCGGGCCAGGCCCTCCCGGATGCCGAGCGAGTAGTCGACCTCGGCCAGTAGCTCGTCGCCGACGACGAGGTGCACACCAGGCAGGTTGGTCTCGCGGGTGCGGTTGCTGAGTGGCTCGCCGTCCAAGTAGACCGCCGAGAGTCCGTCGCCGGGCACGATGTCCCTCGGGTGGGTGCCGAGGATCTCGCTCACGTTGCCCTGCTGGTCGGCGTCGATGACGAGCACGCGGAGGCCGGCGGCCGCCGCGCCAGCGGCGAGGTTACCTACCAAGCTGGATTTGCCAACGCCGCCCTTGTGGGCGGATACAGCCACGACCTGTGCCATGAGAGGGAGGATGGAGGCCGGTGCGCCTGGCCAGTCGCGCCGAGCAACTGTGCTGCTGTGCAGCGCGACGGCTGCACAGGCGCACGTGCCTCCAGCCTAGTTGCCGTGTCGGGCCGCCCCGGCCGCGCGTTCGGCGGCGGGGCGGGCGCCCCAGCGTCGTCAGCAGCGCGGGAGGGTGTGCGACTCGGCGGGGTCAGCACTCAGCGCCCGGCCGAGGTCGGCGAGCGCGCCCAGGGACACGCGCGGGGCGGCCGCCCCCCGGTTGGCCACCGGCGCCACGATCTCGGCGCAGAGCCCGCCAACCTGCTGCAAGTGGCTCCGCACTTCCGATCCCGTGTGCGCCCGCGCCCAACCCCGGCACGTACGCCCAGCGAAGTGCGCTTCGCCGGAAGCAAGAGTGTTCCTGGCGAACGCGTGGGACAGAGCCAGAACCTGCGAACTCAGAGGCTGCCCATCTCCATCCGGTTGACATAGCGGACGACGCGGTCGAGCCCCGCCCAGCTACCGGCCGCTTCCTCGCACGGCGGCCGGGAGAACGCAGCGTGCTCGGAGGCCCACCACGCGTCGGCGAAGGCCGGACTCGAGCTGAGGTCGAGGGCCGCCGCGCGAGCGTGCTGCGCGAGCCAATCGAGGAGCGCCGGCGGGGTCGGCCCCGCGAAGTATGGCGGGGTGACCGTCACGGTGTGGGGGTGAGAGTACGCCCGACTAGGGTCTGTCTGGTGAATCGGTTCCGGCGGGTCCGCGGCGCCCCGATGTCGCGGAGGTCCCCATGGTCCGACGCTACGAGTTGAGCGGCGAGGCGTACGCGCTGCTCGCGCCCCTGCTGCCGCCGGGCGGGCGCCGAGGGGGGCAGTGGAACGACCACCGCACGACGCTCAACGGGATCCTCTGGGTGCTGCACACCGGCGCCCAGTGGCGCGAGCTGCCCAAGCGGTACGGGCGCTGGCCGTCGGTCTACGACCGTTACAACCGCTGGCGCCGCGACGCCACGCTCGACCGCATGCTCGCGCGGCTGCACCTGCGGCTCGACGCGGCGGGGCGGATCGACACCGACTTGTGGTGCATCGACGGCACCCAGATCCGGGCGAGCCGGGCGGCCGCGGGCGCGGCACGCACGGCGGAGGTGAAGGTGCTCGGTGAGCCGGGGGATCACGCCCTCGGCCGCAGCCGCGGCGGGTTCGGCACCAAGCTCCACCTGGTGGTGGACAGCGGAGGGGTGCCGCTGGCGGCCGTGGTGAGTCCCGGCGAGGCGCACGAGTCCCGTTTCGTCGATCCGGTGCTGCGCGCCGTGCGCCTGACGACCGGGCACCGCGGCCGGCCGCGGGTGCGCCCGCGGCGCCTCGCCGGCGACAAGGGCTACAGCTACCCGACGGTGCGCCGGTACCTGCGGCACAGCGGCATCGGCGCGGTGATCCCGACGCGCTCGGACCAGCGGGCGAACGGCGCGTTTGACCGGCGCGCGTACCGGCGGCGCAACATCGTGGAGCGTGTGGTCGGCTGGCTGAAGGAGAACCGCCGGCTCGCGACGCGTTACGAGAAGCTCGCGGTCAACTTCCTCGCCATGGTGAAGCTCGCGATGATCCAACGCTGCCTCCGCGTGCTCCATTTACCAGACAGAGCCTAGTGCCGGCCCCTTGCCGTCCGGGATCCAAGCCGACGCGGTGGCGCCATGGCCTGGGCGCCGCGTTTGCCGTCGGTTGCGCGGGTTCGCGCCGCGGTTGGTGGTCGAGCAGCCACGCGAGTGCCGGCGCACCGTCACGGGCGCCGGAGGGCGGCCAGCGTAGTGCGCGCGACCGCGACCGCGTCGGACCCGGGCGGGAGGTCCGACTGGAGCACGGCGCTGAGGGCCGGGGCTGCCGTGCGGGCCTGGCCCTCGAGCAACCCGAGCCGTTGCATGGCGTCGACGAGCCGGCGGCCGGCCGCGCCTCCCTGTGGGTCGCCCGCCCGGACGGCGGCCCGGGCGCCCTCGAGGTCGCGCCGCACGAGCTCCGCCAGGAGCGTCACGCCGGGTGCCCCGCCTGCGGCGGCGAGCCCCAGCGCCCGGCGCTGGAGGAGGCGGGCGTACTCGCTTGCGGTGCAGCCTGGCGTCATCTCGCACGGGCCGCCCAGCTGGCCGGGCCCGAGTGCGGGCTCGAGCGCCGCCGGCGGGCCCGCCAGCGCCTCGCGCGCGAGCGCGACCAGCCGCTCCGGGCGCTGGCGGAGGAAGGTCGCCGCCGCCTCGTCATACGGCCCCACGACGTCGCCGTCCACGACCGCCCAGCGGGGTGGCCGGAGCCACTGCTGAACCACCTCGCGCTCCAGCTCCGGCGTGTAGAGGCCCGCCGCGGCTGCGTAGCGCAGCCCGGCGACATGGCCCGCCGCGACCTCGCGCGCGCCCTCGCGGGCTCGGAGGCCCGCCGTGTCGGTCATCGCGCGGAGCGCCAGCGGCGCCAACCGCGCGCGGGCCGCGGCCGCCGCGGGGCTGGCCGAAGCCGGCGGGAGCTGCGCGGCGCCGGCGAGGACGGCCGCGAGGAGGCCCG
>ERZ1066118.1298-NODE-1298-length-16426-cov-7.394539_pt1 | contig 16426 bp, 15 predicted proteins | sample MGYA00382765_ERZ1066118 | MGnify/ENA primary metagenome ERZ1066118 (study PRJEB33369, sample SAMEA5778348) | biofilm metagenome | biome: Industrial cooling water; feature: Water cooling tower basin; material: Biofilm | place: United Arab Emirates | collected...
CGACAGGTTCACACCGACCGACCCGCCCCGCCGTTCGTCCAGCTGATCGAAGAAGTCGGTCTCGCTCGAGCTGTTGTAACCCGAGTTGTAGCCCAGCGTCAGCGACAGAGCCGGCCAACGGCTTCCCGAGGCGATTCGAACAGCCTGGTCCGCGGCCATTACTCTTGCTTCGGCCGCTGCGACGTCCGGTCGCCGACTGAGAGCCTGCTGCGTCAGTTGATCCAGATCAACGCCCCCATCGATCACGGAAGGCTCCGTTAGCTCAGGGGCGGGAAAGATGTACTCTTCGGACGGGTCGAGCTGAAGTGTCCGGAGCAGGGACATCCGGGCGAGCTCTACCGACCGTCGCGCCTGAACAAGCTGAAGTCTGGTATTGGCCGTAACAGCCTGCTGCTGGTAAAGGTCCGAGATCGGTCGTACGCCTGCATCCACATACGCCTGGATCTGTGCTTCGAGCGCCTCCACTGAAGCGAGGTTCTCCTGCTGGACCCTTAGCTGCTCCTGCTGCTCAACGATCGTGAGATAGCCGGAGAGAACGGTGAAAACGACTGTTTGCCGCGCCCGGTCGAGGTCGGATAGATTGGCGCTCTCAGTCAACCGAGCCTGTCTCAGGGAAGCAAGGTTCGAGAGGCCATTGAAAAGGACGACATTCGACGAAAGGCCGCCGTTGAACGACTGCGTCGTCTGGTTCAGGATGCGGCCCTCGTCCTGGTTGAAGGTCCGCCCGTAAGACTGCTGAGTCGAGCTGGTGACGTTCAGCGAGGGCAGGAGCTGCATCCGCTGCTGCCTGACAGTCAGAGATGAGAGCTCGGCACTGTTCTCCGCAGTGAGGAGTGTCGGGTTTCTCTCCAGCCCGAGCTGCACGGCTTGTTGAAGAGTGATCGTTATGGGCTCCTGTGCGGAGGCTCCAACAGCGGACAAGAGGATTATTGCAGCGGAAAGAACTGGGTAAGTTCGTGACAGGCGCTTTTGCCGGCGCTCGCCTGAACGCGTCTTCGAGCGATTCAACATCACCCTATCTTATATTTGACTGGTAAAATAGTTACTACTCACCGCTCCGACCGAACGGTGGCGAAGCAGCGCTAGCCATGGAATCCTAACCTACGTCGTCTGCAGGCGGCGTTGGCTGCTTTTGGATTGCGCGATTTCCGACCGTTTGCCGCACAAGAAAGCTGTACGGCCTCGGCCGCACAGCGCGAGATTCCAACCCACAGTCGCACGACGGTCTTTGGGCAGGCCCCGCTCCGAACTTCCACATCTCCAACCATTCAGCCGTCTCGTCCGCGAGCTCATCGGGGATCGAGTTGTCGGCCCTCTACAGATAGTACAGCGGAATCTGAGTTATTGTTGGTACCGGAGACATGGCGTGGCATGAAGCACTGTTTTTACGGCCCCGTTCGAAGGCACTCGATGCGAAACCCATGGGAAATCGCTCAGGTTTGAGGAGCCTATCCACCAATCTGCCAACCACAAGCTCGCAGTTCGGACCTTTACCCGCCAAACAGCCCTTTGGTGGAGGTATGATTGTACAACCCTGTGGAGATCTATCGGACGCTTCTGGAGGACCAAACAGAAGTATACGCACATAGCCCGCGCGTTGGTACTGTAACCAAGTCCTGACGACGGGGCCCCCGCGATTACAACCGCTTCACGATCCCTCCGTACTCGACCCCCCCCCTGCAGCACCGCGGGCACCTCCTCTGGATATCCGGCTTTCTCTCCGCTATATTGCCCGGCTCCGCCATTCCGAGGGATGGTGGGGTTTCACATTCCTGCTCCCCACACCGGTGCGGAGCCACAGACCACAGGAAAGGTCGGTTTGAGAGAGTACGAAGCTGTTTACATCTTCAACTCCGCCTTGGAAGAGGCGGCGGTGAACGAGAAGCTGGACCGCTTCCACGCGCTGGTAGCGAACGATCAGGGCGGGGAAGTGAGCGCCGTCGACCACTGGGGTCGTCGTCAGCTCGCCTACGCGATCGAGGATCAGAAGAACGGATATTACGTCGTCACACACTTCACGACGTCTGCGGAGCGCCTCCCCGAATTCGAGCGTCTGCTCAAGCTCGACGAGGACCTGCTCCGGTATCTGGTGGTCGTGAACGAGGGTAATCTGTCCACGTCGCCGGCTCCCGTGATCGAGGACCGGGGTGATGGCGAGGATGAAGACGGCGAAGAGGAGGATCGCTAGACATGGCACGTCATCGTAAAGCTTGCCCTGTCTGCGAGGCGGGGATTCGTCAGATCGACTACAAGGATGAGCGGCGCCTTTCGCGCTTCATCACCGAGCGCGGCAAGATCCTGCCCCGTCGCATCAGCGGCATGTGTGCCCGCCATCAGCGTCAGGTAGGCTCGGCAATCAAGCGCGCCCGTTATCTCGCGCTCCTGCCCTACATCGCAGGCTTCGATAGCTGAGATGGGCGAGGCCGTCGAAGGCGGCCGGGGGAGTTGGGGGACCGCGTTCTTTCTAACGTTCGCGGTCCTGCTGCTCTCAGTCTTCGACGCGCTCTCACTGGTTCTGCTCCCGCTCGCAATCCTCATGGTCGGATTGCCGGCGGGAAGGAAACCAAAATGGCTCCTGTTCGGCATCGCGATCTGGTTGCTTTCCGCGCTTGTGGGAGGCGGGCCGCTGGCGACGATGAGCCGGGGCTGGGCTCTGATCCTCGGGTCCACGTACCTCGCTGTCTCGCTCGCGAGGCCATTCTGGAGCGTTACGTCCAGGGCGTTGACTGCTGTAGGAGTCTCGCTGGCGGTCGGCTCTGTCGGGATACTGCTGATGGGGCAGGCGAATCAGCTCGATGAGCTGATTCGGAGCCACTTCGCCGAGATCTCGACGCTGACGGTAGCGGATCTTCAGGCGCGGATGCCGGCATCGCCCTGGGTCGCCGAGCTGCAGACCGCAACGCAACGGATCGCGGCTCTCCAGGCGGATATGTTTCCGGCACTGCTGGCTTTGCAGTCGCTGGTCGCGCTGGCGCTGGTCTCGTGGTGGGTCCGTCGGCTCGGCCGATCGGATAGTGAAGCCTTTCAACTCGCCCCGCTGCGGGATTTCCGCTTTCAGGACGAGCTGATCTGGATCCTGATCGGAGCGCTGATCCTCTATCTCCTCCCTCTGGTGGAGCTGGCTGATCGCATCGCGCTGAACATGATCCTTTTCATGATGGTGTTGTACGCTTTGCGGGGGGTGGCGGTTTTCGTTTTCCTCGCTTCAGGCGCCCGATCGATCGCAACGATGGTACTTGGCGCGGTCGCTCTCTTGTTCCTCTACCCGGTCGCCATCATGGCGGCGCTGGTGATGGGTGTGGGGGACACATGGTTGGACGTTAGGAGTCGGGTCGCAAAGGCGACCCCGACCTGAAGAACGAGCCCCGCCTCTCGTGGGGCGACTATTGAAGGAGTTAGCGCGATGCAGGTTATTCTCAAGCAGCGGCTGGAGAACCTCGGTCAGCCTGGCGATGTGGTATCGGTGAAGCCTGGATATGCCCGCAACTTCCTGATTCCTCAGGGACTGGCATATGAAGCCAGCGAGTCGAACCTCAAGCGTATCGACCGGGAGCGTGCAGTTATCACCAAGCGCGCCCAGGAAGAGCACGCAGCCGCGACAGGGCGTGCGAGTCAGATCGAAGGGACTTCTGTGACCTTCTCGGCGCGTGCCGGCGACGAGGGCAAGCTCTTCGGATCGATCACGGCTTCGGACATCGCAGAGAAGATGGCCGAGCAGGGCATCCAGATCGACCGTAAGCAGATCATCCTCGAGGAGCCGATCAAGGCGCTGGGTGTATTCTCCGTGCCGGTCAGACTTCACCCCGAAGTGAAGCCCGAGATCAAAGTCTGGGTCATCAAGGACGAATAGTCCGTAGCCGTACAAAGAACGGGCGGCTGGGCTATCGCCTCGCCGCCCGTTTTCATATCCCTGAATGGCCTTCCTCTTGCACCGCCGGCAGGAGGTCAGAGTGCTGTTCGGGGTCACTTTCGTAGAGACAGATGCCCTCCACTGCCGATCCAAGCACCTCAGATTTACCTAAGGAAGTAGCCCGAGCCGTCGAGCTCCTGTTCGACCGCAAAGCGGAAGAAGTGACCCTCCTCGATCTCCGCGAGATAGCGGGCGCCACAGACTACTTCATCATCGCTTCCGGTCGTTCTGACACCCACGTCAGCTCAATAGCCGATCACATGGTGGACGAGATGAAGAAGGACTCGGTTCGTCCCTATGGCGTCGAGGGGATGCGCGGGGGGCGCTGGGTCCTTGTGGACTATGTCGATTTCGTCGTTCACGTCTTCCATCCCGCGGCCCGCGAGTTCTATCAGCTCGAGCGACTCTGGGGTGATGTTCCTGTCCGCGAGCTCGTCCCCAACGAGCAGGGCTGATCCTTCCGCGGCATTGCAGCCGCAACTCCTTGCTAGATCCAGGCATAACCGCGTAATTTTTCCAGCCTTCCGCTTGCGGGAGCGACGCGCATTTCCGCGGCGTCGATCCTGTTGAAGCGGACTACTCCGACGCGTGTTCCTCCTGCCGATGACGTCACGGCTCCCCGAAGCAAGTAACCAGACGGCTCCGCCTCCTTCCATCATCGTCGATGTGAGTGACTGGGCAGGCCTGAGCGCAGCCACTCCGCGTCCCCGCGGGACGGTGGTGCTGCTCCTTTCGGGCGCTGTCGACCGGCGTTGGGCCGCCGATGTGGCGATCGAACTGGGTGAGGTGTGGGCGAAGGACGGGCGGCGAATTGTCCTCGCCGATCTGCATCTCGAGGCGCCGCTCCTTCACGCCGGACTAGACGTCTCGAACATGGAAGGTGTCGTCGACATCTTCCTCTACGGAGCGTCGCTTTCCCGGATCGCCAGGCCTGTCCGAGGCGGTGCCTTTTACCTCATCCCTGCAGGTACTTACGCGCCTGACGCAGGTGAGATTTATCGGCATCCGAGGTGGAAGAAGCTCGTAGCCGGCTTCCGCGACTCCGACGCCTCTCTCGTTCTCTTCGTGCCCGGCGACAGTGCGGACCTGAAGGCGCTCGGCCTCTGGAGTACCGAAGTGATCGTGATTGGCCCCCCCCCGGCGGCCAACTTCCTGGACGAGCTCCGCGGATCCGGCATGAAGGTGCTCGCGGTGCTCGAGCCGCCGGTGATTGCGCCGGCCAGCCTCAGCCCCGTAAACCCGCCGCCGGTTGCAGAGCTCGCTCCGGCCGTCGCCGCGGCAGCTGCCGCGGTCGAGGTCGGGGTACCATCGCCCGCGGCACCCGTCGACGTTTCTTCGGTTCGGTCTCGCGATCGTGCGGACGAGGTTGGTGCTCGCCCGCCTCCGCGCGAGCGAATTCCGCCTCCAGCGCCGATTTTGCCGCGGGCGGAAGACCCGGAGCTCGAGCTCCCGCCGCCGCCGGTGCGGCGAACGGCCGATCGTCGGAGAGCGTCTGCCGTTATCTGGATCATCTTTGCAGTCATTCTGCTTGGAATTGCAGGGTACCTGATCGCGGTTCTGCGCCCCGATCTCTTCTCCGGAGGCTCGCCGAGCGTCGCTCCGCTCGCCTCCGCGGCGAGTGAACCGCCGGCGCCGACGCGGCAGGGGGAGATGATCCCTTATTCGGTGCATGTGAAGGCTTTCACCTCGCTTTCTGCCGCCGCGAACGAGCTGGTGGAGGATCAGCAGCGACTGGCGAGCGCACCCTTCTTCATCTCTCCGGAGGAAATCCAGGGAATCCTCTACTACAGGATTTTGGCAGGGCTCTCGACCGATTCCCTAGGCGCGACGCGCCTGCGGGACCACCTGGTTGAGGCTGGCGCGATCGACCCCGAGGACGCCGCGGGCTCCTGGAGCCTCCTCCAATTCACTCCGCTGACATTCGATCTCGGCGAGTTCGAGACGGAGGAAGAGGCGAGGCTCCGGGCAGATTCGCTCTTCCAGCGCCAGATCCCGACCTATACGGCTGCCGTTCCCTACTCTGACGGAACTCAGCGCTATCAGCTCTACGGCGGAGCGTACGGCGACAGTGTGACTGCCTCACAAATGCGGATGCTCCTCGAGTCCGCCGGAATCTCCGCGAAGCTCACCTCCCGCACAGGCCTGCCGGCGACGCTGCCGGAATGAGGCTCCAAAGCCTTCGGCTGCACGGCTTCAAGTCGTTCGCGGATCGAACCACCCTCGACTTCCGCGACGGAGTCACAGCGATAATCGGCTCCAACGGCTGCGGCAAATCCAACATAGCAGACGCTATTCGCTGGGTCCTTGGAGAGCAGCGCGCCAGCGCCGTGCGCGGATCCAAGATGGAGGAGGTGATCTTCCAGGGTACCGCCCGTCGCCGCCCGCTGAACTTCGCGGAAGTTTCCCTCGTCTTCGACAATCAGAGCGGCCGCGTTCCCATCCCCCAGACGGAGATCGACGTCTCGCGTAAGGTGTTCCGCGAAGGTGGTAGCGAATACTCGCTGAACCGGAACGCCTGTCGGCTTCGTGACGTCCAGAGTCTGCTGCGAGACACCGGCCTGGGCTCCAACGCATACGCGATCATCGAAGCGACGATGATCGAGACGCTCCTCAGCGACAAAGCCGAGGAACGGCGCACTCTGTTCGAGGAAGCTGCCGGCATCGGCAAATACAAGGACAGCCGCCACGCAGCGACCCGGCGTCTGGAAGCTGCCGAAGCCGACCTGACGCGCCTGGAGGATCTGATTGCAGAGGTGGAGTCGAAGGTCAGGACGCTCGGAAAACAGAAGCGTAAGGCGGAGAAGCACAGAGAGCTGCAGGCGCGAAGGCTCGATCTGGAGATTGCCGTCGCGCGCGAGGAGTTGGATCGGCTCGAGGCGGGGCTGAGGGTTGCAGAGGTCCGCCGCGGCGAGCTCGATGAGCAGGAGCGCCTGGCGGCGGCTGATCGCAGTACCTCCGAGGCGGTCCTGGAGGAGCGGCGCATCGAAGCCACAGAGCTCGGACGGCAGAGGACCCAGATCTCAGCTCAGCTTGCCAGTGTGCGTGCCGAGCTGGATGCGCGGGAGCGCGAGGTTCTGGTCGCCGATGAGCGGCGCTCTAATGCCGGCCTGAGGATGAAGCAGTTGGTGGAGGAGCGCGCCTCCATCGACAACCGTCTGAAGGGCCTCGCTCAGGAAATCGAGCAGGCAAGAGCCGCTCGCGAGAAGCTTCAGAAGGAAGTCCACGCTGCAAAGACAAAGGCGGGCGAGAAGGCGGAGCAGAATCAGGAGATACGCCGGGCACTTGCCTCCGAACGCGCAAAGGCGGATGAGGCTGCGAGCCGTTCCCGAGAGCTCGCGCGCGAGATCGCTGCTGCGGAAGGGGAGCGGGCTGCCGCGGAGCGCCGGCGCCGGGACGCGTTGGACCGGGCAACGGAGATCACGACCCAGCTCGAACAGGTGCGATTGGATCTGAGCGCCACCTCGGACCAGACCGAGCTATGGGATGCGCAGGCTGAAGATGTCAGGGAGCTTGTGGCGCGGGCTGGCGAAGCGGTCGATCAGGCGCGGGAGACACTGACGGTTCTCAGAGGGCGCGAGCAGAGGGCGCGGGAGGAGGCGCGGGCGGTGGACGATCGTGTCTCCACGCTGACTGCGCAGCTGGATGCACGTGAAGCGGTGGAGCGCGGGTATGAGGGATTCTCGCCCGCGGTGACTGCCATCATGGCTGCCAAGGCGCGCTTCCCCGGCGTTCGCGGTCCACTTGCCGACTTCCTGAGTGACTCCACGGATCGGAGCCAGGCTGTCGAAGGCTATCTCGGGCCGCTTCTCCAGGCGCTGGTTATAGAGGATCTGGCCACTGCTCGCTCCATTCGAAAATGGTTCAGGGAGGAGTGGACGGAGGGCGGCTCCATTCTCCTGCTTCCACTCGAGGCTCTTCCCTCCGTTTCGGGAAGCGTGAATGCAGAGGCCACTCCCAGTCAGTGGGTCGACCTCCTCCTGGCCGACTTTGTCGCCGATAGCTCAGATCCTCTGGCTACGCTGGATAGATCGGCGGTACGGGCAGGGCCGATGGGCGAGACGGTCGACAAGCGAGGGGTCATCCGTCTCGCTCGTGCGGAGGAGGGGCAGGGAATCCTGGGCCGCCGAGAGGCCCTGGGTCGTCTTCGGGCAGAGGTTGCCGAAGGGATCAGGCTCCGTGACCAGCGAGGGGAGGAGCTGGAGCGTCTCCGGGAGTCGCTTCGGGAGGCGGAGGAACGCTCGGTACACGCTGCCGAAGCGGCCCGGATGGCTGAGTCCCGCCTGAAGGGTCTGGAGTTGGACGCTGCCGCGCATCGAGATCGGCGCGGCCGTCTCCTGCGCGATCGCGATGGGCTCGAGGCCTCTCTCGCGGGGCACACGCAATCCGCCGAAGAAGGAGCTGAACAACTGGAGAAGCTGGGGCTGCGGCTGAAGAGCTTGGCCGACGCAGTTCGCCAGGGCGCGCAGAACGAGGAGCTCGCGAGGGGACGGCTCGCTGAATTGGAGCGGCTGTGGGACGTTGCTCGTGACGAGGATTCCGAGTTTCGGGTGAGCCTGGCGCGGCTGGAGTCCGATCTGCGCGAGGTCGAGCGCCGCTTAGGGGCGGCCGAGAACTCTCACGGCGGCGCCTCCGCACGCTTCCGCGGCATCGAACGCGAGGCCGAGGAGATCCGCCAGACGCTCGACAAACTCTCCGGCGTGCGCGAGCGCGCCGCGGAAGACATCCAGCGCCTCTTCGAGGCCAGGGATCGTGAGACGGCCCGCGTAACCCTCCTCGACGCGCGCCTGGCCGAGGTAGATTCAGAGCTGGCGGAGCTCGGCGAGCGCGCCCGCGTCGCACGGCGGCACGAGGTTGAGGCGACCGAAGAGCGCCATCGGCTCGATCTGCAGATCTCCGAAGGCCGTTCCCGAATCGATCGCTACCGGGAGCGCCTGGAGGCCGAATGGGGCCGTCCGTGGACCGCGCTCGTCGCCTCGGCTGTGCCCCAGGAGGAAGGGGATCCGGAGAGCTGGCGCCGCGAGCTGCGGCAGACGATCGAGCAGCTCGAGGCGATGGGGCCGGTGAACATGCTCGCGGTGGAGGAGCACGCCGAGGAGGATCGGCGGCTCGAGTTCCTGCTCACCCAGCGGAAGGACCTGGTCGAGGCCCGCGACAACCTCACGGCGGCGATTCGCCAGATCAATCGCACGGCGCGCGAGGTCTTCCAGGGCACCTTTGAAGCTGTCCGGGCAAACTTTCAGAGGACGTTCCAGTCCCTGTTTCAGGGTGGAGAGTGCAACATCTGGCTGACGGATCCTGACGATCCGTTGGAGTCCGCGGTCGAGATCCAGGCGTCGCCAGTAGGAAAAAAGACGCAGCGCATCCACCTTCTCTCTGGCGGAGAACGCACACTTACGGCGCTCGCGCTGCTTTTCGCGCTTTATCTGGTGAAACCTTCACCCTTCTGCGTCCTGGACGAGGTCGACGCGCCGCTGGATGAGTCCAACGTCGGCCGTTTCATTCATCTCCTGCGCGACTTCAAGCACGAGACGCAGTTCATCGTCATCACCCATAACCCGCGCACGATGGAAGCTGCGGACTGGGTCTATGGGGTGACTATGGAGGAGCCGGGGATATCGTCCATCGTGGGGGTCGAGCTGCTTGGCGCTTTCCCGCAGCAGGAGCGCCCTGTTGCAGGCACTGCGCAGTGATGAGATCGCCAGAATCGGGCGGCCTGGCGCTGGATCTCTGAAGCGAAGTCGGCAATTTTCGTAGAACCTACATTTTTGCTTTAGGAAGGCGATCAGATAGATGCTTGTAGTAATGGCTCACAACGCGACAACCGAGGAGATCGACGGTGTCGTCCAGCTCATCCGGAAGATGGGGTACGAGGCTGCTCCCATCCCGGGCAAGCAGCGGACGGCGGTTGGCCTCGTCGGCAATGATGGCAACGTGGACGCGAGCCTACTCGAGGCGCATCCCGGTGTCCTGCAGGTCATCCACGTCTCGCAGCCTTACAAGCAGGTCTCACGCGAATGGCGCGAGGAGCCAACCGTAATCACCCTCGCCAATGGGACGGAGATCGGAGGCAACGAGGTGGTGATGATGGCTGGGCCGTGCTCCGTCGAGTCGGAAGACCAGATTCTCGGGATGGCGCAGACGCTCCGCGACGCGGGCGCTACTGTGCTGCGGGGTGGAGCTTACAAGCCCAGGTCCTCGCCCTACTCGTTCCAGGGAATGGGCATCGCGGGCCTGAAGCTTCTCGCCCGGGCCAGAGACGAGACAGGGATCGCTATCGTAACCGAAGCGATTGATCCCGAGACGGTGGCGCCCGTAGCAGAGTACGCTGACATCATTCAGATCGGCGCTCGCAACATGCAGAACTTCTCGCTGCTGAAAGCGGCGGGGCGTTCCGGTCGCCCGGTGCTGCTGAAGAGGGGAATGGCAGCGACGCTGAACGACTTGCTCCTTTCGGCCGAGTACATCCTGGCCGAGGGAAACGGGCAGGTGATCCTCTGCGAGCGGGGGGTGCGTGGCTTCGACTCCCACACGCGCAACCTGCTCGACCTCACGGCCATACCCGTGGTGAAGTCATTGTCGCACCTCCCGATCATCGCAGACCCGAGCCACGGCACCGGCGTCAGGAGCAAGGTCATTCCCATGGCACGCGCAGCCGTGGCCGCGGGCGCCGACGGCCTGATCATCGAGGTGCATCCCGATCCGGAGCGCGCTCTGTCCGACGGAGCGCAGTCGCTCTTCCCGGAGCAGTTCGAGGAGCTGATGCAGCAGATCTCGGTCATCGCATCGGCGATCGGCAGGGAGCTGACGCCGCGCCTGCGCACCGCTGGAGCTTCAAACATCTGAGCCAGTGCAGCGGGAACGGCTCGGAGCATGGGGTGAGGATGTCGCCGCTGCCTACCTCACCCGCGCTGGCTGGACCATCGTGAGCCGGAACTTCAGAGCGGGCCGGAAGGAGATCGACCTCGTCGCACGCCGCGGCGAGGTCGTCGCATTCGTGGAGGTGAAAACCCGTGCTTCCCGCTCCACAGGTCACCCCTTCGAAGCGATCGACCAGCAGAAGCAGCTTCGGATCGCGAAGGTGGCGCAGGAATGGATCAATCTCCACGGCGAGAATGGCCTGACCTACCGCTTCGATGCGATTGGAGTGGCGCGCGGAGTCGGCGCAAGCCCGCGGATCTACCACTTACCCGACGCATGGCGGGGGTGATGCCGGGATCTTTTCGGTAGCCGTTGGGCTGCCTCCCTCCGATCGCTATATTTATCGACCGGCTCCGAACGTGTAGCGGCTTCGAAGTAGAACTCCTCAGAAGATGTCCAGAACAGCACTCGCCCGAGCTTATCGCCCGCGCCGCTTCTCCGAAGTGGCGACCCAGGAGCACGTCTCCGCAACCCTTCGCACCGCCGTGCAGCGCGATCGCGTCGCGCACGCGTATCTCTTCTGCGGTCCGCGCGGAGTGGGTAAGACGACGCTCGCCCGGGTGCTGGCGATGGCTCTGAACTGCCCCGATCGAGGTGACGATGGGGAGCCGTGCGGCGTCTGCGACTCGTGCCAGCGCATCTGGGCGGGGCGCACCTCCCTGGATGTCGTCGAGATCGACGCCGCCTCGAATCGGGGAGTCGACGACGCGCGTGACCTCCGCGAGCGCGCGATGTACGCGCCGTCCGAGCACGCCCGCTACAAGATCTACATCATCGACGAGGCGCACATGCTCACCCGGGAAGCATGGAATGCGCTCCTCAAGATCCTCGAGGAACCACCTCCCCGCGTCATCTTCGTCTTCGCCACAACGGAGCCGCAGAAGATCCAGCAGGCGGCGCCGCCGATCCTCTCCCGGTGCCAGCGCTTCGATTTCCACCGGATCGGCACCGCCGATCTGGTTGGGCGCATGCGGCAGGTGCTCGCGGCGGAGAACGTCGAGGCCTCCGAAGCCGTGCTCCTGCCGATCGCCCAGAAGGCCGACGGCGGCATGCGCGACGCGCTTTCGCTGCTCGATCAGGTCCTTTCCTTTACGGAGGGGCAGCCGACGAGTGCCGATGTCCGACGTGTGCTGGGGCTTGTTGAGGACGAGCTTTATCTGGAGCTGGCGGACATTGTTGCGGAGCGGAGGCTCGACGCCGTTTTCGAGTTCGTTGGGCGGCTGATGGCTCGCGGCTATGATCTGGCCGAGTTCTACCGGGGGCTCGCCGACTTCCTGCGCGCCCTGCTCGTGATCAAGCTCGATGGTGCTACCGCCGAAATCCGTGCGGACCTGCGCGACAGCTACGAGGCCGCTGCGGCCAACTTCGCCGCCGGCGACCTCCTGCGGATGCTGTCGCAGGTGGCGGAGCTCGACGCCGATGGGCGTTTCAGAAAGAGCGGCCAGCAGCAGATCCTGATCGAGCTGCTGATCCTGCGTTTTGCATTCCTCGACCGGACCGTTTCGATCGAGGATGTGCTCGGTGCGCTCTCCGGAAATCCGCCGCCTCCTCGTGGTGAGGGACCGAAGCCGGAGAGAGCTTCGCCTCCCCGGCGGGAGAGCAGCCCCGTTCTCGATCAGCCCCGCTCCGTCACCAACGCGCCCGAAGCTCACCGCCCCTCTTCCGAGCGCGGCGTCGCCCCGAAGGTCGTGGAGCCGCCGACCGTGCCGCCGGTCGAGGTGACCCCCGCCGCCGAGCCGAGAGCCGTTACTCGCCCGGCACCCGAGCCGGAGAGCGACCCATGGTCGACGCACGAGGCGCTTCTCGCCAGCGCAGCCGGACGGCCGTCGGTACCCTCTAGCGACTCCGAGGCCCCTTCAGCAAGCACCGCGGTCACTGCGAGGGGAGACGCGCCGGTGAGCACTCGTGATGAGCGTCCGGCCAGTCTGCTCGATGTAGTCGAGAGCGCCGCTAAGCTGGTTGTGGATACGGTCGAGGATGTCGCTGACGGGCTGCGCTCCTCCCGCCGGGAATCCGAAGATCAGCCAAGGGTTGCGAGCGACCGGGAGGGTTCAGTCAGCGGCTCTGAAGAGCGTCGTCGCGACCTGCAGCTCGTGCCCCCGTCCGGTTTCTCCCGCACCGGCCCCCGCGAAGATCGGCAGGAGACCTCATTCATTTCCCGCGAACCGATCCCGCTCCAGCTGGCAGCGGTGCGCCGTGCCTGGAAAGCGATGCTGGAGGAGGGGGATCTGGTACCAGCCAGGATGAAAGTGATCCTTCGCGGCTGTGACGTCTCGCTCGGTGGGCCGGGTAGGGTGCGGGTTACGCTCCCTCCAGGCTCCCCGCCGCCGGAAGAGTTCGCCGACGCCCGCAGCCGTGCCCGTTTCGAGGCGTGGCTGACGGACCGCGTAGGCTCTCCGACCAGTCTGGAGTTCGCCACCCCGGACGCCGCTTCGATGGAGCCATCACGCCGCCGAATCACGGCGGATGGGGCCCGTGAGGAGAAGCTTCGCCGGCTCACTGCCGAGGAACCGCTCCTGGAGGCGGCTGTAAAAGAATGGGACCTGGAACTGCTCGACTGAGCATGGCCGGTGCCTTGCGTGCTGATCAGGGCCGCCGGTAGATTCTGCGGACTTGAAAATCTTCCGAATTGCACCGGCCTAAGTTGTGAATTTCGCCACCCTCTGCCTCGGCCGGTGGATACAAGCATGACCAACAATTTTCAGCAAATCCTGGAGATGGGCCAGCAGGTTCAAGCCCGTCTTTCTCAGCTACAGAATGACCTCGGCCAGCGCACCGTCAGCTGCTCCAGCGGCGGCGGTATGGTCACCGTTACGGCCGATGGGCGGGGCAAGGTTCGCTCGATCAAGATCGACAAGACGGTAGTTGATCCCGCTGACGTCGATATGCTCGAGGATCTCGTGCTCGCAGCCGTGAATGAGGCGCAAACCCGAGCCGCTTCGCTTTACGAGGAGGAAATGCGGAAGATCTCGGGTGGTTTTTCGCTCCCATTCCAGATCCCGGGCCTGTAGTCGCACCGAGTCGGTATGTCGCTAATCGATCGGCTGGCGGACGAGTTCGCCAAGCTCCCTGGGATTGGCCGCAAGACGGCGATGCGGCTTACCTACCATGTGCTGAAGAGCGCACCCCAGGAGTCACATCGGCTGGCGAGCGCGATTGTCGCGGTTTCCGAGAAGATCCAGCCCTGCGAGACGTGCGGGAGCTTCACCGAGACGAGCCCCTGCTCCTATTGCACGAACCCGCGTAGAGATCAGTCGATCATCTGCGTGGTGGAAGAGGGCTCCGATATTGGTGCTATCGAGGGGACCGGCGAGTTCCGTGGTCTCTACCACGTGCTGGGAGGCCGGTTATCACCGCTCGACGGGGTTGGCCCGGCAGAGCTGAACATCAGCACTTTGCTCACCCGGATACAGCCCGAAGGGCCTCTCAGGGAAGTTGTCCTCGCGACCAATCCGAGTGTGGAGGGTGAGGCGACAGCGCTCTACCTGAACCGGCTCCTGACTCCGCTAGGCGTCCGGGTTACCCGGATCGCGCGGGGGCTCCCGGTTGGAGGCGACCTCGAGTACGCCGATGGGGTGACGATCGCGGAGGCTCTTCAGCACCGGCGGCCGCTCTGATGGAACGAACTTTCTCCTCACTTTCTGCATCCTGATGGATAAGTCTCGGGTTCTGAGGGCTGCCGGTGTCACGCTCCTGGTCGTTGGCGCTGCGGCCGCGCTGGGGGCGCTTCTGGTACGCGACCAGATGTCCCGCCACCGTCGCGAGCTCTTCAGCCCGCACCCGCTTCGCCGCCTGGCCGCGCTCGGCTATCTCGGATCCGCCACGGCCTCCATCGATCTGGTGCTACTCCTCCGGGATTTCATCGCCTGGGAGACGCGCCCAATGCTGAAGAAGCGAGCCACGTCCGTCCTCGGCAGGATGGAAGGTGCGCTCGCCGGGCGGGCGCTGGAGGCGATCTGATGGCCCAGAGGGCTGCCAGCTGGTCCTTCGACGAGAACGACGCCCGCCGGATCGAACACCTCCTCCAGTCTTTCCTCTACGAATCGAACGCTCGCTGCGCTCTCCTGATCGACAGGACGGGCCAGCTCATCACCATTGCCGGGGAGCGGCCGGAGTTCGATTCCACTGCATTCGCATCACTCGCTGCGGCTGACTTCTCAGCCAACGACCAGCTCGCGTCGATGATCGGGGAGCAGGAGTTCTCTTCGCTTTTCCATCAGGGTGATTCGGAGTCGATGTATCTTGCCGACGTGGCGAAGAGGGTGATCCTGGTCGTCCTCTTCGACGACCGGGCAACTCTGGGGATGATCCGCATCAAGATCCGGAATGTGGTGAGGGAGCTTGGTGAGATCTTCACCGAGCTGTTCGCGAGGCTGACCTCGGAGCCGGCGGGCAGGCGTCTGGAAACGACGTGGGCCGACGAAGCCGAGGACGAGATCGACCGGCTCTTCGGGAATCGATAGGAGCCGATCCCGATGTCGATGATCAACTACGCCTCGCGCGAGATCAACTGCAAGATCGTCTACTACGGCCCCGGCCTGGGGGGGAAGACAACGAACATAGAGTACGTCTACGACCAGGTCGCGCCGGCGACCCGCGGGAAGCTTATCTCACTGGCGACGGAGACCGAGCGGACCCTCTTCTTCGATTTCCTTCCCGTAGATCTGGGGACGATCAGGGGCTTCAAGACCCGCTTCCATCTCTACACAGTTCCGGGCCAGGTCTATTACAACGCGTCGCGTAGACTCATCCTCAAGGGCGTCGATGGAGTAGTCTTCGTAGCTGACAGCCAGCTCGACCGGCAAGACGCAAACGTAGAGTCGATGCACAACCTCTACGACAACCTGGCGGAGCACGGGCTCGACCCCAGACGAATGCCGTTCATCGTCCAGTACAACAAGAGAGATCTTCCGAACGCGGCGAGTTTGCAAGAGTTGGAATCAACTTTGAATCCTACCCGGGTTCAGTCGTTCGAAGCGGTGGCTACACGTGGAGTTGGGGTATTCGACACTCTGAAGGCGATAAGCAAGCAGGTCATCAAGCAGCTGAGCTGATCAACGTCCGCCAACGCCTCAATCAGGGACCGAGCTTTTGAATCTCCCGAATCTGATCACGATAGGCCGGATCTTTCTAGCGGTCGTCATCATCCCCCTGCTCTTCGTCGACGAGCTTGGTATCCGGCTGCTCGCCTTTGTGGTGTTCGTCGCCGCCGGGCTGTCCGATCTGTGGGATGGCCACCTGGCGCGTAGCCGCGGGCTGATCACCGATCTCGGGAAGCTGCTCGACCCAGTCGCCGACAAGCTTCTGCTCGTCGCCACCTTCGTTCCGTTCTACCTTCTGTCGCACGGTGCGGAATCCGGCGGGCCATTCCCCTGGTTCGGCGGGGTTTTCCCGCTCTGGATCGTGCTGGTGATCTTCGGCCGTGAGCTATTCATCACCGTCTTCCGCAGCTACGCAGCGCGAAAGGGCGTCGTGATCGCTGCTGGTCCGGCAGGTAAGTACAAGACAGTCTGTCAGAACATCTTCATCGGCGCGGCAATACTCTGGTATGCATTCCAGTCGGCTGCAGAAGATCGGGGCTGGTCCGGAAACGGCTGG
>ERZ1066118.1299-NODE-1299-length-16418-cov-20.316629_pt1 | contig 16418 bp, 18 predicted proteins | sample MGYA00382765_ERZ1066118 | MGnify/ENA primary metagenome ERZ1066118 (study PRJEB33369, sample SAMEA5778348) | biofilm metagenome | biome: Industrial cooling water; feature: Water cooling tower basin; material: Biofilm | place: United Arab Emirates | collected...
GGGCTCGCCTTGAGCTTGGCCTCGAACTCGTGCCGGAACTTCTTGAGCCCGCTCACCACCGGCGTCGCGCACGAGTCGCTGAGCACGCAGATGGTCTTGCCCGTCATCCCGTCGGCGATCGAGAGCAGGGTGTCTAGGTCCTGCGCCACGCCCTGCCCGTCCCGGATGCGCTCCAGAATCTTGGTGGTCCACGCCGTGCCCTCGCGGCACTGCGAGCACTGGGCGCAGCTCTCGTGCGCGTAGAAGCGGGCGAGCCGGGCGATCTGCACGACCATGTCCTGCCGGTCGTCCATCACGATCACGCCGCCGCTGCCTAACATCGAGCCGGCCGCCACCATCCCCTCGTAGTCCATGAACGCCGTCCGGCACTCGTCGGGCGTGAGGATCGGGACGCTGGAACCCCCGGGGATCACGGCCTTGATCTCGCGCCCGTCGGCCGCGCCGCCGCACACGTCCCACAGGAACTCGCCGAACGGGAAGCCGAGCGCGACCTCGTAGTTCCCCGGCCGCGCGACGTTGCCGCACACCGAGAACAGCTTGGTGCCCGTGCTCTTCGGGTTGTTGGGGCGGCCGAACTGCTTGTACCACTCGGCGCCGTGGTTGACGATGTGCGGCGCCGCCGTGAGCGTCTCGACGTTGTTGATCGTGGTCGGCTGGGCGAACAGGCCGGCCACCGCCGGGAAGGGCGGCTTGATGCGCGGGTTGCCGCGCCGCCCCTCCAGCGAGTTCATGAGCGCCGTCTCCTCGCCGCAGATGTAGGCGCCGGCGCCGCGGTGCACGTGCACGTAGAGCCGCCGCCCCGTGCCCATCGCGTCGTCGCCGAGGATGCGGGCGTCGAACGCCTCGCGCACCGCCTGCTCCAACCGCGCGACCGGCTCGGTGTACTCGCCGCGGACGTAGATGTACGCCGTGTCGGCGTAGATCGCGTGCGCGCCCAACGCCACGCCCTCCACGAGGGCGTGCGGCGTCCACCGCATGATCTCGCGGTCCTTGAACGTGCCGGGCTCGCTCTCGTCGGCGTTGCAGGCGAGGTAGTGCTGCTTGCCGTCGGGCTTCATGAAGCTCCACTTCACGCCCGTCGGGAAGCCCGCGCCGCCGCGCCCGCGGAGCCCGCTCTCCTTCACGACGTTCTGGACCTCGACCGGGTCCATCTTGAGCGCCTTCTCCAGCGCCGTGTAGCCGCCGCGGTCGCGCCAGCCCTGGAGCGTGCGCGCGCCGGGGTCGCCGAAGTGCGTGCTCAGAACCTGCGTCTCGCGCGGGTGCGGGGTGTGGGGGTAGCCCATCGTCAGACCCTCACCGAGTCTTCGGGCGCCACGCCGGCCGCGTCCGGGGCGTCGAGCCGGGCCAACACCGCGGGCACGGTCTCCGGCGTCACGTTCTCGAAGTAGCGGTCGTTGACCTGCACCGGCGTCGCGAAGCCGCACGCGCCCAGGCACTCGACCTCGATGACGGTATAGCGGCCGTCCGGCGAGGTGCGGCCGAGCTCGCGGCAGCCCGTGTGGGTGAGGAAGCTGTTCACCACGTTCTCGGCGCCGGCCACGTGGCAGGGCGTGGTGGTGCACACCTGGATGAAGTGCCGCCCCACCGGGTGCTGGTGGTACATCGTGTAGAACGTGACCACACCCTTCACGTACGCCGGCGTCAGGTCGAGCGCCTCGGCCACCTCGACCATCGCGTGGTTGCTCACCCAGCCGCGCGCGCGCTGCACGATCCAGAGCGCCGGCAGCAGCGCGGCCATCTTGGTCGGGTAGCGGCCTAACAGCACGTCCAGCTCCGCGCGCCCGGGCGACCCGGGGGCGAACACCGGCTCGTGGGGCGCGTCGTGCGCGTGGCCGGCCGCGGCCGCGGCCGGCGCCATCGTGGGCGTGGAGGGGCCCCAGCTCACCGGTCGATCTCCCCCATCACGATGTCGATACTCGCGTTGATGACGATCACGTCCGACAGCAGGTGCCCCTCGACCATCTTCGGGATGGCGCTCAGGTTCACGAACGCGGGCGGGCGGATGCGCCAGCGCACCGGCTTGGCCGTCCCGTCGCTCACGAAATAGTAGCCCTTCTCCCCCTTCGAGCTCTCGACCGGGACGTAGCACTCGCCGACCGGCGGCCGCGGCCCCTCCATCACGAGCTTGAAGTGGTGGATCATGCTCTCCATCTCGCTCTGCGCCTTGTGCTTGGGCGGGAGGACGAGCCGCGGGTCGTCGACGTTGATCGGCCCCTCGGGGAGCCGAGCGAGCGCCTGCTCCAAGATGCGCACGCTCTCGCGCATCTCCTCGAGCCGCACCAGGTACCGGTCGTACACGTCGCCGTTGGTCCCGACCGGGACGTCGAAGTCGTACGTCTCGTAGTCGAGGTACGGGAAGTCCTTGCGCACGTCGTAAGCGACGCCGCTCGCCCGCGCCATCGGGCCGCTCAGCCCGTAGTGCAGCGCCTCCTCCGCGTTCATCGCGCCGAGCCCGACCGTGCGCCCTACCCAGATGCCGTTCTTCGTCAGCATCCGGTCGCTCTCCTCGAGCGTGGCCGGGAACCCCCGGAGGAACTTGCGCAGCCCGTCGGTCCAGCCGTCGGGGAGGTCGGCCGCCATCCCGCCCACGCGCGTCATGCTCGTCGTGAGCCGCGCGCCCACCCACCCCTCGAGCAGGTTGTAGATGTTCTCGCGCTCCTGGAAGGTCCACAGGAACGGCGTGAACGCGCCGATGTCGACGGCGGTCGTCCCCATCCACACGAGGTGCGACATGATGCGCGACAGCTCCATCGCGATCACGCGCAGCACCTTCGCGCGCTCGGTGCACTCGACCCCGAACAGCCGCTCGGCGCCTAACGCGAAGGCGACGTTGTTCCCCGGCGAGTTCAGATAGTCCTCGCGGTCGGTCCACGGGATGATCTGATTGTACTGCCGGTACTCGCCCATCTTCTCGAAGCCGCTGTGCAGGTAGCCGATGTGCGGCACACATCTCACCACCGTCTCCCCGTCCAGCTCCAGCACCAGCCGCAGCACGCCGTGCGTGGCGGGGTGCTGGGGGCCGATGTTGATGAGCATGTGCTCGCCTTCGAGCTCCGGCTCGAGCGCGGCCGGCGCCTCCATCGTGAGCACGTTGCCGCCCGCGTCGGTCACGAGCGGGACGCGCTGCGGCCGCCCGTCCCTGTCGAGCCCGTTGGTCGAGAGCGCGACCTCCACCGTGCGCTTGGTCGTGGCCATCCCGGGTCCCCCTACTCGACGCCCGCCTGTTCGGCCGGGCCGCCCTTGGGGCCCGCGCCGAGCCGGGCGCGCATGTCGGCCGGCAGGTGCGCGAACGCCTCGGCCACCGTGATCTCCTCCATGGAGTAGTGCGCCTCCGGCTCGGTCCGGAGCGCCTGGCGCAACTGCTCGGCGCGGCTGAACCGACCGCGCAGGGGAAAGTCCTTCCGCAGCGGGTGCCCCTCGCGGTACGTCTCCCACATCAGGATGCGCCGCAGGTCCGGGTGGCCCTCGAAGCGCACGCCGAACATGTCGTAGACCTCGCGCTCCAGCCAGTCGGCCGAGCGGTGCAGCGCGACCACGCTCGGCACTTCGAGCGGCGCCGCCTTGTCCAACTCGGCCTTGAGTCGCAGGAAGCGCCGAAATGGGAGCGAGCGGAGGTGCCAGACGACCTCGATGGGACGCTCGGGCTCGCGGTACTCGACGGCAGTGACGTCGACCAGGTAGTCGTAGCGCTGCCCCGCGTCCTCCTTGAGCCAGCGCACCACGTCGGCGGCGCGGGACGCCTCGACGTACACCGTCGTCTCGCCCCACACCACGTCGACGCGCCGCACCACGTCCTCGCCAAACGCCGCGCGGAGGGCGGCCGCGCTCGGGTTGGCCGGGCCGCCGCGGTGCGGGACGTTCACGGGCGTGCGCGGCGCCTCCGCGTCGGCGACGGCGGAGCCCGCGGCGTACGGCTGGAAGGCGCGAGGGGGCACGGCGTGGGGCGGGACGTTAGGCGCGCGCGGCCGGGCTCAAAGCCCGGAGCGCGTCTGGTGCACCGAGTTGCCGAACGGCTCGGACAGCTCGTTGATGGCCGACGCCGGGATGTAGAGCTGGCTCTCGGGGTCCGGCTCCATCTCGCGGCGCAGCGCGCGGTCGCGCAGGCGCTCCTGCTTGACCTTCTCCTGCAACATGAGGATGCCGTACATCAGCCCCTCGGGGCGCGGCGGGCAGCCCGGCACGTACACGTCGACGGGGATGATCGTGTCGATCCCCTGCACCATCGAGTAGTTGTCGAACATGCCGCCGGTGCTCGCGCACGCGCCCATCGCGATCACCCACTTGGGCTGCGGCATCTGCTGGTAGATGCGGCGGATGACCGGCGCGAGCTTGTACGGCACGCGACCCGCGCACAGCAGGACGTCGGCCTGCCGCGGCGAGTACGACAGCCGCTCCATGCCGAACCGCGCGAGGTCGTACCGGCTCGCCGCGGTCGCCATGAACTCGATGGCGCAGCAGGCCGTGCCGAACGGCATCGGCCACAGCGAGTTGGCCCGCGCCCAGTTGACGAGGAAGTCGAGCCGCGTCGTCACCCACGAGTCGGGCGAGACGTCGGCCTCACCGCGCACCACGCCACCCGGTTCCGGCCTGGCGATCAGTCCCACTGCAACGCCCCCTTCCGCCACACGTACACCAGGCCCACCACGAGGATGGCCACGAAGACGAGCATCTCGCCGAGTCCGAAAAGCGACAGTTGGCCCGCCGGGCAACCGGCGGCCGTGAGGGGCGCGGCGCACGAGAGCTGCCGGTAGTAGACGCCCCAGGGCACCATGAACACCGTCTCGATGTCGAAGACGATGAACAGCATGGCGACGAGGTAGAACTTGACCGAGAACCGCTCGCGCGCGTCGCCGAGCGGGTTCATCCCGGACTCGTAGGGCGCGACCTTCACGGCCGTCCGCTGGGCCGGCACGGTGAAGCGGCTCACCGCCAGAATCACCCCCGCGACGAACGCCACGAAGCCCAGCAGCAGCAGGATCGGGAGGTAGTCGCGGGGCATCGGCGGCAGGCGGGCAGTGCGGTTCGGCGGCTCGTGAAAAGATTCACAAACTGACCCGTAACGTAGGCCGGCCGGGTCCCGAATTCAACCCGAATGACGGCCCTGGACGGGGCGCGAACGGCGGCGCGCGGCGGCGCGGGCCGGTAGGTTGCTCGCTCGCCTGCACGCCGCGTTCCCCCGCCCCACGCCACCCCGCATGAGCATCCAGAGCGACCGTTGGATCACCCGCATGGCCCGCGAGCACGGCATGATCGAGCCCTTCGAGCCGCGCCAGCGGCGTGAGGGCGTGATCTCCTACGGCGTCAGCTCGTACGGGTACGACATGCGCGTCGCGCGCGAGTTCCGGATCTTCACCAACGTGCTCAACTCGGTGGTCGACCCGAAGCAGTTCGACCCGAAGAGCTTCGTAGAGTTCGAGGGCGACGTGTGCATCGTCCCGCCCAACTCGTTCGCGCTCGCGCGCTCGGTCGAGTACTTCCGCATCCCGCGTGACGTGGTCACGATCTGCGTGGGGAAGAGCACCTACGCGCGGTGCGGCATCATCACGAACGTGACCCCGTTCGAGCCCGAGTGGGAGGGCTACGTTACGCTCGAGATCTCCAACACCACCCCGCTGCCGGCGAAGATCTACGCGAACGAGGGGATCGCGCAGGTGCTGTTCTTCAAGGGCGAGGAGGGCCCCGAGGTCAGCTACAAGGACAAGGCCGGCAAGTACCAGGGCCAGGTCGGGGTCACGCTGCCCAGGCTGTAGCCCGCGCGGCGGCGCGCGCCCCGCCGCTCAACGGCGGAACGCGCCGAACGCGTAGACGAGCGACGCCAGCGCACCCAGGATCCCGACGATCCACGCCACCGGGCTGACGCCGCCGCCAGGCGTCACCCGGGCGACCATGGTGTCGTGCCCCTTCTTGGGCTGCCCCTTGGCCAGTTCCTCGGTCCCGACGGGTTCGGCGCCGTGCCCGACCCCCCACGTGGTCTTCTGAACCGAATCGGCGCCGCCGAGGGCCGTCTCCGAGTTGGTGAACGGCCGGCCGTCGGGGGCCGTCTCGTTGATCGTCGCGTTCCCCGCGCCCCCGCTCGCCCCGCGGGCAGCGGGGTCGCCAGACGTCGCGATGTTGGGCCGGTCCGGGCTCTCGGTGACGTCCCGGTCGAGATGTGCGGTGCCGGCCTGCCTGCGTACGGTGCCGGCCTCGTCGGCGATGGCGCGGGCCTCGCGGAGGTTAATCTGGGCGCCGTCGCGCTGAACGTTCGCCTCGCCGGGGGTCATGTCGGCCATCGCTGCACTCCTCGCTGGGGGTCCGGGCGGGGGCTGTGGCAGCAACCGGGCCAGAGAGGCCGGGTGGTGGGCCGTAAAAAGGACTCCCGCGTGCGCGGGGATGACGGCATGTCGCTCGTCAGCCCCGCGCACGTGGGAGTCCGCGGTCCCGCCGTCGGGTGTCGCCTACCCCGCGTATTCGACCGCCGCCTCCTGCTTGGCCGAGATGCTCGCGCGGAGGTAGTCCCGGTTCATCCGCGCGATCACGTCGATCGAAATGAGCTTGGGGCAGGCCTCCATGCACTCGCCGTAGAGCGTGCAGTGGCCGAAGCCTTCGAGGTCCATCTGCTCCACCATCTCGACCACGCGGCGGAAGCGCTCCGGCTGCCCCTGCGGGAGCAGGCCGAGGTGGCTGATCTTCGCGCCCGTGAAGAGCGACGCCGAGGCGTTGGGGCAGGCCGCGACGCACGCCCCGCACCCGATGCACGCCGCAGCGTCCATGGCCGCGTCGGAGTCCGGCTTGGGGATGAGGATCTCGTTCGCGTCGCGGGCGCCGCCGGTGTTGGCGGAGATGTAGCCGCCCGCCTGGATGATGCGGTCGAACGCCGAGCGGTCGACGACGAGGTCCTTGACGATCGGGAAGGCGCGCGCGCGCCACGGCTCGACCACGATCTCGTCGCCGTCCTGGAAGCTCCGCATGTGAAGCTGGCAGGTCGCGGCGCCCTTCATCGGGCCGTGGGCGGCGCCGTTGATCATCATGTTGCACGACCCGCAGATCCCCTCGCGGCAGTCATGCGAGAAGGCCACCGGGTCCTCGCCGCGCTCGACGAGCGTCTCGTTGAGCGTGTCGAACATCTCGAGGAACGACATGTCGGGCGACACGTCGTCCACGTCGTACGTGACGAGGCGGCCGGCCGCGTTGGGCCCCTGCTGCCGCCACACATGGAGCTTGATCTTCACTTATAGGACCTCGTCGCGAGCTTCACGTTCTCGTACACCAGCTCCTCCTTGTGGAGCCGCGGCTCGGCCGAGGGATCGCCGCCATACTGCCAGGCGCCCACGTAGGCGAAGTGCTCGTCGTCGCGCAGCGCCTCGCCGTCGGGCGTCTGGTACTCCTCGCGGAAGTGGCCGCCGCAGCTCTCCTCGCGATGCAGCGCGTCGCGGCACATCAGCTCGCCCAGCTCGAGGAAGTCCCCGATGCGCCCGGCCATCTCGAGCTGCTGGTTGAGGCCGCCCGGCTCGCCCACCACGTTCACGTTCTGCCAGTACTCCTCGCGCAGCGCGGCGATCTGGCCGATCGCCTTCTCCAGCCCGGTGCGGTTGCGGGCCATGCCGCACTCGTCCCACATGATGCGGCCGAGCTCGCGGTGGAACGACGTCGGCGTGCGCTTGCCCTTGATGCTGACGAGCTGCTGGAGCCCGGCCTGCACGTCCTGCTCCGTCTCGCGGAACTCGGGGGCGGCGGTCTGCACCGGCTGCGGCTTCACGCCGGCCAGGTAGTCGCCGATGGTGTACGGGATGACGAAGTAGCCGTCGGCCAGCCCCTGCATGAGGGCGCTCGCGCCCAGCCGGTTGGCGCCGTGGTCCGAGAAATTCGCCTCGCCCATGACGAACAACCCGGGGATGGTGCTCATCAGGTTGTAATCGACCCACAGGCCACCCATCGTGTAGTGGACGGCGGGGAAGATCCGCATCGGCTGCTTGTACGGGTCCTCGTCCGTGATGCGGTCGTACATCTCGAACAGGTTGCCGTAGCGCTCGGCGATGGTCTTCTGCCCCAGGCGCTTGATCGCGTCGGCGAAGTCGAGGTAGACGCCGAGCCCGGTGTCGCCCACGCCGCGTCCCTCGTCGCACACGGCTTTGGCGGCCCGGCTCGAGATGTCGCGCGGAGCCAGGTTGCCGAAGCTCGGGTAGCGGCGCTCCAGGTAGTAGTCGCGCTCGTCCTCGGGGATCTGCGCCGGGGGGCGCTTGTCGCCGGCCTTCTTCGGGACCCAGACGCGCCCGTCATTGCGCAGCGACTCCGACATCAGCGTGAGCTTCGACTGGTGGTCGCCGCTCACGGGGATGCAGGTCGGGTGGATCTGCGTGTAGCACGGGTTGGCGAAGTACGCCCCGCGCTTGTACGCGCGCCACGCCGCGGTCGCGTTGCTGTTCTTCGCGTTCGTGCTGAGGTAGAACACGTTGCCGTAGCCGCCGGTGCAGAGCAGCACCGCGTGCCCGGCGAACGTCTTGATCTTGCCGCTCTGGAGGTCGCGCGTCACGATCCCCTGGGCGACGCCGTCGACCACCACGAGGTCGAGCATCTCGTGGTGCGTGTACATCTCGACGTTGCCCTTCGCGATCTCCTTCTCGAGCTGCTGGTACGCGCCTAACAGGAGCTGCTGGCCCGTCTGCCCGCGCGCGTAGAAGGTCCGGCTCACCTGCGCCCCGCCGAACGAGCGGTTGGCGAGCAGGCCGCCGTACTCACGCGCGAACGGCACGCCCTGCGCCGTCATCTGGTCGATGATGTTCACCGACACCTCGGCGAGGCGGTAGACGTTCGCCTCGCGGGCGCGGAAGTCGCCGCCCTTGATGGTGTCGTAGAACAGCCGCTGGACGGAGTCGCCGTCGTTCTGGTAGTTCTTGGCGGCGTTGATCCCGCCCTGCGCGGCGATCGAGTGCGCGCGCCGCGGCGAGTCGTGGTACACGAAGCACTTGACCCGGTAGCCAAGCTCCGCGAGCGTGGCCGCCGCGCTCGCCCCGGCCAGCCCGGCGCCGACGACGAGCACGTCGTACTTGCGCTTGTTGGCCGGGTTGACGAGCCGGATGTTGCTCTTGTGCTTGCTCCACTTCTGGTCGAGCGGCCCCGACGGGATCTTCGCGTCGAGCGTACCGGTCGCCGGTTCCACCATCGTCGCCATCGTCGTCCCCCTCCCTTACCGCCCCACCGTCACCGCGGCCGCGGGCGCCGAGCGCGCCTGCTCCCCGGCCGGCGTCCCCAACCGCTCCGAGTTCGGGTTCGGCTTGACCACGCCGAACAGCACCGCCAGCGGCACCGCGACGAACCCGAGCGCCACCACCGCGGCCACGATCGTGGCCACGTTGCGCGAGGTCGGCCGCGGACGCGGCCGGCTCAGCCCCAGCGTCCGCACCGAGCTCCACGCGCCGTGGTACAGGTGCAGCGCCAGGAACGCCATCGCGAGCACGTAGAACGCGACCACGATCGGGTTGCTGAAGCCGCGCACCACGTTGCCGTAGACGTCCACCTCGCTGTACCCCGGGAAGATCACCCGGGCCGTGAAATGCAGGATGTGGAAGACCAGCCAGACCAGGAGGAACAGCCCGCCCCACCGGATGCTGCGCGAGGCGAACGTCGAGATCTGCGGCTCCCACTTCTTGTACCCGTACCCCGCGGGCCGGGCCGCCTGCTTTTGCCGCGTGAGCTGCACCGCGGCGGTCACGTGCAGCGCCACGGCGCCCAGCAACACCAGTCGCACGAGCCAGAGCGCGTTGCCCATGGTGCCGTGCAGGAAGTGCGCGTAGCTGTTGATCTTCTCGGGGCCCGAGAACATCTGGAGGTTGCCGACCATGTGGCCGATCACGAAGCCGACGCCGATCAGCCCGGTCACGGCCATCACGACCTTCTTGCCGACCTGCGACTGCCAGAAGTTGCGTACGAGGTGCAGCATCACGCGGGAGTGTTGGGCCGCCTCAGAGCTTGACGGCCGCCATCGGATCGCGGACGGCCTGGGCGCTCTGCTCCAGCGCCTGCCGCTCCGCGTCGGTCAGCTCGACCTCGACCACCTGCAGCAGCCCGCACTTGCCGAGCTTGCAGGGGACGCCGAGGTAGAGGTCGTGCATGCCGTACTCGCCCTCGAGCCAGGCGGCACAGGGGAGGATGCGGCGCTGGTCGAGCACGATGCTCTCGACCATCTGCACGGCGCCGCTCGACGGCGCGTAGTACGCCGACCCGGTCTTGAGGTGCTTGACGATCTCCGCGCCGCCGTTGCGCGTGCGGTCGACGATCGCGTCGAGCTTCTCCTTGGCGAGGAGTTGCGTGACCGGGATGCCGCTCACGGTCGTGTAGCTGACGAGCGGGACCATGGTGTCGCCGTGGCCCCCGAGCACCATCGCCTGGATGTCGCGCACGCTCACGTCCATCGCCTCGGCGAGGAAGGCGCGGTAGCGCGCCGTGTCGAGCACGCCGGCCATGCCGATCACGCGTTCACGCGGGAAGCCGGTGACCGCCTTGGCCACGTAGCACATCACGTCGAGCGGGTTGCTGACGACGATGACGATGGCGTCGGGCGAGGTCTGCTTCACCTGCTCGCTCACCGACTTGACGATGCCGGCGTTGGTGTTGAGCAGGTCGTCGCGCGACATGCCCGGCTTCCGGGCGATGCCGGCGGTGATGACCACGAGGTCCGAGCCGGCGGTCTCGTCGTACCCGTTGGTGCCGACCACGCGGGTGTCGAAGCCCTCCACCGGCGCGCTCTGGTACTGGTCCAGCCCCTTGCCCTGCGGGATGCCTTCCGCCACGTCCACCATGACGACGGTACGGGCGAGCTCCTTCTCGGCGATGCGCTGCGCGGTGGTGGCGCCGACGTTACCGGCGCCGACGACCGTGATCTTGTTGACCATATGAGAGCGAACGGGAACCGTGGCGGGGATTGGGGCACTGCGAGCCCCGAAAGTTAACCGGCGCCCCGCCCATCCACCCAGGCCCGCCGGCCGTCGGCGTAGTGCTCGCGCTTCCAGATCGGCACGCGCGCCTTGAGCTGCTCGACCACGTAGCGGCACGCGTCGAACGCGGCCGCGCGGTGCGGGGACGACGCCGCAACCGCGACGCTCGCCTCGCCAACCGCAAGGTACCCCGTCCGGTGCCGCGCGGCCGCGCGCACGTCGGGCCACCGCCCGGCGGCCTCGGCCAGGATCGCCCGCAGCTCCCGCTCGGCCATCGGCCCATACGCCTCGTAGTCGATGCCCGCAACGGCCGTGCCCGCGTTCCGATCGCGGACGAGGCCGAGGAAGGTGGCGACCGCCCCCGCACCGTCGTGCGCCACGCCCGCGAGCAGGGCGGCGAGGTCGACCGGGGCCGGCCCGACGAGCCCCGCGTCCCCGGTCACCCGCCCGCGACGGGCGGCAGCACGGCGACCACGTCGCCAGCCTGCAACCCCTGGCCCGGGTCCGCATAGCGCTCGTTCACGGCGAGGAGCGGCGCCGGCGGCAGCGCCTCGGCGCCCGGTCGCTGCCGCAGCGCGGCGAGCACGGTGCCCGCGGTCGCGCCGGGAGGTAGCTCCATCGTGAGCGAGCGCGTACCGAGCGCGTCGGCGTAGGAGGCGAAAAGCAGGACGGTCACGGACATGCCGATGTGTAGTCGGAACGCGCCGACCGCGTTCCCCGGACGGCTGGTACCTGGACGGCCGGGCCCCCGACGCCAAACGGCCCCGCGGGGGCGGGGCCGTTCGATGAGCGGGCGACCGGGGCGAGGCCCAAGCGCCCTCATTCCACCGGTTCCGGCTCGTCCTCGAGCTCGCTGATGTCGACGCCGGCCACGAGGGCGCGCAGCTCCTTGCTGGGCTTAAAGACCGGCACCGGCCGGGCGGAGACCTCGACGGGCGAGCCGGTGCGCGGGTTGCGCGCCATGCGTGTCTTGCGCTGCCGGATCTTGAAGGTGCCGAAGCCGCGGACTTCGATGTTGCGCTGGTCGTGCAGTGCGTCCTTGATCGCGTCGAGAAACGCGTCGACGACGCGCGCGCAGTCCTTCTTGCTGATCGTCGGACCCGCCGTGCGGGCCATCGACGCAGTCACCTGTTCGACCAGGTCGGCTTTGGTCATCCTGCCTCTCGCAGACGGCCTCCGGCGGGGCCGTTCACGCCCCAGTTGACGACGCGAACTTAGGAGCTAGCTCGTTGTGTGTCAACCGCTTGGCTCACTTCGAGCGGCCCGCCGCGCGGCCCCGAACCGCGGCCAAAAAGTCGTCGAAGACGGGCCGCCCGTCGTGCGGTCCTGGGGCCGCTTCCGGGTGGTACTGGACCCCGAACACCGGCAGTTCGCGGTGCCGAAGCCCCTCGACCGACCCGTCGTTCAGGTTGACGTGCGTGACCGCGAGCGCGGGCGCCCCGGCGATGCCGTCCCCCTCGCCCACCACCGCGAAGCCGTGGTTTTGGGACGTGATCAGCACCTGTCCCGTCGCCACGTCCCGCACCGGGTGGTTCCCGCCCCGGTGGCCGTACGGCATCTTCGCCGTCGCGCCGCCGTACGTCAGCCCGAGGAGCTGGTGGCCGAGGCAGATGCCGAAGACCGGCACCTCGGCGTCGGCGATCTGGCGGATCGCGGGCGGGGCGTACGCGACCGCCGCCGGGTCGCCCGGGCCGTTGCTGAGGAACACGCCGTCCGGCGCGAGGTCGAGCACGGCCTCGGGCGGCGTGTCGGCGGGGACGACGGTCACGCGTCCGCCGTGCTCGTCGAACAGGCGGAGAATGTTGCGCTTGATCCCGAAGTCGTAGGCGACGATGTGGTGCTCGGCGCGCGGGTCGCCCCACGCGTAGCGCTCGCGGGTGCTGACGCGTGACGCGAGGTCGAGCCCCTCCATCGACGGGCAGGCGTCGAGCGCGGCGCGGGCCTCGTCCGACGGCTCGGCGCCGCCGCCCACGACCCCGCGCATGACCCCGGCGCTCCGCAGGTGGCGCGTGAGCCGGCGCGTGTCGACGTCGGCCAGGACCGGCACGTCCGCCGCCGCGAGCCATCCGGCGAGGTCGCCGTTCGCGCGCCAGTTGGAGTAGGACGGCGACAGCTCGCGCACCACGACCGCAGCGACCTGCGGGTGCGCGGACTCCGGGTCCTCGTCGTTGATGCCGTAGTTCCCGATCATCGGCGCCGTCATCACCACGATCTGGCCGCGGTACGACGGGTCGCTGAACACCTCCTGGTAGCCGGTCATGTTCGTCGTGAACACGACCTCCGCCACGGTGGGCGCGGCGCGCCCCACGAGCCGTCCACGAAACAGGGTTCCGTCCTCGAGGAGGAGGAACCCTGGCGTGTGCGTCATGGGCTCGGGCCTCAGCGCGGCGCCGGCGCGGCGGGAGCCGCCGGCGTCGGCGTGCCCGCTCCGGCCGGAGCGCCGGCTGGCGGCGCGGCCGGGGTGAGCGGGACGGCAGGCGCGGCGCCGGGGCGGCCGGCCGGCGCGCCCGCGGGCGCGGCGGGCTGCGCGAACGTGCGGTCGAGGACCGAGCTGGACCGCCGCGCCCCGCCGCCGGCGAGCGACAGGATGAGCGACAGCGCGAGGAAGATTCCGCCCGCCCACCAGCTCACCCGGGTGAGCAGGTTGCCCGCCTGCCGCGTCCCGATCACCGACTCCGCCGCCGACGACGACCCGCCGAAGCTCGCCGCGAGCCCGCTTCCCTTCCCCGCCTGCAACAGGATGGCGGCGATGAGCACCAGGCAGGTGAGGACCAGGGTGATGAACAGAAACGTATACACGGAGCGGCGGGCGCGGCGCGGAGGCGGGCTCGGCAGGAGACCTGCCGAGCGGGGCTAAGTGGCGAAGTGTAGCGGACTTGGACCCCGCGGCAAAGACCGCGGCGCGTTGCCCGATCCGGTCAGTCCTGCACGATCGCGGCCCAGTTGCCCGCGTCCAGACTCGCGCCCCCCACGAGCAGGCCGTCGACGTCGGGGGCGGCGAGGAGCAGCTTAGCGTTGCCGCGGTTGACGCTCCCGCCGTACAGGATGGGCATCACGGCGCCCTTGTCGCCGGCCAGCTCGCGGAGGGTTCGGCGGATCGCCGCGTGCACCTGCGACGCGTCGTCGGGCGTCGCGGTTCGGCCGGTCCCGATGGCCCAGACCGGTTCGTACGCGACGAGCACGTTGGCGATCTGCGCCGGCTCGAGCGCCGCGAGCCCGGCGCGGAGCTGGCGGAGCACCACCTGCTCGGTGAGTCCGGCCTCGCGCTCGTCGAGGGTCTCGCCAACGCAGAGCATCGGGATGAGGCCGGCCTGGAGGGCGAGCGCACACTTGCGCGCCGTCTGCTCGTCGGTCTCGCCGAACACGTGGCGGCGTTCCGAGTGGCCCACGAGCACCATCCGCGCGCCCGCGTCGCGCGCCATCCCGGCCGAGGTCTCGCCGGTGAACGCGCCGGCGGCCTCGGTGTGGATGTTCTGCACGCCGACCATGATGTCGGGCCGGTCGTGGAGCGCCTCGACCACGCTCGTGACGGTGATGGCCGGCGGGAAGAAGACGAGCGTCCGGCCGTCGCCGCGGGGGGCGTGGGCGAGGAAGGCGCGCGCGAACGCCCGGGCCTCGGTGGGCCCGAGGTTCATCTTCCAGTTCGCGGCGTAGATCGGCTTCAGCATCGGGGGCGGCGGGCGCTGGCGTTAGGCGTCGTGGAGCGCGGCGACGCCGGGCAGGGTCTTCCCTTCGAGGAACTCGAGCGACGCGCCGCCGCCCGTGGAGACGTGCGTGACGCGCGCGTCGAGGCCGGCCTGGGCGACGGCGGCCGCGGAGTCGCCCCCACCGACGATGGTGGTCGCGCCCGCGTCGGTCGCGTCGGCGAGGGCGCGCGCGACGGCGAGCGTGCCGGCGTCGAACGGCGGGGTCTCGAAGACACCCATCGGCCCGTTCCAGAGGACGGTCCGCGCCGCCCGGACCAACTCGGCGTAGCGCGCCTGCGTCGCCGGTCCCACGTCATACATCGCCTGGTCGGCCGGGATGGCGTCGCGGGCGACGGCCTGCGTGGGGGCGTCGCCCGCGAGCGCGGGCGCGACGGTCGCGTCGGACGGCAACACCAACTTGTCGCCCGCGCGGGCGAGGACTTCGCGCGCCAGGTCGACCCGGTCCGGCTCGACCAGCGATCGGCCGGTCTCCAGCCCCATCGCCCGAAAGAACGTGCACGCCATCGCGCCGCCGACGAGCAGGTAATCCACCTTCGGCAGCAGCGCCTCCACGACATCGATCTTGCCGGAGATCTTGCTCCCCCCGAGGACCGCGACGAACGGCCGTTGCGGCTCGGCGAGGGCGCGCCCGAGGTAGGCAAGCTCCTTCTCCATGAGCAGCCCGGCGACGGCGGGGGGGAGCGCGCGGGCGACGCCCTCGGTGCTCGCGTGCGCGCGGTGCGCGGCGCCGAACGCGTCGTTCACGTACAGGTCGCCCAGGCGCGCGAGTTCGCGGGCGAGGCGCTGGTCGTTCGTCTCCTCGCCGGGGAGGAAGCGGGTGTTCTCGAGCAGGAGCACGGCGCCCGGAGCCAGCCGCTCGGTCGCCTGGACGGCGTCGTCCGTGTCGGTCGTCTCGCAGAACTCGACCGGACGTCCCGGAAGCAGCTCGGCGAGACGCGCACACACCGGCTCCAGCGAGTACTTCGCGTCGGGCGCGCCCTTGGGCCGGCCGAGGTGCGACAGCAGCACGACCCGGGCGCCGCGGTCGAGGAGGTACTCCAGCGTGGGGACGGCGGCGCGGAGGCGCGTATCGTCGGTGACGCGCCGGTCGGCGTCGAGGGGGACGTTGAAGTCGACGCGCACCAGCGCGCGGCGCCCGCGGAGCTGCTCGTCCGTCAGGTCGCGAATGGTCTTTTTGTTCATGGGGCGGGAGAGGTGAAGCCCTGTCGTCCCGAGCGCAGCGAGGGACCTACTTGCACAGCGGCGGAGGTAGCCGGCGGATCCAGCCCCGTCACCGTGGTGAGTAGGTCCCTCGCTGCGCTCGGGACGACAACGGTGGTCGTTCAGCCCAGCCGCGCGCCCATGAACCGGAGCAGGTCCACGCAGCGCGACGAGTAGCCCCACTCGTTGTCGTACCAGCCGCTCACCTTGACCATCGTCCCGTCCACCACGTTGGTGCTGAGCGAGTCGAGGATGCAGGAGTGCGGGTTGCCGATGTAGTCGCTCGACACCAGCGGCTCGGTCGTGTACGCCAGGATGCCGTCGAGCGCCCCCTCGCTCGCGGCCTTGAACGCGGCGTTCACCTCGTCGATCGTGACCGCGCGCTCCACCTCGACCGTCAGCTCGGTGAGCGACACGTCGGGGGTCGGGACGCGGATGGCGATGCCGTCGATCTTCCCTTTGAGCTCGGGCAGCACGAGCGACGTGGCCTTGGCCGCGCCCGTGGTCGTGGGAATGATGCTCATCGCCGCCGCGCGCGCGCGCCGCAGGTCCTTGTGCGGCAGGTCGAGGATGCTCTGGTCGTTGGTGTACGAGTGGA
>ERZ1066118.1301-NODE-1301-length-16376-cov-5.704552_pt1 | contig 16376 bp, 8 predicted proteins | sample MGYA00382765_ERZ1066118 | MGnify/ENA primary metagenome ERZ1066118 (study PRJEB33369, sample SAMEA5778348) | biofilm metagenome | biome: Industrial cooling water; feature: Water cooling tower basin; material: Biofilm | place: United Arab Emirates | collected...
TGGGCGTTGCGGTTTCGGGCCTCGAGATGAGCCAGAACTCCGAACGCCGTTCCTGGAAGGAGGAGGAATTGCAGCAGATGCTCAAGGACATTATGTCCGGCATCCACAATTCGTGCATCAGGTACGGCGATCAGGGCGGCGGCTATATCGACTACGTGAAGGGCGCGAACATCGCGGGCTTCAAGAAGGTGGCCGACGCGATGCTGGCTTTCGGAGTGGTGTAGGCGCTCGCCGCAACGGGGACATGAAAGCCCCTCGCGCGTTTCTCAGCGCGGGGGGCTTTTTCCATCGCCGCAGCGGCAGACACCGCAGCCTTTATTCCTTCCCGGCAACGGCGATGTCCTTGCCCAATATCGTCTTCACGTAGATCCGCTGCACCAGAAGGAAGCTGACGATGGTCAGCGGCGCAGCCAGCAAGACGCCCAGAAAGCCGAACAGCAGCCCGAACCCCAGCACCGCAAACAGCAGCACCGCCGGCGGAACGTCGACCGCCTGCTTCTGGATCATGGGCTGGAGGAAATTGCCCTGCAATTGCTGGATGCCAAGGAACAGGAGAAGCGTCCAGAGCGCCGTCAGGGGGGAAACGGTGAAAGCCAGCAGCACCGCCGGAACCCCGGCAATGACCGGACCCACCATCGGAATGATATCCAGCAGCCCTGCAATCAGGCCCAGTCCGCCGGCTGCCGGCACGCCCAGCAGTGCAAGGCCGATCCATGTCAGCGCCGCGACCACCAGCGAGGATACGGCCTGCCCGACCATCCAGCCGCGCAAGCCATTCGCGACGTCGTCGCAGGCCTGATCGACCAGCGCTTCGGTGCGATGCGGCACCAGCCACACCAGTCCGCGGCGATAGACCCCCGGATCGGCCGCCATGAACATCGCGCCGACAAGAACGAGGACGAAATCGGACACACCATTGCCCGCCGCCAGCGCAAAGCCGCTGGCTTGCGTGAACAGGCGGGAGACATCCTGTTCGCCCAATTTGGCCGCCTGATCGAAGGAATCGCCCAGCCCGTAACGGTCAAGGAAGCCGCGCAGCCCGTCGAAGGCGGTCGGCACCGTGCTGCGGATCGTGTCGAATTCACCTGCGATCTGCGAACCGAACAGCGCGAAGGTGCCGATGAATACCCCGAGCACGATCAGGATCGAAAGGGTCAGCCCGTAAGATCGCTTGATGCCGGTCCACTTGCAAATCCGCCGGGTGATCGCATCGAAAATCGCCCCCAGCACGACCGCCGCGAACACGAGCAGGAAGAACCGGCTGAGTTCCACCACCAACCAGGCGCAAGCCAGAATTGCCACCACGATTGTCGTCGCGCGCGCGACAAAAGCGGACTTGGACGGGGAGCCGTCGCCCGTCGTTGCGCTGGGCGTTTCGGTGGGGGATTGCGGCGCGTTCATGATCATTGTCTTTCGGGTTGCAGCGTGTTTGGGGAGAGGGGCGTGCGGCACCTTCTCAGAAAGCGTCCGATGATGTTCAGTTGATGCCGAGCGACTGAGCCTGTGCGCGCAATTGTGCGGCCTGGGCAGGGTTCGCCTTCACCGCCGCTTCCAGCGCCGCCCGCGCCTTCGCCGGTTCGCCCAGCGTCATGCGGCTGCGCATCAGCATCACCCAGCCATCGACGTTCTTCGGCTCCTTCGTGAGCCGGCTTTCGAGCTGTTCGACCATGCCTTCGGCCATGGCACGCTGCTCGCTCGGCTTCATCGCGCCTGCCGCCGCCACGTCTGCGGCGGTCGGCCCGCGCAGGTTCGGCGATGCGGCAGCACCGGCCACCGCGCCCGATCCCGGGGCGATCAGCGCGGGCTTGCGCTGGCCTTGCGCGTTCGCGATGCGGGCGGCGACGTCGATCTTGTTGATCTGCCCGACCTGTTCGATGGTGCGCACCAGATCTGCCTCCCACGGCGCGCCTTGCGGGCTATCGGCCAGCAGATCGAGCCACGCGGCAATCGCGCCTTCGTGATCCTTGTCGAGATCCTTCTTCGCCGCGAGGAAATAGCGCGCGCGCGGATCTTGCGCATCGAGCGAGACGGCCTTCTCGAAGGCTTGCAAGGCTTCGGCGGGGAGCGGATCGCGCTTGCTCGCCAGCACCAGCGTCTCGCCCAGTGCCGACCACAGCACCGCTTCGCCCGGAGCGATTCCGACCGCGCGGCGATAGGCATCGGCGGCCTCGTCATACTGGCCCTGGCTGAAATAGGCGAAGGCAAGGTCGCCCCACGGGCCGGCATCGTCCTTCGATGCCTCGGCCGCGGCGCGCAGCGCATCGATCGACGCCGTGCCCTCTTGCGGCGCTGCGGGCGCATCCCCGCCGCTTTGCCCGGAATAGATGTTGAACCCGATCGATCCTGCCGCCAGCAGCAGCGCCGCCCCCAGCAAGACCCACCCCGCCTTCGATGTTCCGCCCTCAGGCTGCTTTTCGCCCTGTCCCATGGCCGCATCGCTAGCACCCCCCGGATGAAGGGGCAATTCGCTCTGGCATCGGGGCCGGTTTTGGGTATGGTGCTGTGAGGGGCGATCTATCCGCAAGGGGGGGGATAGGTGAGCGGGATCTTCAAAGTCGCGATCATCGGTTCGGGCCCGGCAGGGCTGAGCGCCGCCGCGCGCGCGGCGGCGCTGGGTCTTTCCCACGTGCTGCTCGAAAAGACCGACCACCTCTCGGACACGATCTACAAGTACCAGAAGGGCAAGCACGTCATGGCGACGCCCTCCAATCTGGTGCTGCGCAGCGACATCGATTTCGACGCGGGCAAGCGCGAGACGATCCTCGGGATCTGGGACGAACAGATCGAAGGCCACAAGGTCAACGTCAAATACCACGCCGAAGCCAAGGCGATCCGCGGCACGGGGGATGCGATCTCCGGCAGCGTCCAGCAGATCGTGACGCGCGCGCGCGACGGCACCAAGAATGTCACCGAGATCCAGCGCCACGCCCCGCCTTATGCGATCGATCTGACGAACGGCGAGACGGTAATGGCCGAGAACGTCGTCCTTGCCATCGGCACGCAGGGCAACCCTAACTTGATGCGCTGTCCGGGCGCGGACCTGCCGCATGTGCAGTACCAGCTTGATGACCCGACTGAATATGTCGACGAGCATATCGTCATCGTCGGCACCGGGGATGCGGGGATCGAGAACGCGCGCGGCCTTGCCGAGGACCCGGCGCAGAGAAACACCGTCTCGATCCTCAACCGCGGCACCGACTTTCCCACCGCCAAGGCGGCCAACGTCAGCGCGCTGATGGCCGATCATGAGGCGGGCAAGCTCATCGTGCGCACCGAGAGCGAGACCAAGGAGATCGAGCCCGGCTGGATCACGCTGGCCACCCGCGACGGGGAAATCCGCATCCCCTGCGACCGGATCATCGCGCGCATCGGATCGGCCCCGCCGCGCGCCTTTGTCGAGCAATGCGGGATCGAGTTCACCAGCGAAGACCGCGGCGCCTTCCCCAAGCTCTCCCCGGTGTTCGAAAGCACGGCGCCGGGCATCTTCGTGATCGGCGCGCTGGCGGGCTATCCGCTGATCAAGCACTGCATGAACCAGGGCCATGACGTGGTCGAGTTCATCAACGGCAACCGCGACCTGAAGCCGGCCGACGAGCCGATCCTCGAGCAGAAGTTCGCCGGCCTGCCGGGCGGACGCTCGGTCGCGGACTGGCTCGAGTTCCTGCGTGCGAACGTCGCGATCCTGAACGGCATGTCGCCGCTCCAGATGCGCGAGTTCATGCTCGATTCGGAGGTGCGCGCCTACCAGCCGGGCGAGGTCATCTTCGAGCGCAACGAGCCCGGATCATCGCTGTTCGGGATCGCCAGCGGATCGGTGGCGGTGGAGGTGAACCCCGCCGATCCCACCTTCACGATCCCGATCGAAGCCGGATCGATCTTTGGTGAGGTCGGCCTCATCTCGGGCCGCCGGCGCGGAGCCACGATCCGGGCGGCGGAAGACACCATCGTGGTCGAGATTTCGCGTCTCGCCGCATTGAAGCTGCAATCGCAGGTGTCCAGCGCCAAGGCCGCGATCCAGCGCATCTCGATCGAGCGGCAATTGCTCCAGATGTTCGGATCGGGCCTGACCCGCGAGGATGTCGCCCCGCTGGTGGAGGCCGCAAGGGTCGAGGAAAAGCGCGCGGGCGAGGTGGTCGTCGCCGAGGGCGCGGACGACAAGGATGTGTTCATCATCCGGCGCGGGTCGATGGTGGTCGAAAAGGAAATGGGCGGGCGCCCGGTGTTCCTGTCCTACCTTCCCGCAGGCACCTATTTCGGCGAGATGGCGGTGATCGACGGATCGGCGCGCACCGCCACGGTCAAGGCCGCGATCAAGTCCGAAGTGATCCGCCTGCCGGCCCAAGGCTTCCTCGATCTGCTCGCCCGCAAGCCCGCTGTGCGCGAGCGGGCGATGAAAGACATGGCCGCCCGCCGCGCCACCAATGCCTTCATCGACAGCCGCAAGGGCGAGTTTTTCAGCGCGGTCGACCTCTATTCGCAGACCGCGCAGTTCCTCGTCGACAACGGCATCGGCGAAGCGACCGATGTGCTGCTGATCGACGAGAAGCTGTGCATCGGCTGCGACAATTGCGAGAAGGCCTGCGCCGACAGCCATGACGGGCTTTCGCGATTGGACCGCGAGGCGGGCAAGACCTACGCGCACCTCCACGTGCCGACATCCTGCCGCCACTGCGAACACCCGCATTGCATGGCCGATTGCCCGCCCAACGCGATCAAGCGCGGCCCCGATGGCGAAGTCTTTATCGACGAGACCTGCATCGGCTGCGGCAATTGCCAGCGCAACTGCCCCTACGGCGTGATCCGCATGGATGCAAAGCCGCCGAAGAAGCCGAGCCTCCTGCAATGGATGCTGTTCGGCAAGGGGCCGGGGCCGGGCGAGGCCTCTTATTCTTGGCGCAAGAAGGCGGCCGAAAAGGACGGCGGACAAAAGGCCAAGCAGGCGATCAAGTGCGACATGTGCTCCGGCATCGACGGCGGCCCCGCCTGCGTGCGTGCCTGCCCCACGGGCGCGGCGATCCGCGTCAGCCCTGACAAGTTCCTGACCTTCGCCAAGCTTACCGAGGATGCGGGCTAAGTGGCGAGCACGGCGCGCAACCGGTTCCAGCAGCAGGAGCGCCGCCGCGATTCGGATCACGTCGGCTTCCTCCAGCATCGCGGCTATCGCTGGTTGTGGTTCGCGCTGCTGCTAAGCGGTGCGGCGATCGCGGGCTATGCCCTGATCGACCAGGAGCCGCGGCCCAATGGCGGCACGTGGTATGGCTATACTTTGGGCACCATCGGCTTCGGCGTCATCCTGTGGCTTTCGCTGCTTGGCGTGAGGAAACGGCGGATCAATCCCGGCGCATGGAGCCTCAAGGCGTGGACTTCGGCCCATGTCTATCTTGGCCTTGCACTGATCGTGATCGGCACGCTCCACACCGGGTTCCAGATCGGGTGGAATGTCCACACGCTCGCCTATGTGCTGATGCTGCTGGTGATCGCGACCGGCATCTACGGCGTGATCGTCTATGCCACCCTGCCACAGAGCCTCAGCGCTAACCGCAAGGAGATGACCCGCGCGCAAATGCTCGACGCGCTGACCGCGCTCGACCGCCAGCTCGAAAGCGCCGCGCAGCCGCTGGCACGGGCGGAATCCGATCTCGTGATCGCGGCGCTCGGCCAGGACGTGTTCTACGGCGGCGCGCTGGCGCGGCTGACGGGGAGCTACCCCGGCTGCAAGACCGCGCAGGCGCTGCGCGGCATGGGCAGGGCCACCGAAGCCGAGACGCGCGTCGTCGCCCTGCTGGAGAAGCGCCGCGAACAGCTCGCCCAGATCCGCGGGGCGCTGCGCATCCGCGCGCTGCTGGAAATCTGGCTGTTCATCCATATCCCGCTCACCATTGCCCTGATCGCCGCGCTCACCGCGCATGTGATCAGCGTGTTCTACTACTGGTGAGGAGGAGGCGGCGGCGATGGCGTTCCTGATCCGCACCATCGACTTCACCGCCGCCGGGCGCGAGATCGTGCGCGACCGGACGCTCGACCAGACCCGCCTCACCGTGGGCCGCGCGGCCGAGAACGACATCCACCTGCCCGACCTTGCGGTGGAGCAGCACCATATCGGCATCGATCTCACCGCTGGCGACACGCTGGCGGTCAGGGCGCTTGGCACGCTGGGCTTCGGGCTCGATGGCCGGGTGGTCACCGAAGCCACGATCGACCCACAGACCGGCGGCGAAATCGCGCTGGGCGCGGCGCGGCTGGCGGTGGCGCGCGAGAACGATGGCAACATCGTCATCACCATCCGTCAGGTCGCGCCCGACGAAGGCAAGACGGACGCGCTGCGCGGCTTTGCGCTCGCTTCAAAGCTGCCGGGCAAGCGCACGATGAGCTGGATCTTCGCGGTCGCGATCATCCTGCTGCTGCTCGCCCTGCCGGTCGCGAGCCACCTTTTGAGGACGCCCGCCAAGCCCGATCCGACCGGCAAGACGCCGGGCGCGGTGCTGATGGACAGCGCGTGGTCTTCGGGTGAATTGTCGCTGAAGCACCACAGCCTCGAGAACAATTGCGAAAGCTGCCACGTCGCCGCCTTCGAAAGCGTGCAGGACGAAACCTGCCTGTCGTGCCACAAGGACATCGGCGACCACGCCAAAAAGCCGCGCCTGGCCAAGGGAATGCCGCCGCTGTCCGAGGGCGATGCGCTGCAATGGAAGATCGCCGAAGGCTTCGGGAAAGAAGGCCCGCTGGGCTGCGTCGCCTGCCATTCCGAGCATGAAGGGCCGGTGAGGACGCAAGCGGGGAGCGAGGCGTTCTGCTCCGATTGCCACAAGGATCTAAAGACCCGCCTCACCGACACGCAGCTCACTGCCGCGCATGATTTCGGCAAGACCCACCCGCAATTCCGCCCGGTCTATTTCGCCAGCTTCGGCGCGGCCAAACCGGTGCGCGCGGCGGCGGGATCGACGCCGGTCGAGCGTTCGGGCCTAGTCCTCCCGCACGATGTCCACATGAACCCGCGCGGCGGGGCGGCGCGGATGGCGGTGAGCCTTGCGCAGTATCGCAGCCCGCTCGAATGCAAGGATTGCCACGCGGCAACGGCGGACAAGGTCAGCTTCAAGCCGGTCGAGATGGAGCAGGCGTGCGAGGCGTGCCACAGCCTCGTTTCGGGCCGCACGCCGGGGGGGGCTTTAAGCAAGCTGCGCCACGGCAGCGTGAAGAACCTGGCCGAGGATCTGGCACGGATCAGCACCGGCCCGCGTCCGCGCCTTGCCCCCGGACGCCAGCGCCCGGGGCAACTGAGCAGCGCCTCACCCTACCACGCCGATTTCGGGCGGCCGGTGCGCGCCTATATCGGGATTTCGAACGCGCTGTCTGTTGGCGGGGTGTGCACCGAATGCCACCTGCCCACCCGCGGACCCACCGGGCAGGCCGATCTGATGCCGGTCAATTTCCCCGACCGCTTCCTCACCAGCGGCTATTTCAGCCACGCTGCGCATACCAAGCAGAAGTGCACCGATTGCCACGCGGCCGAGACCTCGAAGCTGGCGAGCGACCTCCTGATGCCCGACCTCAAGAGCTGCCGGACGTGCCACCTCGGCGCGACCGCCGTGAAGACTGCCAAGATCGTGCCCTCCGACTGCGCGATGTGCCACGCCTATCACGTGCCGTCGGGCCAGTGGCAGGGCTTGAAGCCGGCCAAACCCTCCATGCCGCACTACAAGCCCCCGCCCGAGCCTGCGAAAAAATCAACGGTTGCAGCCAAGCTTGCACAGGTTACACCATAGGGATGAGCGGGGGCGCTTCATCGACACGGCGCGCGGTGCTGATCGCGCAGATGACCGACATCCACATCGGCTTTGCGCCCGATGAAAAGCCTGAGGAACTGAACCTCACCCGTTTCCGCGCAACGTTGCGGCGGCTGATCGAAGGGCCCAACCGCCCCGATTATCTGGTGCTCACCGGCGACATCACCGATCACGGCGACGCGGAAAGCTTCGCCAAGACGATCGAGATCCTGCACGCCTGCCCGATCCCGATCCTGCCGATGGTGGGCAATCACGACAGCCGCGAAGGCCTGCTCGGCGCGTTTTCGCAGGTCGAGCCGGCGGACGGCGGCTTCCTGCACTACGTGGTCGATGCGCCGCTGGGCCTCAGGATCATCTGCCTCGACACGCTGGAGGAAGGGCGCCACGGCGGGGCCTTCTGCGAGGTGCGCGCCGCATGGCTCGCCGCGCGGCTGGCCGAAGCGCCCGACACCCCGACGCTGATCTTCATGCATCACCCGCCGGTCGTCGCCGGAATCGACTGGATGGACCCAGCCGCCGACGAGGCGTGGATCGTGCGGCTGCGCGCGGTGCTGGAAGGGCAGCGCCAGGTGCTCGCGATCCACTGCGGGCATCTCCATCGCCAGATCGGCACACGCTTTGCCGGGATACCGCTGGGGGTGACGCCCTCGGTCGCGCCGCTGGTGGCGATGGATCTGACGCCGATCGACCAGCACGTGCCCGATGACCGCGAGCTTATCTCCACCGAGCCGCCGACCTACGCCATCCACCGCTGGAACGGCGCGGCGCTGGTGTCGCATTACGAGCGCGTGGGCGACTGGCAGGTGCTGGCGCGCTTCACGCCGGGTCTGCAGGGCATGATCGAAGGCATGTTCGCCGAGCGGGAATAAGTCCCTTACCTCGTCTTTGCGAGAAGCCGAAGGCGACGCGGCAATCCATGACCAGACTTCCGCGTCAGACGTAACCTCAGTCCACGGGTTGCTTCGCTACGCTCGCAATGACGAGTTGCGGACTTACTTCCGCGCGCTCGCCCGCTGCGCCCCAACCGGCGCCAGCCCGACCCAGCGCTTCATGTCGACCTCGTCGCTGACCTTCCACGGAATGCCGCTGCGGGTCATGAACATGCGCTCCATCTCCTCGCGGGTGAACGGGCGCGAGCCCAAGCGGCCGAACACCGCCATCTGCCCGCCGGTCTCGTCCACCGCCCGGTCGCGGTCGAGGCCCTTTGACATGGCGATCGCGGGCGTCGGTGTCTTGGCCCACGCGATCAGCTCGGGCTTGGGCGCGGGGCTGAAGCCGTAGAACCCGCGCTGGCTTTCCGGGCTGGTGAGTTGCAGCACCTTCACCCCGTTCTTCCCGTCCGCAACGTAAGCGAACAGCGAGGCGTTGGTGGTGCCGACGATGACGTCCTCGGCATCGTTCAATGCGCCGTCCAGCGTCACCCGCTGGTAGACCTTGGGCGCGCGGGGATTGGTGACGTTGAGGATCACCAGCCCGTCCTGCTTGGCGGCGACGTAGGCATAGGTGCGCGCGATATACATCCGCCGCGCGTCGGCCAGCGGAACGGTCGCCTCGGGCACGGCTTGCGGGTTGCGCAGGCTGGTAATGTCGAACAGCTTCACGCCCTCGGCATCGGTCACCCACAGGTAACGGAACTGCACCGCGCTCGCCCGCGCATCGCGAAGCTCGCGCACGGCTGCAAGTTTAGGCGTGTCGGGATCGGAGAGATCGACCACCACCAGCCCCTTGTCGGCGGTGATGTAGGCGACCTCCCCCGCGAGCACGATGTGCCGCGCGCCGCTCAGCACCCCGCCGGGGTTCCACGCGGTCGAGCCATCGGCGTATTTGTGACGGGTGAGCCGGTTGTTGCGGAATTCCCCGTCGGCCAGCGTGTTGACGTTGACGAGGATCAGTCCTTCGACCGCGTCGGTCACGGCGGCGAAATTGTAGATCGGCTTGAACGCCTGTTCCTGGTTGGCCTGGCGCATCGCCTCGGTATTGCGGGTGGGCGCGATCGGCTGATTGGTGGCGAGCGCCATGCAGGTCGCATTGGTGGTCTTGACCTGCGTATCATGGCCCAGCGCGGAGAACGGCCCCTTGAGGATCCGCTCCGAGGTGCCCTTGTTGGCGATGCTGGCGACGTCATAGGCGACGAACCCGCCGCGCCCTTCGGCGACGAACATGTATTCGCCGCGAAGCTGCAAGCAGCCGACGCGGTCGGGGGTGCCTTCGTGGACGTTGCGGAATTCTTCGAAGGGATGGGTTTCGCCCGACATCTCGCCGTCGAAGGTCTTGCCCCGCGTCCAGTTCTTCAGCTCGCGCCCGTTCTGTTCGACATGCATCGTCCAGTAATCGGGATAGGCATAGCGCTGGAGGTAGGAGCCGATCACCGCCTGTGGCTCGTCATATTCGGTCACCCGCGTCGCCTGGAAGCCGCCTTCCAGCCCGCTCCACGCGTTGAGGCCGACGAAATTGACGTAGTTGGTGCCCAGCAGGAAGAGCTGCGCCATGATCGCGTTGTTGTCCTCCTTGGCGGAGAGGTGGCAATCGGTGCAGGTCTTGGTCTCGGTCAGGCGCACGGTGTGCGGGAAATGCGGCGCGAAGGCCTGGCTGGAGAAGCCGATGGCGCTGATCGGCGGCTGCTGCACATAGATCCGCTCTCGGTTTATGTTCGTCGAGGACAGCACAAGCGCCGAGGACGACCTGACGGGGGCTACCTGATTGCCCTTGGTGGTCATGTGCTTGCCAAGCTGGAACATTTCGTCGCGCGCGACCTGCGGGTTGTAGGTCGCGAAGTTCCTCGTCTCGCCGCCTTCGTAGCGGTGGACGGGGGTCTTCCAGTTGGCCTCGATCGGCAGGTGGCAGCCGCCGCAGCTTGTGGTCCATGAAAGGTGGCAGGTGAAGCAGGCCATTTCCGGTTCGCGGTGCGCGCGGTCGCCTTCGGAAATGCCGGTGCCGAATTCGAAATTGCCCGTCTCTGCCCCGTAGCGGCTGACGAGCTTGGCGCGCGCCGCCTTGGCGTTGAATTCAGGGGTGGCGGGATCGACCGAGTCCTTGACGAGGCTCATCTCCCATTCGAGCTTGGGATCGACGATCGAGCGCTGGATGAGGCGCTGCCTGCCATCCGGCCCCTCGAGCCATTCGAAGCGGCGCTTGCCGTCGGGGTTGCGCAGCAGGGCGAGGTTGTGGCCCTCGGGCGGGGCGGCGGGGCCGCTGGTGCGCAGGGTGGGATAGGCGTCAGCCGTGCCGTGGCAGTCCTTGCAGGTGATCTCGATCGCGTTGGCGACTTCGCCGTAGATCAGGCCATTGCCGTGGCTGTCCTGCTCGAAGTGGCAATCGGCGCACTGCATCCCCTTTTCGGCATGGATGTCCATCAGGTGAACCGCCTTACCCGGGTTGACGCCGGCGGGGACGAACTTGCCTTCACCCTCACGCCGCCACTTTTCGGGATCGTCGGGGTCGACGATCTTGCCGTCCGCATCGAGCAGATTGCCCTCTCGGTCACGCTTGAAGATCGCGCGGAAGTTCCAGCCGTGGCCGTGATAGTCGGCGAACTGGGTGTCCTTGAGCTGCGGGTTCAGGTCATAGACGTTGCGCAGGAAATCGAGGTCTGCCCAGTTGCCCTTGGGCGCGGCGCCTTCGGGGTTGCGGTCGGTGACGGCGCGGACCTCGGCGGCGGTGGGATACTTCTGCTCCTTGGGCCACATGAAGGGCGCGTCGCTCTCGTAGTCCCACATCGTGTAGCCGAGGAAGGAATTCAGGAAGATGTTGGGCTGGTGCATGTGGCAGTTCATGCACTGGCTCGTCGGGATCGCGCGGGTGAAGACGTGCTGGAGCGGGTGGCCGCTTTCCTTCACTTCGCCCGAGGCAGTCCGCAGCGCACCATCGTCGGCGGCGTGATAATTGTCACCCGGTTGCTTCACCGCGCCGTGGCCGCCCGGCTTCTCGCCATGCCCATCGTCATAGCCTGCCGCGTGGGCGATCTTCTCGGCGATGGTCGGGTCGGCGGTGATGCTCTGCCCGTCGCGCCCGTATTGGGCATAGGTCAGCGAATGGCGCGGCTCGCGGTCATTGGCGTAAACGACGTGGCAGCTCGCGCAGCCCGAATGGCGGTAGTCGCCCGGCTGGTCGTTGGTGCCCATGAACCAGGTGAAGGGATCGTTGAGGCGGGTCTTGTGGATGTTGAGCGCGGGGATCGCCACGCGCAGACCCGTGCCCGGCCCGCGGTTCGATTGCTTGAGGTCGGGCCGCCCAGGCTCTTCCAGACGCTGGATCGAGCCCGACGGGTTGGGAAGGCCGATTTCCGGAAACTGCGAGTTGATCGTGCGCCCCCCGCGCTCGAACACGCGGAAGATGTCGCCGGGCGGGATCACGTGCCACGTGGGCAGCGGATACATCTCGGCCAGCACGCCGCGCGCGACCTGATCTTCGCTGAGCTTGCCCCCCGGCCCCGCGCCCGGCGTGGTGATGTGCGCCGGATCGCCTTCGCGCGTGTAGGCCTCGCCCAAGAGGTAATTCTTGAACGGCAGGATCCCGTTATTGTAGCTCGCCCCGCCCCACAGCATCGCGCCGGTCGCCATGATCGAACGCTCGGCGCTCTCGATCGCCTGGATGTGGCACGCCCCGCAGGCATCGCGCGCGACGCGGTAGTCGGAAGGGTTGATGAACTTCACGAACTCCGGCGATTCCTGATTGAGCAGCGCGTAGGAGCGCTTGGGGTTCGCCGAGGAGGGGAAGTGCCACGATTTGGGATACTTGGGCAGCACATGCGCCGCATCGCGTGCGGCGACGTAATCGGGGTGGTCGTGCGGAAGCTCGGAATTGCCGCGCACGCTCACATTGCCGCCGTGGCAATCGGTGCAGCCCAATCGCACCGCGGGCGAGACGTGCATCGTCGGCGCGTCGGTCTTGACGTGGCAGGTGAGGCAGCCTTCGGACTTGGCGTCCATCTCGGCCACCGATTGCCGCTGCGGCGCAGGCGGCGCAATCACGAGGCTGTAGTCGCGCTTGACCGGCTTTTCCTTGTCCGACGCCATCGGGCTGCCGGCAAACAGGGACACAGCCAGCACCAGCGCCGCGGCAATCAGCGCAAGGTGGCGGGCGAAAGGCTGGGTGAGCGCGCGCATCAGTAGGTCAGCACCACGTTGGCGAGGATCGAGACGAATTCCTTCCCGCCTCCGCGCGAGGTGAACAGGTCGCGGAAGCCGTCACCCGCCAGCAGCGTGGCGGCCGAAAGGCGGAAGACGAGGTTTTGGTTGGCATTGGGCCGCCAGATCGCCGAGGCCGAGAGGTCGTAACCGATCTCCTTGGGGATCGAGCCTTCGTTGCGCAGCACCTGAAGCACCGAGGTATTCTCGAACGACAGATGATTGGCATTGGCGGTAAGGCGAAACTCCGGCGTCAGATCGAAATCCGCGCCCACCCCGAACAGGATCAGGCCGGGGTTGTTGAAATTGCTTTGCCCCTGCTCCTTCGAGCTTCGCAGCGAGTTGAGCAGGCCATTGCGGCCGTTGACGCTGATGACGCGCCCGCCGCCCGCAAAGGGGATCGTCTGGCGGATCCAGTAGGAGGTGTCCGCGCCCGCAAACACGGGGTTCTCGAAGATCGCGTCGAACCCGCCTTCGGTGTCGTCATAGGGATCCTCGTCCCCGCTGGCATAGGCGGCCGAGAGACGGAAGCGCATCCAGTCCTTGTCGTAGCTGGCTTCCACGGCGGCGAACTGGGCGTTGATGTCCGCCGGGCGGTCGGTGAGAAAGCTGTTCCGATCCTCGCCCAGCGCCCAGTAGAAGCTGCCCGTCAGGTTCACCCGCCCGATGCGGCCATCGAGATTGTAGCCGAGGTAGAAGGCATCGTATTCGCGGCCCCGCAGCGTGCCCAGCAGCGCCGGGCGCACGGGGAAGCCGTTGTCGTCGATCTCGATATCGTCGCTCTCGCGGTTGCGGTTGTAAACGACGGTGATCTGGCTGGTGAGAGCCGGGATCAGGAAGTCCTGCCGGTAGGCGTTGGCGACAAAGACGAAATCGTCGCGCGGGGCCTGCGTCACATCGTTGAGGCCCGAATTGGTATCCTTCTCCAGCCGCCAGAAGGCGCCGAGGTTGAACTGGAAGCGGTTGTTGTCGCGCGATCCGAACAGGCGCACGCCCAGCTGCTGGTCGTTGAACAGAAAACCGCGGAAGTCCGACTGGAACGGCTGGATCCCGACCCGCGCCGAGATGAAATCGAAGCGGTCATTGTCGAACTGCCCGAAGTGGTAATCGACGAAGGCTTCCTGCACCCCGAGGAAGTGGTCGAGCCGGTGCGAGGCGCGCGAGGGCTCGACGAACAGCACGCGGCGCTCGGGCACGTCGACATAGTTGACGTTGTAGGCCAGCGTCAGGCGATACTCGATCGTCGGCGGCTTGAAGGTGGTCGAGCCCTTGAGCAGCGCGAAACCGGCGATGAAGGTCTGGCTGAAGACCTGGCTGAAGGCATTGCCGAACACGTCGTTGCGGTCCGGGTCCTCGGTGGTCTGGACGCCGACGGGGATGGGGAAGCTGCGCGGCTCGTAGACCGTGTCGGAAACGAGGTTGGCGACGAAGAACCAGTCGTCCTCCTTGATCGGCAGCCACGGCACTTTGGCGCGATCAATCGGGCGGTCGCCCTTCAAGGTGTTCTGGTTGTAGGGATCGAGCAGGTTTTCTTTTACGAGGCCGAGGCTCTGGATCAGCCGCCAGCGATCGGGGATCGGCACCTGCTCAGCCGGAAAGGCGCTGGGCGGCGGGGCGCGCACGGCGCCTTCGTTGTTCTGCTCGATCCGCTCGGGCAGCGGCGCGGTGTAGCCGGGACGCTCGCGGCCCTCGATGATCTGCGGATCGACGGGGGGCACGTCCTGCTCCCAATCCTGCGGTGCGGCCTGCTCTCCCGGGGGTGCGGTTTGCGGCTGCGCCTCCTCGGGCGGGGCGGCCTGGAGCAGCAGCAGGGCGGGGAGCAGCGGGGTCATCGGCTAAAGCCCCTGACACACGTTCTGTTCGCTGCTGCCGATGAACGGCGCAAATGGGCAATTGACGTAGCGCAGCCGCACCTGACGGCTGCCGACCTGCACCACGATCCGGTCGGCACGAATGTCGGCGGGCGCATTGCCGAGGCCGCCGCCGGCGCGCGCGGCACCGTTGTGGAGGCCGAGGAAGCTGATCATGTCGTCCTGATCGATCCCGTCGCCCGAAACGCCGATGCCGCCGACCAGCACGCCGTTACGATAGACCGGGACCGAGCCGGGGAAGATCTGGATGCCGTTGGCAAGCCGCGGCGTGCCGCTGGCGGTGGCGGGCAGGCTGGTGCAGGCGCGCGGCGTATCCGTCCCGCTCGCCCCGGTCACGAAGCCGAGATGCTGCGCGAGGTTGCCCACGATCAGCGCCGATTGCATACCGGTAGAGAACGGGCTGAATTCGCCGATCGGGCGAGACAAGGGCCCGTTGGGCTGGCCTACCTCGCCATCGGGGAAATAGGGCCGCGAGAGGTTGCCATGGGCGCGGTCGGAGAAAGCCGTGTTGCCGGTGAGCGCGTTCGCATCGCCAAGGAAGGTCCGCAGCCTTGTGACGAATTGCGGCACCTCGCCCGCTGCCGCGCCAAGCTCGGCAGCGGCGAAGCGGCCGGAGAAGAAATTGGCGGTGCGCGCCTTCTGTAAGCTCACATCGATCCCGAAGATCGGCGCATCGGGCGAACGCACGAGGCCCAGCACCTGTCCGCGCGTGTCGACGAGGCTGATCGTCACCTGCGCGCGGCTGTCGAGCGGCTGGCGGATCTGCGCGCGTGCGCGGCTCATTATCGTGAAGGCTTCTTCAAGGATCACACGGGCTTCGGCGGCGGTCAGGGGCGCGGCCACATCGCCCGCATCGGTCGCGCCGCGCACCGGATAGCGGTTCGCCCCTGCCCCGTTCGACAGGACAAAGGCATCGCGATTGGCGAATTCGCTCGTGGTCGAGGCGCGGATGCCCGATGCCTCGGTGCCATAGGCCGCGCCCGCCAGCAGGCCTGCGCCGCTGTAATAGCCTGCGACCGGCACCAGTGCCCCCGCCGTGCTGGCGAAGCTCGCGCCTGCCACCGCGCCGATCTGCGGGTATTCGATATCGGTGTAACGCAGCGAGGTGCCGTCGGCGGTGATGCGGTCTGCGCGGATCGCGACCGGGGCCTCGAAGCCGATAGTGCCCGCCAGCGCGATCGCCTCGTCGACATCGGTATCGCGGTCGAGCACGTTGGGATCGAAGCCGTACATTCCATCGGCAATCACCCCGATCCCGCCCACGACGACGCCGTTCTTGTAGAGCGGGAAGCCCCCCGGGTCCGCCGCGAGGCCGAGCGGCGAGCGTTTGGGGCCGATCAGCCCGTCGGAAGCGCGCGCGGAAAGGTCGGAGCAGGGCAGTTGGCTGAACTGCACCCCGAACAGCGGGCCGCTCTCCAGCCCCACGGTGGAGGGCGCGGGCGGGAAATGCTCCTGCACGATCTGGCTGGCGGTGCGGCTGGAGAACGCATTGCCGCCGCTGGAGAGATAGGCGCCGGTCAGCGCCTTGGCGATGGCGGCGGCGCTGGCTGGCACCTCCACCCCCTGCAAGCCGATCGTCTCGCCCGGCCCGGCAA
>ERZ1066118.1303-NODE-1303-length-16361-cov-8.184533_pt1 | contig 16361 bp, 19 predicted proteins | sample MGYA00382765_ERZ1066118 | MGnify/ENA primary metagenome ERZ1066118 (study PRJEB33369, sample SAMEA5778348) | biofilm metagenome | biome: Industrial cooling water; feature: Water cooling tower basin; material: Biofilm | place: United Arab Emirates | collected...
GGTACTGGATGTACGCGCTGTCCGCCACGGCCAGCGGCTTCCCTGTCGTGTCGTTCAACTCGATCCCGTAAAGCCGGGCGCCAGTCAGCACGTTACCCTCGAGCCGTTGAACGTCGAGGTCTCCGTTGAGGCGCCCGCCGAGCTGTCGCAGGGTGAACTGGAGGACGTGATCCCGTCCCCAGACCGTTTGCGTGAACATGCTGGCGCCGATCACCCCGAGGGCACCCGCGATCGCTACCCCGACGAGCAGCAGAAGCGTCGGCTTCCGGATCCTCCTGGAGTCGGCGCTGCGGCGACCGCTTCTTCGCCGAAAGCGGTCAGGTCCCACGTCGCCGGTTTGGCTCATGATCGAAGTAGAATGCCCCGTCCTCGGCCTCCTCCTGACTCATCGGAGGACGGCCGCCGCGGAAGAAGATGTGTCTGCTGGTCGGCACGAAGCCGCCCGCCTGATCGAAGTACATGTAGTGTGTGACGCGAATTATCCGGTCGTCGAGCCGCAGAAGGTTAAAGCTGTTCTTCTCGCGCTCCCGCGCCCGGCCGCGGCGTGATGTGGAGGTGCCGGATTGGGCGATGACGATTCCGTGCTCCCGGTCAACTCCGGAGTACACATCCAGAGAGTTGCCGATGTACGCCCTGTGGAGATGCCCTCCCATCAGCAGGTCGACCCGCATCTGCGTAAAAGCATCGAGCGCGCGTTTCGCCTTCGGCATCGCCTCGGCTCCCTCGAAGTCAGGGGGAGGAGCGAAGTGGTGATGCGAGACCAGGATGCGCTGCACCTCCGGCGGTGTGCCCTCGAATGCCTTGCGTGCGAACTCGAGCTGCCAGGCGTGTATGCGACCGTTGGTAATCGCCATGTGCGGCGCGGTCGAGTTCAGCGACACGATCACCGCACCAGGCAGGCGGGTAACGGTATCCAGCTCCTGCGAGATGTACTTCCTGTAGTAGCGATAGGGATCTGCGAGTCGCTCCCCCACCCGATACAGAGGTACATCGTGGTTGCCAGGCGTCACCACGATCGGCACGGACGGCAGTCTATCGAGGAAGCCGCGGGCATCCCTGAACTGCTCCTCCCTCGCCCTCTGCGTGAAATCTCCTGACGCGACGATTACGTCAACCCGCGTCTCATGCGCGAATTTCAGCAACGCCTCTCCAACCTCCGGATGATAGGGCGGACCGAAATGGATGTCGGAGATATGGAGTATGTTCAGCATTCTGGCCGGATCTCGTGGCTCTCACTCACTGTCGCATCTCTTCCCGGTGGTGTGCCGAGCACGCGGCAGGGTGAGGTACATCATTTGGTGCATTGTTCGATGCGAGAGGCATGCCCTCCACAGACTTCGCGGCGGCAGCGCGGCCCGTTCCTGGTCAGCCATCAAGACGATACCGCGGCGGGGGAGCAGAGCTGCATAAGCTTCTGATCCCGTCCGCCAGCATCTACCCGCCCCTCAGCAGCCCCGGGAACGGGAGATCTGCTCGGGCATTCAGATCCAGACTCGCGCGCTCCCCCACCGAATAACGGAATCGCGCCGCCCTCGCGATCATCGCTGCGTTGTCTGTAGCCAGCCGGTGGGACGGAAAGTACACCTCGCCTTCGGGCAGCATCTGCTGCAACCGCGATCGAAGCAACAGCGAATTGGCGACGCCACCGCCGAGAACGATTCTGGGGCAATCGTGAAGTTGCGCCGCCCTCACCGTCTTCGCCACCAGAACTTCGATCGCGGCTTCACGAAAGGAGGAAGCGAGGTGCGCGACCTCGCTGGTAAGGTCGCCGCTCTGCTCGATCTGCCTTATACGCGTTCGCAGCGCAGTCTTCAGCCCGCTAAAAGAGAAGTCGAAATAGTCGGGATCCCCCGGGCGGGACGTCCTCGCCAGCAAAGGGCGCGGGAGGGGATACTTCTTCGGGTCACCCCGGTTTGCAGCCTCATCGACCGAAGGTCCGCCCGGGTACGGGAGACCGAGCAGTTTGGCAGCCTTGTCGAAAGCCTCCCCGGCCGCGTCATCGCGGGTCTCGCCGAGCAGGTGGTACTCTCCCCAAGCAGGAACCCAAAGAAGCAGCGTGTGCCCTCCCGAAACCAGGAGCGCCACAAACGGGGGGGTCGCGAGGGGCTGCTCCAGCTCGGTGGCGAAAAGGTGGCCTTCCATGTGGTGGACACCGACGACGGGCTTCCCGAGAGCCCACGCAGCCGCTTTGGTCCACGCCACTCCAACCAGCAACGCGCCGATGAGTCCCGGGCCGGCAGTAACGCCGAACAGGTCGATTTCATTCAGGGTGACGCCAGCCTCGACGAGCGTTGCCGCGATAACATCGTCGATCGTACGCAGATGCTCGCGCGAGGCGATCTCCGGGACAACCCCGCCGTAGATCTTGTGGATGTCCTGCGTGAAGATGGTGTGGGCGAGGAGATCTCGATCGCCGCGAAGAACGGCCGCCGAGGTTTCATCGCAGGATGTCTCGACAGCCAGGGTGAGCCCATTGCTCATCCGTCCTGAGCCTCGACGGAACCGGGAGGTTGAGCGCCAGCGGATGGGACGCTGTCGACCGGCTCATTGGGAAGGATCAGCACCGACGACGGGGAGAGCGTAGCCTCCACACCGGGACGCAGTCCGTCGACGCGGAGAGGCACGGCGAACCCTCCGGGGGGAATGCGGGTAGGGATCCCCTGAATCGATAGCACGACTCGGATCAGCTCCGGCGCGATCGCGGGCAGTACACGCGCAGGCCCGCGAAGGACCAGGCCGACCTGCTGCGGGGCGATCCGGATTCCGGGGCCTACATCGACAGGCACCCCGGGAATTGAACGCTGTACGAGCCGATCGATTCGCCCCTCGACGTGGACACTGCGCGTGGAGAGGGTGAGCCCCTGAACCGCGGCGGTGTCCAGCGCTACAGCCTGGCTGAAGAGGGTGTCGGCCGCTGTCAGAGTCACGGTTTCAGTCGGCACGGACGTGAGGGCTCGCACCTGCTCGACCGGCCCACTCACCTGAACCCGGGAGGGATTGGCTCGGAGGGAATCCACGATGGCCCAGTCGTCCCCGAGCTGGTTGGCCGCCCTCACCGCGATCGGAACCATCGCCGTCAGCATCTCGCTGAACTCGAGTCGAATGAACGCAGGGCGAACTTCGATCGCGGTGACAGAGAGTTGCGTCGGAACCTGTACCTGCCTCGGTTCGAGCGGGTGGTTTTCGATCGGCTCTTCGACGTCACTGACGGTCAGGCGGAGGGGCGGACGGCGGAGGGCCAGATCGAGCAAATCGCGGCCGGGGCCCGTGAAGCGGACCTCGACCTCACTCGGGAGATCGGTTGTGGTGAGCTGAAAGTTCGGATCGGTGATCTGGACCTCGAGCGGAACGGTGACCCAGTTGCTCGTGATCTGTTCTGCGCTGACGAGGATCCAGAGCAGGACCGCCATCGCGAACGCGAGCATCTTGAGCTTCCAGTTGTCCGTTATGCGACGGAACAACGAAGCCACCGGTCAGCCCTCCAGGAGTCGCTCGAATTGATCGATGTTAGCCGGCGAATCCCACTCGGCCGGCCCCAGATGCTTTCGTACGATCACGCCGTCGCGGCCGATGATAAACGTCTCGGGAACCCCTGTCGTGCGGTAAAGCCGCTGAATCTCTCCCGACGGATCCATCCAGATGTCGAAGGTCAAGCCCATCTCCTGCGCGAAAGCCTCGACATTTCCGCCCTGATTCCCGCCCGGATCAATCCGCCCGAATGGCGCATCTACACTAACAGCAACGATGCGAAGCCGATCGCCGAACCGCTCATGCAGACGCTGCATCGAAGGCATTTCCTCCCGGCACGGGGCGCACCAGGTAGCCCAGATGTTCAGGAGGACGACCTCCCCCCTGAGGTCCTCCAGCGTTACCGGCTCTCCAACAAGGTCAGTCGCGGGGAAGGAAGGCGCGACGGTTCCCACCTCGACCGGAAGGAATCGGTCCCGTACAAGCCACCCCGCTCCGATGAGAACGACGAGCAGACAGACAACGATTCCGCTCACCATCCACTCTTTCTTCATGATCTCACTCCGGCACTTCTACCTGGCCCGAAGCCAGTGATTCGCTGTCAGTAGGTGCGAGTCCCGCACTGGCTTGCGCGGTCACCCGAATACGCACCGGCGTACCGACGTTGACACTGTCGCCCGGCGCAGGTTCCTGAGAAGTAACGCTACCCGGCTCACCGAACTCGCTCTGTTCGTAAACCACCTCGCCAAGCTGCAGGCCCAGCGCTGTAATCGACGACCGCGCCGTTTCCTCGAGCATGCCGATCAGCGTCGGAACTGCGACACGGCTGCGCTGGCCGCCCACCCGGAGGCGCACCCGGGCCGGGAGGGAGACCCGAGTTCCTGCTGCGGGAATCGTCGCAACGATCCGCCCCGGCTGTCCCTCCCCCGTGGCCTCCTCCACCAGAACTTCGAAGCCGGCATTCTGCAGAGCCTGGGTTGCAGCGGCGACGGTCATCGATCCAACCTGCGGGACCACCGGACTCAAAGGGCCTGTGCTCACGATCAGGCGCACCTCGGTTCCGGGGCTCACCTCCCGGCCAGGAAGCGGACTCTGGGTGAGGACGGCGCCAGCAGGTACGGCTGCATTGGGAAAGGAGTCGCCGACTACCACGGTCAGATCCTCCGCCCGCATCATGTCCGCAGCCTCCGCGACGGGGCGGTCCCGTACATCGGGGACGAGAACGACCTCAGTCGGCGCCCCGCCGGTCCGGAAGCTGATCGCCGTAAGCACGTAGCCAATAAGGAAAGCGGCACCACCCACCCCAACGATACGCTTTATGAGCAGGCGTTCGGCTGGTGTGAGCACAGCGATTCGCCGTCTGATCCGGCGGAGGAAGGCTTTCAAGCTGATCGTAGCAACCGGGCGGCGAATGCTCCATCCACCCCATGTCGCTGGGGGAGGACGGAAAGGTACCCATCCCTCGACATCGAAGCTTCGCTGACAGTATCGGTCGGGGCGAGGCGGAACTTCTCGTGCTTCTTCAGGAATCGCTCGACCTGCTGCTCATTCTCCTCAGGCTCGAGCGAGCAGGTGGAGTAGACCAGCACCCCGCCGGGGCGAACCAGCCCCGCCGCAGAATCCAGCAGCTCAGACTGTAGTTTCGCGAGCGCGCTGAGATCCACCTCGGTGATCCGCCAGCGGCCGTCGGCATGGCGCCGGAGCGTTCCAGTCCCCGCGCAGGGAGCGTCGAGCAGGACACCGTCTACCTCGCGGAACGGCGGAAAGCGGCCATCGGAAACGACATACGCAACCCTGTCCACGACCTCCGCCCGCTTCGCGTTTGCCCGCACCCGCCGCATGCGCCCGAGAGAGAGATCCGAGGCCACCACCTCGTAGCCGTTCCCGGCGAGCCCGATGGTTTTGCCTCCAGGTGCAGCACTGAGATCCACCACCCGCGACCCCGTTGGGAAGTCAGCGTATCTGACCACCATGGCGGCGGCAGGGTCCTGCACTACGCTGGGTAGCACACCGAGCGCCTCCAGCGGGCCGCCCGCTGGGTCGACTCGCACGGAGTCAGGGAAATACTCTACACGCTCAGCCTCGACCCCCGCCCCTTTCAGGCGTTGGATCGCTTTCGGTGCAGACACTCCGATGGGTCGGAGGTACAGATCAGGACGCGTATTGTTCGCATCGACGAGCCGGCCCGCTTCCTCCGCACCCCACCTTTCGACCCAGCGCTCGACCAGCCACCTCGGATGCGAGCCCCAGTGGACGAGGTGCTCGACCGGCTCCTGCTCAAAGCTTGGAAAGAGGACCCCACTCGCGCCACGCCGCAGCGACTGCAGAACGCCGTTTACGAGTCCTGAGGCGCGCCCGGCCCCCGCCGATCGCGCGAGCTCCACCGATTGCGATACTGCGGCGTATGGGGGAACGCTCCCCATCTCGAGCAGCTGATACGCCCCGAGGCGCAGGATGTCGAGCACCGTCGGGTCGAGCGACTCCAGCCCCGACCTCACGAACGACGCGAGGATATGGTCGAGCCGACCACGCATCCGGAAGGTGCCATATACGAGCTCCTGCACCCATGCGTGATCTCGTGAGTCGAGCCTGTCGCCCGCGTGGGCGAGAGCGCGATCTGCGAGCTCGCCTCCACGCACCCGCGTGAGAACCTCGAGGGCGGCGACTCGCGCGGGGGTAACCCGCTCCTCGTTGGGGGCTACGACAACATCCCCCGGGTGGGGCTCGATGGAACCGCCCGCTCGCGGCGGGGCATACGCCCCGCGAGATAGGCGAGCCGGCCCGCCTCAGTCGCGAGTCCCATCGCGCGCGCCATCCTCACCGGCTCCTGCGCCTCTGCCAGGGCGGTGTTCATCAGAATCCCATCGACCCCCTGCTCCATCGTCACGGCGGCGTCCGAGGCGGTACCCACGCCGGCGTCGACGATTACGGGCACTTCCAGACGGGATTTTATCGTGCGGATGTTGAACGGGTTCATCAGGCCCAGCCCACTTCCGATCGGAGACGCGAGAGGCATGACCGCCGCGCAACCCGCATCCTCCAGGCGAAGCGCACTGATCAGATCGTCGTTGGTGTAGGCGAGCACCTTGAAACCATCGGAGACGAGCTCCCGCGCAGCCTCGATCGTCGCACCGGCGTCAGGCAACAGCGTTTCCTGGTCACCGATCACTTCGAGCTTGACCCAGTCCGTGAACCCTGCTGCCCGTGCGAGACGGGCGTAGCGAATCGCATCCTGCGCCGTATAGCAGCCAGCGGTATTCGGCAGCAGCAGATAACGCTGGGTATCCAGATGATGCAGCACTCCCTCTTCGTTCGCGCGATCCAGATCCACCCGGCGAACCGCCACCGTCACGACCTCGGCCCCGGAGGCTTCGATCGCATCCACCATCTCCTGGTTCGACCGGTACTTGCCGGTTCCGACCATCAGGCGCGAGCGGAGTGCGCGACCCGCGATCACGAGCGGCTCGTCCGTCCCGGTGATATCGACAACAGTGCTCATGCTACGTCTCCGTTATGGAACCTCGAGAGCCTCAGCCTCCGCCGACGAACTGAACCAGCTCGAGTGAATCGCCCGAACCTACCAGCACCTCGGCGTACCTCTCGCGCCTGAGTATGTCACCGTTGTGCTCCACGACGATCATGCGTGGCTGCAGGTCCAGGCTGCGCAGAAGCTCTTCTATGTTCAGGCCGTCGGCGACATCCTTCGGCTCCCCATTCACCTGAATCCGTATCTCCGCCATCTAATCCTCAAGCTCCTTCAGGTAACGCTCGAGCTGACCCACGGGATCGTCAGCGTTCCAGATTCCAGAGATCACGGCGACTCCATGAGCGCCGCGCTCGCGCACCTCCGACACCCGTTCGACGGTGACTCCGCCGATCGCGATCACCGGGGCTCCAAATGCGGCGATTCCACTCACCAACGCCGCTCCCGCGCCTGACTTTTCAGGGTGGCTCGCGCTCTCGAATATGGTACCCGCTACGAGGAAATCGGCTCCAGCGTTGACTGCGGCTTCCGAGCGGTACGGTCCGTGAACCGACACTCCGATGAGCATCGAGGCAGGAACGATGCGGCGTGCTTCGCGCACCTGGAACGACTCCTCCCCAAGCTGAACGCCATGTGCTCCACAGGCGATCGCTACGTCGATCCGGTCATTGATGAAGAGCCAGCTTCCAAATCGTTCGACAGCCTTCTTCACATTCGCCGCAAGGTCCCACATCTCGCGGCCGGACATGCTCTGCCCCCGGAGGTGAAGAGCGATGCGGTCGCCGCCGACGCCCAGCAGACCTGCAGCAATCTCCCCGAAAGAAGATGACCGCAGGAGTTGATCACTGGTAATGAGGTGGAGCCTCGGAAGGCGGCTCCGCTCACGCGAAGAGGTCACCGACCTTCACGCCGCGACCGCGGATCCACTCATCCGCTTCCATGCGCCGCTTCCCTGCGGGTTGCACCTCTCTCACACGCACGGCTTCACGACCCGCGGCGATGAGCACACCCACGCCTTCTCTCGCTTCGAGCACCTCACCCGGAAGTCCGGAGTGGAGCTCTACTCGCGGGGCAAAAAACTTCACCGGCTCACCGCGTAGCTCGCTCCAGGCTCCAGGAACCGAGTCCAGCCCTCGGATCCACCGGGCAACTTCGATTGCGGGGAGCGTCCAATCGAGTCGTGCAACGTAGCGATCGAGCTTGGGCGCGTACGTAGCACGGGAGTGGTCCTGGGCCGTGGCGGTGATCTCGCCAGCTTCCATCAGGGCCAGGGCTTCCACCATCGCCTCGGCGCCAATCTCGGCCAACCGGACGGAGAGCTCTGAGGTGGACTCATCGGCGCGAATCTCCTCCCTCACCTGGAAGAGCATCGGACCTGAGTCGAGCCCTGCTTCCATCTGCATGATCGTCACGCCCGTCTCGCTATGACCGTTGATCACTGCCCAATGGATCGGGGCAGCCCCTCGAAGCTCCGGAAGCAGCGATGCATGGATGTTCACCGAGCCAAGGAGCGGCAGGGCGAGCACCTGCGGCTTCAGGATCTGGCCGTAGGCAACAACCACCGAAAGGTCGGGCTCCAGCTCCCGAACGGAGGCCGCGAAGTCGTCGCCGTAGGGATTGGCCGGCTGGAGAACCGGGATCATCTCGGAAATCGCCGCCTCTTTGACCGCTGACATCCCTGTAGACAGGCCACGCCCGGACGGCTTGTCCGGCTGGGTAACGACCGCAACGATCTCATGACCTTCCTCGCCAAGCGCGCGGAGTGCGGGCACGGCAAAAGCTGGCGTCCCCCAGAAGAGGACCCTCATCCGCTCCGCCGGGCGGGAGTCTTTTCCTGCGCTGCCGCGGCATCTTCGGCGAGAAGAGTCTTATACTTCTTCATCAGCATACTCCGCTTCAGTGGCGAGAGGTGGTCGATGAAGAGCACACCGTCGAGGTGATCCATCTCGTGCTGGATGCAACGCGCCAGAAGGCCGTCGGCTTCGACCCGCAGGGGCTCACCCTTCTCGTCCAACCCCTCGACTACAATGGTCATCGGCCGATCTACGAGCGCGGAGACGCCCGGTATGCTGAGACATCCCTCTTCCGCCTTCTCGCGATCCTTCCCCGCCGAGACAATGCGCGGGTTGATCAGTGCGAACCTGGGATCCTTTTCATTCTTGAGATCCGCCACAAAGACGCGTTTCGCCACGCCGACCTGCGGAGCCGCGAGCCCGATCCCCTCAGCGATGTACATCGTCTCGAACATGTTCCGGATCAGCGCCCGGAGCTCGTCGTCGATTTCTGTGACCTCGGCGGCTTTCTGCCTCAGCACCGGCTGCCCGAGGAGCTCAATCTTCAATTCCGACATCAAACTGCTCCTTCGATGTAGCGCCACCCGCTGCTTACTTCGCCACGGGCTGCTCGACCTTGCGAACGATGCGGGCCCGCTCGACCAGAACGCGCGAGTCCCCGCTCTTGAGCGAGACCTGGTCGTCCTTGATGAGGATCACCTCGCCGATCAACCCGCCAGCCGTAACGACCTCATCCCCGGGACGGAGCGCGGCAAGCATATCCCGCAGCCGCTTCTGCTCCCTGCGCTGGGGCAGGATAAGCATGAAGTAGAAGATGGCTACGAATATGACGAGCTGGATTATTATCGGTGTGCTCATTCCGCGCTCTCCGCCTGTATTCCTTGAGGGTGAAGGCCACGAGGACCTCCGCAGTTGGCCTGCGAGCAGCTTCAGCGCCCGTGCAGCGGGATACACCGCAAGCTCTTCCCGGATCTGCCTTCAGCTCAGCAGTTCCAGGGACAACACGGATACCCCGGCAAGCGGCGGCCGCATCCGGATCAGCCAGAGCTGAAGCAGGGCAAGTTATCGGGCAGGAACGGAGGGATGCAAGCCAGGGGAGCGGCGAATCCGCGCCTTAAGGGGAAGCATCGCGAGGGTGCTGCGGCTGTTCTCAGGCTTCGTCGGGTGGGGATCTCCCGGGCCGATGAACAGGTGGGGACGGTTAGGGGGGAGTCAGGTCAAGCATCCTCTGGTTGCCGTCCATTCGGATCGGAGGATCGTCCTGACGCTCGGCGAGCCGCCGCATTACGTCGCCGATCCGTCGGGCCTCGGCGCAAATCGACGCGATCATCTCCAGCTCATCCGCTCTGCTGTTCCCGCCCATTTCGAGAAGCTTTGCTTCGGCGAGGAGGGTGGTCAGCGGATTGTTGATTTCGTGGCGGAGCGCGATCGTCGTCTCGCCGACTCCGGCGAGCCACTTCGAGCGAAGCGCGGCAGCCTCTGCCCGGCGACGCTGCGTAACGTCCCGCAAGGTCACCACCGCGCCTGTGACGGCGCCGTGCTCACGCGCAGGACTGCAGCTGAGCTCGACGTTTAGCGGGTGCCCATCGCTGCTCTTCAGCGAGCCGTCGCTGATAACCCGCGTCAGCGCATCCTCAAGCGTTGCAGCGACTGGATCATCGGCTTCGCTCTGGGGATCTGCGGAAGTCAGCAGAACCCGGTAGCTGCGGCCGAGAAGCTCCTGATGTCGGTAGCCGAGGAGGCGCGCCGCAGCTGGATTGATGAAGGTGATGTTGCCGGATGAATCGACCCCGAAGATGCCGTCAGCGGCTGAGTCGAGGATCAGCTTGGTCTGACGGCCGAGCCAGCGAAGGGCTTCTTCCGCTCTCCTCCTTTCACTGACGTCGCGGAAGAGTAGCTGGATGAGCGTGTCCCCCCCATCCTGAACAGCGCGGCACGAGGACTCGATCCACAGATATCGGCCATCGACGTTCCTCACCCGAAACGTGCTCCGAAGCGGGGGCTCGTTCGGCCTCAGGCGCGACATCGCCACCACCACCCCCTCGCGCTCGACCGGATGAAGCAGTTGCTCGACCTGAATCCCCCTCAGCTCGCCGGAGGTGTACCCGGTCACCTCGAGAACCGGCCCGTCGAGATACCTGAACTGAAGCGACTTCTGCTCGATCACCGCGAGAACCTCGCTGCTGTCGTCCCGAAGGGAGATCAGCGGCGGATGTGCGATAGCGGAAGCGCTGGAGCTCTCTGAGAAACCCAACAGGAAGAAACGAATCTGGTTCCTGCCGGAGCGGATCGGGCGCAAGGAAGCGCTGACACGCGGCCGCTCGGCACCGGCAAAGCGGACCTCCAGTGAGTACCCCTCTACGACCTCCCGGCTGGGGGCAAGCAGCTCGAACAGCTCGCGTGATCCTGGCGTGTCCCACTCTCCCTTGCCCAGCTCATAAATCACCCGACCACGGCACTCCTCCGCCCGAAGTCCGAATCGCAGAAAAAAAGCTGGACTCGCGTCGAGAAGTCGAAGCCTGGAGTCGAGAACCGCAAACGGTTCCCGCATCGAGGCGACGATCTCTCCCGCGAGTCCTTCAGGTCTGCCGACCGGATCCAGCGAAAGTGCCTGTAGCACGGCTTCCTCAGTCTGCTACCGGATGACCATCGCGTCTCCGTAAGAGTAGAATCGATACTCCTGCGCGATCGCCTGCCGGTACGCTTCCAATGCTAGGTTGTATCCCGCGAACGCTGCAACCAGCATCAGCAGCGTCGAGCGCGGGAGATGGAAATTCGTGATCATGCGATCCACCACTCGAAAACGATAAGGTGGCCGGATGAAGATATCGGTCCATCCGGAGCCAATCTGAACCTCGCCGCTCTGGGAGACCGCTGTTTCGAGGGTCCGCACCGAGGTAGTTCCGACCGCCCATACGGCCCCTCCCGCGGCTTTGGAGCCGTTGATTGCGGCGGCGGCGGCCTGCGGAACCTCATACCACTCGCTGTGCATGGCATGCGCGGCCGGATCCTCGACTTCTATCGGCCGGAATGTCCCAACCCCGACGTGCAGCACGAGTCGCGCGATCTTCACCCCCGCCGCTTCAACTGCCGCGAGTAGCTCCGGCGTAAAGTGCAGCCCAGCGGTAGGCGCTGCCACCGAACCCGCTTGAGTGGCGTAGACGGTCTGATAGCGCTCCCGATCTTCCTCCGTGGGGGCCCTGCTGACATACGGCGGGAGGGGAATGCTTCCGTACCTCTGGATGGCGTCGTCAAGAGGGAGTGGGGTGGCGAGCCGGACGATGCGTTCGCCGCCCGGAGTAGAGTCGAGAATTTCGACCTCGAGCTCAGCTCCGACGACGACCCGCCGGCCCGGCTTCAGCTTCGCTCCTGGACGCACCAGCGCAGTCCAAACATCAGGGCCCGCCGGCATCGGGTGGAGGAGGAAGATCTCGGCCTCCCCACCTCCCGACCTCTGACCCAGAAGTCTGGCTGGGAAGACTTTCGTCTCGTTCAGAACGAGAACGTCGCCGGGTTTGAAGAGTGAGGGGAGATCAGCGAAAGAGCGGTGGGATATCGCGCTAGTCGCTCGATCGACGTCCAGCAGCCGGCTGTCGGAGCGACGAGCGGAAGGAGCCTGAGCGATGAGATGGGGAGGTAGATCGAAGTCGTAGTCCGACGTGCGGTACAATTCCCTAGCCCTGCTGCGAGAGAGCTCTCACGGTGAGGTCCGGCCGACGTCGCTTCACGCGTCGAAGAAGGTGGTTTGAGGAGCGTTGGGACCGCTCTTCTCCGGCGGGATGACCCCAAAACGCCGGAAAGCCAGCGGTGTCGCGACGCGTCCACGAGGGGTTCGCATCAGCAGGCCGTTTTGGATGAGGAAGGGCTCATAGACCTCCTCCAGCGTCCCCGCATCCTCACCGATAGCAACAGCCAGAGTGCTGAGGCCGACTGGTCCTCCGTCGAACTGCTCTATCAGCGAGCGCAGGACCCGGGTGTCCATCTCGTCGAGTCCGTACTGATCGACGTCGAGGATACGCAGCGCGGCATCGGCGACTTCCTCTGTGATGACGCCATTCGCGCGCACCTGGGCGAAGTCGCGGACTCTGCGCAGCAGCCTGTTCGCCACGCGCGGCGTGCCGCGGGAGCGCTTGGCCAGCTCGGCGGTTCCCTCGGGAGTGATGGCAACGCCCAGGATCTCAGCAGAGCGCGAGATGATGAAGGCGAGCTGATCTACGGGATAGTAGTCGAGGCGCTGCACGATGCCAAAACGCGCCCGCATCGGTGGAGTCAGCAGGCCGTAGCGCGTGGTCGCTCCGACGAGCGTGAACTTCTCCACCGGCATCGAGATCATCTGCGCCTGAGGGCCGTCCGAGAGACGAACGTCGATGCGATAGTCCTCCATTGCCGGGTAGAGGAACTCCTCGATAATCGGGCGCAGGCGGTGAATCTCGTCGATGAAGAGAATGTCCCCCTCCCGCAGCGACGTCAGCTCGCGGACCAGATCCCCCGGCTTCTCCAGCACCGGGCCAGACGTGATTTTGACGCTGGTCCCCATCTCCCGTGCCATGAGCATCGAGAGCGTCGTTTTGCCCAGCCCCGGAGGCCCATAGAGCAGCGTGTGGTCGAGTGGCTCTCGGCGCCTCAAGGCAGCCTCGATCGCGATCGCCAGCGACTCCTTCACCTTCGGCTGCCCGATGAATTCGGCGAGCCTCTGCGGCCGAAGGCTCAGCTCGGAGCCCTCCTCCTCGCTGAGCGCTTCGGGCGTGGTGATCTCGGGACGCATCGGCTTGGACATCGGATCCGGAATACGGGATATGTTCGGGAGCTGGGGCCAATCTATCGCAAGGCCACCAGCGGAGTCCAGAATCTGGTCGCGGTGCCGAGTACTCTGGATAACGCTGCGTCAGTCATACGACGGGCCCACCTTCGGCGACTAGGATGAGCGCTGCTCCCCCGCCGGCATCGGCTACCTTGTCGCGGCTGAGCAGCCGAAAGTTGTACGCGCAGTCACTTCTCGAGGTAAGTCAGCGCAGCGGACGAAGGGCACTTCTTAGTGGCCCGGGGTCGTTTGGGGTGTCGGAATGGGGATGGCGCATTTGAGTGATCATGGAGCCGGCTACTTCGGTCGCGTAGGCGACATGATCCGCTCGGAATCGCAGTCATCGACATAGCCGTTGCCTGCGCTTTCAAACGCCGGACGTACCCGGAGCCGGAATGGCAGCGACTTCGACGTTGAGGTGAGGCAGGTGGGGGATCGCAACAGGATACCGGTGGAGCCGCTCTAGGCCGACTTAGATGCGGAACAGCAAACCCGCTGTCTAGCGCAGCTGAGCCAACGCCGACCTGATAATATCCTGCGCGCTCATCCCTCCGCTCTCCTGCAGCACCGCCCGAATCGCCCGTTCCGCGTCCACCGGGGCAAAGCCCAGCACGGTCAGAGCCCGCAACGCTTCATCGACCCCGGCCCCGCTGGGGCGAGCGTCGATCGCGATCGGGATGTCGTCGAGCTTGTTTGCGAGATCGACGACGAGGCGCTCGGCCGTCTTCTTCCCCACACCGGATATCCCCACCAGGGTCGCGATCTCGCGCTCGCGAATGGCGCGGATGAGGCGGGCAGCAGGCATCGCCGATAACATCGCCAGCGCCAGCCGGGGCCCTATTCCCGAAGCCGTCAGAAGGCGCGTGAACATCATCCGCTCGGCGTCATCGAGGAAGCCGAAAAGGAAGACCCCGTCCTCCCGGAGCACCTGATGAGTTCGGATCTCCACATCCTTGCCCACGACGGGCAGCTTCTCGAAGAGAGTTCGCGGAATGGAGATGTCGTAGGCGATGCCTCCTGCGGTCATAACCTCCACGCGATCGAGCTCACGCGTCAGCAGACGTCCTGCAATTCGGCTGATCATCGGGTGACGGTCCGGGGAGAGTGCAGGAGGGGCGTGGACATGGAGGGACCGATCGGGCTGCGAAAGCAGTGGCATATCGCTACTGCCACGCCATCCGCCGCATCTTCGGGTCGTGGCGCCTCGCGGAGTTTCAGCAGCTTCTGAGTCATGAAGCCGATCTGATCCTTTGTAGCTCGCCCGGTTCCGACGATCGCGCTCTTCACTTCGGCAGGTGGATACTCCGCAACGTCGCGATCCTGAAGTGACGCCGCCAGCAGGACGGCCCCGCGCGCATGGCCGAGAACCATCGCGCTCCGGGCGTTCTTCCCGAAGAAGATACCCTCTACAGCAACCGCCTCAGGCTGGTGCCGTACCATGAGGTCGGTGACGCCCTCGAAAATCTCGCGAAGTCGCTGTGCCAGCGGGGATCGGGGAGAGGTGCGGATTACGCCGCATTCGATCAGCCGCATCGAGCGATCACTGGCACGCTCCACGAGCCCGTAGCCGGTGACTGCGGTGCCTGGGTCGATGCCGAGTACAAGCACGGGTTCTGTTTCCCGTCGAAAGGTGAGCTACCCTTCCAGACTGGACTCGTCGATGTCGGCGTTTGTATAGACCTTCTGGATGTCGTCAGAATCTTCCAACATCTCGATCAGCTTCACCAGCTTTTCCGCATCCTGCCCTTCGACTCTGACGAGGTTCTTCGGGACCATGGCGAGCTCGGCATTTTCCCACTCCATCTTCCGGGCACGTAGAGCCTCCTGGACCGCCTGGAAGTCCGCCACCTGCGTGTAGATGGTGAGCTCGTCATCCTCCGACTCCATGTCGTCGGCACCCGCGTCGAGCGCGACTTCCATCACCGTCGCCTCGTCGTACCTGGTACCGTCCAGCCGGATCACGCCACGGTGGTCGAACATCCAGGCCACGGACCCGGAAGTCCCGAGGTTTCCACCCTGCTTGTTCAAAGCGTGGCGAACCTCGGCGACAGTGCGGTTGACGTTGTCGGTAAGCGTCTCCACGTACAGGGCGACGCCGCCAGGGCCGTACGCCTCGTACGAGTTCTCCTGATACTCGACTCCTTCGAGGTCACCTGTTCCCTTGCTGATCGCGCGATCGACATTGTCCTTCGGCATGTTCGCGGCGCGGGCATTGTCCATCGCGAGGCGAAGCCGGGGATTACCGAGCGGATCTCCACCACCCATTTTAGCGGCGACCGTGATCTCGCGGATGATCTTGCCCCATGCGGCCGCCCGCTTCTGGTCGGTGACCGCCTTCTTACGCTTGATCGAAGACCATTTGCTATGCCCTGACAAGGAGCACCTCGGGAAGATTGGGGTGAAGTACCAGCTCTGTTCGAGCCGCAGCCAACGAATCGGAGGCGCGGCGCCTCGCAGGCTGCGAAAGATAGCGCTGTCGCGAGGGCGGGGGCAACGCACGAAGAGTGGCTAGTCCTGCCCTCCGAAACGCCGCTCACCAGGTTTGCGAGGGATCCGCCGCGAGCGACTCCCTGCCCTGACTCGAGCGACCGGATTCAGCGCGCGGCTCCGGGTGTGGCGGCGCGACTCTTCGGGCGAACGAGGGGCACCCGGAGCGCCCAGCCCTGCCCAGAGGCCGATGAAAAACACGACGACCGCGATTACGATCAGGATGCTCATGGCTGCAGGGCCTGTTCAACGATCCGCATCACTCTCTCTCCCCAGAGCTACCAGCCGCTCGATGAAGGGTTCCCCACCCTTCGCGACTGCAATCGTT
>ERZ1066118.1305-NODE-1305-length-16345-cov-16.456845_pt1 | contig 16345 bp, 15 predicted proteins | sample MGYA00382765_ERZ1066118 | MGnify/ENA primary metagenome ERZ1066118 (study PRJEB33369, sample SAMEA5778348) | biofilm metagenome | biome: Industrial cooling water; feature: Water cooling tower basin; material: Biofilm | place: United Arab Emirates | collected...
GGCTGCCGCCCGAACCGGGCGCACCCGTGTTGGTCGGGTTGGCCAGCACCGCGCCTGCGCCGAACGCCAGCGCGATCGCCGCGCTCATCTTCGCTAATCTCATTGCGTCACTCCATGAAGTGGATGTCGTCGACCACGCACCCGGACCGCCTCATCGGACCGTGGTCAGCTCGTTGACCGAGAGCCGGATGTCACGCCGGCCGCGCAGCCCCGTCGCAAAATCCGGACCGCTTTGGTCGAGAAATGCAAGCCATTGATCGCAAAGGATTTTTACGGTTGAAATAAAAGGTTCACGCCGTGGCGAGCGCACTCTGTAAACCTCTTGAAACACCCAGCCGCCCTTAGTCGTCTTCACGCAACGCCACGAGCGCGGTCGACGCGGAAAACCCGTCCTTTGCGACGGTGGAACCGCGCCCGGTGTAAATGCGCCGTTACAGGCGGTCGTGCCCCGCGGGAAAGCGGGGCGGCCGTCGCGGTCGCGCACCGATCCTTCCGAGGTCACGCGTCGATGCGCGGTTCCTGGCGCGTCGTCGGTTCGGACAACAAGTTTTGTAGGCGAATAGACGCGACGAAGCCGCCGCGTCGACTGACAACGGTGCCCGTCGCGCAGCGCGGCAGCCCGGGGCGAGGGCGCCGCGACCGGACGCGCCCCCGGGCCTGCCGGACGTTCAGAACGAGTAGGGCATCCGGACCGTCAGCGTCATGTCCGGCGCGTCGCGCGTCGCGCCCACGCCCAACGAGACGCCGATGCTGCGCTTGGCGTCCAGGCGATAGGACAGCCCCAACAACAAGGTCCCCAGTTGAGTCCGCACCGACAGTGGCGCGGTCGCGCCGTTCTGCTTGGAGCGGCCCACCGACGCATGGTCGTAGCCCAGGCTCAGCGAGGCCTTGTCGTTGAGCGACAAGCCCAACCCGAAGTTGAAGCCGATGATGTCGCCGGGCTTGATTTCGCCGAGGCGTTCAGGGCCGTTCGTGGTGTTGCGGACGACGTCCGAGCGCGCGAAGTTGTACAGATAGCTGACGCTGCCGAAGAGCACGAAGGGATCCGACGGCAGCAGCCAGGTGAGCGCGGGCTGCAGCGCGTAGAAGCCCGAGCCGGTGGGGAGCTCGCGCTGCAGCCCGGCCGTGCCCGCTGCCGCCCCTGGCGTGCCCGGTAACGACGGGTCGGACAGCACCTCGAAGGGATCGGTGCCGGTGCGCGACTTGAAGCGCAAGGATCCGATGTAGTAGGGCTTGTTGGGCGAAGTCGGCTGGTTGAGCTGGTAGCGCACGGCCAACTCGATGTCGCCGATGTCGCGGCCGGAAGCGCTGAAGAGGCTGTCCTGCCCCGCGCCCAACCCGAACGGGCGGCTGATCGTGTCGTCGTTGCGATAGACGTACGGAAGACGGGCCTCGATCTCGAGCCGGTTGGTGAGCCCGTAGCGTCCCGACAGCGTGCCGATCAGCGTCGTGCGCTTGACCTCGCGCACGTCGAACAGGCCCACGTTGAGCGCGGGGATCACGGTGTAGCCCACCACCGACAGGCGGCTGCTCGACGAGTAGCCCAACTGGAGCGACGGCTCCAGGATGAATCGACCGCGCGGCGTGAGCACGCCCGGCTGCTCGAAGATCTGCGCCGGTTGTTGCTGTGCCTGCTGCTGCGCCTGTTGCTGCTGTTGCTGCGGCGTGGCGCGCCCGGGCTGTTGCTGCTGGCCGCTGGACGCCGCGGGCGCTTGCGGCGATCCCGTGGCCTGCGCCATCGGCCCTGGCACGCGCCCCGGCACGCCCACTGCCGGCCCCGCCACGCTGCCCGGCGCTTCGCCCGCTCCGGGGCCGCCCGCGCCGCGCACCTGGTCGAGCGCCAAGCCGCCCAGCTGCTGCCGTAGCGATTGCAGCTGCTGCTGCTGCGCGTCGACCGCCTGGGTGAGCTGCTCGATGCGCGCTGCCTGCGCCTCCAGTCGACGGCGCAGATCCGCCACGTCCTCTGCATCCTGCGCCGCGGGGGCTCGCACGCCGGGCCCCACGCCAGCACCAGCACCAGCGCCAGCACCCGCGCCGAGCTGCGATGCTTGCGCCAGGCCGGTGCCTGGAAGGGGCTGCGCAGCCATCGGGAGGGTCGGTGGTCCGTCGGCGATCCGTGGCGGCAACGGCTCGTGCGACGCCGAGCCGGCCGGCAGCGGAGCCGCTTGGGCGAGGGCCACTGGCGGCGAGACCGCGAAACACGCGGCCACGGCACCGGCGACTCGGAGGGCACGACCAGGCGAGTGATGCACGCTCGTTCTCCTTGTGGTTTGCGTTGCTACACGCGCATCTGCGCGAGCTCGTTGAACCTTTGCTGGCGCCGGGGACCTCGAAGGGACCGCGGTGCGACACCGGAACGAAGCGCGGCGCGTCAGCGCGCCACGCCGTAGCGGCTCATCATCCGGTAGACGGTGACGCGCGATACGCCCAGGTCCCTCGCCGTCAGCGACACGTTGTTGCGGTTGCGCTCCAGCGTGCGCACCAGCAAGTCGCAGTCGAGCGATGCGCGCGCTTGCACCAGCGGCTGCTTGGCGGCCTCGGATCCGGCCGGCGCGGGCGCCAGCCCGAGGTCCGACGGCGTCACCAGGCGCCCCTCGCCGATCACGACCGCCTGCTGCACGCGATTGAGCAGCTCGCGCACGTTGCCTGGCCAGCGGTGGGCGCGGATCGCCTGCAGCGCGTCCTCGCTGAATCCCCGCAGGCGGCAGCCGGGCTGGCGCTGCGCGAGGTCTTCGAAGGCGTGCTGCGCCAGTTGGACGACATCCTCGCCGCGGTCGCGCAGCGGCGGAACGCGGACGTGCAGCACGTTCAAGCGATAGAACAGGTCGGCCCGGAAACGGCCGGACGCCACCGCCGCCTGCAGATCGACGTTGGTCGCCGCCACCACGCGCACGTCGACGTCGACATGCCGGGTCGCTCCGATCCTCACGACGCTGCGCTCTTGCAGCACCCGCAGCAGGTTCGCCTGCTGGTCCAACGGCAGGTCGACGATCTCGTCCAGGAACAGCACGCCGCCGTTTGCGGCCTCGATGCTGCCGATCTTGCCGCGCGTGGCACCGGTGAACGCACCGCGCTCGTAGCCGAAAAGCTCCGACTGCACGAGCGTGGCGGGCAGGGCGCCGCAGTTCATCGCGATGAACGGCCCCCCGGCGCGTCCCGAGTGCTGGTGCACGGCGCGAGCCACCAGCTCCTTGCCGGTGCCGCTCTCGCCTTCGATCAGGACCGCGGCATCGCAGTGGACCACCTTGTCCAACAGCCGGAAGAGGGTCTGCATCGCCGGGCTTCGCCCGACCATGCCATAGCGCTGGCCGGACGCGGTGTCGGGCCGCCGCCGCCGGCGCAAGGTCGCCTTGCCGTAGGCGTGCCCGATGGTGGCCGCCAACCGGTTGACGTCCAGCGGTTGGGTATGGAAGTCCAGGAAGCAGTCGCCCAGCAAGCGGCCCAACTCGTGTTCCGCGACCTGTGCCCGGTCGACCACTGCGATCCATTCGGCGACGTGCTGGCCGACCACGGCCTCGATGGCGGCCGGGGCCGGTCCCCCCGACTCGTCGACGGCGATCAGGCCGACCCGGCAGTCCCGCGACCGCATGAGGCGCTCGGTCTCGCTCCGGGTGGTGGCGTGGTGGAAAATCCACCCGGGAACGGACGACGCGCGCAGGCGCCGAATGACCGGGCCAGAAGAGTCCCACACGACGCAATTCCGGATCGCCACTTGTTGTTCTCCGCAGCAAGGCAAGGAAACGTCCGCTCTAAACCCAGGCGGGTCCGTACTTGCAGCGTCAGGCGTCGCGACTATAGAGCCGATAGTGTGACATTTGCAATCGCACAAATTGGGTATAGAGAACGCATGGCGCCTGTCGGGCGGCCGTTGACCCCGCCTTCACGCAAGTGTCGCAAGCTTCATGTCAGTGGGAAATATTCCCACTCGAAGCTTGCAGTGCGCCTACGCCGTCATCGAGGCGCCTCGGGAACGATCGATGCGCCCGATGGATCCGGTGGGTCGGCCCCGTCGATGCGCTACAGGGCGTCGGCCGCGAAGTCCGCCAGTCGGCTGCGCTCGCCGCGCTGCAGCGTCACGTGCCCGCCGTGCGCCCACCCCTTGAATCGGTCGACCGCGTAGGTCAGCCCCGACGAGCTCTCGGTGAGGTAAGGGGTGTCGATCTGGGCGATGTTGCCCAGGCAGACCACCTTCGTGCCGGGGCCGGCGCGGGTGATCAGCGTCTTCATCTGCTTTGGCGTCAGGTTCTGCGCCTCGTCGATGATCAGGTACTTGTTGATGAAGGTGCGCCCGCGCATGAACGACAGCGCCTTCACCCGGATGCGGCTGCGGATGAGGTCCTGCGCCGCCGCGCGTCCCCACTCGCCGCCGGCGTCGTCGCCCTTTTGCAGGACTTCCAGGTTGTCTTCCAGCGCGCCCATCCAGGGCTGCATCTTCTCTTCCTCGGTGCCCGGCAGGTAGCCGATGTCCTCGCCCACCGGCACGGTGGCGCGCGTGACGATGATTTCCGAGTAGCGCTTGTGCTCCAGCGTCTGCGCCAGCCCTGCGGCCAGCGTCAGCAGCGTCTTGCCGGTGCCGGCCTGGCCGAGCAGCGTGACGAAGTCGACCTCCGGGTCCATCAGCAGGTTCAGCGCGAAGTTCTGCTCGCGGTTGCGCGCGATCACGCCCCAAACCGCGTTCTTGTGGTGGCCGAAGTCGCGCAGCGTCTGCAGCACCGCCGTGCGGCCGTTGATCTCGCGCACCCGCGCGGCCAGCGGCGTGTCGCCTTCCAGGTAGACGAACTGGTTGACGTGGAAGGCCGGTGCCAGCGGCCCGGTCACGCGGTAGAAGGTGTGGCCGCCTTGCAGCCACGACTCCATGCCCTTGCCGTGGCGGTCCCAGAAATTGTCCGGCAACGCCAGGATGCCGCTGTAGAGCAGGTCGGTGTCCTCGACGACCTGGTCGTTGAAGTAGTCCTCTGCCGCCAGCCCCAACGCGCGCGCCTTGACGCGCATGTTGATGTCCTTGGAGACCAGCACCACCTGCCGGTCGGGCTGCGCCTGCGCCAGCGCGCGCACCACGCCCAGGATCTGGTTGTCCGCCTTGCCGGGCGGCAACCCGGACGGCGCCTGCCCCAGTTCCTGCGTCTGCAGGAAGAGGGATCCCTTGGCGTCGTCGTGCCCGAGCTTGGCCAGCGGGATCCCGCGAGCGGCCAGGTCCGACGCGTCCCCCGCCCCGAAGAGCGCATCCAGCGAGCGGCTGACCTGACGCGCGTTGCGCGACACCTCGGTCATGCCCTTCTTGTGGTCGTCGAGCTCTTCCAGCGTGATCATCGGCAGGAAGACGTCGTGCTCGGCGAAGCGGAACAGGCTCGTGGGGTCGTGCATCAGCACGTTCGTGTCCAGCACGAAAAGCTTGGGCCGTTCGCCGGCCACCCGCGCCACGGAGCGGCGCGTGGCGGCTTGCGGCCCCCGGCGGGGCGCCTCGTCCTTCGCGACGGCGGAGGGTTGCCCGGGCGCCCGCGCGGTGGGCGCCGGTTGCGGCAGGCCGGTCGGCGCGAGGCTGGCCGGTTGCGGCGAAGCGTCGTGACTCACCGGCGAAGGAGCCCCGCCCGGCGCCGATCCCGCCGGGCGGATCGCAGCCGGCTCGCGCCCGGCCGCGGGCGGCGCGCTCGCGCGCAATGCCGGCAGCAGGGCCGAGCCGTCGATGGACTCCAGCAGGTGCGGCACCGGCGCCATGTCTTCCGCGGCGGCCGCCGCGCCGATCGCGTCGGCGGCTCCACGGTTGCCGCGCGGGTTGGTGCCGCCGGACGCCAGCCGCGGCCGCGGCGGGTTGCGGCTGGCCTTGGCCTCCACGAAGGCGTTGGGGTCGAGCAGGGCAGCGGGCTTGGACGGGGCTTTTGGCAGCGGCATCGAAGTTGGGCGCGAGACGGGCGTTTGGGATCAGAGGGCCTGGACGGCGGCGAGCACCTCGTCGACGTGGCCGGGCACCTTCACCCCGCGCCACTCCAATGCGAGACGGCCCTCTCCATCGAGCACGAAGGTGCTGCGCTCGATGCCGCGGACCTGCTTGCCGTACATGTTCTTGAGCTTCATGACGCCGAAGGCCTCGCACAGCGCCTCGTCGGGGTCGGACACCAGCTCGAAGGGAAAGCCGAGCTTCTGCTTGAAGCGGTCGTGCGACTTGAGCGTGTCGCGCGACACGCCCAGCACGACGGCGCCGGCGGCACGGAATTGCTCGTGCAGGTCGCGAAAGCGCATGCCTTCGCTGATGCAGCCGGGCGTGTCGTCCTTGGGATAGAAGTAAAGGACGACCTTGGAGCCGCGCAGGCCGGAAAGATTGACTTCGCCTCCCGTCGAGACGGCAGAGAAATCGGGGACCATGCTGCCGACCTGGACACTCACGCTGTAGACACCTCGCTGCGGGTCCGGATGACCCTGCGTCGGACGATAGCACAGCAAATCCGGCGCCCGGCCCCGTGCCGACGCCCGCTGGCGGTCCCCGGGCGTGGCCCCCGGCGCCCGTCCCCGCGGTCCCCCGTCAGGCCGGCAGCAGCGCCGCCAACACCCGGCGGCCCTCGCCGATCAGGATGTTGTAGGTGCGGCATGCGGCGGCGGTGCTCATGCTCTCGACCCCGATGCGCGCCTGCGCCAGCGCGGCGGTCAGCCGCGGATGCGGAAAGCGCTGGGTCGGGCCGGTGCCCAACAGCAGGATCTCGGGGCCTTCGGCCGCGATCGCCGCGAAATGCTCCGGCGTGAGGGCGTCGAAGGTCTGCGCGGTCCACGCCCGCACCGGGCCTTCGGGGCCCAGCAACAGCGCGCCTTCGTGACGCACCCGGTTGATCTCGATCCAGCCGGGTTCGTAGGCGGTGACCGTGTTCAGCGCGCCCGCCGCATCCTGGTGCAGCTTCATCCGGAAACCCCCCTGAAATGCATTACATTACAGGGTTTGCGCCCAGCAGTTCGGAAGCCCCAGCGAGCCACAATGCGCCCGGTCAACAAGTCCTCCAAGCTCGCCAACGTCCTCTACGACATCCGCGGGCCGGTGCTCGACGCCGCCAAGCAGATGGAGGAAGAGGGCCACCGCATCATCAAGCTGAACATCGGCAACCTCGCGCCCTTCGGCTTCGAGGCGCCCGACGAAGTCCGCCACGACGTGATCGTCAACCTGGGCAACGCCTCCGGTTACAGCGACTCCAAGGGGCTGTTCGCCGCGCGCAAGGCGATCATGCATTACACGCAGGTCAAGAAGGTCGCCGGCGTGGGCCTGGATGACGTCTACATCGGCAACGGCGCGTCCGAGCTCATCGTCATGTCGATGAACGCATTGCTGGACGCGGGCGACGAGGTGCTGGTGCCGACGCCCGACTACCCGCTGTGGACGGCCGCGGTGAGCTTGTCCGGCGGCACGCCCCGACACTACTTGTGCGACGAGGGCAGCGGCTGGCTGCCCGACCTGGACGACATCCGCGCCAAGATCACCGAGAACACGCGCGCGATCGTCGTGATCAACCCGAACAACCCGACCGGCGCGCTCTACCCGGACGACCTGCTGCGCGACCTGGTCGAGATCGCGCGCCAGCACCAGCTCATCGTCTTCGCCGACGAGATCTACGACAAGACCGTCTACGAAGGCACGCACACGTCCATCGCGTCGCTGGCCGACGACGTGCTGTTCATCACCATGAACGGCTTGTCCAAGAACTACCGCGCCTGTGGCTACCGTGCCGGCTGGATGGTGGTGTCCGGAGAGAAGCGCCATGCGCGCGACTACATCGAGGGCCTGAACCTGCTGGCCTCGATGCGGCTGTGCTCCAACGTGCCGGGCCAGTTCGCCATCCAGACCGCGCTGGGCGGCTACCAGAGCATCGACGACCTGGTGGGGCCCGGCGGGCGGCTGCGCAAGCAGCGAGACCTCGCCTACGAGCTCCTCACACAGATCCCCGGCGTGACGGCCGTCAAGCCCAAGGCCGCGCTGTACCTGTTCCCGCGGCTCGACCCGGCGATGTACCCGATCGAGGACGACCAGCAGTTCATCCTGGAGTTGCTGCGCGAGGAGAAAGTCCTGCTGGTGCAGGGCAGCGGCTTCAACTGGCCGCGCCCCGACCATTTCCGCGTCGTGTTCCTGCCCAACGCGGACGACCTCACCGACGCGATCGGCCGCATCGCGCGCTTCCTAGACAACTACCGACGCCGACACGCTGCATGAACGCCGCCTCGCCATCTTCCGCTCCCGCGCCCCTGCGCATCGGCCTGGCCGGGCTGGGCACCGTCGGGGGCGGCACCTTCGAGGTGCTGGCCCGCAATCGCGAAGAGATCCTGCGGCGCGCGGGCCGGGAACTGCGCATCGTGCGGGTGGCCGACCTGGACACCGGGCGCGCCCACGGCCTGGTCGCGGGCCGCGCCGACGTGATCGCCGATGCGCGCGCGCTCGCCGCCGCGCCGGACGTGGACGTCGTCGTCGAACTCATCGGCGGCTACGGCGTCGCGCGCGAAGTGGTGATGTCGGCCATCGCCGCCGGCAAGCACGTGGTCACGGCCAACAAGGCCCTGCTGGCGGTCCACGGCAACGAGATCTTCGCCGCGGCGCGCGAGGCCGGCGTCATGGTCGCTTTCGAGGCGGCGGTGGCCGGCGGCATCCCGATCATCAAGTCGCTGCGCGAAGGGCTCACGGCCAACCGCATCGAGTGGATCGCCGGGATCATCAACGGCACCACCAACTACATCCTGTCCGAGATGCGGGACAAGGGGCTGGCCTTCGCCGACGTGCTGAAGGAAGCGCAACGCCTGGGCTACGCCGAGGCCGACCCCACCTTCGACGTGGAAGGCGTGGACGCCGCGCACAAGATCACGTTGCTGGCGGCCATCGCTTTCGGCATCCCGGTGCGCTTCGACGCGGCGCATGTCGAAGGCATCTCTTCGCTGGCCGCCGAGGACATCCGCTGGGCCGAGCAGCTGGGCTACCGCATCAAGCTGCTGGGCATCACGCGGCGCCGGCCCAACGGCATCGAGCTGCGGGTCCATCCCACGCTGATTCCCGCCAAGCGGCTGATCGCCAACGTCGAGGGCGCGATGAACGCGGTGTGGGTCAAGGGCGACGCGGTGGGCCACACCATGTTCTACGGCAAGGGCGCGGGCGCCGAGCCCACCGCCAGCGCGGTCGTCGCGGACCTGGTCGACGTGGCCCGCGCGCTGTCCGTCGACCCGGCCCATCGCGTGCCCTCGCTGGCTTTCCAGCCCGACGCGCTGTCCGACGCGCCGATGCTGCCCATCGGCCAGGTCCAGACGGCGTCCTACCTCCGGCTGCGCGTCGAGGACCGTCCCGGCGTGCTCGCCGACATCACGCGCATCCTGGCCGACGGCGACATCTCCATCGACGCGCTGCTGCAGCGCGAGCCCGACGAGGGCGAAAGCCAGACCGACGTCGTGATCATCACGCACGTGGCGTTGGAGGCGCGCGTCGACGAGGCCATCGGCCGCATCGAGGCGTTGCCCACCGTGTTGTCCAAGGTCACGCGCATCCGCCTCGAGGACATGGGCTGACCGCCATGCGCTACGTCTCCACGCGCGGCGGGATGCCGCCGCAACCGTTCTTGCGCATCCTGCTGGCCGGCCTGGCGCCGGACGGCGGCCTGGCCATGCCCGAGTCCTACCCGCGCGTCGATGCGGCCACGCTGGCCCGCTGGCGGACGCTGTCCTATGCCGACCTGGCCTTCGAGCTGCTGCGGCTCTACTGCGACGACATCGAGCCGCAAGTGCTGCACGCGCTGATGCGGCGCACGTACACGGCGCAGGTCTTCGGTTCCGACGCCATCGTGCCGCTGGCCACGCTGGAACCGGGGCTGCACCTGCTCAAGCTGTCCGAGGGGCCGACGCTGGCCTTCAAGGACATCGCCATGCAGCTGCTGGGCAACCTCTTCGAGCACGCGTTGGCCGAACGCGGCGAGCGGCTCAACATCCTGGGCGCCACCAGCGGCGACACGGGCAGCGCGGCCGAATACGCGATGCGCGGCAAGCGCGGCATCCAGGTGTTCATGCTGAGCCCGCACGGGCGCATGAGCGCCTTCCAGGCCGCGCAGATGTACTCGCTGCAGGACGCCAACATCCACAATCTCGCCGTCGACGGCGTGTTCGACGATTGCCAGGACATGGTCAAGGCCGTGTCCGCCGACGCCGTCTTCAAGGCGCGCCACGCCATCGGCACGGTCAACTCGATCAACTGGGCGCGCGTGGTCGCGCAGGTGGTCTACTACTTCCGCGCCTATTTCGCGGCGACCGCGGGAACGCCCGTCGCGTCGGCCGCCGGCGCGGAAGCCCCGCAGGTGTCCTTCGCCGTGCCCTCGGGCAATTTCGGCAACGTGCTGGCCGGCCACATCGCCCGCATGATGGGCTTGCCGATCCGTCGATTGGTGGTGGCCACCAACGAGAACGACGTGCTGGACGAGTTCTTCCGCACCGGCCGCTACCGGCCGCGCGCGGCGGCCGAGACGCACCACACGTCGAGCCCGTCGATGGACATCTCCAAGGCATCGAACTTCGAGCGCTTCGCGTTCGACCTGGTCGGGCGCGATGCGCACCGCCTGTCGGCGATGTGGCGCGACGTAGACGCCGGCCGCGGCTTCGACCTGGCCGGCACGCCGGAGCAGGCCGCCGTGCGCGAGACCTACGGCTTCGTGTCCGGCCGCAGCACCCATGCCGACCGGCTGCGCACTATCCGTCAGACCTTCGATCGCCATGGCGTCACGGTCGACACGCACACCGCGGACGGCCTCTTCGTCGCCAGCGACTTCCGCGAGCCCGGCGTGCCGATGATCTGCCTCGAGACCGCGCAGCCCGCGAAGTTCGCCGAGACGATCCGCGAGGCGCTCGGCCGCGAGCCCGATCGGCCGCGCGCCTTCGACGGCATCGAGTCGCTGCCGCAGCGGCTCGAGCGCATGCCGGCGGATGTCGAGCGGCTGAAGCGCTACATCGCGCAGCGCGATCCCGCCTGAGGCGTGCCCGGCGCCCGTGGCCCGTTCGTGCCCGCCGGTCGGCACGGCTCGCGGCATGGATCGCGTACACTGCCCCGGTCCCCTCACGACGCCTTTCCCGCATGAAGGTGTTCGGCTTCGCCGGCTGGTCCGGCGCCGGCAAGACCACGCTGATCGAGCAGCTCATCCCGCGTTTCGTGTCGCGCGGGCTGGTGGTGTCGCTCGTCAAGCACGCGCACCATGCCTTCGACGTGGATCGGCCCGGCAAGGATTCCTACCGCCACCGCGAGGCGGGCGCCCGCGAGGTGCTGCTCGCGTCCGACCGGCGCTGGGCGCTCATGCACGAGTTGCGTGGCGCGCCCGAGCCCACGCTCGAGGATCTCCTCCAGCGCCTCTCCCCGTGCGATCTCGTGCTGGTCGAAGGCTACAAGCGCAGTCGTTTGCCCAAGCTGGAGATCCATCGTCCGGCGCTGGGCAAGCCGCTGCTGCATCCGGACGATCCGTCGATCATCGCGATCGCCAGCGACGCGTCTCTGGACGCCGCCAGCGGCGCGGACGCCGCGCTGCCTCGGCTTTCGCTCGACGACATCGACGGCATCGCGAACTTCGTGCTCACTCATCTCAACCTGCTCGAGGACCGCGCCCATGAGCCGCGCGTTGCTGCCGGTCGATGAGGCGTTGGCGCGCCTGCTCGCGCAGGCCGCGCCGATCGACGCCGTCGAACGCGTTTCCACCCTGGAGGCGGCGGGTCGTGTCCTGGCCGAGCCCGTGCGCTCCGGCATCGACGTGCCACCGCTGGACAACACGTCGATGGACGGCTACGCGGTGCGCTGCGCGGACCTGTCGAGCACCGACCGGCTGCGCCTGGCGCAACGCATCCCGGCCGGCAGCGTCGGGCAGCCGTTGGCGGCCGGCACCTGCGCCCGGATCTTCACCGGCGCGCCCATCCCGCCCGGGGCGGACGCGGTGGTCATGCAGGAGCAGGCGCAAGCAGACGGCGACCAGGTCCGTTTCACGCACCGGCCGCATCCGGGCGAATGGGTCCGGCGCGCCGGCGAGGACATCCGGGCCGGCAGCGTCGTGCTCGACGCTGGCGCCGCCTTGTCGCCGCAGGCGCTCGGGCTGGCGGCCTCGGTCGGGGCCGCGTCGCTCGCCGTGCGCAGGCGCCCGCGCGTGGCCTGCTTCTTCACCGGCAACGAGCTGGCGATGCCGGGCGAGCCGCTGCCGCCCGGCGGCATCTACAACTCCAACCGTTTCGTGCTGCGCGCGCTGTTGGCGCGGGCGGGCTGCCAGGTCCACGACCTGGGCATCGTGCCCGACACCCTGGACGCCACCCGAGACGCGTTGCGGCGCGCGGCCGCCGATGCCGACCTGATCCTCACGTCGGGCGGGGTGTCCGTCGGGGACGAGGACCATGTGCGGCCCGCGGTGCAGGCCGAAGGCGCGATCGAGTTGTGGTCGATCGCGGTGAAGCCGGGCAAGCCGCTGGCCTACGGGCATGTGGGCCGGCCCGCAGCGGGCCCGGCAGGCGCGGGCCGCGCGCACTTCATCGGCCTGCCCGGCAATCCGGTCTCCAGCTTCGTCACGTTCCTGCTCTTCGTGCGGCCCTTCCTCGCGAGGCTGGCGGGTGCCGCGGACGAAGCCGTGCGGGCCCTGCCGATGCGTGCCGATTTCGACTGGCCGCGTCCGGACCGCCGGCGCGAGTTCCTGCGCGTTCGGGTCAATGCCGCCGGCGGCCTGGACCTGTTCCCCAACCAGGGGTCGGGCGTGCTGACCTCCACCGTCTGGGCCGACGGCCTGCTCGACAACCCGCCCGAGCAGCCGATCCGTGCCGGCGACACGGTACGCTTCCTTCCGTTCGCGGCCTTGTCGTAGGCCTGCTCGTCTTCAGCCCGCTCGTCTTCAGCCCGCTCGTCGCAGACCACGCCCGCCATGCCCCGCCGAATCGACGTCCTCTATTTCGCCAGCCTCCGCGAGGCGCTCGGCCGGGATCGCGAGCGCCTCGATCTGCCCGACGCGGTGGCCACGGCCGGGGCGCTGCGGTCCTGGCTGCGCGAGCGCGGCGAGCCGTGGTCCACCGTCCTGGCCGAAGGCCGGGCGGTGCGCGTCGCGGTCGACCAGGTGATGGCGCACGCCGACGCCCCGCTGGCCGACGGCGCCGAGGTGGCCTTCTTCCCGCCCGTCACCGGAGGCTGACATGGCATCGATCGTGCGCGTGCAGACCCGGGACTTCGACCTCGGCGCCGAGGTGGCGGCCCTTCGGGCCGGGCGCCGGGACGTGGGGGCGGTGGCGGCCTTCGTGGGCACGGTGCGGGACGTGAACGACGGGGCCGGCGTGGCGGGCATGACGCTGGAGCATTACCCCGGCATGACCGAGAAGGCCTTGGCCGCGATCGCGGACGAGGCGCACGCCCGCTGGCGCGTCTTCGATTGCCTGGTGGTGCACCGGGTGGGTGAGCTACTGCCCGCCGACCAGATCGTGCTGGTGGCGGTCACCTCGGCGCACCGCGGCGACGCCTTCGCCGCCTGCGAGTTCGTCATGGACTACCTCAAGACCCAGGCCCCCTTCTGGAAGAAGGAGCGCACGCCGCAGGGCGAGCGCTGGGTGGAGGCCCGCGCGTCCGACGACGAGGCGGCCGCGCGCTGGTAGGCGCCGCGGCCGACGCCCTCGTGTTGCGCACGCTCCTGGCGATCGGCGCCGGCGCCGTCCTGGGCGCCTGGGCGCGCCACGGCCTGGCGTTGGCATTGAGCCGGCCCGGCCAGACGCTGCCCCTGGGGACGCTGGTGGCCAACGTGGTGGGTGGGCTGGTCATCGGCGCGGCGCTCGGCTTCCTGGAGGGCCGCTCGCTCGCCCCGGAGTGGCGCCTCTTCGTCGTCACGGGCTTCCTGGGCGCGCTCACCACCTTCTCCACCTACTCGGCCGAGTCCTTCGCGCTGCTGCAGCGCGGGCAGGCCGGCGCCGCGTTGCTGCACGCGGCGGCGCACCTGCTCGGGTCGCTGGTGGCGACGTGGATCGGCTGGCGCCTGATGCGCTGAGCCGGTGCGCGCGATCGGGAGGCCCGGCGGGTGCGCACGGCCTCGCGTCCGGTCCGTGCGCGTCAACGCTGTCCGAAGCGCGTCTGCCCGAACACGCCCGCGTGCTGCCGCGGCTCGCTGCGCCAGTACTGGCGAGGCGCCGCCACCGTGCCGCCGAGCGCGGCCGCGGCGTGCCAGGGCCACCGCGGGTTCCACAGCAGCGCGCGCGCCAGCGCCACCAGGTCCGCTTTCCCCTCCGCGACGATCGCCTCGGCCTGTTCCGGCTCCGTGATCAGCCCGACCGCCATCACGGCGGGCCGTCGCACCGCCGCCCGCACCGCCTGCGCGAACGGCACCTGGTAGCCCGGCCCCAACGCGATCCGCTGGGCCGGGCTGACCCCGCCCGACGACACGTCGATTCAGTCCACGCCTTCTGCCTCCAGCGCTCGGCACAGCACCAGCGACTGCTCCAGGTCCCAGCCGCCCTCGACCCAGTCGCTGGCCGAGATCCGCACGCCCAGGGGACGCTCCGAGGGCCATGCCTCGCGCACCGCGCGCGTCACGCGCAACGGCAGCCGCATTCGGTTCTCCAGCGACCCGCCGTAGGCGTCCTCGCGCTGGTTGGCCAGTGGCGACAGGAACTGGTGCAGCAGGTAGCCGTGGGCCGCGTGGACCTCGATCGCATCGATCCCCAGGCGCGCCGCGCGCCGTGTCGTGTCGGCGAAGCGCTCGACCAATCGATCGATGTCGTCCAGCGACATCGCCCGTGGCGGCGGCTCCTCGGGCCGGTGGGGCAGCGCCGAGGGCCCGGCCGGAAACCAGCCGCCTTCGGCGGCCGGAACCAGCATGCCACCCTCCCAGGGCCGGCCGCTCGACGCCTTGCGGCCGGCGTGGCCGATCTGCAGCGCGATCGGCGGTGCGGCGGTGGCGGCACGCACCGCCTCCAAGACACGCCCCAGCGCCGCCTCGGTCCGGTCGTCCCACAAGCCCAGGCAGCCGGGCGTGATGCGCCCATCGGATTCGACGGCCGTCGCCTCGATCATCATCAGCCCGGCGCCCGACAGCGCCAGTTGGCCGAGGTGGACGACGTGCCAATCGGTCGCGGCGCCTTCGTCGGCCGAGTATTGGCACATCGGGGACACCACGATCCGGTTGGCCAGCGACAAGCCGCCCAGGCGCAAAGGTCGGAAGAGAGCGGGGCCGTGGGCGGCGTTCGGGGCAGGCGCGGTCGGATCCGCGGCAGGGGTGGCGGGGGTGGCGGTGGCAGCGGTGGCGGGCACGGGGGTGGTCATGGCGGGCTGATTGGAAGTGATCTGGAAAAGCCGGGCGACGGCGACGATCAAGCCGACCCCAACGCCCTCAGGGTCTTGAAATGCCGGCGACCGGCCGCATCATCGCGCCAACCCCACGAAATCACCAACCCCCACGCCCATGAGACTCGACAAGCTCACCACCCAGTTCCAGCAGGCCCTGGCCGATGCCCAAAGCCTGGCGCTGGCCAACGACAACCAGTACATCGAGCCGGTGCACGTGCTGTCCGCGTTGGCCGGCCAGGCCGACGGCGCGGGCCGCTCGCTGCTTGAGCGGGCCGGCGCCCGCATCGGCGCCCTGCAGCCGGCGCTTGACGCCGCGATCAAGCGCCTCCCCAGCGTCCAGGGCGGTGACAACCAGGTGCAGATCGGCCGCGAGCTGGTCGGCCTGCTGAACCAGGCCGAAAAGGAGGCAGGCAAGCGCGGCGACCAGTTCGTCGCCAGCGAGATGTTCCTGCTGGCCGTGGCCGACGACAAGGGCGAAGCCGGCCGGATCGCGCGCGAGGCGGGCCTGACGCGCAAGGCGCTCGAAGCCGCGATCGAGTCGGTGCGCGGCGGCGCGCACGTCGACAGCCCGGAGGCCGAAGGCGCGCGCGAGGCGCTCAAGAAGTACACCATGGACCTGACCGAGCGGGCGCGGGCCGGCAAGCTCGACCCGGTGATCGGCCGCGACGACGAAATCCGTCGCGCCATCCAGATCCTGCAGCGGCGCACCAAGAACAACCCGGTGCTGATCGGCGAGCCCGGCGTCGGCAAGACCGCCATCGTCGAAGGCCTGGCGCAGCGCATCGTCAACGGCGAGGTGCCCGAGACGCTGAAGGACAAGCGCGTGCTGAGCCTGGACATGGCCTCGTTGCTGGCTGGCGCCAAGTACCGCGGCGAGTTCGAGGAGCGGCTCAAGAACGTGCTCAAGGAGATCGCGCACGACGAGGGCCGCATCATCGTCTTCATCGACGAGATCCACACGATGGTGGGTGCCGGCAAGGCCGAAGGCGCGATCGACGCGGGCAACATGTTGAAGCCGGCGCTGGCCCGCGGCGAGCTGCACTGCATCGGCGCCACCACGCTCGACGA
>ERZ1066118.1308-NODE-1308-length-16332-cov-18.053880_pt1 | contig 16332 bp, 15 predicted proteins | sample MGYA00382765_ERZ1066118 | MGnify/ENA primary metagenome ERZ1066118 (study PRJEB33369, sample SAMEA5778348) | biofilm metagenome | biome: Industrial cooling water; feature: Water cooling tower basin; material: Biofilm | place: United Arab Emirates | collected...
GCGAAGGCCAGCGGCGGAAGAATTCGCACCGCTCGGCGAAAGTAGAACGCTTTGAAAGACACAGTCTGGTCGCGAAGAAATTCGCGCCGCAACAGCGTCGTAATCAGATAGCCGCTCAGGAAGAAGAAAAGCGTCACCCCGAACTGGCCGGGAACATACTGTTCCATCCCAACGTGGGATAGCATGACAAGCCAGATCGCGATGGCACGAAAACCGTCCAGCGCCGGAATCTCCTTTGGCGCAGTTTGTGTATGAGGCTGACGGACCGAACCAACGCTATTCATCTGAATGTCTTACGCATTGGTGGTTAACAAGTTGTCAGGTCACTGGCGCCTGCCCGCGGACGATCAGGGAGCGGGCGCGGCGGCAGGCGTTCTCGCTGCGCCGGCCGCTGCAGGCTGGCCCGTGGTGGCCGCGCCCGGCTGGGGAGGCGCCGTGAAGCCGGATTGATACTCAATCTCGGCCGCCTTGCGCTTCGTGTCGAGCTTGGTCTTCATCGCTTTTTCGACTTCGCGCTTCATATGCGCATTGGTCGCAACCGAGCGTGCCGCGGGGCCGGCTATCGGCGCGGACTCGCTCTGCATGATCATCGCCACCGTGACGGCATTGCCGCTGGGAATGACGATCGGTTCACTGGAACCGACCCGCTTGAACTGCTGAAACACCTGGGGCGGCAGATTGGCGCTGTCGATCGTGTTGTTGCCGCGCTGGAACTGGATACCGAACTTGTTCAGCGTGGTGACCACCTCAGCCATCGTCTTAGCGGGCGTGAGAGCGTCAAACACGTCACGGCGCGGCGGCATCTGGAACACGATCTGGTCCAGCGCAAATATCGTGCGATCCGCAAACGCCTGCGGATTTTCCGCCATCAGCTGATTGATTTGCTGCTGCGTCGGTTGTTTTTGGTCGCGAGCAAGCCTCTCTCCCATCATCTGGACCAGCAGGTTTTCCTCGAGCTGGCGCTTGCGCAGAATGTATTCGGGCGAGCTTTCGACACCTTCGTCGCGGGCGACGGCGGCCAGCAGGCGACGATCGATCAATCGATTGAGCGCCACGTTGCGCATCTGCTGCGTTGGCTCGCCCTGTGCCGCCGCGGCGCCAAGCTCGCCGTTGACTTCTTGAGAGGTAATTTCATCGCCGTCGACGACCGCCACCACCTGGCCTTCCGCCTTTTTTTCGCAGGCGGAAAGGCCCAGTAGCGCGACCGATGCGCCGATTGCCAAGGCACCTCGGCGGACGGAACGAGAAAGAAATTCGGCGCGAATGCTGGTCATGGAACCACCCTCATGGATTGTGTCTTGGCTAAAATCGTCTGTTCAGATTTGGCCGAACAGCAGGCCGCGCATCTGGGCCCCAGACGCGCGATGCAGATCACGAATGAATGTAGTGAGCAGCGGGGTTGTCCGTTCGAACCCGTTGCCGATCGTGGAGACTCGCGCCAGCACTCCGTCGGGCACGATGCCGCGCAAATTGGCCTCCGCAACGGCCCAGCGTTGGTCGAGCCAGCGTCGCGGATAACGATCGCCCACACGGGTCCAATAGAGCACGACTTCGTTGCGCGCCTCGCTATTGGCGGCGAAGATCTGGCCTGGCAACGGCCGCGGCCCGTTCATCGGCACGTCGATCGGCTTGACCTCGGTCAGCGTATAGCCGCCGGCGGGATAGCAAACCTCCGGCCGGTGGATCTGCAGCACCCCATCCTGCTTATTGTTATAAGCGACCAACAGCATCACGACTTCACCTGCGCTGTTGGTGTAAGTCCGCGTCACGAGATTGTCGTAGAGACGGTCGGACAGCGCGTCAGAAGGTGGCAGCACCAGCCCGCTTTCGGAATCGAAAGTGAAGTCGCCAATCTTATCGGGGATCAGCGCGGTAAAACGCTCTTCCTTCATGCGCGGCACCACCGGCACGGGCAAGCGCGCCTGCGCGATCCCCGAGGCCGCAACCAAGCCGAGCCCTAGCACTACCTTACGCCGGTCCAGAGCAAAGCCGGGCGGGGTTATCTTGCCGTCAGCCATTGCGCGCACCTTCCCGGGCGGCCGCACCGCCCAAGCCAAGTTTTACGACGATCTTGTCGATGAGGAAAATCAGCATCAGCGCCAACACGAAGATGGTGACGCCAGCCAGGTCGTGGAGGAAGCCCTGAGCCACCGCTTCCCCGCCGTAATAGGTCAGCAGGATCAGGATCAGCACCCGCAGGAAATTCGCCGCGATGGCCACCGGCAGGACGAAGAGGAGCAGAATCGCCTGGATGCGGTGTTCGCCGCGGTGCATCAGATAAATATAGAAGAGCGTAATCGCCGACAGCGACACGATGGAATTGAGGCCTGAGCAGGCCGCCGCAACCAGCAACTGATACTGCCCGATCTGGATCATCACCCCGGTCCCGCCGATCGGCAGGCCGAACTGCTGGAGGATCCAGATCGCCGAATCGCTGATCGCCACCTTAATGGGCAGGGTCAGCGTATAGATTACGGTCTCGGGCGGCGGAAAGGCGAAGAACAGATAGATCAGCGGGAACGCCAGGGCTTTCATTGCCCGGAAGCCGATCACGCCATAAAGCGCCACCAGCAACAGGGAATACATGGCGTATCCCTCCAGCTCGACGATCTGGGTGATGCGGGTGAACAGGTAGATGGGCAGCAAGGCCACGAACAGGGCGGCCACTTTCCAGGCCGGCGCCCGCTGGATCAGCCCGCGGACCTCATGCCAGTTGTGCCACACAAGCCATAGGCCGGTGGCGAGGATGATCGGGCCGTGGGATCCCTGCTCCCCTGTCCAGGAACTCTGAGCCACGAAGATCAGCGTCGGAATCGCCGCCGCGAGTATGCCCAGGATGAAGATGATATCCGGCACGCGCCAGGCCGCGGCCGGCGACCTCGCACCGGCCGCAGCGGAAGGTGCGCCGTGCTCGTTAGCGCCGCCAGCGCGGCCTTGACCGAAAACCTCTTCGGCCTCGATCACGCTGGCATTGGCCGCAATCGGTGTCTGGCCGATCTTGTTCACACTCTCTCCCGTCGCATGGCGGCGTGAAAGCCGGGCCAGATGCGGCACATAAACAATGTATCCTCCACCCCCAGGGCCGGGTCAAGGCGCATTCGAGCCGCTGTGTCGCCTGGATACAGCGTCCGCGCAAAGGCTTAATCGGCCGCGAGCGTCCGGAAATATTCGATCGTATGCGTCAGCCCGCGCTCCAGCGGCACCTTGGGCTCCCAGCCCAGCCATTCGCGCGCCAGGGTGATGTCCGGCTTGCGCTGCAGCGGGTCATCCTGCGGCAGGGGCAGTTGAATAAGCTGCGATTTCGAACCGATCATCGCGATAACCTTTTCCGCGAGCTCTCGGATTGTAAATTCCACCGGGTTGCCGATATTTACAGGGCCAGGCCGGCCAGGCTCGCTTTCCATCAAGGCCAGGAAGCCGTCGAGCAGATCGTCAACGTAGCAGAAGCTGCGGGTCTGACTGCCGTCGCCATAGACGGTGATCGGCTCGTTCTTAAGCGCCTGCATGATGAAGTTCGACACGACCCGCCCATCGGCCGGGTGCATACGTGGTCCGTAAGTGTTGAATATGCGAACAACCTTGACGTCGAGCCCCAACTGCCGGTGATAGTCGAAGAACAGCGTTTCGGCACAGCGCTTGCCCTCATCGTAGCAGCTTCGCGGGCCAATCGGATTGACGTTGCCCCAGTACTCTTCAGTCTGCGGGTGGACGTGAGGGTCTCCATAGACTTCGCTTGTCGAAGCTTGGAAAATGCGGACACCCAACCGCTTGGCCAATCCCAGCATGTTGATAGCGCCATGCACCGAGGTCTTCGTGGTCTGTACGGGGTCGTGTTGGTAATGGATCGGGCTCGCCGGACAGGCCAGATTCCAGATCTCATCAACCTCGACGAATAGTGGGAAACACACGTCGTGGCGCATAAATTCGAAGCGCGGGTGCCCGGACAAATGGTCGATGTTGCGCTTGTCTCCGGTGAACAGATTGTCGACGCACAACACTTCGTCGCCCCGCGCGATCAACCGGTCGATCAAATGCGAGCCCAGAAACCCCGCACCGCCCGTCACCAGTGTTCGACGCCTGCCGTAAACGTTACGCGCCATCCCGCCCTCCAAAAGATGCCGGCCGAACACCAGAAAAACTAGGCTGTCAACCAACGAACCCAGCAGCAAAACACTCTGTCGCAACGTTAGCCCGTTGGTAACCAAACCGCTCTAGCGAACATCCGGGATCGAAGGCGGGATGGACATGCGTACAGTCATCACCGTTGCGTTTGCGTGCATGATGGCCGCCTGCACCGCGCCTGTGCGGCAGACCCCCATAGCGGGGTTGGACCTTGCAGATGGGCGTACACTGGCCAGGCTCCAGCAGGCTTTGCCACCGGATGATCGTGCGGCGCTTGGGACCTACGCTCTGCTCCATTGGCCCAAATCGAAGTTCTATTGCGGCAAGCCTATTGGTGGAAAGGGCGCGGTCGCAGCCACTGTAGGCCAAGCCATCGATCAGACGCGGTCTTATGAGGCGTCGCTTGCCCTTGCAGACGCAAGTGCCAGGACCAACGCAGCACTGGCCGCTCGATCAGAAGAAACCAGCTTGATCACGCGTATGGAGCAACTGGTGCTGGAGCGCGACATGCTCTTTGCCCGTTTCGGCGCTCGTGCGGGTGACACCGCCCGCGCGAAAGAGATCGATGACGAACTAGCGGTTCTGAGGAACCAGCTCGCCCAGGTTCGCGGCTGACGTTCGACTTAACAATCATAAGGAGTGCCATACAGGTCTTGTCGGGGAGAATTAGCCGGTAGCGACCATTGGATGCACCATTGTGTCGGTACAGCCTCTGCATAGAACGGCTCACCGAAGGGTAATTGACCAAAAAGCGGTGTGTGGAAAGGTCGTTTTCGGGGTCGAGAAGGGATCGCTGCAAACAATCGTTACTTGCTCGTTAACCAATGTCGAGCGCTTCTTCTTAGCCATTGTCCGTCAATCACACTTCACCTCGTCTGGTGGAGTGGAATTAGTTGTGCGCATGAACAAGCAAACATTTATCGCTCTTGTTTTACTTTCAACGACAACCGGTTGCGGGGGTTCCGAGAAAACGGTCAGCCCGGGCCTACCCGACCTTTCGGGTATCGCGCCCGCGCCAGCACCCACCCCATCACCGACGCCCGCACCAACGCCGCCGCCACCCTCGACACCGGCGGGGTGGGTGTTGAGCAGGACGCTGGCAGGTGCCGAAGACCTCATAGCCCGCTTCGACGTCGACCTCGGGCTGCAACCTGCTTGGGGGACAGGGGCCATCCCGGGCATCTATAACGCAGAGGAAGGGGCTTTCCGGTTCACCTGCGCCGGGGACGGCAAACTCGCCAAGGACGATCCCCTGGTCTACTACAAACAGGCTGGCGCGTCTCATCTGCACCAAGTCTGGGGCAACGAGGAATTCGATGCAGATACCACACCGGCCGATCTTGCCGGAAGTGCTGGGACGAACTGCAATGCAACCCCCTATTCCCTGAACCGCTCTTCCTATTGGATGCCCGCGCTCGTTCATGAGAATGGCGACGTGGTGCGACCCGATCTGGTGACCGTCTACTACAAGCGGAAAACATCGACCTCGGCCTATTGCAATTCGGCGAGCACCAAATTCATCGGCACCTGTGTAGGACTGCCAACGCAAATCCGCTTCATCTTCGGCTGGGATTCGAGCCGGCCGACGGCCACGGTTCGGGGCGCGAGCTGGTATTGCACGGGTGGCGACAACCGGCACTACGCCGATCTCGACGGAGTTTTCGCGAGCGGCTGCAAAGCCGGAGACACCCTGGTGGCGAATACCTTGGCGCCTAACTGCTGGGACGGCAAACACCTGGATAGCCCCGACCACCGTAGTCATATGGCCTATACGGACTACAGCCGCGGGCCGGAGCGGTGCCCTGCGTCGCACCCTTACCTCATCCCCCAGGAAGAGAACAAGGCGATGTATACGGTCACCGCCGACATGATCGGCACCCGAGCGGATGGCACCAAATATTCGCGCGTCCGCCTTACCAGCGATGCGATGTTGGCCGGTGCGAGGCCGGGGCAGACCCTCCATGCTGATTACATGGAGGCTTGGGTCACCGCGGCTAAGAACATGTGGATGGACCATTGCATCGAGAAGGCTCTCAGTTGCTCGGGCGGGGACCTGGGCAATGGCAAGCAATTGATCGGAGCAGGTATGCCTTCCTATGGATGGCGTATTCCTAACGCCCGCGTCAGCTGGACGGGCTGACTGCCTCGGGGGGGGATCGGCGACAACTTCATACGCTGACTGCCGGCCCACAGGCCAACTGTCCCGGTAGGGGCCGGCATCAGCATCGCAGGCTATATTCCCGCTCTGGATTTGCCTATAGTCCCGATATTTCGGCGCGCGGCGCCTTCGCAGGCGGAAGGAAACTCCTGGGTGGAAACGGTTTATGACTGGGTGACGGTGCTTGGGTTCGCAGGCTTGGTGACCTTATTCCTGCAGCGCTCGTCACTGGAAAATCCGCCCGACACTATCTGGCACTATTTGCCGCCGGCCATCGGCGCGGCCGTTTGCAACTATCTCGGTAACGAGGGGATGGACATCGCGGCAATCGCAGTGGGCATCGCTACGATCGCTTATGTTTTCCTCGTTCTAAAGCCGCGCTTGCGAGCGTAGCCGCCCAGCCCCCATAGGGGGACGATGTCCCTGCAAAAACGATTCGGTGTCGCAAAGCGATTCGTGCGCTTCAGCATCAGAGGCTCGGTGACCGCATGGCCGTAGACTTACGTCTGCCAGTGCTCGTGACGGGCGGCGCAGGGTACATCGGTAGTCATGCGGTGTGGGCGCTGCGGGACGCGGGCTGGCCGGTGGCCGTGATCGACAATCTATCGACCGGGTTTCGCTTTGTTTTGCCGCCCGATGTGCCGCTTTACGAAGGGGACATCGCCGATGGCGATTTGATCGCGCGCATTTTTTCGGAACAAGGCATTGCGGCGATCATGCACTTCGCTGGATCGGTGGTGGTTCCAGAATCGGTCGAAAACCCGCTCAAATATTATCATAACAATACGTCGAAGAGCCGCAGCTTGGTGGAGGCTGCGATCGGGGCGGGCTTGAGGCATTTCTTGTTCAGTTCGACCGCGGCCGTCTATGGCGTGGCCGAGACGTCTTCCGTCGACGAGGATTCTCGAAAGCAGCCGATCAACCCCTATGGCTGGTCGAAGCTAATGACGGAACAGATGTTGGCCGACGTCAGCTTCGCTCACGGCTTCAACTATTGTGCCCTGCGCTATTTCAACGTTGCCGGCGCGGACCCCGCTGCTCGCACTGGCCAATCCACCGTGGGTGCCACGCATCTCATCAAAGTGGCTTGCGAGGCGGCTGCGGGTAAGCGCTCGCATGTCGATGTTTTCGGGACGGACTTTCCAACTGCGGATGGCACCGGCGTGCGGGATTACATTCACGTCAGCGATCTCGCGGCTGCACATGTTTTGGCGTTGGAGGCGCTCATTGCAGAGCCGGCCCAATCGCTGACTATGAACTGCGGTTACGGCCGGGGTTTCTCCGTCTTGGAGGTGTTAGACGCGGTCGACCGCCTGACCAATGCCAAGATCGAACGCCGCATGGGCCCGCGTCGGGCTGGCGATCCGGCGACGCTGGTGTCGAACCCTGGCCGCATCCGCGCCACCCTCCCCTGGCAGCCACGTTACGCCAATCTCGAAACCATTGTAGGCCATGCCCTTGCGTGGGAACGCAAGCTAGCCGGGATTGATCGGAAGGACTGAAGCTCGCTTCGCTCAATATGCGTTCGGGTGAACCAGGACCTTCAAGGTGGCCGCCAGGATCGCGACATCGCGCCACAGCCGCCATCCGGCAAGATATTCCAGATCGGAATTGAGACGGTCGGTTAGGTCGCTGGTCTTCTCCGTCGCGCCGCGATAGCCGCGCACCTGCGCCAAGCCGGTGATCCCTGGCTTGAGTTTGTGGCGTTCCCAATATCGGTGCGAGATTTCCCAGAAAAGCTGGTCTTCGGCCGTAGAGCCCAGCGCATGCGGCCGCGGCCCCACCATGCTCATGTCGCCTTTCACCACGTTTATGAGCTGGGGCAATTCATCGATACTGGTTTTGCGGATGAAGCGACCGAAGCGCGAAATTCGCTCATCATCGCGACCTGTCGAGCGATTACCGGACAGATCGCTGCTTTCCTGGCGCATGCTGCGAAACTTGTAGATTTGAAATGGCAAGTTGTTGCGGCCTACGCGTGGCTGCCGGAAGAATACCGGCCCGCGTGAATCGAGCTTGATGCAGATCGCAACCACGATCATCAGCGGTGCGAGAAAGAGCAGCGCGGTGCTCGCGATCGCCAGATCGAACAGGCGTTTCTTGACCCGATCGGACAGGCTGAGCGAACCGCGCGAGACTACCAGCGTGCTTGCATCGCCAAAGCTATCGATGCCGATCACGCCTAAGTCGTCACGGCGTTCGACCAGCAGCTCCCCCTTCGCATCGATCGTCTTGAGAAGCGTGGACCAGGCGACCTGGCGCTCCAGCGGGCAAGCGACAATCACACGATCGTAAAAGCTGGTCGCACGGGCAAAGCGCTCGAGCATCGCTGGCTCGTTGAGATTCGGCTCCAGTTGGTTGGCACATGCGTCGATGACGAAACGCGATGTGTGATTGGGTAAGGCCACTCCATCGACGATGACCAGCTCGTCCAGCAGCGCGCCGTCCAATGTGTTCCTAACCCACCGATGCGAGATGTAGCGAAACGCCAGCATAGGCATCACCGTGGCGACAAAAAAGGTCGCCAAGGCTAGGCGCGAAATGTCCTCGCCGGATTGCGTCACGAACAGCAGTGCGAACAGAAATAGAAAGGTTTGGACCAAACCTGAAGTCGCGCGCCTCGCGCTTTCAGCATATGTCGTCAGACATTCCGGGGCGTAGGCCGCTGCGTTACTCGCTAAGATCGCGAACACGGGCAAGACGACGAACAACAGCGAAACCCCACCGGGCATCAGCCACTCGGAGTCACGCACTTTGCCAGCCACGCTGTACCCAATCAGGATCGCCAGACCGTCAAACAGCAGCATCCGCACGAACAGGGCGAACCTGGCCGATTGGCGCAAGTGCAAGTCCGGTCGCGCTCTGCCGGCCGGTGATACTGAATTGATCAAGGGACCAGGATGCTTCATCAGCCTCAGTAACCTACCGAACGAACCCTATAAGCCGTATTTGCTGAAGCGCATCCCCCCCGCCGGCGAAATACGCGAACCCGGCCCGCTTTGGCGCAGACGCTGACCGACTGGTGAACGGCACACCGTGCCGACTGCCATTCTCACAGCCGCCCCCCGATGCCTGCTGCGGGAGGAGGTTCGCCGTGATGCGAGCTGGTGTTTGAACCGCGCTGCAATAGCTCTGCAAACTCAGTGATCGGCATGGGAACGCCGAGTTCATACCCCTGAAGGTAATCGCAACCCTGCAGTTGCAGGATCCTCGCCTGCCATTCGCTCTCGATGCCCTCGACAACTGTCTTCATGCCAAGACTGTGGCTAAATTCGATCATGGCACGCACGATTCGTGCTGCCTTCTCGCTTCGCCCCACCTCCTGGATGAAGCTGCGGTCGAGTTTGACCCCGTCCAGATCGAAGCTCTGTAGGTAGCTCAACGAAGAATAACCCGTGCCGAAATCGTCCAACCAAACTTCGATCCCGATTGCGCGCAAATGATCGATGGTTTCGCGCGCCTGCTTGACGTCTGCGATCAGCACCCCCTCGGTGACTTCTACAATCAGCGCCGACGGCGCGCAGCGTGCTTCGATCAGCCTGTCGACGAGCTTATTCGCAAAATCAGCACGCCGAAAATAGGCCGGCGACAGGTTAATCGCCACCGGCATGTTCAGCTGGTCCGCCGCCCGCAAGGCGCTATCGATCGTCCAGTCAGTAAGTGCGACGATCTGGCCGCTGTCCTCTGCCACCGACACGACTAAAGAAGCCGGAATGCCGCTCACCCCGTGATCTTGCGATCGAAGCAGCGCCTCCGCTTTTTCGATGAGTCCAGTTCGGGCATTGACGATCGGCTGGTAATAGAGAGCAAATCGATCGTCGAGGCTGGCCGTGGCCAGCTCGCGGCGAACGGCATTTTCCCTTATTTGCCGATTAGAAAGCAGATCGTCGAAGATATGGTACCCACCCCGGGGCTGCCCCTTTGCCTCGTACATCGCGAGGTCGGCACGGCGCAGTAGTTCTTCCCCGCCTTGAACCGCTGCATCGCCGATCGCGACCCCGACGGATGCAGTCACCTCGATCCACCGACCGCATAACTGAAAAGGCTCCGCGATGGCGTCGACAAGCCTTTGCGCCAAGGCACGGGTCGAAGCTTCTTCGCCATAGGGCACGATGGCAGCGAACTCATCGCCGCCGAGACGGGCAAGCGCCAACCCATCGCTGAAAACCTGCGCCGCGCGCGAGCCCACGGCGCATAGCAGCTCATCGCCTACGTCATGGCCCAGCGTGTCGTTGACTTCCTTGAAGCGGTTGAGATCGAAAAAGAACAGGCTGATCAGCGTGTCGCGGCTGTCGCTCCGAGCGAGTTCCGTGAGCGATGCCGTAAAGGCGAGGCGGTTGAGATGGCCGGTAAGCTGGTCACGGCGAAGATCCGTCCGCAACGCCGCCAGCTCCAGGCTCATTGCCTTCTCTCGCGATACCGACCAGGACGTTTGACGCCAGTCCAGCCACAGGCACAAGCTTGCCGTTAGGGCGCTCAAGCCGGCGAGGCTTGCAGCGAAGCCCGCATTCTGCACGCTCGCAACCATCGCCGAGCTGACTGCGAGAGCGCCGCAGACAATCGTTGCGACGCGCACGGGGCTACGCCCTTGCGAAAATAAGCCCATGCCCAAGCTTCAGTCCGCCCGACGATTTTCCATGAGGCGACGCATTTGTTCGCCCATCCGCCGGGCGCTGGCCTGCCTATCCATCTCGAGCGCGGCGATGGTGCTGGAGCGGTTCAAGTGAGTCGCCATGCGAGCCCGCAAAACGGTCAAGCTGATCGGCTTGACCACATAATCATTCGCTCCGCTTTCGATCGCTTCGACGATGTTCTCATCTTCGCCAACGGAGGTGCACATGATGACCGGCAGGCTGTCCGGCGAATGGCTCTGACGTATCGCTCGCAGCGTATCGAGCCCGGAGAGGCCTGGCATCATCCAATCCAGCAGCACGATGTCGACATCTTCAGTTGTCAGCAGCGCGAGCGCGTTGGCGCCGTCTTCTGCTGAGATCGTGCGATAGCCGGCTACGGTGAGCGCGCGCTCAAGCAGCATACGATTTGCCTCCAGATCGTCTACGATCAGGACCGAGCGTCGTGTCATCGATGCGTTCACGCGACCAACTCCCGCAGGGTTGCAGCGATCTCGCGCGGCGCAGCGTTGCCTTTCATGTAATATCGGCAGCCGCTGGCTAGCAGTTTGTGATGCTGTTCAATCGAGAGATCTTGTCCTGACAAGACGATCAGCGGGATTTTGGCGTGTTCTTCGTTCTGCACTAGTTGCTCGATAAAGTCGAAGCCGTTGAGATTGGGCATGTTGAGGTCGAGGAGGATGGCGGCGGGGCGACTGTGCCGCAGTGCGGCCAGGCCCTCCGCTCCATCCGTCGCCCGCCGAACGCTGAAGCCGAGGCGGCAGACCATGCGCTCCAGAAGCCCGGCTGAATCCGCATCGTCTTCGACGATCAAGACTTCGCCAGTAAGATCGTTCTCGTACACCGAGATGATATCGCGAAGCCTGCTTTCGGTGATAGGTTTGCGGACGTAATCGGCTGCCCCGGCAGCCAAACCGCGGCTCCGATCGTCGTCGACCGTCACAAGCAAAACCGGGGTGTCCCGCAGCGCCGGCAAAGCTGTCAATTCGGGCAGAAGGTCATAACCGGTCCTCCCGGGCATGAGAGCATCGAGCAAAACGATATCGAAAGTTGTCGCCCCCGCGAGCGTGAGGCCATCGGCTGCATTGCTTGCCGCATGAACATCATAACCGCTTCGCTCCAGCCAGCGGCTCATAAGCTCCACGGTTGCAGCATCATCATCGATCACCAACGCCGATTTGCGCGCCGAACCTGGCGCGACCGGCGGCAGCTGCGCCAGTGAGATAGGCCGCGAGCGCGGGGCGATTAGTGCGTGATCGACATCGAGAGGTAAGCGCAGGACATACTCCCATTCGCCCTCGGCACGCTGTTGGACATCAATGGAGCCCCCCACCGCCGCCGCCAGTCTGTCGGCGAGGTGACGGGTCAACCCGGCCCCGCCATCCGTGGGCGGTGTCATCGCACTGCGCGCGTCCACCACGATCTCGACACAGGCGTCATGAGTGGGCGACGTGCGCGTCGAAACCGTGATCAGGCGCGCGTTACGGCTACGGACCGCGTCGTCGATCACGCTACCCAGGGCGCGCGCCACCTTGGCATTATTGCCGAAACGGTTTGGCTACCTGCGCCTTCCTCCAGCGCGACCATCGCCCCCGTTGCCGCCTGATCATGCTCCCCAGCGACTTGGGCCAGCACATCGCGTAGAAGGAATGGAACGCGCGCGATGGTTTCGCGCCCAGTACGATCATCTGCAAGCTGCAGCAGGTTATCGATCAGCGCGAGCAAGTTTTGCCCAGCGCCGCGGATTTTTCGCAAATCTTGAGGAAGCTCCGCAAGCTCACCAGCTTCGGCGTCTTCGAGAGCCAAGGAGGCGTAGCCAAGGATCGCATTCAGAGGAGAGCGAAGCTCGTGGCTGAGGCGAGCGTAGAATTCGGATTGCCGCGCTATCTGTTGTTCCAAAGCCGATTGCGATTGCTCACGCTCTTGATGCAAACTGCGATAAGCCCGCAGAACGGCCGTCACGTCCTCTTCTAACCGGGCTGGGTAAAAGCTTGGCCGATCATCTTCGCTCGTATCGCGCTGCCCGACCGTTGCCGCCAGCCCGGCCAGACGGCTTGCGCTGGCCTCGACGATCCCACGTTGCCGGCGAAGCCCAGCATCGCACAGTATGCCAACAAAGATGGCCACCAGCAGGCCGCCAAATCCAGCTCCAATCACGACCACGGCCGGGACGCTGTGTGCAACGGCCAAGGGCACGGCCACGACGCAGGTCGCCGCCGTCCCGAGAGCTGCGCCGGCAAATGCCGGTCTGCGCATCACGAAGCTGAAGAGTGAATTGGCCATGCGATCGTCGCGTGCCGTCAAGCGGCTCGGGCGCGTGCGGCCGCGTCCACCGCCGGGAGGAGAAGCATAAAGCTGCTGCCCAGGCCCGGTTCGCTACGCACGGAGATCGACCCGCCCATCATCTCGACAAACCGCTTGGTGAGAGCCAGGCCCAATCCCGAGCCGCCAAAGCGCGAGGCCGTATCCCGCTCCGCCTGGCTGAAGCTGACAAAAATCCGCTCGCGTCCCTCGCGGCTCATGCCAATCCCATTGTCGGTGACCTCCAGCGAGAGGAAATCGCCCCGGGGCGACTGCTCGCGCAGAACAGTCAACATGATCATACCCTTGGTGGTGAATTTAGCCGCGTTCGAAAGAAGGTTCAGTAGCGACTGACGCACTTTGAGCGCATCCAATTTCAAAACGCCGATTTCCTCGGGCATGTTGAGAATAAGACGATTGTCCCGCTTGCGCGCGAGCGGGCCCGCGGTTGCGATTACGTCGCTCACCAAGCGGCTCACTTCGACGGGTTCGGCATTGAGAGCGACCCGATTGGCTTCGATCGACGACAAGTCGATCACATCATTGACCAGAGCTAGGAGATGCCGACCGGCAGCATGGATACGATCCAGATCACCGGATTTGCGCGCTTCCACGCCCCGGTCCTCCCAGGTCTCCTTGAGCATTTCGGTATAACCGATCACCGCATTGAGCGGCGTGCGTAGCTCGTGGCTCATCTTGGCCAAAAAAATCGATTTGCGGTTGCTGGCGCGCTCAGCCGCACTCATCGCTTCGCGAAGCGAATCGACTCGGCCGCGCTGAGCTATGGTCTCGGCCTCCAGCTTGAGGCTCACGCGCATCACGGCTTCGTAGAACAGACAAAGCAGCGTCATGTAAGTGAGCGCGGCTGTGATTGAGAGGACGTTCGGCAGCAGAAGAGCTTGAGGATCGACGAGCCGAGGAAACCCGCCTTCCAATGCTCTGGCAGCCGCGAACGCTATGAGTTGAAGAGCGATCCCCAAGAGCGCCAGACGGATCGAGTCCGCCAGGTAGAAGAAGCATAGCACCATGGCGATCAGAAACCACGGCAGCAGCGGCGAGCTGATACCGCCGAACCAGAACGATCCGAACAGGCTTGTGCCCACCAGCAGCTGAACACTGAGCATGGCCGACAGGGTCATCGAGCCGCTGACCCTCAGGATGAGGGGAATGGCGAAGAACGATGCCACGCAGGCTTCGAGCACCCAGAATTGCCAGCCGGCGCCGTCAGGAACCGTAAGCCATAAAAACACGGTTACCGAATGGCCCATCAGCGGACCGAGAAGATGAAGCAACACGAAGTTGCGCACCATCGGCAGGTCGGTGTCCGAGCGCCGCGTCGCTTCCGGAATGAACCAGTCTAACAGGCGGTTGAGTTCTCTGAGCATGCGAGGTCCAATCGCCGCCACAGTAGCTGCAGACACTTAAGAAGCAGTCAACGCGCGCTTTACGTTCACTAAACGAAACTGATTTAGATCAGCAACCCAGTACAGTGGGACGATTGGGATAGAATGGTTTATGGACGGTAAGTCCAAACTCACGCTTGGCGCGGCCCTGGACCATTTCATTCCCAAGGCCATGCTTGTGGATGCCGAGCAGCATCGGCGCGCACGGATGTTCATGCTGAGCCACGCGTTCGGCCCCATCCTCGGCAATTCGCTGCCGGTTTATCTGTTTCTGATGGACATCGTGCGCGACTACCGCGTCGGGGTATTCTTCCTCTCGATAACGGCATTTTGGGCTTATCCGTTTCTCCTGCGCGCGACTGGCCACTATCGGTTGCTTGCTTTCATCTCGATTCAGAACTTGGCCAGCTGCGTCCTGTGGGCTTGTTATGCGTTCGGCGGATTGCTGTCGCCATTCCTGCCGTGGATGCTGATCATCCCGCTCTTGTCCTTTCTTTACCTCCCGTCGGTGGGATGGATCAGAAACGCCCTTCTCGCCCAGCTCGTCTGTAACCTAGGGGTGCTCTTGTACATTTGTCTTGGCGGGGTCGCGCTGCCGCCCGTGGATTTGGGCGAACTGCAAGTAATCGGCCTCGTTTCCATGGGGGCGGTCGCAATCTACTTCGCGATGATGGCGCTCTATTTCGCCAAGATGTTCCATGAGCAGCGCGAGTTTGGCCGGGAGTTGAACGCGCTCGTCTCCTCGTCCGACAATCTGCGCAATCTCACCTCGGCGGCCGAGCAGGCGGGTGCGGCAAAGGCCGAGTTCATCGCCAGCATGAGCCACGAGCTGCGCACTCCGCTGAACGCCATCATTGGGTATAGCCAGCTCCTCATCGAAGAGGCGGCCGATGAGGGTGACATCGAGGGGGCGGACGATCTCGGCAAAATTCACCGTTCAGGATCGAACCTACTCTATCTTATCGACCATATCCTGGACTATTCCCGCATCGAGGCGGGCCGCATGCCGATCAACGCCCGCGCTGGGCGGGTCGCTTCAGAACATCTGAGTTGGCGGGATGCATGCTCCAAACTGCCTGAGCCGGTGGAACTCATTTGGCGTGGCGGCGCACACGATGCGCAGCCCCTGGTCACCGATTGGACTGCACTCGGCGCAATCGTGACCAACCTCGTCGCTAGCCTATGCGCCACCACCAGCGGTACTCACAGCATTGCCGTCACGATGCATCGGGGCAGCGAAGGAGCGTTTTCCCTCGAGTTCGCCTCTCTAGGACGCGCTGAGAGCGATGCCAAAATCGATTTGAGCGCCGAGATTTTCGATAACGCGGATGATGTCTCGCCGACTCGATACGGGACGATGGGCATCGAGTCCGCTCTAGCGCTGAAATATATCCATCTCTTGCGCGGTGTCATCGAACACGGCCCGAAAGCTCACGGGTCGCTGCGCATCGCATTTCCGCCGATCGAACCCGATTCCGCTCTCGAACGCGCCGCGTGAACGCACTCACAAACAAAAAGGATGCCGGGCAATGACCTTGGTACTCGTCGTCGAAGATAATGAGATGAACCGCGACATGCTGACCCGGCGTCTGGAGCGCAAAGGCTTGGCGGTCGAATGCGCTGTAAGCGGCCCCGAAGGCATCCGCATGGCGGGCGAGGTCATGCCCGACATCGTGCTCATGGATGTGGCGCTGGGTGAAATGGACGGCTGGGAGGC